>Ga0209606_1002593_pt1 | contig 19637 bp, 19 predicted proteins | sample AD_UKC057_MetaG_FD_184412 | JGI IMG/M metagenome (GOLD analysis project Ga0209606, IMG submission 184412) | Active sludge microbial communities of municipal wastewater-treating anaerobic digesters from USA - AD_UKC057_MetaG (SPAdes) (version 2) | ecosystem: Engineered > Bioreactor > Anaerobic >...
AGCGTCCGGCCGCCCTTCCGGACGGTGACCCCTTCAAGCTCTATAACATACCTGCTCATAACAGATCCATACATGCCAAATTGCTTAATCCTGGTTTTTCCGCTAGGATAAGCATCGGTGCCAAGCTCTTCCCCACAAAGACGCTCAATTTACAGATCCCCCGAGGCGGCACCTGGCAACACTGTCCCCTCTCCGAAAATGGTCATGGCACAGGCGGCACCTAGCAACAACATTCCCTCTCCCCTTGCCGGAGAGAGTCTCCCGCAGTTTCCCTCTCCCCTGGCCGGAGAGCGACATAGCAACACTGTCCCCTGGCCGGAGAGGGTCACAGCAACAGCGTCCCCTCTCCCCTTGCGGGAGAGGGTCAGGGTGTGGGGGGAACATATCTGAGTTAAACATTTTACCTTTTCCTTTCACCTCTGACGGGTTTCATCCTCCCGACCCCTCGAATCCTTGAACGCTGTCTTTTGTATCGCTGCTGCGGCAAGTATTATTTCAACATTCTCCTCCAGCGCTGCAAGATAACCCTTCTCTGACGGGAAGTTCGTGAGGACTATGTGAGGAATGCCAAGCGATTCCGCAATCCCCTTCCCTGCATCCGGTCCAGACTGCAGGTTGTCGGCAACAAATATCGCGCCCTGCTCCTTTCCGGTCTTTGAAAGTCGCACGACCTCCCGCGCCGACAGCGACTCCGGCCTGCCGTACTCTCCCACAACGCGAAAGCCCATCCACTCAAGCGGCCCTTTTTGCATTGAAGAGGCGATGACCGCCCTTCCGGCGATCCCCGCATGCCTTATGCGCCCCTTGACCGAATCAGCGCAGGCCCTCACCTCGTTGGCTGCCTTGCCCAAACGGCTCATGATTTCATTCCTGTCTTCCGGGGAGTATTTTGAAAGCCTGCCGGCAAGGTATTCCAGGCCGCGCAGGTAGGAATCCGGCGCCATCCAGTTATGCCCTTCCGTGTCTATCACAAGCCGCTCTGCGCCTGCGGGTCCATTTTTGTTTATGAAGGACATCTCTTTGAATGAGACGATCAGGTCTGCCCGCTTTATTTTTTCTACGTCCGACAACTTGACGTCGTAATGGCCGGGACATTGCCCCGGCGGAAGTATCGCCACGACGGAATAGATTTTCGGAGGCAGGAGCGATGAAAGCATCCCGGACAGTATCGTGTCCGACGCCACAACGACGCGTACGCTCTTTGGGGCGACTGCATCCGACCTGCCGGAACATCCGGCGAGAAGACACACGATGAGAAGGAGAAGAAGTGCTGGAAGAAGTGCTGGGTTCAGGTCTTGAAATATCAGTTTTTTAGACATGGTGGTTGCCTGTTTTCCTTTCCCCCTCACCCTGACCCTCTCCCGCCAGGGGAGAGGGAAACCGCGGGAGACTCTCTCCGGCAAGGGGAGAGGGGATATTGTTACCAAGTGCTGTCTTGCTCTCGCGCCCTCCTGCGATATTATTATCCCCGAGCAAGGCTGCGGGGAATCTGTTAGTTAAACTTCAGGCTCACCCCGCCAAAAAATGTTGTCCCCGGCATGGGATAGCCTTTCGCATATTCATAGTCCTGATTAAAGATATTGTTGACCGCTACAAAAACCTCCGAATTGCTGAACCCCATTGGCCTGTAATCGAAACGGTAGCTCACCCGCGCGTTCACCAGCGTAATGTCGCCCAGCTTGTCCTTGCTGGTGAGCACAGGGAGGTTAAGCGTGTTGCCCCTCCCTACCCCGGCTGACGCTCCCTGGTAGAGGTCCCTCAGGTGCTGCATGTCCGCAAAGACCCGGAACCTGTCAAAGAACCTCCATTTCGCCCCGGCCTGGAACTGGAAACCCGGGGTATAGGGCATATGGCTGCTTTCAACGTTGTCGGCCCCCTTCGCCTCAACAGTCAGCCATGTGGCAGCGGCAAAAAGCTCAAGATCCTTTGCAGGGATCGCCGCGCCCGTAAGCTCAAGCCCGCGTATCTCGTAATAGCCCACGGGGTCGTTGAAGCGAAGCGGAACGGCCCCGCCCATGTAAGTCAGGAAACGGTCCTTCCCCTTGTCGTTAAAGACCGTCGCCCCCAAAGATCCTTTATCGGGCCATTTGTGGACAATACCCGCTTCGTAGTGGTCCACCACTTCCGGCTTTATTGCCTTTGGATTGTTGGCAGGGGCATTGGTGAGGACCGCGTTCATTATCGCTATAGGCGAGGGGTAGTTGACCCCGCGGGCGTAGCTGATGCTGAGGTCGGTATTCCCGTATCCTATCACCAGTCCTCCCTGCGGCGCCGATTTACTCTCAAACTCACTGTGCTGATAATACCGGAAGCCTGTTGACGGAATAATATGGAAACCCTCCCTGCGGCCGATCATATGGCTTACTGCCGCATAGGGAGAAAAAAGCCTTGTGTCAGGAAAATCCCAGACCCTCCTGGCAAGGCCTCCGTTGACCGCGGCTGCGGTCGGTGTAAGGCCGCTGTATGTCCGCTGCGTATTCTTCAGTTCCGTCATATCAAGGTCCGCGCCTGCTATGATCTCCCCGCCGGGCCAGAGGCGGAGCGTCTCCCTCCCCCTTATCCCGTAAAGCCCGATCTCCTGCTGTGACCACAACCCGCCGCTGCCGTTGGCGAACCGCCTTCCGTTTGCTGCGTTCAGCTCCTGCAGCAGCTGAAACGTGGTGTCGTTCCAGTACGCCTTGAGATGGCCGTTGAACCGCTCGTACTCATGGTTTAGCGTCAACGTGGTGAACGTCGTCTCTGTCTTGTAGCGCTCTGCCTGTGGCCAATTCACACCGTTCACGGCAAAATTGGCCGGCCTGTCAGGCATGGGCGCTTCAGTCCAGCCGTTCACGTAATTGACGAGGAGTCTGAGGCTCCACTCTTTGTTGATCCCGTAGCCTGCATTGATATAATAGCTCTGCTGGCTTGCGGCTGAATTGTGGCGGTCTCCGTCCGTTCTCGTCAGGCTCTGCGATGCGTAGATGTCGAAGGGGCCTTTTTTTACTCCCGCAGAGATGCTTTCATCGAAGGTGCCGTCGCTTCCGCCGCTGGAGTCGATCCGGGCCTCCTCGCCCTCCTTCATCATGTATCTGGGAAGGATATTAACAAAGGCGTAGCCGCTGCCGAACCGGGACGGCTGCGGGCTTTTGTAGACCTCCATTCCGCCTATGGTGGAAACGGCGACGCCGTCGCCCAGCAACTGGCCGAACAGCGCCCCGTACCTCGGTACCCCGTCGAACATAACGGCGAGGTCGGGGCTCGGGTGGCTCGATCCCCTGCCCCTGATATAGAGGCTGTGGTTCGTCTGGCTCCCCATAAGGTTCTTGCTCTGGAACATGACGCCAGGCACATCGCGGAGCGTAGAAGGGAGGTCGTATGAGTTCTGCTCTTTGATCTGCTCTTCTGTGACGATATTGAACTGCGTGCCATAGTTTGTCTCAACAGGCATGACGGGGGAGGCTTCGGGTGGCACCCCCGTTCTTTTTGCCGTCACGATGATCCCGCCCAGCTCCAGGCTTTTCCTTTCTTCCCCGGACACGGCTCCGCTCCACACCATCTGCAGCAGGACTCCCACGATCACCACGATGCGAACAACAACCATCTCTTCCTCCTGTGTTACTAATAAAATTATCGTGCTACTATTTGGGAAAAAAATAATAGCGCCTATTCTATCTCTTTCCCGGTGCTCGACATGCTCAGCGTCCCGTGCTTTACCCCTTTTATCGACTTCAACATGCCCGTAAGCCTCTGCACCTCAGACGGATTGCCTCTCACTGCAATAATCTCAAGGCAGTTGTGGTGGTCGAGGTGTATATGCTGCGTTGAAATGATAACCTTCTGATAGTCATGCTGGATTCCGGTGATCTTGTTCAACAGGTCTTTCCTGTGGTGGTCGTAGATGAGCGTTATCGCTCCCGCAACATCGTCACCCCCGACCCATTCCCTCTTTATCAGCTCCTGCCTTATCATGTCCCTGAAGGCCTCGGACCGGTTCGTATAGTTCCGCTCCCTTATAAAGCTGTCGAATGCATCGAGCAGCGACTTCTCTAAAGAGACACCGAATCGTACCAGTTCCGACATATCTTCCCTGTATTACTTTTTTTCAGATAGTAGCACCATGCAGCAAAATTGTAAAGGTAATTTTTGCTTCTATCAGCTAATAGCGATCAGCTTTCAGCGCACAGCTTACAGCTGCCTGCTGAAAGCTCTCTTATTTATCATTTGAATATGCCCCTTAGACAACGTATAATTCTTACATATGGGTAAGGTATATCTTGTAGGCGCCGGCCCCGGCGATTTCAAGCTTATTACATTGAGAGGGCTTGAGCTCATCCGGCAGGCAGACGTCATCATCTACGACAACCTCGCCAACAAAGAACTCATCCTGCTCGCCAAAGACAAGGCAGAGCTCATCTACGCAGGCAAGAAGGCTTCGCGGCACGAACTGCCCCAGAAAGACATCAACGCGCTCCTCCTAAAAAAGGCAAGAGAGAATGCCGTCGTCGTGAGGTTAAAAGGCGGCGACCCTTTCATCTTCGGGAGAGGCGGAGAGGAGGCGGAATTTCTGGCCGGCCACGGGATCCCCTGCGAGGTGGTCCCCGGCATTACCTCTGCCATCTCCGTTCCCGCATACGCGGGGATCCCCCTTACCCACAGGGAACGGGCGTCAACCGTCGCATTCATAACGGGCCACGAGGATGAAAAGAAAACAGCGTCCACGATCAAATGGCATGAGCTGGCCAACGGCCCTGATACGCTCGTATTCCTCATGGGGATCAAGAATCTTGACCTCATTGCCGGGCGTTTGATCAGGGAAGGCAGGGATCCGGCCACGCCGGCATGCGTTGTCCAATCCGGCACACTGCCCACGCAGAAGGTCGTTTCAGGCAGGCTCTCGGAGATCGGCCCGATTGCAAAAAGGGCCGGCATAAAGCCTCCCGGAATCATTATTGTCGGCGCTGTCTCCGCCCTCAGGGAAAAGCTTGCATGGTTCGAGAAAAGGCCTCTATTCGGGAAAAAGGTTGTCATCACAAGGCCGCATCACCAGTCGATGAAGCTCGCGAACCTCCTCTCCGAAAATGGCGCACAGGTGATCCGGATGCCGACGATAGAGATCTCTGTCATTGCGCCGAACAAGAAGTTATCACGGGCAATTGAATTACCGGGATCCTATGACTGCATCATCTTTACAAGCGTCAACGGCGTATCGGCCTTTTTCGATACGCTCTTCGGAAAGGGAAAGGACACAAGGTCTCTCCACGGCATCACGGTAATCCCTATCGGCGACGCCACGGCATCGCTTCTCGCCGCACGGGGAATAATCCCCGACCGCATGCCTCAACAGTTTACCTCCGAGGGGATCATAGAGGTACTGGAAGGTCTCGGCGTGAAGGGGAAGAGGTTCCTTCTCCCGAGGGCAAAGGAGGCGCGGGATATCATCGTTGAATTCATTACATCAAAGGGCGGCGCCTGCGATGTCGTCCCCGTCTACAAAACCCGCCTCCCTAAAAAGACAAACCCTCCAGTCGAAAAGCCGGACATCGTCACCTTCACAAGCTCATCGACGGTTGCAAATTTTATCAAGCTTTACGGCAAAGATGCGTTGAAAGGCGCGGCCGTTGCCTCTATCGGCCCCGTGACGACAAAAACCCTCAAAACGCATGGGCTGCAGCCTTCCATCGAAGCCAGAAGATACGACATACCGGGGCTTGTAGAGGCGATAGTGGAGTATTTTAAATAGCGGCTTAAATATAATTTTCCAGCAGAAGCGAGATAGTCTTTTCGACGCTGCCCGGCTCTTTGTCTTCCATCTCTTTTATCGCCTTCCTGATCCTGAAATAGGTGAGCTCATCATTGAGGTCGTTGATGCTCCGGTAGATCCCCGATCTTCTGCCGAACCTGTAGGTCACCTTCTGTTCAGGGGTAAGCGAGAAGTAATCGTCTATGATTGACAGCATCTTTGCCTTGTCTTCGGGCAGCTTCCCGTCAATCTCTTCAAGGAGGTTGAGGATATGATCGCTCTTGACATGGCTCGTTATACCCTCCAGGTTCTCTATGAGGAGCCTCTCCTCGATGAGGACGTCCTCTTCGGTGGGGAGCAAAAACTCTTTGTTTTGCATCTTTTCGTAGAGGGGCATGCTCTTCAGTACCTTGAGCGTCCTAAACCGTATAAAATCAGGGTCTATCTTGTTGAGGGCATCTGACGTCTCCAAGGCGTGCTCGCGCCACCACTGCTTTCCCCCCATTCCAAGGACAACATATTCAGAAAGCTCGATCCCCGATTCTTTGACCTTCCTGCCGCATTCGATGTGCTCTGCCTTGGTAACCCCTTTGTTCACGAACTTCAAAAGGAAGTTGCTCCCCGACTCAAGGCCTATGTGAAGCCTTGTGAGCCCGGTATCCTTCATGTTCTTCAGGTCTTCAACGCTCAGCCGTTTTGCTATCGTCCTCGAGCGCGCATATGACGTCACCCTGTCGATAGTGGGGAAGGTCTCCTTGAGGTATTTCAGCGAATCTATGAAGGTCTGGGGGTTCATGGCAAGGGAGTTCGCGTCCTGAATGAAGACGTGCTTTCCACCGAAGTACAGCCATACCGCCACGCTCTTATAACACTCATTATGGGCGTTGCTTGCGAATATCTCTTCTACCAGGTTTTCGGTAACCGCGCCGCCGCAGCCCTTCCCCCATGAGATCTGCCTGATATCATCTGCGATCTCTTTGACCGTATCGATATCCCGCTTTATTTCATCGAAGGATCTTTTTTCGAATTTCCTCTCTTTGTATATGTGGCAAAAGGCGCACTGGTTCCAGGGACAGTTCCTGGTAAACCTTACGAGAAGGCTGTATGCCTCATTGGGAGGCCTGATAGGCCCTATCTCGTATCTCAGCGCCCTGCCGGTCATTTTTTTTCTACATGGATCGGAAATGCGGGGGTCGATGCCTTGGACATCTTTTTCTTTCTTGCCTTGCCCTGGTTAACCCTCTTCCGTGCCCTTTTTGCGTCTGTCTTTTTTGAAAGCGACGGCATCCTGTCCTCCTTTTTGTTTTGAAACTTTATCAACATATCACAGAACGTCAATGAATGCAATCTGCCGGGTATGAGGGTAAGTTCCCCCTCACCCTGACCCTCTCCCGCAAAGGGGAGAGGGGACGGTACTGTTATGACCCTCTTCTGCGAGCAGAGAGGGGGCGGGGTTGCGTTGACACTATTATATTTTTCCTTGAAATATCGGAAATCATATGGTATTTATTACCCGTTTCATATTTTGCACGCCTTTCAATTAATGTCCGGGTGCAGGAAACTGTCGGCCATTAAAGCGCGAGAGGCGGAAGAATAAACCAGGAGGTCTTAATGTCCAATCTCACCATCAAACAATTACTCGAAGCAGGCGTACATTTCGGGCACCAGACAAAAAGGTGGAATCCAAAGATGAAGCCTTACATATTCGGCGCCCGGAACGGCATCTACATCATCGACCTGCAAAAAACACTGAAGATGTTCAAAGAGGCTTACAACTTCGTTAAAGAGGTCGCATCCCACAACGACTATGTGCTCTTCGTGGGCACCAAGAAGCAGGCGCAGGAATCCATTTCCGACGAGGCATCACGCTGCGGCGCCTATTTCGTGAACAACAGGTGGCTCGGCGGAACCATGACGAACTTTCAGACCATCGAGAAGAGCATCGAAAGGCTCCGCAAGTACGAGGAGCTCAAGCAGGGCGACATCTTTAAAGTCCTTCCCAAAAAAGAGGCCTTTGGCATCGAAAAGGAGATCGAAAAGCTCGAAAAGAACATAGGCGGCATCAAGGCCATGGACCGCCTGCCGGGCGCCCTCTACATCGTCGATCCAAAAAAGGAGTATATTGCCGTCAATGAGGCGAAGAAGCTCGGCATACCCACCGTTGGCATCGTCGATACGAACTGCGATCCCGACGATATCGATTTCGTCATCCCCGGAAACGATGACGCCATCCGCGCGATAAAGCTCATTACCATGAAGATCGCCGACGCCGTCCTCGAGGGAAAGGCGCTCTACCTGGAAGAGTTCCAGGGCAAGGAGGAGACTGCGGAAGAGCCGAAGCCCTTCGTTGACGAAAGCGTTTTCGAAGAAGAAAAATACGACGATTACGACGTAAAATAGGTTAGGAGGAACATCATGGAGATAACTGCTGAAGCGGTAAAAAAATTGAGAGAGAAGACCGGCGTCGGCCTTATGGACTGCAAGGAGGCCCTGAAGCATTCCGGCGGCGACATGGAAAAGGCGATAGAGTTTCTGCGGGAAAAAGGCCTTGCCAAGCTGCAGAAGCGCATGGGCAAGGTTGCATCAGAGGGCATTATAGCCTCATACATCCATACGGGCGGCAAGGTCGGGACCATCGTCGAGGTAAACTGCGAAACAGATTTTGTTGCCAACACAAAAGAGTTCCAGGAATTTGCGAAAGATATTGCCATGCAGATAACCGCGTCGGTCCCGCTTTATGTCAAGCGGGAAGATATCCCTGTCGAGGTGATAGAAAAGGAAAAGAATATCTACCGGAAGCAGGCGCTTGAATCGGGAAAACCGGAGAAGATCATAGATAAGATCGCCGAAGGAAAGCTGGAAAAATTTTACCAGGAAGTGTGCCTTGTCGAACAGTCGTTCATTAAGAACCCGGACATATCGGTAAAGGACCTTCTCGAAGAGCTTATCGTGAAGATGGGCGAAAAGATCCTCGTCAACAGGTTCATAAGGTTTCAGCTCGGCGAGACGATAGAGGAATAAATCCGGAGGCTGTATGCTGAAGGCTGCATGCCGGTTTAAGGAGGGGGCGGCATAAGCCCCATTTATTTTATAGCCCGTTCTCGGGCGAGAGGAGGAGGCTCCACGGGCTTCTGCTCGTGGAGGGGGCGACGTGAGCCCCATTAATATGCGCCCCATTAATATGCAATATAAAAGGGTTCTTTTAAAATTAAGCGGCGAGGCCCTCATGGCGCAGGAAGGCGGCATAGACCTCGTAATACTCCGTGAGCTGGCAAGCCAGGTGAAGGAGATCAGGGATCTCGGCGTCGAGATAGGGATCGTTCTGGGCGGCGGGAACATCTTTCGCGGCAGAGAAGGGGAAAGGCAGGGCATCGACAGGGTCACCGGCGACTACATAGGAATGCTGGCGACGGTCATCAACTCTCTCGCGCTCCAGGGCACACTGGAGGCGCTCGGTGTGCCTGCCCACGTGCAGACGGCCCTTGCCATCGAGAGAATGGCCGAGCCTTACGACAGGAAGACGGCGATGGAATACCTGCAAAATAAGAGGGTCGTCATTTTCGCCTGCGGTACCGGCAACCCCTACTTCACGAATGATACTGCGGCCGCGCTGCGTGCCATAGAAATGAAGGCCGAAGTGCTGATGAAGGCAACGAAGGTCAACGGTGTATACGATAAGGACCCTGAGGCCTGCAATGATGCGGTATTCTTTCCTGAGATCACTTACGTAGAAGTTCTTGACCGCGGCCTTCAGGTCATGGACCTTACCGCCATAACCCTCTGCCAGGAAAACAGCCTTCCCGTCATCGTATTGAACATCAGGGAAAAGGACAACATGAAAAGGGCTGTCCTCGGTGAACACATAGGGACAATAGTAAGGAGGAAAGCATGAACCGCGAGGTAATGGAAGAGCTTGAAGACAAACTGAAAAAATCACTCGCCACCCTCAGGAAAGACTTTTCAAAATTGAGGACCGGCGTCGCTTCCGTATCTCTCCTCGAAGACATTAAAGTTGACTATTATAACCAGCCGACGCCCCTCAACCAGGTTGCGAGCATCGGCGTCCCCGACAGCAGGACCGTCACCATCCAGCCCTGGGATAATTCGATCATCAGCGAGATCGAGAAGGCGATCCAGAAATCAGACCTCGGGGTCAACCCCATGTCGGACGGGAAGATGATCAGGCTGTCCTTTCCAAAGCTGACGGAGGAACGGAGGAGGGAGCTTACCAAGCTGGGCAATAAGATGCTCGAGAGCACAAGGGTTTCCATGAGAAACGTCAGGAGAGACATCAACGAAAAGCTAAAAAAGCTGGAAAAGGACAAAAAACTTTCACAGGACGACCTGCATAAAGAACAGGACGACGTCCAAAAGATCACCGATAAATATATCGACATGGCGGAAAAGGCTTACTCAGAAAAAGAGAAAGAGATACTATCGATCTGAAAAACACATCGCCCATGCACGCCCTGGACATCAATAAGCTTCCTGCGCACGTTGCCATCATCATGGATGGAAACGGAAGATGGGCTGAAAAACGGGGGCTCGCAAGGGTCGAGGGGCACCTCGTAGGCATTGAATCGGTCAGGGAGATAGTGACAGTCACAAGGGAGCTGAACATACCCTACCTCACGCTCTACGCCTTTTCCAAGGAAAACTGGTCGAGGCCGAGAAGCGAAGTAAAGACGCTCCTTGAATTCTTAGGCTTCTTCCTCGACAAAGAGCTTCCCATGATGCTGGAAAAGGAGATAGGGTTCAACATGCTCGGCGATAAAAAGGATTTTCCCAGGGCCCTGCAGGCAAAGCTCGACGAGGTCATGAAAAGGACGGCGCGAAACAAAAAACTTCACCTGAATATCGCTCTGAGCTACAGCGGCAGGAAAGAGATCGTCTCGGCTGTGCAGCGGATCGCCGGAGATCTAAAGAACGGCACAATCAAAAAGATAGACGAAAGGCTCTTCGGCAAATACCTCTATACAAAAGGCATGCCCGATCCCGACCTCCTCATCAGGACAAGCGGCGAGATGAGGCTCAGCAATTTTCTCCTCTGGCAGGTCGCATACACGGAGATATACGTAACGAACGTCCTCTGGCCTGATTTCAGGAAAAAGGCGTATATGGCGGCATTGCGGGATTTCTCAAAACGCGAGAGGCGCTTCGGAAAGGTAAAGGAAGACTAAGTGGGAGAGCTGCGAAAAAGGGTCATAACAGGCTTATGCCTCGCGCCTGTCATTGTTTTTCTCTTCCTCTTTCTCCCGCCGCAGTGGCTTTTCGCGCTCCTTCTCGCGGTCGCCCTTCTTGGCATAACGGAGCTCGCGGCAATGATAAAGGCAGGCCCCAAATACCTCTTTCCCCTCTTTGCCCTTGCCGGCGCCGTACCGCTCTATTTCGGCGCCATCGGGCTCTATCCCCCTGCGCTCCTCCTTCTCGCCGTTGTTTATATGCTCCTTAAGATCATCCTCGGGGAAGGCAGAAGAGAGACCGCGAACAGGGATATCTTTCTCGGTATTACGGCGCTTCTTTTCGGCGGCATCTTTATCCTGCTGCCGCTCTTCTATGTCTACAGGCTCAAAGAGATCCACAGCGGCCTGCCCCTTATCTTCCTTTTCGCCCTCTGGGCGAGCGACACGTGCGCGTATTTCATAGGAAAGGCCTTTGGCAAGACGCCCCTTGTACCCCGCATCAGCCCGAAAAAGACCGTCGAAGGGCTCTTCGGGGCTGTCATCGGGAGCATGGCCGTCATCTTTGCATCGCACAGCCTGATAGGCATGACGGTCCGGGAATCCCTGGCGATAGGGTGTATCATCGGCCTTCTCGGACAGTTGGGCGATATTCTCGAATCGCTGGGAAAAAGATTATCGGACACAAAGGATTCTTCTTCCCTTATCCCGGGACACGGAGGGATCCTTGACAGGATCGACAGCTTCATCTTCACCGCGCCGTTCCTGTATTATTATCTGGCAGGGATAAAATGAAAAAAAAGATCTTGATTCTCGGCTCAACGGGCTCCATCGGCAGGTCTACGCTGGAGGTTATCGGGGAGCAGCAGGATGCCTTTGAGGTCTTCGGACTTGCGTGCAAAGGGCAGGCGGATCTCCTCAACCGGCAGATCGAAAAGTTCAGGCCCCGGTATGTCTGCATCTACGATGAAGGCCAGAAGGACAAGGTGAACTTCGACAAGAACAAGCTCTTTACCGGCATCAACGGCATGAAGGCGATGATCGGTATGGACTCACACATTGTCGTCAATGCCCTGCCGGGAAGCATCGGACTGGAACCGTCCCTGGAGGCCTTCCGGTGCCGCAAGATACTCGCCCTTGCCAACAAAGAAAGCCTCGTCATGGCCGGAAGGATCATAACGAAAATGGTCAAAAAGAGCGGCGCGAAGCTCATACCCGTGGACAGCGAGCACTCGGCGCTATACCAGCTGCTGAAAAATATCAAAAAGAAGGAATTAAAGACCATTATGATCACCGCATCGGGCGGGCCCTTCAGAAAATTCGACAAAGACGCCCTTGAAGGCGTAAGGCCGGAGGAGGCCCTCAACCACCCCACCTGGAAGATGGGCCAAAAGATCACCCTCGATTCGGCGACCCTCATGAACAAAGGGCTCGAGGTGATTGAGGCGCGGTGGCTCTTCAACATAGATCCTTCGCGGATCAGGGTGATCGTCCATCCAGAGAGCATAATACACGGGATCGTGGAGTACGTCGATCATTCCTTTATCGCCTACATGGCCTACCCCGACATGAAGATACCTATTGCCTACGCGCTCAACGAAAGTGCGCGGAAGCCTATCGCCTGCAAGCCCTTGAGCCTCGAGGATATCTCAACGCTGACGTTCCACACGCCGGACCTTGAGCGCTTTCCTTCGCTCCGGCTCGCCTATGAAGCGCTGGCATCCGGCGACAGCGCCCTTATCGCGCTGAACGCGTCGAACGAGGTCGCCTCCCAGGCCTTCATAGAGGGCAGGATACGGTTCACCGACATCCCCGTCGTTGTCGAGGATACCCTCGAACACCACCCGGCACAGGCAGTGATCGAAGACGTGGAGACGATCCGGGAGATCCACCAATGGGCAACAGAATATGCGGAGAACAAATTCAAGACACTCTGAGGTAATATTATGGTAATGAGCATCATTTACGGAATCATCGCGCTAAGCCTTCTTATACTGGTCCACGAGCTCGGCCATTTCCTTATGGCGCGCCTCGCCAATGTAAAGGTGCTGACCTTCTCGCTGGGCTTTGGCAAAAGGCTTATAAGCTTCAAAAAAGGCGAGACAGAGTACGCGCTGTCGCTGGTCCCCCTCGGCGGATATGTGAAGCTCCTCGGGGAATCACCCGACGATGAGGTACAGGAAGAGGACGTCCCGAGGTCATACGCCCATAAGCCCCCCTTCGTGAAGATCCTCATCGCCTTTTCCGGCCCCTTCTTCAACCTCATATTCGCGGCGCTCCTCTTCTACGTCGTCTTTGTCAGCGGGTACAGCGTCCTCTCGACAAAGGTAGGCGGCGTCGAAAAAGGATATCCGGCATATGAGGCAGGGATAAAGGAAGGCGACGTCATTGTCAACATAGAAGGGAAGGAAACAACCGAATGGCCCGATATCATGGAGGCCATGGCGGACGCCGGACCGGGGGCGGTCCGCTTCACGGTGAAAAGGAACGGCAGCCTGGTGAATCTGTCCATCGTCCCGAAAGAGACGGAGAGCAAGAACATCTTCGGAGAGACGATCAAGCGAAAGGTTATCGGCATCACCGCCTCAAGCGAAATGGTGCCGAAAAAGGACACCCTCGCGGGCGCAGCTACCAAGTCCCTCTATCAGACTTACAACCTTTCTAAGATAACCGTTCTCGGCATCGTGAAGCTCATTATGGGCAGCATCTCGCCGAAGAACGTAGGCGGACCCCTGCTTATCCTGGAGGTCGCCGGCAAGCAGGCAAAAGAGGGCGTAACAAGCCTCATCTATTTTGTGGCGATAATCAGCATCAACCTCGGGATCATCAACCTGCTTCCCATCCCCATCCTCGACGGCGGCCACATACTTTTCCACGTTATCGAGATTGTCACGCGGAGGAGGATGTCACAGCGGTGGGTCGACGTTGCCCAGAAGATCGGCATGGGCATCCTTGTTGCCGTTATGGTCCTCGCCTTTTTCAACGATATAATGAGGATATTTGTTGGAAAATAGGCTCATACTCGGCATCGATAACTCCCTCGACTCTCTTAATCTCGTCGTTGCAGAAGAAGGCAGGATCATAGCGGAAAGGCGCGGCAGGAACAGGCGTGTGCCATCAGAGATACTGCCCGTTTCCGTTGAGGGGATACTGTCGGACAGCGGGTACGGGGTCAAAGACATCACCAACATCATCGTAACGCTTGGGCCCGGTTCGTTTACCGGGATCAGGGTTGCCATTGCATTCTGCAAGGGCATAAGCTCCGCCCTCGGCACCCCCATTGCCGGCGTCCCTACCCTCGACGCCCTCTCATTTCCCCTCGCCTTCATGGATGACCACTATCTCTGCCCACTTATCGACGCAAAGAAGGGCGAGGTCTTCTGCTCCCTCTACCGGGCGCGGCAGGGAAGGATCGAGAGGCTCTCTGAATACCATGCGTTGAAGCCTCAAAATATCCCCGCGCTGGTCAAAACACCCTGTATATGCTTCGGAACGGGGTCTCTGTTGTGCGAAGACGTCCTTTCAGGTATCAATGGCGTTGCCCTCATAAAAGACCGCTTCCAGGCCGTCTCAGGAGAGGCCCTTTTAAAGACCGGCCTGCCCCTGATAACGGGCTCCCCGTCATGCGAGGTCAAGCCTATCTACGGCCGCAGATCCGAGGCGGAGATCAAGTTCAATGTGAAACTGACGTGAGAAATACCGTAAGTCGTAAGGCGTTACAACCCGTGAGGCGTCAGGCGTAAGGGGTAAAACCAAAAAGTGAACTACCCCGCACGCATCAGATGATAGAAACGGCATGATTATGCCCCCTCACCCACCCTCTCCCGCCAGGGGAGAGGGGAAAATAGGTACGATGCTCCGAGGGTAATATAACCCTACCCTCTCCCGCAGGGGAGAGGGAATAGTGTCACCCCGCAGCAAACTGCGGGGAATCATCCGGATTCAAAACGTACTGAATAAGGGGGTCAAATGCCCGCGATAACGATAGGAAATGCGGGTCCTTGCGCTCTCCGCTTCCTTTCTCCCCTCACGTTTTACGCCTCACGCCTTACGCCTCGCGGCTTCTCTCCCCTCACGCCTCACGCCTTACGATTCACGGGTTTTACTATGAAACCTGTCTGAAATTATGTATAATTATGAACATCTTAAGGAGGCCCTTGTGAAGACCATAGAGGAGATCAACGCGAAGATAAAGAAGAAAAAGGTCGTAGTCGTTACTGCAGAAGAGATGATAGAGATCGCCAGGAGCAAAGGGACAAAAAAGGCCGCACAGCACGTGGACGTGGTGACAACGGGGACCTTCGGGCCCATGTGCGGCAGCGGCATGTTCATCAACGTAGGCCATTCAAAGCCGAGGATCAAGATCGGCGGGGGCAAGTGCTACCTCAACGATGTACCCGTTTACTGCGGCCTCGCCGCCGTGGACATCTATATCGGCGCCACCGCGTCTCCTGACAACGACCCCCGCAATACTGTCTATCCCGGCGCCTTCAAATACGGGGGCGGGCACGTCATAGAAGACTTTATCAGCGGCAAGCCTATACGGTTGGAGGCCACGGCCTACGGCACAGACTGCTACCCGAAAAAGAGGATCGAGACCTTTATCAATAAGGAGACGGTAAACGAGGCCTATATCTATAATCCACGCAACGGGTACCAGAATTACAACGTTGCCGTGAACCTCTCGAAAAGGGTGATCCATACCTATATGGGCGTCCTGAAGCCCAACCTCGGGAGCGCCAATTACTGCAGCGCCGGGCAGCTCTCCCCGCTCCTGAACGATCCCAAATACAGGACCATCGGGATCGGGACAAGGCTGTTCCTTGCCGGAGGGGTCGGCTACGTAGCATGGAACGGCACGCAGCACAACCCTTCCGCTCTGAGAGGCCCTGACGGGATACCCCGTGCAGGAGCAGGAACGCTCGCCGTTGTCGGCGACGCCAAACAGATGAGCGGTGATTTCATCAAAGGCGCAAGCTTTATCGGCTACGGGGCAACGATCTTCGTGGGCCTCGGCATACCCATACCTATCCTCGATGAGGAGATGGCATACTTCACCTCAAGGAGCGACGAGGATTTCTGGGCACAGGTTGTTGATTACGGCCAGGACTATCCTGAAAGGATTCCCAAGAGCCTCTGTGAGGTAAATTACGCCCAGTTAAAATCAGGGAAGATCGATGTAAAGGGCAAAGAGGTCCCGACCTTTCCCATATCGAGCTATTCGAAGGCAAAAGAGATCGCTTCAATCCTGAAGGAGTGGATATCCTCCGGCCGCTTCCTGCTTACAAACCCCGTGGAGCACCTCCCTGGCGTGGAATCCGGCATTAAGATGAACACCCTCGAAGAGAGGACGATCGAGGAAGTCGCTTACTGAAGCAGCCACCCGGGCCAATATCGTCCCCTCCCCACTCGCGGAGAAGGGTCGTAGTATCCCGTCCCCTCTCCCTTGGAGTGAGAGCCACAACAGTCCCCTCTCCCCTTGCGGGAGAGGGTCAGGGTGAGGGGGGGATTCGACCTTGCGAAAGAGGGTCAGGGTGGGAGGTCAAACCGACATCAAGTATCAGGCTTATTATGGACCATGAAAAAAGAAAAAAATCGGTATCCTTGATCTCGGGCGGTCTTGACAGCGCCCTGGCAACGAAGCTGATCCTCGACCAGGGGATCGAGGTCACCGGCATACACTTCACATCCCTCTTCGCGAGCAGGCGCGATAAGGAACGGGGCCTGCAGGCTGTCAGAACCGCGGAAGAGCTCGGCATACGCCTCATCACCATCGATAAAGGGCCCGAATATATCGATCTTATCAAAAACCCGCGGTACGGCTACGGGAAAAACATGAACCCCTGTATCGACTGCAGAATATTTATGCTTCAGAAGGCAAAGGCAGTCATGGAGCAGGAAGAGGCAGGGTTTGTTGTCACCGGCGAGGTGCTGGGCCAGAGGCCCATGTCCCAGCAAAGAAATACCATCCACCTCATCGAAAAGAGAAGCGGCCTCGCGGGCCTCATCGTGCGGCCCCTTTCGGCAAAGCTCTTCCCTCCGTCAGAGCCTGAGACAACGGGCATAGTGAACAGGGAACTTTTGCTTGGCGTATCGGGCAGGTCAAGGGCGGTCCAGCAGGAACTCGTCAACGAATACCATCTGAAGGCATACAGCAGCCCCGGCGGGGGATGCCTGCTTACAGACCCCATATTCTCGAACAAGTTGAGGGAGCTCTTTCATGACGATAAGGATTGCACCGTAAAAGACATCCAGCTCCTGACCTTCGGCAGGCATTTCAGGCTCGGCCGCGGAACAAAGCTCGTCGTCGGCAGGAACCAGAAGGAGAACGAGGCCCTGGAGGCGCTCTGGGAGCCGACCTATACACTCATCTCTCCGGCAGATTTTAAGGGTCCCAGGGGCATCATAAAGGGATGCCATGACGGGGATGCGCTCACGACCGCCGCCGCCATACTTGCCTTTTACGGAAAATACGACGCACCAGAGATAATGCTGGAAATCTACGACGGCGAACGGACAACGGCACGCTTCGTGAGGACGGATGTGGATGTGGAAGGGCTGAGGATATAAAGACTGTTCAACGTTCAACGTTGAAAAGAATCTCATTTAGCAGGAAATAGCTGACGGCTGAAAAGGAGTTTTTATGAAGATCTTTGATGACATGTACGTTTACCCGTGGGTTTCGTACGAAGCAAACAATTGCAATACCATCCTGATTGACGGGCAGACGCCGGCCCTTATCGACCCGGGACATTCCCAGCTTTTCAACCACGTCCTCCAGGGAATGGCGCAAGACGGCAAGGATATCAATAAGATAGAAATTATCCTGTGCACGCACAGCCACCCGGACCACATCGAGGCGATAGAACGATTTGAGAACGGTGTCCTGATGGCCATAGGGAAAGACGAATACCTCTATCTCCACAACGGCGGCAGGGAGCTTTTTATGGCAACCGGCTGCTCTATGCCGAAAAGGCCCTTCACCCTGCTCCTCAAGGAAGGAATCATCGAGATAGGCGGCAAGGCCTTTCAGGTCATCCCCGCGCCTGGCCATTCACCGGGGTCTCTATGCCTGTACTGGAAGGAAAAACGAACGCTGATCTCCGGCGACACGCTTTTCTATATGGGCGTAGGGAGGACTGACCTGCCAGGCGGGGACGCAGAGCTTCTCGCCGAAAGCATAAAAAAACTGGCAGAGCTTGACATAGAGCACCTCATACCAGGGCACGGCGAGCTTATCCGCGGCGAAAAGGCAATAAAGAAAAATTTTCAGTTGATTATCAATGAGTTTTTCGATTAGAATCTTTACATCACCGTCATTGACTTCCGGCGTTTTATGCATATATTCACAGTACAAGATGCCAGTTGCAGGGAAAAAAGGAGGCAACAGATTGAGAATACCCGATGAATATATATGTGATCTGTGCGGTTACGTATTTCTGGACGGAGAGGTCCCGGAGATCTTCTGCCCTAATTGCGGCAGCAGCATGGTGTTGAAAGAGATGTCCTACGACGAGTTCTTAGACGACGATGACGGTTTTATTAACCTTTACAACTATAAGACTTTTGAACATGAGGGGATGTGAATAAAGAACAGCTATCAGCACTCGGCTAAGAATTTTATTGACATCTTTTTCATAAATTGATTCAATATTTCACATACCGCTTGGATCCTGATGCTGGACCGAGACGGAAGGAGTGAGAGAAAACGCAAGCCTTCTGACCAGTTCAGAGGGCTTTTTTTATAAGGGAGGACCATGGGAAAGATTACCCTACCGGTACTGAAAGGCATGAAAGGCAAAGAGAAGATCACCATGCTCACTGCCTACGACCACCCCACGGCAAAGATAATCGATGAGGCGGGCGTTCACACGATCCTCGTCGGCGATTCCGTAGGAACCACGGTCCTTGGCTATCCCAACACGATCCCCGTCACCGTCGACGAGATGATACACCATACGAAGCCTGTCGCAAGGGCCGCAAAGAATGCCTTTGTCATCATCGACATGCCCTTCATGTCCTACCACGAGAGCATCGAGCTGGCGAAAAGGAATGCAGGCAGGATGATGAAGGAGAGCGGCGCCGAGGCGGTCAAGCTTGAGGGCGGGACGAAGATGAAGGACGTCATCAGGGCGATCGTCGACATTGAGATCCCCGTTGTCGGCCACGTCGGCCTCACCCCCCAGTCGATCCACAGGATGGGCGGCTACAAGGTACAGGGAAAAGGCGCGGAGGTGGATGCGCTTATCGCAGACGCGAAGGCGGTCGAGGAGGCGGGGGCGTTCATGATCGTCCTCGAGTGCGTGCCGCGGCAGCTTGGAAAAGAGATCACCGGGATGCTCTCCATCCCCACCATCGGCATCGGCGCAGGTCCGGACTGCGACGGGCAGGTCCTCGTTATCCACGATCTCCTGGGCCTCCTCGGCGATTTCAGGCCAAAATTCGTAAAGCGTTACTGCAACCTGCAGGAAGACATCGGAGGCGCAGTAAAGAATTTTATCGAAGAGGTAAAGACAGGGGCGTTCCCCGACGACTCCCACTCATTCCACTAAGATGAAGACCATCACGACCGTCAAAGAGATGCGGGCATTATCGGACCAATTGAGAAAAGATAAAAAGATCGCCCTTGTGCCGACCATGGGCTACCTCCACGAGGGGCACCTTGCCCTTGTCAGGAAGGCGCGCGAGCTGGCAGACGTCACCGTGGTAAGCATCTTCGTGAACCCTACCCAGTA
>Ga0209606_1002598_pt1 | contig 19608 bp, 18 predicted proteins | sample AD_UKC057_MetaG_FD_184412 | JGI IMG/M metagenome (GOLD analysis project Ga0209606, IMG submission 184412) | Active sludge microbial communities of municipal wastewater-treating anaerobic digesters from USA - AD_UKC057_MetaG (SPAdes) (version 2) | ecosystem: Engineered > Bioreactor > Anaerobic >...
GGCCGCTTCGACTGGCACAGTCTCACACTCGGTCGGGGCGAACTCGAGACACTCGCCGGCTCCGTGTTTTTCATGGGACAGATCCTTTGCCTCGAGCGCCCCCGTTTTTCAAACAACGATCCCCTGCGCGTCTCCTTTGTGATGTTTGCCGCGCAAGCCATCCTCTACTCCGCGCTGCTCGTCCCGGCCGCTCCGAATTTGGGCGCCGTGCTCGAACCATTCGCCTCGCCATCCTGGCTCGCGATCTCGGTCATCCTCGGAGTGGTCTGCACCGCGTGCGCCTGCACGCTGATGAACACCTGGCAGCCCGCGATCAGCGCCACCGAGGCCGGGCTGATCTACTGCTTCGAGCCCATCTTTGCCTCGCTATTTGCCCTCGCACTACCCGCCATGCTCTCCCGGTGGTGCGGCATCGCCTACGCCAACGAAACCGTCACCTGGAGCCTCCTCGGCGGCGGCGCCCTCATCACCCTCGCCAACGCGCTCCTGCACCTCCGCGCGCCGGCGAGCCCCTGACACCAGACCGCTTCGCCGGAAAACGAAAAAGGCGGCCCGGACGGGACCGCCTTTGCCAGACAAACCGCGCGAGGGAGCCAGGTCAGGCTTTCCGCTCGGCGAGCTTCTTGGCCACCGGGCCATCGAAGACGACCGTCTGGGTGGGGAAGGCAAACGAGAGCCCGCGCGCGAGCACCGCCTTCATGATCTTCAGATTGATGCGCTCCCGCAGCGCCATGTGTTTCGCCCAGTTGGGATCCGCCGCAAAGAAGACGATCTGGATGTCGAGGGACGACGCCCCGTAGTTGGCAAAGTTCACCACGATCAATTCCTGATGCACTCCTGAATCCTCCCGCAGGATGCGGCGGATGTCCTCGAGCACCACCTCCATTTGCTCCGGCGTGGTGTCGTAGGTCAGTCCGATCGTCTGATCGACGCGCCGTTGCGGCATCCGAGTGAGATTGGTCACCGCCTCGGCGGCCACCGTCTTGTTCGGAATGGCGATCACCGTGCGCGCCCCCGTGCGGAGCTTGGTCGAGCGCAGACCGATATCCTCGACCGTGCCCTCAAACCCACCGATACGCACAAACTCGCCCACCTTGAAGGGCTGATCAACCGCCACGACGACGGAGCCGAAGAGGTTGGCGATCGTATCCTGCGCAGCCAAGGCGAAGGCCAAACCGCCGATACCCAGACCCGCGAGGAACGCCTTCACATCGTAGCCGAGGCTCTGGATCGTGATCAGCGTGCCAAAGATCACAAAGATCGTGATCAACGATTTCTTGATCCAGGGCATGAACGCCGCGACGCCCATCCCGCGAGCCACTGCCAGTTTATGAACGTGATCGAGCATCGTGTCGAACGCCCGCAGCAGGATCCAGAAGAAGACCAGTGAAAAGGCCACCGTCACACCGTAGCCCAGCGCGCGGTCGCCCGTCTCCGAGAGCTTGAGCACCTTTAGCGAACAGACGGAACCGGCCACGACGATCAGCGTCGCCACCGGCGTCTCCAGCGCGGCAAACAACTCGTCGTCGAGCGTCGTCTCCGTGTGCTTGGTCAACCGCTTGAAGAAACCGAATATCACGAGCGTGACCACACGGCGCAGCAGGATGGCACCGACGAGGAAAAGCGCCGCCAGCACATAGTGGGTCGGCGTGTTGCCGCTGTTGCGCACGTTGAAAAGCTTCAGAGCCGAATCGACCGTGTGCTCCAAAAAATCGGGCGTGCGCACGCTGGCCGGGGCCACCTTGCTGGCGGCCGCCGCACTGGTGTTGAGCGCCTGCTCCGTGCCACCCGTGATCGCGGTCGGCGCCGATGCGGCCGGCGCGGGGTCGAGCGGCGACTGGGCCGAGCTGGCTTCGGCCGCGTGCAGCCAGCCGGCGCCGAGAAACAGCGCCGACGCGAGCAAACCTTTGCAATATGTCATCTTCATAAAGGGAAAGTGGGCTCTTCTGAAGAGCGGCCGCCCCGCCCTGTCAACGGTGCGGCCAGCGCGATACTGTTCCCGCTTGCGCACAGGCGAAGCCGGCCGCCATCATCGGCCCTGCATGCATGCACTACTTGGCATTGTTGACGCACTTCCTCCGCTCCCTTGGTGGGCCTGGGCCGGTTTCTTCACGTTCATCGCCGCCATGCTGGCGCTCGATCTCGGCGTGTTCCAACGCGACTCCCATGAGGTGAAGATGAAAGAGGCGCTGGGCTGGTGTGCCGTCTGGGCCTCCCTGGCGCTGGCCTTCAACGTCCTCATCTATTTCTGGCGCGGCCCCGAGCTCGGCCAGCAGTTCCTCGCCTCGTACCTCGTCGAGCTCTGCCTGAGCGTGGACAACGTATTCGTGTTCATCATGGTCTTCGCCTTCTTCAAGGTGCCGGCCAAGTGGCAGCACCGCGTGCTTTTCTGGGGCATCCTCGGTGCGGTGATCATGCGCGCCATCTTCATCCTCGTCGGCGTGAGCGTGCTGGCCCGCTTCCACTGGCTGATCTACATCTTCGGCGCCTTCCTCGTGTACACCGGCATCAAGATGGCCATCCCCAGCAAGGAGGAGGCAGAGGTCGATCCCGAGCACAACGTCGCCGTGCGCCTCTTCCGCCGCTGGTTCCCAGTCGCCACCAGCGACGATGAACGCGGGCACTTCTTCGTGCGCGACCAGAATCGCTGGGCCGCCACTCCGCTCTTCGTCGTCCTCATCGTAATCGAAACGACCGACGTCATGTTCGCCCTCGATTCGCTGCCGGCCGTGCTCGCCATCACACGCGACGGCTTCGTCGCCCTCACGTCCAACATCTTCGCGATCCTCGGCCTGCGCTCGCTGTATTTCGCCCTCAGCGGCATCATGAAGCTCTTCCGCTTCCTCAAGATCGGACTCGCCGTGATCCTGAGCTTCATCGGCGTGAAGATGCTCATCTCCGCCTACGTACACATCTCGACCGGCGTCTCGCTCGGCGTCATCGGCGGCGTCATCGCCGTCTCGGTGCTCGCCAGCCTCCTCATCCCGGCGCCGGAAGTGGAGAAGAAATAACGCACACGCGCGCCACGCCATTTCTCCCCAAGACCGGCCCCGCCAACGGGCCGGTCTTTTTTGTACCCCACGCCGGACGCACTTCTGCCAGCGAAAACTTGGGGATTGACTATTTCGCACTTCTGCGGACTAGTTGCCGGCAGCATGTCCACCACCACCATCACCTGCCGCAAACGGCGCGCTGCCATTTTCAAGGCTCTCGGCCACCCAGCCCGGCTGCGCATCGTCGAGGAGCTGCGCAGCGGCGAACGCTGTGTATGCGAGCTGGTCGATGTCTCAGAAGCAGGGTGGTCCACCGTCTCCCGACATCTGTCCGTTCTTAAATCTGCCGGTGTCGTCGAGGACGAGAAGCGCGGCCTGCAGGTCTTCTACCGACTGGCGCTGCCCTGCGTGGGGACCTTCCTCGACTGCCTCGCCGGCGATACCAACCCCACTTCCGTGAAAAAGGCCACCACGCCCTGCGCCTGCAGCTGATCTTTTGCCCTATATTTCTCAAAAACGCCAAACAGCGGACCAGCTATGGATAAGAAAAAAGAGCTCACCACCCTCGCTTGGATGGCCGCGGTCTTCGCCGCCGTCTATTTCATGCCATTGGGCACGCCACGTTTCGACGGGGCGGTGGCCGAGGCGCTGGCACTCGCCAAATGGTACGCGCAGGAACACGTGATCCTGTGCCTGCTCCCGGCGTTCTGGATCGCGGGAGCCATTGGCGCCTTCGTCTCCCAACAGTCGGTGATGAAATACTTCGGGCCCAACGCACCGAAAATCGCCAGCTACGGCGTGGCGTCGGTCTCGGGCACGATTCTCGCCGTGTGCTCCTGCACGGTGCTGCCACTCTTCTCCGGCATCTACCGCATGGGCGCCGGGCTCGGGCCGGCGACGGCGTTCCTCTACTCCGGCCCGGCGATCAATGCCCTCGCGATCATCCTCACGGCGAAGATCCTCGGGATGCAGATCGGCATCGCACGCGCGATCGGCGCGGTCGTGTTCTCAATCCTTATCGGCGCGCTGATGCACTGGCTGTTCCGCCACGAGGAGAAGGCCAAGGCGATCAAGATGGCGGCGCTGCCCGAGCCGCAGGCCACGCGTCCATTGTGGAAGACCGCCGTGTTCTTTGGCCTGATGGTCGCAATCCTCGTGTTCGCCAACTGGGGGCACACCGACGCGACGACCGGATTCTTCGCCGCCGTTTATGCCGTGAAATGGTGGCTGACCTCCGCTTTCGCTGCAGCGTTCGGCGTCGTGCTCTGGCGCTGGTTTAAGCTCTCGACGGTACGCCTCGCTCTCACCGCGCTTGCGACCGCTGCCGCCGCGCTGCTCATGCCGGCGCACCCGACGCTCGCGGTCCTCGTGGCCGTCGCCGGGCTGGCGTGGTGCACGGCCGGCCAGGAAGGCGAGGCCGGCGAATGGTTCACGCAGTCCTGGGACAACGCCAAACAGATCTTCCCGCTCCTCATCGGCGGCGTGCTCGTGGCCGGTCTGCTGCTCGGTCGCCCCGGCCATGAAGGCCTCGTCCCCAACGAGTGGATCGCGCAAGCCGTGGGAGGAAATTCCTTCGGCGCGAACCTCTTTTCCGCAGTCGCCGGCGCCCTCATGTACTTCGCCACGCTGACGGAGGTCCCGATTCTCCAAGGCCTCATGGGCAGCGGCATGGGCGAAGGCCCCGCGCTCGCGCTGCTGCTCGCCGGCCCGGCGCTCAGCTTGCCGAGCATGATCGTGATCAACTCCGTCATGGGGCCCAAAAAAACCGCCACGTACGTCGGCCTGGTCGTCGTGCTCTCAACCCTCGTGGGCTGGGCCTACGGAGCCTGCGTCTGACACTCCTCCACCAATCCACCCTTACATTCCATGAAGAAAATCCAAATCCTAGGCACTGGTTGCAAAAAATGCACGACCCTCGCTGAAACCGCCGATGCGGCGGCCAAGGCGCTCGGGCTCGAATACACCCTCGAAAAGGTCACCAATCTCAACGAGATCGCCTCCTTCGGCGTGATGTTCACCCCGGCTCTCGTCGTCGACGGCGTGGTGAAGGTCGCCGGCAAGGTACCCGGCCTGGAGGACGTCAAGAAGCTGCTCGCCTGAGCCCCCCCGATCATGAACACACGCAGCATCGGTTTCATCGGCGGCGGGCGCATCGCCCGCATCTTTCTCTCCGGCTGGACCCACGCACAGAAACTTCCGGCGCGAATCGTCGTCGCTGACCCGAGCGCCGAAGCACTCGCGAAGCTCAAGGAGCAGTATCCTGCAGTCGAAACAACCTCCGACCTCGCCGCCGCGGCGGCGCAGGACGTCGTCTTCCTCGCCACGCATCCGCCGGCACTGGCAGAGGCCGCCGGTCGCGCCGCCGCAGCGCTCAAGCCGCGCGCCATCCTCGTCTCGCTCGCACCGAAATTCCCCATGGCGAAGCTCTCGGAGTTGCTCGGCGGCTTCGCGCGCATCGCGCGTTCGAACCCCAACGCGCCGTCCATCATCGGCGCCGGAATGAATCCGCTCGTCTTCAGCGCCGCGCTCGACGCCGCCGACCGCGAGACGGTGCGCGCGCTCTTCGCGCCGCTCGGCGAAAGTCCCGAGGTGGCCGAGGCGAAGATCGAGGCCTACGCAGTGTTTACTGCGATGGGCCCGACCTACCTCTGGTTCCAGATGCAGGCGCTGCGCGAACTCGCTGTCTCTTTCGGGCTGACTGATGCCGAGGCCGACGCCGGCCTCAAACGCATGGTCTGCGGTGCATCGCGCACGCTTGTCGACTCCGGCCTCACTCCGGCCGAGGTCATGGATCTCGTGCCCGTGAAGCCGCTGGGCGAGATGGAGCCTCAGGTGCTGGAGTTCTACCGCACCCGACTTCCCGCGCTCTTCCAGAAGATCAAACCCTGACCAACCATGAGCGACCAAACTCCCAAATGCTCCTGTAGCTGCAACGAAGCGTCCGGCCCGGCCGCGCTCGTGTATCCGTGCTCCGGGGCGGCCGATGTCGGCGAGATCTCCGACCGCGCCAGCCGCCTGCTCAACACCGAGGACAAGGTCTGGATGTCGTGCCTCGCCGGCATCGGCGGACGCGTGAGCGGCCTGATGGCCAGCGCCGCCGCCGCACCGGCGCTGATCGCCATCGACGGCTGTCCGCAGGATTGCGCGAAAAAGACCCTCGAACTAGCCGGCTTCACCGGAGTCCATCACGTGCGCGTGACCGATCTCGGCTTCAAGAAGGGCCAGTCGCCTGCGACTCCCGAAGCCGCTCGCAAGGTCGCGGATGCCGCCCTCGCACTGCTGTGACTCTCCCAAAACTCCAACTCACCTCATCATGAAACTCACCTCTCTTCGTCCCCTCTTTCTCGTTCTGGTTTCCTTCTTCGTGCTCACGGCCGCCCAGCTCGGTGCCGCCGATGCGCAACCCACCCAGCCGCGGCTCGTCGATCTCGGCGCAGGAAAATGCATCCCGTGCAAACAGATGAAGCCCATCCTCGACGACCTCACCCGCAACTACGCCGACCAGTTCACGGTCGTCTTCATCGACGTGTGGGAAAATCGCGCCGAAGGGGCGAAGTACGGCATCCGCATGATCCCGACCCAGATTTTCTTCAGCGCCGACGGCAAGGAGCTCGCGCGCCACGAAGGCTTCATGGCGAAGAAGGACATCCTCGCAAAATGGAAGGAGCTCGGCGTCGAGGTGAAGGAATCCGTAACCCCGACCGCCAACTGAGCCGATGGATGCACTCTTCACCTGGTTGAGCGACGCCATGGCCGGCGCGCCGTGGCTGGCAGTGGTCGCCGCCGCCGGCTGGGGCGTGGCGAGTCTCGTGCTCAGCCCCTGCCATCTCGCGAGCATCCCGCTCATCGTCGGCTTCATCGCCGAGCGGAAGAACACAACCCCTCGTCAGGCCTTTGCCTACGCGTTGCTCTTCGCGCTCGGCATTCTGATCTCGATTGCGGCGGTCGGCGGCCTCACCACCGCCGCGGGTCGCATGCTCGGAGACGTGGGCCCATGGGCCAACTATGCCGTCGCAGTCGTGCTCCTACTGGTCGCGCTGCATCTGCTCAACATCCTGCCGCTGCCGTGGGAGCGAGGGCTCTCGCTACCGCGTTTCCAGGGCAAGGCCGCCGCACTGCTCCTGGGGCTGGTCTTTGGCGTCGCGCTCGGGCCATGCACGTTTGCCTACCTCGCACCGGTGCTCGGCGTGATCTTCGGCGTGGCGCGCACGCAACCCGGTTTCGCGGTGCTACTGTTGCTCGCTTACGGCATCGGCCACTGCGTCCTCATCGTTGCCGCAGGCGTATCGGCGGAGAAGGTCCAGCAAGTGCTCGACTGGAACGGCAGCTCCGGCGGTGCCAAGTGGCTCCGCCGCACCTGCGGCCTGCTCGTGCTGGGCGGCGCCGGATGGCTCATCTGGACGGCCCGCAGCTAAAATCTATTCCCCATGATCAAACTCGTCTTTTGCGCGCGCCGCCGGAGTAACCTCACGCCGGCGGACTTCAGCGACTACTGGAAGAATCACCATGGCCCGCTTTTTCAAAAGCACGCGTACCGCTACCGCGCGCTTCGGTACGTACAAAACCACACGCTCAATCATCCAATCAACGACGGCATGCGCACCTCGCGTGGATCGTCCGAACCGTATGACGGAGTCGGCGAGATCTGGTGGCGGTCGATCGAGGACTTCCTGACGGTCATACGCGACCCATCGATGGCCGACCTGCGCCGGCTCTTCGTCGAGGACGAGTCCCGCTTCGTCGATCTCGCGCGCTCCGCGGTGTTTTTCACCGAAGAGGTCGAGTTCCCGCTGCCGACGCCACCCGCGCCGGCAACAGCAGAAGATACGCCCGACCCGGAGACCATCCGATCGGAAGTCCGCCGTCGCTATGGCTCCATCGCCAGCGGAGAGGCGACCCTGAAATCCTCGGCGAGGACCTCGTGCTGCGGAGCCGCAGCACCGGAAACGCCCAAGCGCGCCTCCTGCGGCTGCGAAACCGATGAGCAAGCGCGCACACTCGGATATACGGAGGCGGATATCGCCGCGACGCCCGCCGGGGCCAACCTGGGGCTGGGCTGCGGCAATCCCGTGGCCATCGCCTCACTGCAGATCGGCCAGACCGTGCTGGATCTCGGCGCGGGCGCGGGCTTCGACGCCTTTCTCGCAGCGCGTGCGGTCGGCCCCTCGGGCCGCGTCATCGGCGTGGACATGACGCCCGAGATGGTTGCGAAGGCACGGGCCAACGCCGCCCGAAACGGATTCACCCAGGTGGAGTTCCGCCTCGGAGAAATCGAGGCGCTACCCGTCGCCGATGGCATCGTCGATGTGATCATCTCGAATTGCGTGATCAACCTGTGCCCCGACAAGTGCCCCGTTTACCGTGAGGCATTTCGTGTGCTCAAACCTGGCGGGCGCATCGCAGTCTCCGACGTAGTCGCCCGCGAGGAGCTCCCGGCAGAGGTGAAACGCGATCTCGCGTTGCAGAGCGGCTGCCTGGCCGGGGCAACGCCGCTCGCCAAGCTTACGGCCATTCTGCGCCGCGCAGGTTTCGTGGATATCGTCATCCGTCCCAAGAGTAACAGCGCCGAAGTGATTGAGAGCTGGGAGGCAGTCGCGAGCGTCGGCGACAAGGTCTTCGCCGCCGAGGTCCTCGCACGCAAACCGGCTCCAGGGGATCCCACGCCCGCCCACTGCTGCTGCGATGGTGCAGTACCAGCAGCCAAATGACACGGCACTTGAGCGCACTCATGGCCGAATGCCCCGGTCGCCGGCAAAGCCCTCTCTTGGAGTTCTCACCCGCATGAAAAAGCCCCGTCGAAAACCCGAGCGCCAACTGCCACGAGTCCAGCAGGGAAATCCAGGCGATCCCGCCGGGCTTTTCACCGAACACCGCGAGCGGGTGCGCCGCGTGCTGGTGCGGCTCGTGGGCGAGACGGAGGCAGACGATCTCACGCAGGATGTCTTTGTGCGCGTGGCACGAGCGCTGCCCGAGTTCCGAGGGGAATCAAACATCGCCACGTGGATACTCCGCATCGCACGGGGCATCGGGCTCGACCACCTGCGCAGCCGGCGTCACGGCGAAGCGAAGCGCACCGTGTCGCTCACGCCCGCACAGCCGGAGGCCGACAACGACGCGGACTCGGTCCCCGAGCCGCACGAAGAAGCCGAGGCGCCCCGCCGGCTCGTGCGCACCGAGATGAGCACCTGCGTGCGCGAATACGTGGCGCGCCTGGCGCCGGAGCATCGCGCGGTGATCGAGCTCAAGGATCTGGAGGGGCTGACCAGCCAGGAGATCGCCAAGCGCCTCGGCGTGAGCGTGGACAACGCGAAGATCCGCCTGCACCGCGCGCGGCAGGCGTTGCGGCGCGAGTTGGAGCACGGCTGCGAGTTCTACCAGAGCGAGAGGGGCACGCTCGCCTGCGACCGAAAAAAAACCGGTCCTGTTTTCGAGAAGTCCGTATCCCTCGCACAAACGATCTCGTCCAAGGAGGTGAGGCCGATTGCCCGCGCACAACGCGCCAAGGCGACCGGCCGGAATCAAAATATAACCGACACCTCTATGAACATGCCCTTCAACTGCGGCTGTGCCGCCCCTTCCGCCAGCGCCACCATGGCGACGCCCTCCGCCGCCTTTTCGCCGGTTGCCGCTGAGTACGTCGCCCTTGGGGCGGCGATCGGTGCCAACTGCGAACCGTGCCTGCGTTACCATGTGGCCGAGGCGCTCAAGGTCGGCATTTCTCACGCCGACATCGCCAAGGCCGTCGCCCTCGCTGCGAATGTGAAGGAGGCCCCGGCCCGCAACATCCTGAAACTCGCCGAGCGCCTCACCCAACCGGGCGGTGAAAGCGCGGGATCCTCCTGCGCGGCGCCGGCTCCCGGCTCGTCCGCCGGCTGCGGTTGCTCCTGAACCCCAAACGCGACGGAAACGCACCGCTTCGGGGTGATCCCGTCGGGCGTCGCAGGTCGGCTCTCCGGCCCGCGGAGGCGCTTCTCCGCCGCACCACACACCATGAAGACGAAGGACTTTTCCCTGAACGTGACCGGCACCAACGCCGTCTGCCCCGTGGGCGAGACGACCGGTCGCCACAACATCGCCACCGGTGCGATACCAGTGCTCTCCTGCGAGGGTGCCTGCATTCGCGGCGAGATCGCCCGTCTCGCGGCTAACCGCGTCGCGAAGACGCCGGGCTTCGCGCGGGGCTGCCACGGCGAGCTATTCGCTGCGCCCGATTCGCAGATGGCCCGCTGGGTGAAACAGGCTCCGCAGGTCGTCGTCATCGACGGCTGCCACCTGCGCTGCCATGGCCGCATCGTCGAGAACCTGGTCGGGCCGGGGAGCCTGCGCAGCTTCGACGCGCTCTCTCGCTACCGGAGATACGGCGAGATCTTCGAAATCGACGGCGTGCCCGAGCCCGAACGCCGCGCGGTCGCGGAGGACGTGGCGACTTGGGTGAACGAGCAACTGCGCGCGCCGGCGTACACAGCGGGCGCGTCTTCCGCCGGTTGCGCGACGAACCCGACATCGCCGGCCAAGGAGAGCCGCTGCGGCGGTTGACCACAACCGAAGCATCCACCGGTTCGACCTGTGAAGGAATACCATGCCTTTTCTCCTCGAGGAATGTGACATCACCGACGCAGTCGCCGACACGCGGGCTGCCTTGCTCGTGCCCTGCGGCTTCTGCCCAGCGGTGAGTTTTGCCGTGCAGACCGGGCGCCCTTACCTCGAGCCTATCCGCCATGGGTTCAGGACGCCCGTCTACGAGGAGCATGTCCGGAAGCTGAAGACGGAACTGGAGGCGCGGGGGCTCAAGGTCCGTCGTTTTGACTGGTGGAGCCCGCACCAGTTGGTCGTCTGCATGTGGACGGATGCCCGACGGACTGCGCTGGCAAGACAGGCGGCAGAGCATGATGTCGTGGTCGTGATCGGCTGCGACGCCGCGCGGAAAATGATTGAGGACTGCCTTGCCGGCGCGGGTGTGAGGGTAGTCCAGGCCATGCGGATGGAGGGGCTGATGGATGTGGTGCCCGTGCTGGAATTTCCCTGTCGGTTGTCGCTCAAGATGGGCGCACTCACCCGGGTGCTCGAACCGGCGGCGGCCGCGCCGGTCGCGGCTCCCGAATCTCGCATAGGGGCGCAGAGCGTACAAACATGATCGGAGAAAACCTCATTCTTGCGGGGCTGCTAGTCGCCTGGTGCACCGTTCATAGCGCAACGATATCGGGCCCGATTGCGTCGCGTGTGCAAGCGCGCCTCGGCTCGGCGGCCCGGATCTACCGACTGCTGTACAACGCGGTGGCCGGGGCGACGTTCATCCCGGTGGTGGCGTATGCGTGGGCGGTGCGGACCGAGCCGTTTTTCGCGTGGGAGGGTGGCCTGCGGGTTATCCAGTTCGCCTTTCTAGCGACGGCGTTGACGTTCTTCGTGCTCGGTTTCCGCCGCTACCATCTGGGGCAGATGGTAGGTTTGAGCCAGCTGCGGGGCGACGCTTTGGGCAAAGGGATCGCCGCAGGTGGGAGGCTCGATACTGGAGGAATTCTGGGCGTTGTCCGGCATCCGATGTATTTTGCAACCGCGCTGCTGCTCTGGGCACGGCCACTGGATGTCTCCGCGATCATCGTGAACACCATTCTCACCCTGTATCTGGTTGTCGGTACGCTGCTGGAGGAACGGCGACTGGTGGGTGAATTCGGGGATGCGTACCGCGCCTATCAGAAAGACGTGCCGATGCTGGTGCCCTACAAGTGGGCGGGGCAGCTGCTTCGCGCACGACGCGGGGCACGATAAGTTTCGCATCGACACAAGGGTGGATTGGCCGCGGCGGCTCGGCGCGACCGCCAGGGTGGCCCCATCGTATAAACCGCCCGAAAGGGTGCTTGTCGCCGGCAGGGCTTGCCAGAGAATGGCTCCCGCATGGCCCAAACCCACGAGCCCGGGAATCTGGAGCGAACGACGGCGAATCTGGAACTGTGGGCTTCGTCGTCGGTGCGCATGGTGGCCGGCTTCTGGGAAAAGGCCGGGGCGCTCGCACTGCCACGCGACACGCATGGCGAGGGCTACCGGGCGTTGCTGAAGGCACGCGGCATCGAAATCGCCTACTGCACGCTGTTCGTCTTCGCCTCAAGCCTCGGGCAGACGTTTCTACTTTCGCTTTTCAGTCCACACTGGAGCGCGGCGCTCAATCTTTCTCCGGCGACGATGGGCTCCCTCTATTGCGGAGCGACGCTGGCCGGCGGGCTGCTGCTGCCGGTGACGGGCAACTGGCTCGACCAAGCCCCGTCAGGCCGGGCCGGTCTGGCCGCCTATGGAGGGTTGTTCGCCGGCTGCCTGCTGGCGGCCTCGGTCTCCAGCGTCTGGACACTCGCGCTGGCGCTCTTCGTGCTCCGGTTTTCCGGGCAGGGCGTGAGCGTGAATGTCGGCATCACGCGCGTGACGCGTTGGTTCGAGCATAATCGTGGCAAGGCGCTGAGCCTGACTGTCCTCGGGTTTCCGCTCGGCGAGGCGGTGTTGCCGATCACGGTGACGGTGCTGATAGGCGCACTCGGCTGGCGCGGCGCATGGCTGGCACTGGCGGCGGTGTGTGTGCTGGTCGTGGCCCCGTCTGCAAGTGTGCTGCTGGCAAAGCGCCGGGCGAAGTACGGGCTGGCGCAAGCGCCCGAGACGAGCCCGCCGAGCTCCTGGGCGGAGCGCATAGCGATGCTGCGCGACTGGCGTTTCCATGCGATGCTCGTGGTCACGGTGCCGGTGCCGTTTGCAGGGACGGGGATCATCTTTTTCCAAAGCACGATCGCGGAGACGCGCGGCTGGGGGCCGGCCATCGTGCCAACGGGCTTTATCGTTTTTGCGCTGGTGCGTGCGCTGTTCTCCCTCTCGGCCGGCGCGTGGGTGGACCGGATCGGATCGCTGCGACTGCTGGCCGCACCAACGACACTGTTTGCGGCAGGCGTGGCGTGCCTGACCTTCGACTCGCCGCTGTTCGCCTATGCGTTTTTCGCGCTGTTGGGTGTCGGCTTCGGGGCGGCGAGCGGCGTGATGACCACGGCGTGGGCGGATCTTTTCGGCGCGGAGCGCATCGGGCAGGTGCGCGGGCTCAGCGGCGTGGTGGGCGTGGGCGCGACGGCGATCGCGCCGATGGCGTTTGGCTGGGCCCTGGAAGTCGGAATCCCGATCAACACTCTGCTGTGGGGCAACGTGTTGTTTATCGCAGGCTGCACGTGGCCGATGTGTGTGGTCCTGGCGCGGCGCGGGCAACATGCCCCGCGGCCCGCGAGGGCATAAAAAAGCCGCGCCCCGGAAGGGCGCGGCGCAGAGGTCAGAGCCGGGGCGGGCTCAGCTGGACCAGAACTCGTCGCCGGCGGTCTTTTTGCCACGAGCCGGCTCCTTGGCCTTGGGCTGGGGCGCTTTCGGGGCCTGCTTTTTTTCGGATTCGGAGGATTCGTGGTGAAGGAAATGCTGATCATCCGTCGCACCCTGCCCGGGTTGAGTCTTGGACTTGGAGATGATCGACTCGAGGGCGCGGACCGTGCCGCGCAACTCCTCGGCCTGGGCGCTGAGCTCTTCGGACGCGGAGGCCGTTTCTTCGGCGCTGCTCGCGTTGGACTGCGTGACTTTATCCATCTGGATGACGGCCGTGTTGATCTGGCCGACCCCCTGGCTCTGCTCCTGCGAGACATTGGCGATGTGGGCCACCTGTTCGACGACCTTGGCGGTGTCGGCCTCGATGGCCTTCATCAACGCACCGAGGCGTTCGGACGCTTTGGCGCCCGCGGCAGCGTTGGTCTTGGAGGTGGCGATCAGCTCCGTGGTCTCTCTCGCGGACTGGGCGCTACGCTGGGCGAGCGCGCGGACCTCGTCGGCGACGACGGCAAATCCGGCGCCGGCCTCGCCGGCGCGAGCAGCCTCGACGGCGGCATTCAGGGCGAGGATATTGGTTTGGAACGCGACCTCGTCGACGGTCTTGAGGATCTTTGCGGTCTCCTCGGTCGAGGTCTGGATGCGGGAGATCGCCTCGGCCATCTCGCCCATCGCACGAGTGGCCTGCTGGATACGCTCGGCGGACTGGCGCATGGCCTGGTTGGCCTGATTGGCACCGTCGGCGTTTTGTTTGGTCATGCTGGAGAGCTCCTCGAGCGAGGCGCTGGTTTCTTCGAGCGAAGCAGCCTGCTCGCTGGCGCCGGCGGCGAGGCGCTGGCTGGCGTTGGAAACCTGAGCCGCGGCATCGGTGGTCTGGTCGGCTCCGGCCATTAGACGGTTGATGAGATCGCGAAGGATGCGGGTGAGTCCACGAGTGATGGACCAGGCGAGGGCGATACCGAGGAGGATCGCGAGGGCGACGCCGGCATAGGTGATCGAGAGGGTCTGCCGCATGACGGCGTCGGTCTCCTCGGCTGAGCGGGAGGCGGCGGCCTGCGCCTGCTCGCCGAGAGCGGCGACCGAAGCGAGGGTGCCGCGGTAGGCTTTGAGGCGGGCCTGACGGATGCCCTCGTTTTCCTGCAAGAGGGAGACGAAGCCCTGCAGATTGGTGCGGAGGGCCTCGGCGCATTGTTTCGCGGCGAGCAGCTGCTTCCGGTTCGCCTCCTGCCGTGTGACGGCGAGGAGCCCGTCCACGCCTTTAAGCACGTGCCCGATTGCTTCGATCACGCCGACGACGGCTTTTTCGTCATTGGTGGCGTAGGCTGCCCAGAAATCGGCGCGCACCTCGCCGTAAGCCTGAAGGACCACATCGGCCTCGCGCAGGCGGTCGAGGCGGAGCCGGAGCTCGTCGGCCGAGTCGCCGCGCTTGAGCTGCATCTCCATCTGGCTGTCCTGCATCGTCCGGTAGGCCTGCATCTCGCGGGCAAATACCCGCGACGCGGCAATGGTTTCGTTGAAGTTGGCCTGGAAGGCGGCGGTGATGCGCTCGGAGTTGTCGATCTGCTTTTTGTACTGGGCGAGATTGGCCTCCAACCCGGGAAGTTGCTCGGAGAGTTTGGCAGCGAGCGCCGGATAACGGGCCTCAAGCGCATGCAGCTCTTGAAGTTCGGCCTCGATTTTGACGACTTCGGCACGGCCCTTTTTGAGCCAGTCATCCAAACGGTTGTAGCTATACCCAAGCATCTGATAGCCCGCCTCAAGCTGGCCCGATTCGACGGCGGCCGCCGATTCAAACAGGGGAACTTGGAAGCGCGCCAGTACCTGCGCGTCTGCCGCGACCATGCGCATCCGCCACGTCAAAACGCCACCCAATAGCAGGAGGAGGGCGAGGATCGACGAAAACCCAAGTGCAAGTTGCTGACCGATTGTTAATTTACGCATAGTTTTATACAGAAGCCTGTTTTAACACATCGGCACATGAGGGAATTCCTTAAGGGAAACAAAAAACCCTGGCCGCCGCGAGTGGGCTAGGGGTCGAAAGAGAGCAGAAATGCCAACGAGTCTCAGGTGACGGGCGCGAGCAACGAGTCGAGCGGACGAGCCTGGGGCGCGAGCTCGGATTGCAGCCCCTTGATATAGGAGTCGTAAGTCGGGCCGGGATTCGGATTGCGGTAGAAGACACCGGTGTAGAGCTCCGAGCCGTAGGCACCGGCGAGCTCCATGGCCTTCATGCGATCGGCAGGATCGTGGCCCATGTCGGAGAGTTTCTTCATATTGGCCTTCTGAGCCTTCACTTGGTTGCACTCTTCGCCGTAGGTGATGCAAGGCGACTGGATGTTGACGAAGGAGAAGCCCGGATAGCGAATGGCTTCCTCGATCAACTTGGCCAACCCGTCGAGATCGCCGGGGATGCCCTGGGCCACAAAGCCTGCACCGTAGGCGAGCGTGTAAAGGAGCGGGTTCACTGGGTCCTCGATGCTGCCGTAGAGCGAGGAGGCCGTCTTGGTGCCGCGATTGGAAGTCGGCGAGAGCTGGCCCTTCGTGAGGCCGTAGATCTGGTTGTCCATGACCAGATAGGTCAGGTCGAGATTACGGCGGATGGCGTGTGGCACGTGGCCGCCGCCGATGGAGAAGCCGTCGCCGTCACCGCCCGCCACGAGGACGAGGAGCTCGGGGTTGGCCATCTTGAGGCCTTGGGCAATCGGGAGCGCGCGGCCGTGCACGGTGTTGAAACCGTAAGCGGTCGTGTAACCGGGGATGCGGCTGGAGCAGCCGATGCCGGAGATGAACGCGATCTCGTGCGGGGGGCGGCCGATCGCCGCGAGCGCACGGTAAATGGCGTTGACGACGCCGAAGTCGCCGCAGCCGGGGCACCAGATGGGCTTGAGGGAGCTGCGGAAATCTTTGGCGGTCAACGCAGCGGGAGCGGTCGAGCAGGCACTTTCTGAACTCATGGGAAGCGTATTGGGGGTTGGCGGTTAGCGTTGGGCCATCTGGCGGAGGGCCTGCAGGACGAGCGCAGGATCAATCGGATTGGCGCCGCTCTTGGCGAGCGCCTCGAACGAGGCCGGCGTGTTGACCCACATCCGGATGATCTTGTGGAGCTGCCCCTGATGCGACTGCTCGACGACGAGGCATTTTTTCAACGAAGCGAAGAACTCTTGGTACACCTGTTCGGCGACTGGATAGAGCAGGCGCGGGATGAGGACCTTCGCCTTGATGCCTTCAGCGCGAGCCGCGCGGAGCGCCTCAAGCGCGACACCCGCGACGCTGCCCCAAGCGATCAATCCGACCGGCGCATCGGCGTCGCCTTCGATGATGAAGAGATCGCGGCGCTGCGTGAGTGGGTTGAGCTTGTGCAGGCGTTTGTCGTTCATCTTGGCGTGCATTTCTCCGCTGCCGGAGGGCGCGCCCTTTTCATTGTGCTCGATGCCGGCGGCGAGGTAGTTGCCGCCCTTCATGCCGGGGTGGCTGATCGGGCTGATGCCCGACTCGGTGAGCTTGAAGCGGGAGTAGTTGGCCAGATCGGCCTCGGTCGGGCGGAGGCGCTCGACGAGTTTCAACTTGGAGGTGTCGACGCGGTCCACGATCTCCTTGCGCTGCGCGAGCTCCTGGTCGGAGAGCACGATGACGGGGGTCTGGAACTGCTCGGCGATGTTAAACGCCTCGACGGTGATTTCAAAAGTGTCGGCCACGCCCATGGGGGCGAGGATGGGGCGAACCGTGTCGCCATGCGCCGAGAAGGCCGCGGCAAAGAGGTCGGCCTGCTCACGCTTGGTGGGCATGCCCGTGGAAGGGCCACCGCGCTGGACGTTGACACAGACCAGCGGGAGCTCGGCGACGCTGGCCAGGCCGAGGGCTTCGGCCTTGAGGGAGAAGCCGGGGCCGGAGGTGGCCGTCATGGCTTTGGCGCCACCGAACGAGGCGCCGATCGCGGCGGCGACGCCAGCGATCTCGTCTTCGGCTTGGAGGACGGTGCCGCCGTACTTCCAGATCTCCTTCTGGAGATACTGCATGATTTCAGAGGCGGGCGTGATCGGGTAACCGCCGAAGAATTTGCAACCGGCGAAAATGGCGGCGGCGCCGCACATCTCGTTGCCGTCGGTGAGGACCTTGCCGGCCTCGGCGGCGTGCGCAGCGGGGGCGAGGCGCTTGGCCTGGGGGAGCGGGTTGGCCTTGGCGTACTCGATGCCGGCGGCAAAAGCGCGGTCGTTGCCGGCGAGCACCTCGGCGCCCTTCTTCGCGAATTTCTTGTGGATGCCCGCGATGATCGCTTTTTCCGCGAGGCCGAACCATCCGGCGAGCAGGCCGAGCACGACATTGTTTTTCGCGAGCTGGGTGCCGGCGGCCTTCATGGCGATCTCCTCCATCGGCACGGCGATGGCGACGGCCGGCGGGGTCTTCAGCGGGACGGCCGCGGGCTCCACCTTGGTCTTGGCCTCGTAGATCACGATGGTGTTCTCATTCGTGGGCAACTCGCCGCCAAAGCGGAGGAAATCCTCCCAGTTGAGGGCGACGGCCACATCGAGCGCACCGCCAGGATTGAGCACGGGGGTCGTGGCGACACGGAGCCGGCAGGAGGACTCGCCACCGCGAATCTGGGAGCCGAAACTCTTGGTCAGGATGGCGAAGTAGCCCTCCTTGGCAGAGGCGCTAATCAACGACTCACCTGCCGATACGATGCCGTCGCCACCAGAGCCAGCCATGCCAATAATCAGATCGTGCAACATAATAATAAAGGTTTCCGAAGGAGTGGCCTGGGGTTCAAGCAAAACCTCCGGGCGAGGGCAAAACTCCCCCAAGTGCGCGCGATTCTCAAGAGGCACCGGCCATAAAAACGGGAAACGCCGTGGCGACGCGACGCTTGCGCCCAATAAAAAACGCCGGGCAAAAAGCCCGGCGTGAAACGAAGGCAGCGGACGCGAGAAACGATCAGAGCGCCCAGCGCACGGCCACCGTGAACAGGTTTTGATCGAAGTCGCGGTCGGGATAGATGACTTCGTCGAGCCGGTTGTGCGTATCCACATACACGTAGTCGGCCGTGAGGGAGAGCTGTTTCGAGAAGTCGTACTTCACGCCGAGCGAACCACCGAAGAGCCAGTCCTTGCGCGTGGCGGGCGCATCGTAATCCGAGCCGGAGGCACGGGCGCCCACCGAGGCGGAAAACGCCGACGAGAACTTGTGCCGGTAGGTCAGCAGATAGGTGGAGTCACGATAGGCGGTGAGCCCGGTGCTGGAGACCCAGTGCCAAACCTTGTGCGTCAAGCTGAGGCTGTCCTCCTTCGAAAGGTCCGCGGTGAGCGAGCCCTCCGTGTGGAGCCACGTGTGGTTCTTTTCGTTGATTCCGCGAACATCGGCCGTGTAGCGGCGGAAGTCGGAACCGATGGTGAGGTCGGCCTTGAGCCATGGAGCGAGCTTGCCCTCCACTCCGACGAGCAGGCGGTGATAGGTGCTGCTGTTGCTGCGGGCATCCCATGCCATGCGGCCCTGGTGCTGACCGCCGTAGCGATAGCCAAAGGTCATCGCCCAGTCCTTTTGCACTTTGTAGCCGAAATCCAGACCGATGTTGGCGTCGTGGCGGTCGATGAAGTTTTGCCAGCCACGGTACGCGCCAGTGGCCACGTGGTGGTCCGTGTGAAGATCGTAATGGAGGAGGTTGCCGACGGCGCGCAGGAACCACTGTTCGTCGTCGTAGCGGATGCCAAACTTGGCGCGATCCTGGAACTGCTCGCGGCGTTCGCGTGCCATGGCGTTGCCGTAGGCGCTATTGCGCAGGTATCGTGGCGTCGACTCCGAGCCGTCGACCCAGAGGAAAGCGTTGTCCCAGGTGGTGGACCAGGCGCCCGATTTCGTCTTCAGCGCAAAGGTGATCGTGTGGCGCTCGTGGCTCTCGTCCTCGGCATCGTCGTCCCAATAAAAGGCGTAGTCGCCAGCGTAGCCGACCTTGAAGGCACTGATCGCGGCATCGTCGCCGATCCCGAGGGCGGACTTCAGGTCAAAGGTGACCTTGGGGCTGAGGGTCGTGACCCAGGATTCCACGTCGGCCACCGGATCAAAGCCGGGCACGCTGACCTCGGCGCCGTACACGTTGGAGTTGTACGATTGTGCCGCGGTGACCGAAAGGTCGCTGAGCCAGGCGGGCTTGCTGCCGGCGTCAGCTGACCAAAGGGCGGACGCGAGGCCGCTCACGAACACGGTGGCGGCGACCAGAGGGCGCCACGCCGGACGGGGGTGTGGGATGGTGTTGGTTTTCATACGGCAAAAATGGGTAGCAGCGGCGCCA
>Ga0209606_1002608_pt1 | contig 19503 bp, 10 predicted proteins | sample AD_UKC057_MetaG_FD_184412 | JGI IMG/M metagenome (GOLD analysis project Ga0209606, IMG submission 184412) | Active sludge microbial communities of municipal wastewater-treating anaerobic digesters from USA - AD_UKC057_MetaG (SPAdes) (version 2) | ecosystem: Engineered > Bioreactor > Anaerobic >...
GAGGGGCGCTTATGAGGCGTGGACACGCCTAAAACGCCGAGACCCCGTGGGGGTCGCCCCGCGGGGTCTTGCTTTAACGATGAACCGCTGAAATCAGCGGATTTAATTTTGGCTCCCCAAGTGCAACCCTCTTCATAACCGTTCTCTTTCTCCAGCAGTTAACCGAAAACCTTCAATATCAACGGGTTATCAAAGATCAAGCCGTTCCCGATGAGGCGGAAGCGGCGTCAATGTCGATTTCCTAACCATGCGGCCCGAAGCGGATGTCGCAAGTCGAGTCGTGAGCTTGTCGTAAGTTCAGCCAGCCTCATATCAACCTATTGCAACAACTGTGGCCTCCCCGACATTGCCGTACCGGTCGGGGACACAGGTGAAAATCACAATCTGGCATTCCTTGGCTGCTTGAGCCAGAACGGCACCCATGAGACGCAACCGTTCCGGGTCCGTATAACCCAACGCATCGTCCAGGATGAGCGGTGTGCCACCATCTTTTGCGACGATCATCGAACAGGCGGATCGGAAAATCAGTGAAAGCTGTTCCTTGGTGCCACCGCTCAACGAGTCAAACGGCACCGTGATGCCCTTGACCGTTCGACTGGCAATTTGCAGTTCATCGCTGATGTCCACCTGGAATGAGTCATCGAAAACCAGACGCCCAAGTTGTTCGATCTTCTCCTTGAGCGGAGCCACATAAGCCCGCCGCGCACTGTCTCGCTCTTCGCGCATGGTTTCAAAAAGGTATCTTGCTGAAGATGCCCGACGAAACAGTGATCTGTTGACCGCCCCAAGACGTTCAAGACCGATCTGGGCTGCGTGCAACTTCTCGTGAAGCCCTTCCTCCCCGTGGATTTTAAGCCGCGTCTGCACCTCGATCAGTTCCGTTTGAGCTGTATTCCGACGAGTTTGCGTCGTTATCAGGGAGCCCTTTGCCGTCTCGGCCAATACCTTCACCCGCTCGGGATTCTTTGCCTTCAATGATGACTCGGCGGCACGAACGCTGGTATCTTCTGAAGCCACGTCCTGGACCGCGCTCGCCAGCGCCGTCTCTAAAGCGTCATCGGGAACGCATTTTCTTGCCCGGTCGAGGTTTTCACGTGCTTGGTTGAGATCTTTGGATAATAGGTCGAGTTGGACTCGCGATTCCTGGTGCTTACTATTCAAGCCGTCCCACACGCTTCGAGTGGTATCAAGAGACACGCGAGCTGATTCCCACTGGCTGACCGCCTCCTGTTGTGACGCCTCAGCACTTATCCACTCCGTCTTCGCCGATCCCAAATCGGGACAAATGGCAGGTTCGGCCACGCGCTTGCCAAGATAGCTGGGCACTGTTTGCTGAAGGCCAAGTAGTTTCTCGTCCAATTCCTCATAGGTCAAGTCACGTAAATTATCCTTTTCCACCTGCGCTTTGGATTCCACATGCCGAGTTGCTTCGCGGCGCTCTTCAAATGCCGCCCGTGCCTCATCAGGACTGTAAACGCCAGCTTTCGCGCAGGCATTATCCAGAGCGCGACGCGCATCTTCGACCTTCCTGGACAGTCCTTCGGCACTGGACCCGGCCGTGATCTCCACATCCAACGTGCCGGGTATGGTCAACCGGGATCTGTCTGCGACTGAGATCATCCGAACTTCCCCCTTACCGAGGTAAACCTCGGCATCGTCAACGGATAGTCGACAATCGGCCAGTCCGCGAAGGAGCACGCTCGGCGCACCGGTCTGCAACTGCGCATTGGCTGTCAATAACCCACGTTCCGCGTCCTGGATTGACTTCAATGCGCGGGAGTCCACTTTGTTTCGGACCAGCACCTCCTCCGCTTGGGCGGCATTCTGCCTCGCTTGGTCAATTCGTTCCTTACGTTCCCCGAGCTGATCAAGATGCAGTTTGTTGTTGAAATAATCGTAATCGGCACGCCGGAGAGCAACAAGGGTATCTGCCGCCTTTCGATTCCGGTCGCTTTCATCGAAAGCCTTCTCCGCTTCCTTGAGCTTGGCCTCAGCCTGACTCAACGCCGAGAGCGACATGACGCCAGATTCCTCAATGTCCCCATGCGCTTTGGCTGCTTTGCCGACCGCATCGATGAGTCCTTGGCGTGTGTCCTTGTCTCGACGTGCGACCTGCTCGGATTTCTGCGCTGACTCCAACTTCAGGCGAGCAGCCGAAAGAGCATTTTCCAGAGTGCCTATCTCCTCAAGTGACGATTTGTGGGTAGCCACTGCCTTCGTCAGCTCGTCTTCCAGCTTCTTCAATTGGCCCAATTCCCGCTGAAGGGCGGCCGCACGTTCGATATCCTGGTCAAGATCGCGGATTGCCTGCTCGATACGAGCAACTTCCAATTCGGCGTCTGTCTGTGCCTTGCGGGACTCCGCGAGTTCCTTTCGTTCCGCTCCACGTTCGGTGTAATATCGAAGATATTCTGCACGCACCTTTTCGAACAGGCCCTCCTCCCGAGGATCGGCGGGACACCCGCCAGCCGCTTTATCGAGCGCAACCGAGAGCGATGTCTGTTTCGTCAAGACGGGCTGGTGGATGGCGTCGCCCTGCTGAATCGTCAATGCCTTCCAGAGGTCAATGTCGAGGGTTTCGCGGAGGATGGCCTCGGCACGTTCGTGTGCTTCGCGTCCCGTGTGGTTCTCGGGTTTCGGCTTGCTGATAGTGAGTTTGGTCTCCGGTCTCTTGAGGAACCGCTTGAAGTAGTTGAAAGCGTAAGGTCCGCTCTCTGCCTGCAGTTCGATCTCCGGTCCTTCGTCCCGGTGGACCGGCTTGATGGCTTCGATATTCCGATGCTTGCTTGAATCCAAGTACTCAAAGAGAAACCCTATAGCCTCGCCCAGGCTGGTTTTCCCGGCCTCATTCGGCCCCTGCATGAGCGTGATGCCAGTGGGTCCGAAGTTCACTTCGGCTGCAGCAATGCCCCGGTAATTGGCGACTCGAAGACGAATGAATTTCATGCCGCCCCCCTTGCCAGCCGAAGCATTAGCATCAAGGCCTCGCGGGCGACCGTGGCGTCATCTCCACCTTCCGCGATCTTGCTTCGAAGACGCTGTACGGTTCCATTAGCAAAGCCCGAGAATCCCAGGTTGGCAAAATCTGCATCGTCCGGCAGCACGAGAAGTTCTGCATCCCGAACATCGAATGCTCCGAAAACGTCCTTCGCGGCGAGCAGGTGATTCTGAAGCGCTCCGTTCAAGACCAGTGAAAGCGATCCCACGAGGATTAACCGAACAACCGTGCGCTCCTTGTTCTCGATGTCCTCCAATGATTTTCGCAGCGCTTCCACGTCGTCGTCGGTGTTGAGATCAACGCGTTCACGTTCGATGAATCGCCACTGGCCGATCTGAAATGGCTTGGTGGTTACGCCGTCGTCACCTATTTCCACGACGTGAGCGTACCCGGATTGCGTTTCCCGAAAATCCGTGGCCTCGGGCGTCCCGGAATACCAGATGCGGTCACCACCGCCGACCTTGGTCAGAGAGTGCCTGTCGCCAAGCGCCACGAAATGAATCTTCTCTTCGCCGATGGCTCGTTCGAGCGCGGAGACAGAAATGATCCCGGCGGATTCCCGATCTGGCGTAAGCGTATCGACTGCACCGTGTCCCATGCAAATACGGGTAACCCCGGTCGCAGGCGCAAGGGCGTTGATGGCGTCCTCAATGGGATTGGCGACCGGCCGCTTCGACATCCACGGCGCGCCGACCAGTTCCACGCCCTCTGCAACCTTTATGGGTTCGGCTGCCTCAATTACCTGCACCTGAGAGGGCTTCCGCTCGATGAAGGTGCTCGAACGATATACGGAAGCTGCGTTTAGCGGGTCATGGTTCCCTGGCAGGATGAACACCGGAACAGACACTTCCTTGAGCGCCTCCATTGCCCGGGCAACTGTCTTTCGATCCACCAGATTGGATTCGAAGGCATCCCCGCATACCAACATGAACTGGCAATTCTGGTCCTTTGCAACCCGCCCCATTGTCCGAATGGCATCAAAGCGCGCTTGGCCATATCTTTCCTGCGCGCCTTCCGAGAGGAAATGGCGGGTCATTCCCAACTGCCAGTCGCTCGTATGGAGGAAGCGGATCATGGATGCTTCTCCTCAACCGCAGCAGATTCGAATTGCAACATCTGAATTGCCTTTCATAGTTTTGTATACCGATAATTGTTTTTGATGTTCGCGTGGAAGAATGTGCCCTTTGAGTCTGCTCGCATCAGTTCTTGGTAAACGGCATCCGGGACATCAAAATACTGATAGACAGCTCCTTGCTTGAAACCCAGTTCCAATGTCATCAGGGAAGCGTCATATCCAATATCTACTATTGTTGACGAGTTGACCGGAATTCTATCCATCTCCTATCTCCTTGGATTGTTGGCACCTCGCGGATTCTCGCTTCTCCAGTTCTTAAGGACTCGGGCGTAATCTTCCGCCTGCTTTGGTCGATTCCATCCGCCACGCGTGCTTGGATCATAGACCTGTGGATCGTGACTGTCCGGACGACGGTTTTTAGCCGGTGCGTCAACTAATGCCCGTAAGGGTAAATGAACTGACTCCCCAACGATGATTGCCTCTCCCGTACGCAATGCGGGCAACATATTGAAAAGACCTTCGAGATTGTCGCTGACCGTTCCTGTCACATGCGAACGGTCAGAAGCGTTCGCCAAACGCATGGCGAAGATCGTGCCACACTGTGATAAAATAGTCGGGTCAATCTCGGATGGCCTTTGACTCACGATCATCGCACCAAGTCCGTACTTTCGTCCTTCTTTCACGATCCTGCGTGCAGCTACTGAAGCCGATCCCTCATTTCCCGAGTTCAAGTAAGCATGAGCTTCCTCAAGAACGAATAGAAGAGGTCGCGACCTTCCACCTTCTGGCAATTGACGCGCCCAGAACAGCGCGTCGAATAGCAAACGAATTAACACACCAATGAGATCAGTTAGAATCGACACTGGAACGCCTGATAGGTCGAGAATAGTGATAGGCTTATCGCCACCAATCCAAGAACGGAGGAGTACGTTTAGGTCTTTCTCGGGTGTGCCTTCAGGATTTGGACACCACGGTCCGGGGCGAAACAAAAAATCATAGCGGGTATCGCGCAGTAGAGATTCGAGAGCCAGAATCTGTCGGCGGATATTTAGCGGCGCAGAACTCAAATAAACGCGATTCTGACCGCTCTGTGTAATCGGCCGATATTTCGGGGGAGTGACTCCCATAATGTCCCCGAGAATAGGCTGTCCATTTTGGTCATTTTCAATAGCCTCCGTGTTTTCGGATTGGTTGGCGCTCTGTGCCGTGTGTGTGGAGCAGACAAAGCGATGAAGTTCGTACCATAGCCGGTGAATACTAAAAGGAATGGGTGTGTCCACAGTCATGGTGTCGGCCGTGGCTCCGCCACGTGTCTGTGCCTGTAGAGATGCAAGTTTAAGTTGTTTTATCTTATCAACCAGTGCCGCACGGTCCGCGTCGCCCAAGCCTCGAAATGGCGTCACACGAAGCAATTCATCGAAACTCAAGGCCCAGTAAGGAACAAAAAGCGGCTTCTCGCCTTGCCCCTCATCTGCGTTTACTCTGAACAACGCAGCTCGGTCATGCATTGCCGAGTGGTATTCACCGTGGATGTCCAAGATTATAATACGAGCCGAAGGATATCTGCCTGGATCGGACAGGGACAAGAGGAGGTTGGCAACCGTGGTAGATTTGCCGGCCCCCGTCGTTCCGACAACAGCGCTGTGGCGGGTCACAAGACGATCAATGTCAATAAGGGCTGGAATAGATTCCGCGCTTGCAAGGCTACCTATCCTAACGAAATTTGGGGCATCTGGCCTGCCATAAATACGTGCCAGATCGTGCTCAGTGACGAGGTGCGCCTCGTCACCTATGGTGGGATATTGCGAAATGCCTCGTTTGAATTCGCCTCCTCTTGGCCCTTCACCAATGAGTTGAACCTTCATCCATCGGTAACCATATGGCTCAGTCTTCACCAACGCCTCAGGCACGGCACCTGCTCCAACCTGCGATACGATTCCGAATAGGTCGATGAACCCGATAGAGATGCGGACGAAACTGCCTATCTGCCCGATGCGGTAACCGTGCCCGTCTATGAAGGCCAGTCCGGAGACGGTGTCCTTGTCCAATGCGACGCTGATGGTCGCCCCTTGAACATCCTGGACGGTCCCAAGATATGTCGGGTTACCTGGCATGGGGAACCTCTGACGGTTGGCGGACATGGCCAATCAGTTCATGTAAGAACTGACCAAGCGTCGCGTAATCTCCCAACTGAAACTCGGCCGATTGCTTACTGTTTTCATGCGCAGGGTCCGAGGCAGTCCACTTCACCCACTTTCCATTGTCACTCGATACCGCTTCGGTTTCCTTTTCCGGCCATTTCGCCTCCCGGCTACTGATGACTGCTCCATCCCGCGCCAAAAGGGTGAGGTTCGAACGTTCACGGGCCAATTTGACGGCCTGAGGATATTTCTCCATTTCGTCAAAAAGCAGGGCAAAGGCAATGGCGGTCTGAGTGTTTTGGAGCCCTTGCACGATCACCTCATTGAGGTGCTCGTCGCGGAAAGAGTAACCGCTGATGACAAGCGTAGCAGTGGGCTGTTTCATGAACGCCCTGAGTCGGTCTATCATGGCAAGATACGGCATCCGCCTGCTTTCCTCGTATTTCAGATGTGATGGGTGGATCACACGCTTCGTGCCTGTTTCTTTAGTTGCCCCTCGGAATACTCCTTTACCCTCAACCTGATACCAATTGATCGAACCATGAAGCTTCCAGAGACGCGTCCACCGGGGTGGCAGTGCGTCATCAGATTCCATTGCTCGTATATCGAAGAATGGCTTCCGTGCTCCAGCGAAACCGTCGAAATATGGAACCCGACAATCCTCAAGTGCTTGTTCCATCAAGAGGTCGTAATTTGTCGTGAAAATTTCCACCGGCTTATCGCGCCCTATCCCATCCACCCATGCAGCTACTCGATGGTATGGCGTTTCGGAATCGGGTAGCGCTTTATCAGCAAGATCATGGATAGCCTGGCAAATGGTCTCATCGAGCGTATCGAGATTAGCGGCACACAAACCACGAACTGCGTCGTTACCGGCCACAGTACGAAGTGCACGGATATGGCTCAACATGTCCTCGACATTGGCATCGGTCCGCTGATCCTTCTGGAAATTATCCTCAACAATCTTCAGAAGTGGTCCGCAGTCCTTGCATTGCGACAGCCGGTCACGAACAGCTACGGTAATACCAGCTATGTCAGGAATCAGTGGAGGGTTTCCTTCTGTGGCGAGTCTGATAGCCATGGGACACCCCGCACCAAGGAAAATCCCCAGAGGTTTTTTATCGCTCGACAGGCATTGCTGCAAATACCCAATCTGTTTGTACGGGTCCTCAACGTGTTTCATGCTGCTCCCCCGGTGCCAGTTCGTTTGTGAGCTGGGCCAGTTCTTCCCGTGCCCTTTGAAGAATCAACGCTGCGCATTCCATGCAGTAGTTGTTCTTTGACATGTTTTCCTTGATGACCAAGCATTTGTCGCCCTGGCAGATAACGTGCTCCTGGTTCCGCGAACAGTGTCTCCGCCGCTGGGCGGTTTCAAAACAGGCGGATACGAGAAGGCGTTTCAGCTTGGGCATAGGTCATCTCCTTGAAAGGCGCTCCTGAATTTGGGCCTGGACGTCGTCTCCGATCTGGTCGATCTGTTCCAGAACCTCTTCCAGCCGCTCCAGCGGGATTTCGCCGCGGGTTCCGCCGTCTGCCTCGAGCCGCTCGTTGACGGCTCCGTTCACGATCATGATGACCGCCGCGTAGTTGTTGGCGCTTCTCAGTTCTGGGTAGGCCAGGACGATATTGCGGCCATTGATGGACGCGCCGAGGGCGTTCAGAATCCGGCTGGCCAGTGCCCTGGATCGCTCGTTGAGCCTTCGGCGGGCCTCCTGGCGGCGGCGCTGGGGCGTGACCGGTATCTCCCGGGGCTCCATGCTCTCGCGGGTCCGAGCCTGGATGAGGCGCTGGCGGAGGTTTTCGCGGGATAGTCCAAGGGCTTCGGGGTCCAGACCGCGCCTTCGGAATTCCTGGACGAGGTCGTCGATCACGGCGTCATCCATCGGGTCGAGGTATTCCTGCTCGATGAAGTGGCTGATGATTTCGTTTTGAACCACCATGTCCGGCGTCAGGCGTCGCCGGCGGCCCGGCTCATCGGCCGGAGGTCGCTCGTCGCCAGCTTCAAGCCAGCCTTGGATGAGTTCCTGGTCCTCCTGGTCGATCCGCCGGAAATCCTCCCAATGACGGTCGATGTTCAGGCCCACATGGGAGACCGCCACGCCCCGGTTGTCAGGATGCTGTGGATTGTTCTGGTGGATCACCCGCATGACCCTGCCGATGAACTGGACATAGGGCGACAGCGACCGGAAGGGCTGGAAGATGGCGGCCACGCTCAGGTTTGGGTGATCAAATCCCTCGCCGAGCATCCGGACCTGGACGATGCAATCGATCCGGTCGCGCCGGAGGTCCTGGAGCACGTCCTCAATTTCCTCCGCCGGCATGTTGCTGTGGATTTCACGCGCCTGCAGACCGCGCTCGGCGTAAAGGGAACGCACCTGGCGAGAGTGGTCCACCGAACAGGCGACGGCGATAATTTGATGAAAGGTCCCGGTTTCCCGGAGATGCTGAAGCCACTGGATGCTGGCGTCCACGATGGACCGGTTGCACTCGGGCGCGAGGGCCACGCCACGGCTGAACCACTCCTCGTCCCGGAGTTGAAGGACCTCTTCAAGCGTGTGCTGCCTGGCATCCCCGCGATAGGTAAAGGAGATTTCCTGGGGTGCGACGTTCACGGCGGTGATCTGCTTGATGTACCCGCGGACCATGGCGGTCCGGAACGGATAGGCATAGACCCGCTCACCGGCGATCTCACGTCCGTCGCCCCTGAAGGGAGTGGCAGTGAGGCTGACGACTTTGGCGTTAGGGAACCGTTCAAAGACCCGCTCCCAGCTTCTGGCCACGTTGTGATGGCCCTCGTCGACCAATATCAGGTCGAAGAAATCATCCGCGAAGGCGGGAAGCCAGCGGTCCGCCCGGCTGGCCAGTTGCTGGATGTTGGTGACGACGATATGCGAACTCTCGCAGTCGTGGATGTTCGCGTCCTGGCCGTCCAGGACGGCCGGAAAAGGGCCATGACTCACGTCGGTCAGAACGCGCGTGGAGGTCCAGAAGCATTCACGCCCGGCGACATCGAAGGCCGTGGAGATGCCACGCCGAATCTCAAGGTTTGGAGCGATCACCAGTACCCGACCTTGGGCGGTCTCAAAAGGCAGCAGCGCCATGAGGCCAGTCTTGCCGCAGCCCACCGGAATTTGGAGAATGGCGTGCTCGGAACTGTTCCGGAAATGTTGGCGGGTTCGAAACCATCCCTCGACCTGGGGATCGCGCAGGTTCGGATTGCCCTGAATGTGGGGCCTCGCGTTATTGAAGAATCTGGCTATTTCTTCATTAGTCATAATCTGCCTGTTTCATTCCTCGTATGAGTCCGAACACATTTACGTCATCCCCAGCGCTTTCATCGCCGCTGTCATGGGGTCAGAGAAGAAGATTGGATCAACCCGTTCTACGATGTCTCCCGATACCTCCAGAAAGTTTCGCTTGTTCTCCAAAGGTACCAGCGCCCGACGCGCGCCGTTATCCATGCCAACCTGGAGAGGCTCCACCAAAGATCGAAGGGACTTGATATTGCCCTGGATGCTCAGGTCCCCAAGTATCACGAGGCCCGCCAGCACCGACTGTTTTTTGATGGCGGAGTACACTGCCACGATGAGCGCAACGCCGGCTTCACAAGGCACGTGATTACTGAGCAGGTCTATGCCCTCAACATGGAAATCCGTCATGTCCACCTGCTGGGAAATCCCTATCTTGACCTTCTGCGCTGCCAGATAGGCAAAAGCCCGCTGGATCGATTCGCGCATCGTTCCATCGATGCCACCGGCTATTTTGAGTTTCCCGGTTCCGGGAGAGCAGCCGACCTCAAGGCGATAGAGACCAACCTTCCCCTGGTCATCCACGGAGGCGGTGTACACCGACCCAGGGGCAAGCGGGTCGGAAGCGATCATGTCGCGTCCCCCCTGTTCCGGGACCCCGACGAACCTTTCCTCACGGGTTTCGTTGTCGATGTAGGAAAATGAGGTCTGATGGTATTCGAATGAGCCCAGTTTCTTGAGTTGCTCCTTTACGCGTCGTCGGCCCTCGATGGCGAGCTCCGTAATCTCTGCAAGCTCATCGCGGCTCATTTCACCGTGCGGGTAAACCAACTTGATCAGGCCTGAAACCGTCTTCCGAACCGCTTTCACGTCTCGGGCATTAAGATGGGCACCAAGCGAGAAATTCCGGTCTATCGCTTCAGTGAAGTTATGTTTTCGCAGCTCGCGGAGCGCCTCCGCAAGGTAATCAACCACGAATCCGTAATGGTCGGTAAAATACTCGACCCGCATCTTCGGAATCTCCCAGCCGGGGATGTAGAAATGGAGGCGGTCCAGGAATGCCATGTCCTCGCGGATCACCTCCGGCATGGGCATAAACAAATGCGAAGAACGCACCATCACGTCGACCGCCTGGTTGGTATTGCCAAACATCGCAATGGAGGCCATACCTGTGAGGGCGTCCTTCCCGCGGGCAAACATGCCGGATTCGCAATAGGTCTTGAGTGTCGTGACCACCTCTTTCGGCATTTTTTGGAGATCGGCCACCTCATCGAAGGCGATGGAGTCCCAGATGCCCACCAGCCCCATCTTTCCGCTCGCCATGTTGTAGAAGAGGTTGGCGACAGTCGTGGGGCCGGTCAGGAGGATGGTGTATGGCGACAGCTCCTGATAGGCGTAGCTCTTGCCCGTACCTCGGGGTCCCAGCTCCACGAGGTTGAAGTTGTGTTCGCAGAGCGGGATCATCCGAATGAGGAACATCATCTTGAGCCGGCGGTCGAAGTTCTGCGGTTCAAGACCTATGGTTCGCAGGAGCAGGTCAAGCCATTCGTCAGCCGAAAACTCACGACGACAGTTCTGATACTCCGCCAGGTCGAACGATGCGATCTGAATAGGTTTTATGCTGTCAATCCAGAAGGGGCTCCGCTTGCCCTTGGCATCCTCGTCGTATTGGTGCCGGATATCGATCTGGGCCCAGATGCCGCCCATGAGAAGCCGGTCGTATTCGCGCAAGAAGTGCTCCGGCACATGGACGAACTTGTGGCCGAAGTTAAGCAGCTCTGCCCAATATTTATCGTCGTCTGAAAGATAGCGGACCTTCACTTTATCGATGAGCGTGTGCTTGCCCTTGTCCTTGACCATCGACTGCGCCTTGTTGGCCTCATCGGGTCGGACAAAGTTGGAACTGATCGTGGTGTTCACGACGCGAAGCCCCGCCTCGATGGCCGCCGCGTCATCGGTGGCGCAATACTTGCCGAGAAGATACTCAAGGACAAAGACCGGCACATTCGCCCCGACCTTCACCTTTCGGACGAGGTCCTTGCGAACCACCTTCCCGGCAAAAACTCTGGTTGATTTGCGATCAAGTTCTGGCATCGTTCATCCCTTACATTGCGATAGACACTTCTATTTTCTCCAACCGTGCCAATTCAGCTCCAGTCGCGGCATCAAGCAAGTACAATCCAACACTCTTCTGGTCCGGCTCCTCGGTGACCATGAGAGTGATCGTATTGGAGGCTATCCTCTTGGAATCGCTCGCATCGTTGCGCAGCGCCACATCCCCCGTGGCCTCCTCGAATCCGTAGGACGCACTGACGGCACGCGACACAATCTTTCCTTTCGCTCGTAGTTCAACACGGACTTTCGGCGGTGCGATGTCGAACAACCCTGAGTTCACGCCTGTTAACTGCACAGAGAAGAACCGGGTCGTAAGTTTCTGACTGCCCGGAATGAGCGTCCAGGTGATCCCTACCGGAGGACCAGCGGATGGTTTGGACGACGGACTTAAAATCATGACCGGCACCAGCAATTCCTGTGGTGAAAGCCCGCCATGAAAATAAGCCTTCGCACCCCCCTTGCACTTAAAGCAAGCGAAGGTCCAGGGCGTGGCCAAGTCGAAGTCGCCCTGCATGCCGAGCGCGCTGAGAGGCGCACGCAGGAATGCATCGTCCGCATTGCCCCCATGCCCCACCCAAACCCGGCGATGGAGGTCCGCGGTTTCGCCGCCCGGCGAGTCCACCTTCATGTCTTCGCTCAGTTCATCGGCGAAGAGGTGTCCATGGTCAGCCGCCAGGACGATGCGCTCAATGCTCATGTCAAAGAGCATTCGAACGCCTCGCCGCAGGTCGTTCAGGACGCCGTCCATCTGTCTGCGTGCCTGGGTAATGTTGTCCTGCTCGCAGAGTTCATCAATCTCTTGCGATGTCACAAGAATCAACTGCGCGTTCTCGATGCCCTCGCGAACCTTCTTGGAGGGCTTGGGCAGGAGATTGTCCAACTTGGCGTCAAAGACCTCCACGCCCGCATGCTTCTTCAGAAGCGTCAACCGGTCCTTGCGATCCTTAATGACGGTCCCGTTGATCTCCAGCGCCAGTTTTCCGCTGCCTGCCGTCACGACCTTTGCATCGCCCTGAGCGCCGGGCAGCAGCGCCGCCATGCCGATCTCGGTCACGGTGGGCACAGCCGCAACGGCCGGATGGAGGTCAACCTCGAAGTCTTCCCTGAGCAAGCGGGCCAGCTCCCGGCCCATTTCGAACCGAAGCGCATCCACCCACACGTAGGCGGTCTTCCTCTCGGCGAGGAACAGCTTGACGTAGTTCTCGAAAACCTCGCGCTGGCGCACAACGCTCTTGTCCGGGGCGTTTTTCTGCAGTTCCGTCAGGAATTGCCGGGCGATCTCAGAGCCTACCGCCACGTAACGCCGTCTGGCCTGGATCACCAGTTTCTCGATGCTGTCGTGATCGTCGCCATGGGGCTCGAAGTTGTACCAGCGGCTCTCCATGTGACGATGCTGAGTATCCAGCAGACACCAGGGCTCCGCACCCTCGGCATATTCCTTGATCATCCCGGTGATCGACTGCGGAGCTTTTTTCAGCGCCTTCTCGACGCGCTCAGCCTCCAGCAGCACCTCGGCAGCGGCAGCAACGAGCGCCCACCGAGCCTGAAGTTTCGGTTCCGCATCGCACCAAAAGCCAGCCTTGCGGGACTCGGCCAGGACCAACATATCGCCGTCTGTTTTCTCCAGAAGTCGGTTCTCGGCATGTCTCAACAGCGCCCTCTCAATAGCCGGGAAGGTTTCGACATTCACCATCGCCTTGGGCTCGAATGTCAAGGCGGCAAGGTTGAACTCCTGTTCCACCCGGAGCGATGCAACCACGTAACTGTCCCGCCGGTCACGGCGCAAACGCCACGCCCGGGCCAACTCAACGCATGCAGCAGTGGTGCCGGGCGTTGTGGCGGCCGGAGCCGAGGCCAGACTGGACGGCGCAGTCTGGCCAAGTCCTGAAACGAGATCGGTCATCAGGACATGGCGGGCCAGACGTTGACGGATGTCGTCCAACTCCGCTCCATCAGGGATGTCGAAACCGAAGTCACGCCGTAGAAGTTCCGCAAGTTCACCTTTGGCGTCCTTCTTGGTAATGCTCTCATCGAGACGATCATTGTCGAGAAAAAGAAGGGCGACCTCCTGCGGGTTGCCGGTGCCAAAGATGAGGGCAATCACCCCCTTGGAGATCTCGCCACCTTTGTCGGCCAGGGCGTCGAGGTCGACCAGGGTCAACTTTCCAGCCTCGGTCTGCTTTTCCACATGGGCAGCGGTATCATCGCCCAGAACGCCTTTCAGAGCATTGCGGGCCACAACGGCCAGCCGGGTGTTGCGCGCCGGAGGCTGCTGCCCGGGCTGCATGATCACACCAGCAGATTCCAACTCGATGAGGGCGTGATGGGTCTGGTCCTGAGCCATCGGCACATAGACCAACATGCGGGGTGCCTCTTCGCCGTCCATGAGATGCTTCTGGTCTATTTCCCAGCGCAACTGGACAAAACTGCCTTTGTAGCGAAGCACCTCGGTGTCGGGCAGGTTCAGCGCCGGCAGAGCAGCCGCATACGCGCCATCCGGGTCGTACCAGACCACGAGGCCGTTGTCGTTGACCTGCTTGGCGATCAGGCTGATGAGATGTTCTGTTACGATGCCGAGGCTCATTTCTTCACCAGCCCCTTCTCACGCATTTGCTTGCCGGTGATAGACCATTCATACTTGCCATCGACCAGGTCTTCCCAATACGCCTTGGCTTCCTTCCAGGGCGCGAGTTCCCATAACGGTGCAATGTTGAGGACCACGCCATCATTGAGGTCCGGCTCCAGATGAAGGTTCGCGGCCCGGCGTAGCCTGTCCGCAAAGTCTCGCAGTTCAGAAACAAACTGATCCTGGCGATCCATGTCTTTTTCGATCTGCTTGGCTTCGCGACCGGAACTTCCGGCAGTTTCTTTTCGGACCCGCAGGGTCTTGAGGCGGTCCTCCTCCAGGCGTATCTTTGGCTCCACGTAGTTGAGCAACACCTTGAAGAGAATGTCCTTGTCCAGGCGGTGGTAGTATAGCCAGAGTCCGTAGTTGCCCTTGGCCGAACGCAGGTACCAGTAGATCGGAGCCTTTCGACGGCTCTTGGAGTAGCGTTTGACGTGATCCATCCAGAAGCCGCCGTTGCCGGGTTTGCGGAAGTAGTCGCGCAGCTCCCGCACGCCCAGGATTTCGCACGCCTCTTTCTCTGTGGCCTCGGCGCGGTTCTTCCAAATCACCTCCAGCACGTCTTGAACGCGGCGGATGATGTCATCCTCATGCCCAGGGTCATCCACCAGGATGCCATCCCAGTCGATTCGGATAGGGTAATCGGACGGTACGTCCTCCGGCTTGGCGGGTAACCCGTCCGGTCCTTGGAGCATCCCCGGCGGGCAGACAGGAAGCGGGTCGAACGGATCGGGGAGTTCTGGGGTTTGCCGCTCGCCTGTGGCAAAGCGTATGTCCCATCGGCCGAGGATGACACCTACCCCCCACGAAACAACATTGCGAACGCAGTTATTTACAACTGTTTGTAGTGAGAATCCTAAATCGTTGCCCTTATCGCATCCCGGACCCGCTTCTTTTAGCTTCGCCTGTTCAGATGGTGGTATACGATAAATCTCAAAAACGAGTTCATCAATCCTTTGCTTGATCTCGGCTATTCGAGTTGCAGCCTGTTTCCTATCTCTGAAACAAGCCTCGGCCATGTCAGATAACGAGCCGTTTCCAACGTTTGCATCAAAGGGTGCAAGATAAAACGCGATAGTTTCGTCATCGAGAGTATCTCTCAGCCTTAGGTGCCAGGCTTGTCTTTCCAATTTTCCCAGTGACGAACGTTCCATCGCACCCATATTGGGGTAAGGCAGGAATTTCAATTGCCCAACTGTCCAATGTGGAGAGCCAGCTTCAGGTCGGTAGTCTCCAATTGCGACAAACGCTTTCATCACATAGCGAGCCAATGTACTATTCCATAAAGAGCATACCCCGACGCGTTCCTCTGCAAAGAGTGCAGGTCCAGAACAACTGAATATGCATCCTGCTGGAAGAAATCGCATACTAAGCTCATCACCTCGATCACTCCACGTGAAACCAGGAAGAAAACACCAATCCGTGTTCTTGACGACGAAGCCAGCATTGTCCCCGAGATACGGGTACTGGCTTAATACGTGGTCCTTGATTGCCCTGCCCTCGTGAAGCCAGTCAACTAAGAGATGGACATCCGAAAAGAACTCTGAAAATTCACCGCCTTTTACTAACCGAATCCAGCCTCTCCCATCTTGTGAATCAGCATTACTCTGACCGAAGAGACAAGGAGGGATCTCCCATGTTGCCCGGAGAAAACGAAAGTCATCTGCAGTAGCAATGCCCTGTCGAACAAGCCTTCCATCTTCCGATGATTCGAACTGCGGCAACGTGATAAATAGTTTTGAGATGCATCGAGGAATCCAGTAGGCAAGAGGGGAGTTCGGAAGAGAACGTAAGGTTTGCATATCCACGAGGAACGCGTTCCTGTCCGGCTCCAGATGTCTCTCCAACAATGAGTCCACAGCGGACTCTTTTTCGGGTTTATCAAGGACAGAATAAAAGAGCGATGCGTGAGAATTTGCGGGACCGAATATGTGGGCGCATGTCTCGACCTTGGCCTCCAGGACCCCCCACCCCAAGTCGAGGAAGATGGCAGGACAATACCGACTAAAGAACTCCCTGCGCCATCTCGCAGTCTTCTTGAGGAAGAATGGGGAACGAGTTGTTATGGCCCCCTGTAGCCCATTTATCGCACTGACAGTAGATGCCCTTTCGATGAAGGCGGCAGCTAACTCATGCTTGCTAAGGGGATAAGACTTCTTGAGGTATTCAAGCAGTCGTTGAGTTGCCTCACCAAACGGAGGATTCATCAATACCACATCATATTTTTTGCTGCTTACATCAACGAAGGAAAATCCTCGCGCCGCATCCTCGGCAAACAACCTCCTCCGAAAGCCTCTGCCGTTTGAAGCCTTCTCCGCATACTGACGTAGGGCTACGACAATCTCGTCCTCCACACGGTCGAGGAACATCTCATCAGTCATGTCTGCAAAGTCAAAAATGGAAGGTTGGTCTCGCTTAACCAACTCGGGGAATAGCGACCACTTCGCTTTGTCTTGGTGTTTCTTCCACTGAATGAACTCGAATTTCGCCTTGCCTGCCGCCTCTCGAATTTCCTCCTCGATCTTGAGCAGGCTGCCAGCCTCGCCGGCGAGCTTCATCTCCTCGAAGACTGTCTCGACGAGTTGGCCCAGCACCTTGGGCTGCAGGGTAGAGGTGAATTCCTTCAGCAGGTCCGTCTCGCCCGGCATGGGTTCGGCACAGACGATATTGGAGCGGGTGATCTTCGGACGATTCCCGTTCTTCAAGCCCAGTTCCTGATAGGCCCGCTGGCAACGCAGCCACAGGGCCAGCGCCGCGATCTGGGTAGCACGCAGATCGATGTCGATACCGTGCAGGTTGTGCTTGAGGATCAGTCCGGGCACAGCACGGCGGAGATCTTCAAGCGCCGGGTAGTCACTTCTGAGCGCCGCGCCTAAGTCCGGATCGTCGTAAGCTTCCTCGTAGATGGTCTGAAGCAGGTCAAAGCAGTATAGGAGGAAGTGGCCGGAGCCGCAGGCCGGGTCGAGAGCCTTTAGTTCACGCGGGTCTTTCTTGCGCCGGTGAGGAACGTAAACCGGCTGCTTCAGCAGCTCTTCCTGCGACAGGTCTTCGCGCGCCTCTTTCGATTCCGCGGGAGGCTGTTCGCCATCCTTCAGGAATATCTCCATGGGACGCCGTACAAGGTATTTGCAGCGGTCTTTGAGGATGGTCTTGCCCTTGCGCATCTCGTACCAAATGCGGCAGAGGGTGTTATCGGTGAGAAACTCCACCACGTAGCGTGGGGTAAAGAACTGATTGCGGAAGGCAAGCTCATAGGAATTGCGCGGGGCCTGACTTTCTTTGCGGGCCTTGTCGCGTAGTTCTTTCGGCGTGAAATACTGGTAAACCCAACCGATGGTTTCGTCCTGGGACCAGATGTCCTTCAGGTCGCCATCGTTGATCAGGGCCAAGACCTCGTCCAGCACACGTTGCGGGGGGTAGATGCGGTTCGCCGGATCATTAGGATTGAAGAGGACGCCGATTTCCTGTGAAAGCGTTCCGCCCAGCCAGTCGAGGAAATTGCGGTATGCCGTTTCCTGTCCGCCGCCGTTATGGAGCTTTTCGTCTTCCGGGTGGTCGGCGAGGTAGAAGAAGAATCCTTGAGACTTGAGCCCGCGGCTCACGGCCTCGCGGATAAGGCCCCGGGACTCCATCATCTTATAGGCACAGAAGCGGTTGAGATGTGTGAAACTGATCTCGCGGACAAGCTGTTCCAGCGCCTCGCTCGGCTTGTAGCCAATGGCCTGGATGTGCTCCAGATGGTCCAGCAGGTCCTGGCGGCAGGCCCGGTCCTCCTCGGTGAGGTGCGCCATGCGGGCCTCGTCCTCAATATGGACCTCGCCTTTCTTGCGCGCTGCGTAGATGCCGAATCGCCCCTGGAGCGCCTGGGCTGTGGAGTCCTCCAGCAGCTTTCGGCACTGGGTTACGACATTTCGCAGCCTGTTTCGTATGGTCTGATCCATGAGTTACTCCACCACGATCTTCACGCCCTCATCGAGCAGTTTCAGGAGATGGTCCTGCAGGCGGGCCACGGCCTTCTTGACCTGGTCCGCCGATTCAAATGATCCGGAGAAATACTCGGACACCCGGACGCGTTCGATTTTCACCTCGGGCGGCGTCGTTAGGCGCTGGATTTCGGAAACGACCTTGGCAAAAAGGCCGCCAAGGGCCTCGATATCCGATTCCATCTGGCTTACTCCGGCGCGGCAAGCGTTGCAGGCAAGGCCCGTCTCCGGGAAATCGTTCTCTGCACAACCGCGTGATGCCAGCGGGGAGAGCACCGGTTCTCGCATGGACTCAGGCACCTGTTCCCATTCCTTCCGTCCCTTGATCTTCTCAACCGCATCCCGATACTGAGCCGCTCGCTCGGCATGGGTCTTTTCATAGAGTTCGCGATACGCGGTCAGGATTTCCTGCGCGTCTTTCTCGATCTGCGCCATGGACTCAAAGAATGTCTCGGACTGCAATAGCTCACGAAGCTCCTTGCCCTTCTCGGCGATCTCGTCCTGGCCCCGCGCTTCGAAGGCGCGGGACATGTCGTTGGCGGCCAGCCGCGCTCTCTGCAGGGTCGCCAGCCCCTTTTCGTTCAGACATTCGGCGATCTTGCGGATTCGCTCACGGCCCTCCTTGAGCGAGGCGGCACCGCCGGCCAGAAGGTTCACGCAGTCGTCGGCGGAGCCGTTCTCGATATTCGCCAGCGCCTCTCGGTATTCCTCGACGATGGCCAGCACCGGTAAATAGCGGGCTTTGGCCTCCGCGATGATGGGAACGACCTCCTTGGCCTCTACCTCGGCATACTGCTTTGCGGCCGTCCCGATGGCGTTCTTCTCCACATCCACGGTCTTGCCGGTCAAGCCCTCATAGCTCTGAACCGCCTGGGTAAGGGTCTTGAGATCGACCGGTTTGATCGGGGTGAAGATCGCCGACTTGAACTTCGTGTTATTAACGAAGGGTTCGCGGCTTCGCGGTTCCGCGTAGGAATCGAACTTCTGGCCGCCGAAGGAAACCTCGATGACGCCTGCACGGAAAAGAACAGCAAGGACCAGTCGCAGCACGTCGCGTTCCCATCCGTAGGGAGTGCCGTTGAAGCGGTTCTCGAGCGCCTTACCAAGGCAAGCATCCCGGTTGCCATACTCGTGCTGGCTGGCGAGGTAATCACGGACCTCTTTGGCCACATCGGCGCTTGGGTTCGGTATGTACTTTGAACCTTCCTTGGTAACCAGGCCCAAGCCGCGTTCGCCGACGTAAAACACTTGAGGAAGGGCCTTGAGATCAGCGGCCTTCAGGAAAACATCGGGTTCATCCCCGTGCAGCGGGCGAGA
>Ga0209606_1002618_pt1 | contig 19442 bp, 12 predicted proteins | sample AD_UKC057_MetaG_FD_184412 | JGI IMG/M metagenome (GOLD analysis project Ga0209606, IMG submission 184412) | Active sludge microbial communities of municipal wastewater-treating anaerobic digesters from USA - AD_UKC057_MetaG (SPAdes) (version 2) | ecosystem: Engineered > Bioreactor > Anaerobic >...
AGGGCGGTGTTACTTCCGCCGACGTACCCATCTCAAATCGCATCCAGATCCGATCCGCTTGGAATAAAAAAGAAAGGACAGTAAGACAATAAATCCATCGCCATGACTTGACGGCCCCCATAGAAGGCCGGGGTTGTAATCCCCGGCGGGCTGTTCGGCTGCTCAACCAAGCACCAAAAACCAAGCACCACGAACCAAGAACCCTGTAGCCGGCCTCGCCGAGGCCGGGGCTGTTCGGCTGTTCCCCTGAAACCTGCAACCTTTAACCTGCAACCGTCCGGGGCTGTTGGCTGCTGGTTTTCTCCTGCCCTCTGACCTCAGCCCTCTGACCTCTCCTCCCGCGTTCACGCCCGCGGCTACAGTAGAGCAATAAATTCCGCCAAGCCGTCCAGAATAAGAACCCCAACGCCCGTGCCGCCAGCGCCGCAAACGCGCCCAAGTGAGGTCTTGCAAAAAATACAATCTAAACAGGGATTGCACAAACACTATAATTAATATAGCTTATATGCAAATGGAGGTTGGCGATGAAAAACAAGGCGGACCGACTTTATCGCGTGGCGGAACGCCAACAGGGATATTTTACGGCAGGACAGGCCGTGGCTTGCGGCTATCCAACCTCTAGCCATGTATATCACCGTAAGCAAGGGGCCTGGCAACGAGAAGGCCGGGGAATCTATCGTCTGTCGCGCTATCCCACGACGGATGATGCCCAATATGTCCGCTGGACACTTTGGTCGCGCAACAAGCAGGGAGTGCCTCAAGGGGTTCTCTCACACCAGACGGCACTGACGTTGTTTGATCTGTCGGACCTCATGCCGGCTCGAATTCACCTGACTGTGCCATTGGATTTCCGGCGGAGTGCCACCCCGCCTAAAGTCCTTGTTCTGCACCGCGGCGTACTGACGAAGAACGATATCGAGGAACGCCAGGGGTATCGTGTCACCCGTCCACTCCGGACTATCGCCGACTTGCTGCAAGATCCGGCCGTTGCGCCCAACCAACTATGGATGGCCCTGACGCAAGGCCTCAAGCGTGGCCTGATCACCCGCACCGAAATGGCCGCACACCCCCAAGCCAAGGCCCTGAAAAAACTCCTGCATAAAGGATGGTTGTGATGCCAAACTCATATGCAACACCAGCGGCATTCAGGCAAGCGTTGGAAGCCCGGCTGATTGATTTGGCGTACCGTAGAGGCATGGACATCCAGCGCCTTCGCAAACAGGTGGCCTTCGACCGGCTATTATGCCGTCTGTTTCAATTGCCGGGGAACCCGCTGGTTTTGAAAGGCGGCTATGCGATGGAATTGTGCTTGGCCGAAAATCGTACCACTCGCGACATTGATCTGGTTGCACGCGATACACTGCCCGGCCCCGGACGGGTGCAAGCGCGCATTCTTCGTTTGTTGCAGGCGGGCGCCACCCTCGATCTTCAGGACTTTTTTGCTTATTCCATCGGCCAGCCTTCACGCAATTTAGAGGGCGCGCCCTACGGCGGCGCACGTTATCCGGTCGAGGTTCGCATGGCCGGGCGAATTTTTGCCAGGTTTCATTTGGATGTGGCTTCCGGCGACCCTGTTTTGGAGCCTTTGCAATCGGTTCATGGTGCTGATTGGCTCGCTTTTGCTGGAGTTGGTTCTGCGCCTTTCTCAGTTATTTCCAAAGAGCAGCAATTTGCTGAAAAACTACATGCCTACACATTGCCTCGTGCCGGCCGGGTCAATACGCGGGTGAGAGATTTGGTGGATATGCTTTTGCTCGTGCAAAGCGGTCTGAATGGCCGGCGGACACAAAACGACGTTCGGGTAGTATTCAAACATCGGGGGACACATCCCGCGCCAGCCGCCTTACCGGCCCCGCCCGATAATTGGAACGCGCCGTTTGCCGCTTTGGCCATGGAGTGCGGTTTGGCTATTGCTATTGGCGAGGCATACGAAGAGGTTTCGTCCTTTTGCATCAACAAACGGATTCTCTGAACCCGTTCCAAATTCAAGCGTGAATGTAGGCCGCAGTTGTATCCCCGGCGGGCTGTTCGGCTGTTGGCCTTCCTGTAGCCGGCCTCGCTGAGGCCGGGGCTGTTTGGCTGTTCTGGCCGTTCTCCTGTAACTTGCAACCTTTAACCTGCAACCGTCCACCGTCTTCCGGCGTTTGGGGTGGAGGATTTCTTGCGGATTTTGGCGGCGCCAAAACCAACCGGCATCTTTTCCGCGCTGGCGCGCCGCGACCGACCGCTCGCGGACACGAGTCCAGCTCGGGTCGTCCGCAACGCGCCATCATCGGAAAATCCACCGGTTATTTTGGCGCGACAGCCCCGCCAAAATCCGCAAGAAATCCTCCGCATGCACGTGCTGCGCACAGCGGACAAGGCCCGGCAGGGCCTTTTTACAATCACGCCGCCTCACGACGGCGCGGGCTGCTGACCTTCCAGTAGGCCGCCGTTGTACCGGCGGCGGGCTGTTGGCTTTCTTGTCTTTATTGTAGCCGGCCTCGTTGAGGCCGGGGTTGTTGGCTGCTCCCCTGGAACCTGCAACCTTTAACTTGCAACCGTCTTACTGTAGCCGGCCTCGCTGAGGCCGGGGCTGTTGGTTCGATGGTCTTCACCTGACCTCTGAACCCTGACCTCTGAACCCTCCGCCGCCTCGCGGCGGCGCGGGTGTCCGGAAGAAAATCCCCGCGGTCACCGCCCGCGGCTACAGTTAACAGCCAGGCCTTTAAGGCCGGCGGCGGGCTGTTGGCTTTCTTGTCTTTATTGTAGCCGGCCTCGTTGAGGCCGGGGTTGTTGGCTGCTCCCCTGGAACCTGCAACCTTTAACCTGCAACCGTCTTACTGTAGCCGGCCTCGTTGAGGCCGGGGCTGTTGGTCCTCCTGTAGTCGCACTTGAGTAGTCTAATGGGTGCCCCTTATCCGCTGCCCCCTCATGAGTCAACAGACCATCTGTTGATTGTAGATCGGCGAGGGCAGGGTCGGATACGCGCGATAAACGTGGACATAAATCTCGTCAGCCCGGGTTTGCACTTCCGTTTCCGTGTATCGTTCGACGGGCAGCCCGCTGGTGTCACTCCATAGGAAATCCCGGATGGTCAGCCGTACGGCGTCGCGGGTCGTCTCCTTGTCCCGCCAGTGGTCAATGCGCAGTTTTTCCGCCTTGAGCTTCTGCAACAGTTCAACGGCCACTTTTTTGATCCGTTTGATTTCGGCGGCGGTCAGATCGGGTTTCCGCAAAAGGTCGAAGAGGGCCAGTGTTTCTTCGTCCAGCCCCTCCCGCATGGCCCGGTGTTCTTCCTCGTCAAAGGTTTTCGCCGCTCTCATCAGTTCTTCAAAGGTTTTTTCGATGGTGACCCGGTCTTTCTCCCGGTTGTAGTCGGCCACGATCTTTTCATAATGCGTCTGGAAGTTCGTCCGTAGGGGATTCCGTTCCAACAGCCTTTTCAGTCGTTTTTCCAGTGCAGCCTTTAAATTTTGCACGGTCGTATTTTTGGCCTTGCTGCGTTCGAATTCCCGCCGCAGCTTGTCGAAATCAATTTGGCTGATGTCGTAAGGTTCTTTTCCCTCTGCTGAAACGGGGTCTTGTGTCACAATGGCCTTATCCACCACTTGGTGCAGTTGGCGGATCACATCTATCACATCTGCCTTTTCTTCATCCTCCTTCAAGCTCTGGTACAGCAGCCGGATGGCTCTGTATTCGCCCCGGTACCGGTTGACATCCGGAACATTGGTGCACGCCAGAAACTTGACGAACACCGCCCGGCACATGATTTCAAAACGCTTCCGGGCGGTGTCGTTTTCGTTGGCCGCATCCTTCGCTGCCACGATGGCTGCGTTTCGCGCAAAACCCTTCCGAAAAACGATGTTGTCCAGCGGTGCGTCGTGTTCGGACAAAAACGTACGGACCAGCCCTAGCGCCTCTTCCAAATCGGCCAGCAGCTCCGTCTCGGGGCGCGCCGGCTCCGGCAGTGCGCCCCCATCACCGCGGCCGCCGTCCGCGGCTCCGGCAAACGTAGCCAGAGCCTTGCGCAGGTTCTTCAGGATGCCGCAATAGTCCACGATCATCCCATTATTCTTGCCCTCATTGACGCGATTCGCTCGAGCGATGGCCTGCATCAGGGTGTGCGCCTTCAGGGGCTTGTCCAAATAGAGGGTGGACAGGCTGGGCACATCGAATCCGGTCAGCCACATGGCGCAAACAATGGCGACCCGGAACGGATGCGCCTCCGCCTTGAACGCATCGTCCAGCGCCAACCGCTGCTTGTTTTGGAATTCCGGCAGCCCGCGCATGGCCTCGGGCAGTTCGATGCCCTCTTTGATCAGGCGGCGGTAAGGAGTGATATCCAAATCCCACTTGCGAAACTTGTCCACCTCGCCTTGCTCTTCGCTGATCACCACAGCCATGCGGGTTTGGCGCATCCATTCAATTCGACGGCGGGTCTGGGCTTCCTCCTGTTCGTCCCGGCTTTCCGCCAAGCCTCGTTCCAACTCGCGGATCAGTTGCTCCCAGTAAAACTCGATCAGCTTGTGCATCCGCACACAGGTGACCTTGTCAATGCACACCAGCATGGCCTTGCCGCTTTCCCAGGCCTTGGAATAGTGCGCCACGAAATCCCGCGCCACCTGATCCAGCCGCTTCCCGGCGGTGATGACATGATAGTCGCGCCTCAACTCCTGCTCCAGCCGCTGGATGGTGTCCAAGTCCTCGGTTTCCAGTTCCTCCAGCTTGTCAGCCAGACGTTCATTCAAGTCGCCAATGGATACGCCGAGCTTGTCGCCTCGCGAATCGTAGTACAGCGGCACAGTGGCCTTGTCCTCCACCGCCCGCTGGAAGTCATAGGTGGAAACGTAATCCCCGAACCACCGCCGCGTGATTTCGTCATCCTTGAACAGCGGAGTTCCGGTGAACCCGATATAGCTGGCATTGGGCAGGGCATTGCGCATATTCAGCGCCAAGGTGCCGTACTGGGTCCGGTGCGCCTCGTCGGAGATAACAATGATGTCGTCCCGCCGCGTATAGGCCGCATCCGGCGCCACGTCCTGGTTGAACTTGTGGATCAGGGAGAAAACGTACGACTTGTGCAGACTCAGCAACCGGGCCAAATCGTCACCACTCGCCGCCCGGCACGGATCGCGGTCGTTGTCCACCACGCCGCAGCCGGCGAATGTCTTGTAAATCTGGGTGTCAAGATCGTCGCGGTCCGTCAGCATCAGGAACGTGAAATTGCCGCCCAGCGTGCGGTGCACCTTGCGGGTGAACATCACCATGGAATAGCTCTTGCCCGCGCCCTGCGTATGCCAGAACACCCCCAGCCGGCCATCCAGACTCTTGCGATCGCGGACCGCCTCGACCGCCCGGTTGACGCCCAGAAACTGGTGGTTGCGGGCTAATATCTTCCGGAGCTCGCCGGCCGAATCGTCGAACACGATGAAGTTCTCCACCAGGTCCATGAAGTTCCGCTTGTCGCAAACGCCCTTCAGCAGGGTTTCCATATCCACGGCGCCCGGCTGATTCTCCGCCAGCCGCTTCCATTCGTGGAAGTGCCCCCAGCGGCTGGTCACCGAGCCGATCTTCGCTTGGTCGCCGTTGCCGAACATCACGATGGCGTTGTGGTGGAACAGATGCGGAACCGTATCCTTGTAATCGGAGAAATTCTGCTCGAACGCCGCCCGCAGGTTCCGGTGGATATTCTTGCACTCCACGAACAGCAGCGGGATGCCATTGACGAATCCTACGATGTCCGCGCGGCGGCGGTACAGATCGCCCCGAACCCACAGCTCACGGACACACAGAAAATGGTTGTTCTCCGGCTGGCGGAAATCGAAAAGCCGCAGCCGCTCCTTTGCCAGATTCCCCTCGCCATCGCGATAGGTCACCTGGACGCCATCGCGGATTTGGTCGTACTTTTCGCGGTTGGTCGCCACCAACGACTGCGTCGTTGTGGTCTCTGTTACCTGGCGAACCGCATCGTCGTAGGCCGCCTCCGGCAGCCCGGGATTCAGCTCCGCGAGCTTGGCCCTCAAGATTCGAGTCAGCACCACCTCCCGGTCGGATAGCCGCCCCAACAAACTGTCCGGGCCGAAGTCCTCGTGATTGTACGCCAGCACCGAATCCCAACCCAGTTGCTGTTCCAGATACTCCGCCGTCGTCTGCTGCACCAGCGTGTCTTCGGTGTAGTGATTAGCGCACATATCCGGAAACATCCTATTCTAGCCACCCGCGTTTGCGAAGCAGCAATGTCAGCCGTTCATGGCGGCCGTCATTGGCAAGGCCCGGCATTCTTTTGACAACAGCGTCTAGGCATTCCTTGAGGCTCGATCCATGGTAGTCCGGATCATCGGCAAATAACTTGTCCATAAAATCCAGAGCCTCCTCTGGAAATTTTTCGATGATCTTTTGCGCTTTAACCCTATGCAACATCAATTCTGGGTACTGGACAGGATAAAGCCAGTCTTTGAGATCATAGTATGCGGCCGGGAATGCTTCGCCGGCAGCTACACATAGCTCGGCCATGGCTCTTTTTATCTCCTCCGTAAGAAATCTTCTCGATTTCGGCCATATATCGTGCAAATAGGGTCTAATACGATTTTTCCAGTATTCCATTTGCCGTTGACCGGCACCTTCCGCAGACCGCGCTAGTACATGGAGTGAACTGACTAGCCCAGCCAACGGCAAACGTGAGGTTGCCCGCCTCATTTCTTCTACGGTAAAGGTATCCCCGCGGTCCACCGCAGCAAGAGCCAAAAACTCTGCATAACGTGGCCCCGCATCTCTTAAGTCTCCATAATAATTCGCTGCGTCCAGAAATGATTGCTTAACAGCCTCCAAAAAAGGTCTGTATAGCTGCCCCGCCCACATAAATCCATGCCACATGATACGGGCCTCTTCGGTTGATCTGCCCCAATCAAAGAGAGGAATAAGGTTTTGCCTTGCCCAAGGCTCATCCACACGAAAGAACGAAATAGTACGGGCAGCCAAAACAACGCGTCCAGCGCGATAATTGATATTGGCGGGGTTGCATAATTTCGTGAATATTGGCGCCAGAATTTCTGGCAACCCCGCCCCGGGTTTCGGGGATTGTTTATACCACCAATCCAGCAGAGCTTCAGTCAGTAGTCCTATTGGATGGTTGATAGCCCATCCAAGAATATCCTCCCGCATCTCCGAATCACGCGGCAGCGATAAGAAACGCTTACATAGCCTGAAGAATACTTCTTTTTCGGGTTGTGCCGTTTTTGCCACGGCCCGCAACCACCAGCAGATACTACGATCTAATTTGCGCGCAACCGAATCAGGCATCTGTTCTAGGAGGCAGTGTATATGAGCCCAAGATCGCGTGGTCTGGTTATCCTCTGCCCAGACTTGCAACGCTTCTCTCCAACGTCCTTCAGGCCAAATATCATCCTTGGACAAAGCGTATAACCCGTAAATCGCGGCGCTGTAGTCAGTATCACACCGCTGACGCCAGTCATTCTCTTTCCAGTGGTCAGTGTCTGGGTTGTCCTTCAGCCAGCCAATCAGCTCTATTCTCCGACGGGGCGTCGGCGTAAAACTGCGCAAATCCTTACCATCACTGATCCAAAAAGGCATTTCGTCGCGGTCGTCATCAGTGACCTCCCATTCAGGATATTTTCCTTCCAGTTCGTCCAGCTTCGTCTGGGCGTCATGCCCCAAAATGCCACCAGCCTTCCGGATCTTAGCTAAGCGGAGCCAGATATCATGCTCCAAAATTTCCTGCCACCTCTCGGAAGAGAGATCATCCCGGTACATACTGCGTGGCGGGCCATTCAGAATAACGGCGGTTAGAGCAGCGAGATCGGACTCGCCCAATTGCGGAGACAATGCAACCAGCAAGCGAATCGTTTCCCGGCGTGTTTCAATGGACCACAACCACTGACGCTCGCCATCCAGTAACCATTCCAAAGCCAATTTAGGAGAAATAACATTGCCCTGGGTGGCTGCATACATGGCCAACCGTTTAAACACCGGATAGGGCAGCCGCCACCAAGCCATTGCCACTTGTACCGCTCGGGTGGTATCTGTTTTTGCCGTTTCCACCCAGGCGTCACGGGTTAATTTAATCAACACGGGCCAGTTCTGGAAATAGTGGTTTTGGCCGTTGTCCTCAATCGACGGCTGGTAGATATACGATATGTCGTGCGCATCCTCCGCACCGCCAAGCTCACGCGCCAGGTCCATACCGTCCCGCAACAGCATCGTGAAGTCATCCAAAAGTTCGGGCAGTGCTCGTTTCCATTCGGGATTATCATGCCCCAAATGCTGGATTAAAGAGTGCACATGACCCGTGGCGAGCGTCAGCTCCCAATCAATCAGATCACGCACTGTCGGCTCTTCTTTTTCTTCCTCCTCCTCTAGCCCCAGGCGAAAAGGAGGCTTAAGCATGACTTTGGGCTCGAGCATTTCGCGCAGCTCCATCCGCAAAGAGGGGGTGATACCGTTTATTTTCAAGCGATCGAACCAATCGTGCAGCTCCAGACGGTCTATTCCGTAACCAACTCGCCCAGCGAGGAATACACGCCATAATGCTCGCATTGCGGGACTAGGGAAGGCATTTGGTGCGGCTGCACGAATCTCTGCGATGCGCGCGGTGTCATTTTTCGCAATCAACCTGTCCAGTTCTTCTATACGATCGTGAATGATGTCGACAAACCGCCTACTCGGACGTCCACCCTGTTTAGCCAACCAGAGAAGAACCTTCGGGTCGTTGAGATGCCGTGAGAGCCAGATTGCCATCTCGCGCATGGCCGCATCCATGCTCGGCGATGGCATTCCCATGTCTGCCAAGCACATCCAAGGTGCTTTCACATAGGGGGTTGGCCGTCGGAGATAGCTAAAGCTCAGTTTTTCATCCGGCTTGTCGTTAGGTGCCACTCCAAATCGGGGTAGGTCCTTGTGGCTGAATTGTTCATTCGTCAGCAGATCGAGCCAGCCGAGCGGCGGTACGGGATCAAGGTTGGCAAAACGCCGTGCGGCAAGTTCATCGGTCAAGGCCCAGAGCATCCGCCCGGCGACATAATCCGACGGCGACGGAGACAAGGGGGGCGTTGCCGCGTGTTGGACAACGATCATCTCCTTTCCACGTACCCCGTCGCGATAGGTCTTGGCCCACTCCTTCAGTGTACGATGCAAATAAGCGTGCTTGGAATATTCCCGATACAGAATGGGTGTAACATTCTTGGCTCGCCACTCTTCCTCGGCCTGAATTTGTTTCCCTTTGGGATAGCTGCCAAAAGCAAACATTTCGGGCGGGTGTTCCCCAAGTTGCCGGTCTGCCGCCAATGCGTCGGTCATATAGCGCAGCACCGGATCGTTGATGCTGTAGCCTACGAAACAAACCGTAAAGTTACGGAAGAGCGTACTCACAAAACGAGAGGCCCAGCGTTCGACCAGATAGGCCAAGCCGAAATCTCCGCTGGATACAACCAGCCGGTTCAGATCCGGCTTGCCATTGGAGTCTGGCAACAGGCCGTGTAAATATACCAATCCATTCCAGGTGTTTTTGGGAATCGGCAACAACGGCGCAGCGAATGTTTCCACGGATAGACCGCTGTGCTGAATAACATGTTCAAACAGCCGGTCAAAGTTGGTGGTGACCAGCCGGATTTTCCCTTCGGAATTTGTCGCCAACCTGAGGAGCGCCTCATGGGTTGCCACTGCGGTCGTTTTTATTTCGGTCACGGTCAAAATCTTCTTGATGGCTTCCCGTACCCGCTCTCGCCCCCCAACATATTCTGTTTCTAAGAGCCCAACGGCTGTGTCGTACCGCTTTTCTTTTATGGCTGCTTGCTGCACCGCCGTAGGCTCTTGACCAAGATGGGAAAACAGATCTTTTACGAGCCCAGAAAAGCCGGGCAATCCCGCTGGGTAGGAGATGCCCGCGCCGCAGAAAAATACGACCCGCCCGTCCTCATGCGCTTGCAGCAAACGCTCTGGAATATCTGCACCGTTGGTAGCAAACGCTGGCATTAGACCGCCACCTCTCCGCTCATCAGTTTCGGCAGCAGTAGATCGCGGGCCACAGCTAGATTACGGTTGGAAAACACTAGCGTCTTGATTTGTTGCAGAATGGGCTCAATGAAGTCGTTGAGCGCCCACAGCGTATTATCGCTCGGGTATAGCACTGGATACTGCGTCATTTGCTTCCAGTCTGCCCTCGGCATCTTGGAGCCTTCCTTCATTTTTTGGGCAGTATCGGCGACAAATGCGTCGCTTGACGTGACCATCAGTACCAGCGGTAATAGCTCCTGACTGGCCGGCCGAATGACGATGGCGTCGGACGATGCAATTCCTTCGGTCAAGGCAATGCCGACCTTGTGGAAATACGGCCGGATTTTGCCGAACAGAATATCATTTTCGCGGAAGCGATGCTTGCTGCTGGTCACCTGTTCTGTTGTGCCCCATTCGGACAGGGCGATAGACCGTCGGGGCATATGTTCCAACCCAATGTACGGTGCATCTGGTTCCAAAGATGCTGGCTGGCATATTTCTCTCACTTCAACGCAGAGTTGTCCCAGCGGTCCTCTTTTCCACCCCTCCGGGATTCCATCCTTAATTTTGGCGTGTTCGTGGCCGGGGAAGCGCAAATGCACGAACCATTCCCGGTAAAGCAACCGCGCCGCTTCCTCCAGCAACTGAATCCGTCGCCGGTTGTTGGCGATCAGATCGTCGTAGGCGGAGAGAATAGAGGCAATGCGTCGCTGCTCCTGCAATTCTGGGATCAAGAACTCAATCGAAAGTAATTTTTCTTGGCTTAAATTGTCTTGTGCGGCTCCTTGGGTGAACTGCCGTACGCGCTGCTGAATGGTTGCATCAAACAGATACTTTATGAAGCGGACATCAGATTTATTTTCATCTGCGGTAAATCCAATGACACTATCTGGAAAACATGCGTCGATTCCAAGAATCGCAGTGTCAGCTATGTTAGCTGCAATCGTTATACAGAGTGTTCCGGCGGGCCATATCTTACTTTGCCGAAGCCCTTCCTCACTATAAGTCTGCTGGTATTCGCGGATGTAAAGCCCCGAATGTTTGACATCGCTAGTTTGTATGAATGGATACGGACCACCATATAGATGAGCAGCATCACGCGGCCTGTGTCGTGAACGACCACGGGAGAGCGTTCCGAGCTGGTCTAGTTTTTGTGGTCGCCAACTCATATCCCTAATTCCAAAAAGTTTCTTTGGATGACTGCGGCCAATTGCACGGCCTCAGCATCAAGTCCCGCCAGTTCCAAATGGATGTCTTGGATGGTTTCTTCAAAGTCGAAATCCGCGTCCGCTTCTTCGGGGGCGACGCCGACATAGCGGCCGGGGGTCAGGCTCCAATCGTTAGCGGCGATTTCGGCACGGTCCACTAATTTGACCAGACCCGCCACGTCGCGAAGCTTGGCATCGGGGAATCGTTCCGTCAGCCAATGGGCTTGTTTCCAGAAATAGCGCACCTGCTTGAGCTGGGCAACGGCGGTCTCCCGGGCCTCCTTAGCGGCTTTACTGGCATGGTTGATATCGCGCCTCACCCATTTTTCGTTCTCCTTGGCTTTGCATTCTTTCTCGCAGGAGGCGATCAGACGGCCGGCGAGCTTGTAGCATAGGTCGGCCTGGTGGACGAGGTCGCGGCTGGAATCGGCCAGCTCCGCGAGGCGCTCAACGACTTTCTTTAGCTCAGCATTGGTGGCCGGAGGTTTCTTCCATGCGGCCCGGTGGTTGGCTGTAGCCTTCCGGAAGTCATTGGCGGCGGATGGCAGCTCCTGCCGGGCCGCATCCAGCTCCGAAATTTGTGCGGCCAGCGCAGCCTCGGCTGCCGGTGTGTTCAGAAACGGCTTCATGGCGGCGGATAGCTGGTCCATCGCCGCTATGAATTCCGGGAGAGGTTCGGCATCTTGCCCGCCATCGGTAGGCGGGGCAAAGCAAGCCTCGGCTTCTTCCAAGGTGCGGCGGCAGTACTCCGCCAGCAGCGCCAGATACTTGTCGGTTTCCCCCCGGTACAACCAGACGATGGAGAGCAAATTCTTTTCCTGCTCGGGGCTGAAATCGTAGATCTTGCGGGTGACCTTGCGGAACACGTTCCGGGCGTCAATCATTAGCACCTTGTCGCGGTGTTCGGCGGGTTTGTCGCGGTCCAGGAACCACAGTTCGCAGGGGACGGTACGGGTGTAGAAGAAATTGGAGCGGATGGCGACCATGACGTCCACATCGCCAGTCTCGACAAGCTTCTGACGCACCTTGGCTTCCTCGTTGCCTGCGCTGGAAGCCTGGGAGGACATGACGAATCCGGCCCGGCCGCGCCGGTTCAGATAGCTGTAGAAGAAGCTGATCCAGACATAGTTGCCGTTGGACACCTTGCCGCGCTTGTTGGTCCCCGGCAGGCCGAACGGCAGGCGGGGATCCGATTTCATCTTCCCGGCATCAATCTCGTCCACGTTGAAGGGCGGATTGGCCATCACGGCGTCCGCCTTGCCCAACAGATGGTGCGGATCTTCGTAGTAGGTGATGGCTTTCTGGATGTTGCCTTCCAGCCCGTGGACAGCCAGATTCATCTTGGCCAGGCGGATGGTGGTGGCGTTCTTTTCCAGCCCGTAGAACGTCAGGCGTTCGGCGGGGCTCTGGCCGTGCTCTTCCACCGTGCGGGCGCTTTGCACGAACATCCCGCCGGACCCGCAGGCCGGATCAAGAACGATTCCGCGCTTGGGATCCACCACGTGGGCGATGAACGACACCAGGGAAACCGGCGTAAAAAATTCGCCGTCGTCGTGGGCCTTTTGGCCGGCGAACTGGGTCAGGAAATATTCGTAAATCCGGCCAAACACATCGCCCGACACCCGCTTGAGCTCCTCCGGGTTCAGAATTCTTAGCAACTGCCCAAGGACCGCATTGTCCAGCTCCTGATAATCCTCCTTCGGCAGAACGCCTTTCAGGCTGACGTAATCGGTCTCGATGGATTTCATAGCGCCAATGATGGCCTTGGCGCGGTCCTCTTCGTCCCTCAGCGAAACCAGATAGTCGAACTGCGCCTCGGGCCGCAGGAAAATCGCGCTTTTCTGCGAAAAATCCTCCTTCGTCAGGTCCCGCTTCTTGCCTCCTCGGGTGGGCAGACCCGCTTCGATGCCATCTTTGATGGCCAAAAAGCGGCTATAGGCATACCGCAGAAACACCAGGCCCATGACCGGCATGAAGTATTCGTTGCTGGCGTAATTGGAATTCGCCCGAAGGGTGTCCGCCGCGGTCCACAAACGTTTTTCTATGGCTTCGATGTGTTCGAGCTGCGGCATCCGATTTTCCTGTTGTTGATCGTATTAACTGAATCCGCAGTGTAGTGGACCTCCTTGTCTCTGTCAGCCGGAAAACCTTTGCCCAGAACCCCTCGCTCACTCATCCCTCGGCGGATGAGGTTGAAAACGAGTCCAATCGGGGGGCTGCGCTTGAAAGGCAATTGACGGCAACGGGTGGGCGGAGAATGGTCGCCAAACGGCTTGACCAAGGGGGGGGCGAAGTGGTGCAATCTGGTTTTGAGGGTCGGGTGACCGGCCAAATTAGAGCATTGAACAGCAAAAGGGAACACATGAAGAGGCAACTGGTTGCGTTGTTGGTGTTGGGTAGTTTTGCGTCGTCCGCCTGGGCATTTCAAGCCGGGGCGATTGCGGGAAGCCGTGATGGGGCAGGTGTGCCCGTGGCGTTTCAAGCGTCGTTGGGCGTGCTGAACGGGGAGGCCAAGGAGCACGTCTATGACTACGAGGGGCCCGGCGGCGGGCGGCGGCAATTGAGCCGGCTGGATTGGGACTTGAAGGGCATCGCCATGGGCGGGGTGAATGGTTCCGTGCGCCTGATGGATGCGCTGACGATCAATGGCGGGGTGTGGCTGGCGCTGTCGAAGGGCAGCGGCGAAATGGAGGATTATGATTGGCTGATCGTGGATAGCGCGGACTGGACGCATTATTCGCTGTCTGATGTGGATATTGAAAGTGGCTACATTTTTGACCTGAATGTGGCGTGGGATTTCCAACTGACCCAGGATTTGGTTGCGCGCGCCATGGTGGGCTACAAGCAGAATGGCTGGGAGTGGAAAGACCGCGGGCAGTATCTGCTCTATCCGGAATACGGTTATGTCCCGCAGGATCTGGGCGGCGAAAACATGATCAATTATGAGCAGGAGTTCCGCATGCCGTATCTGGGCGCAAGCGCGGATTGGAAGACCGGGAACTTTACGCTGTCGGGCTATCTGACTTGGAGCCCCATTGTGGCGGCGGATGACTGGGATGTGCACGTGGCGCGCGATGTGCACTATCACGAAACCTTCGACGGCGGCAACATGCTGGGGTTGGGCTTGTCCGCGCGCTATGACTTTACCCAAGGCTCGCTGCAGGGCGTCTTTCTGACCGCGGCGCTGGATTACCAGAAGATCAGCCGGATCGTGGGCGACATGGAATTAACGGACGGGTCCACCGGCGAAAGCGGCGGCGAAGAGGATGTGGCCGGCATCGAGAACAGCTATGTGATCTTCTCGGTCGGCGGCGGAATTCGCTTCTAAAAGGGATAGGCAAGGCGACGCATGAATAGACTCTGGAATCAAGGTCGGGCACTTTGCCTGGCCGGACTTTGGCTGGCCGTTCATGCGTCAGCCCAATCGGATGAACCCGCGGCGGTCGAGCCCGCCGCCGATGCGGCGGGCTTGTGCGCGACCATCGCGGAAGGCGAGCGCCTACTGGCCGAAAATCATTTGCCGGCGCCGGATGATGCCGCCAAGGGCGCTTTGCTGGAGGCGTTGCTGCGCGCCAGCGAGCCGACCGTGGTGTTTCTGGACGAGGAGGAGTTGGCCTCGCGCTGCCAGCAGGAGGCCACGCAGGAATGGACGCTGGGGCTGACGTTGGTGGAAATGGAAGACAGCCTGCCGAAGATTGTCGCGGTGGCGGCGGATACGCCGGCCGCCACCGCCGGCATCCAGCCCGGCGAATTTGTCCAGAAGATCGGCGATCAGGACCTTGCCACCGGCGCGACACTCAAGCAGGTGCGCAGCCTTTTGCTGGCGGGCGAGGAGCCGGAACTCGCCGTTTCCATTCTGGACCCGACCGGTCAAAGCCGCGCCTTGACGCTGGTGCGCACCCGTCGTGAGCGCACGGCGTTGACGAATATTGAAGACCTACCGGTGAACATGGGCTACATGCGGGCGGCGGGCATCTTCACCGGCGCGGGCGCGGAGATTGTGGCCTGCCTCGACAAATGGCAGGCGGCCGGCAAGATCGGCGCAATTCTGGACCTACGCGAGGCCGACGGCACCGCGGAAGACGAGGTGGCAATTGTCGCGGCCAAGTTCACGCCGCGCGACGATGTGCTCTACACCATGAACGACCGGCAGGGACATGAGATCAAAACCGTGAAGGCCACGGCGCCCGCAGCCCCAACGCTGCCGCTGATGGTGCTGGTGGATGGCGAAACCTGCGGCGCGGCCGAGCTGCTGGCCGCGGTATTGAGCGGCAGCGTGCAGGGCGCCATGGTGATTGGGCAGGAAACTGCCGGCGACCCGCTGATCCGCGAAGCCAAGCAACTTCCCACCGGGCGCTATGCCCTGCTCGCCACACGCCAGCTCAAAGCGGCCAACGGCGCGGTCTATGCCGGCGGGCGCGGCGTGCAGCCGGATGTGGTGATCAGCTCCGCGGCGTTGCACGAGACATTCTACGAACCCGAATCCCCCGTGCTGCGCAAGGGCAAGACGCTTTCCGAAGAAGAGAAAGAAGACCGAGCGCTACGGGACCGCACCCGGCACGATGCCTATTTGCGCCGCGCCACGGATGTACTGCTGGGCCTGAAAGCGCTCGGCTATGGCCGCCAACACTAGATCGGTCGGCATTCTCCCGGCCACGCCCGCCAATATCCGCCATGCCGCCGCCGCGTTGCGCGCCGGCGAACTGGTGGGCCTGCCGACGGAAACCGTGTATGGCGTGGCCGCCCGCGCCGACGATCCCGCGGCCATCGCCCGACTGTTCCGCGCCAAGGGGCGCGACGAAAGCAAGCAGGTGGCGCGGTTTGTTGCGGACCTGGACGGCGTGCGCGCAGCCGGGGCCACGGTGAGCGATGTTGCCCGCCGGTTGGCCGCCGCGTTTTGGCCCGGCCCGCTCACGCTGGTCTTGCCCGGCGCGGATGGCGCGTGGCTGGGGTTTCGCGCGCCGGCTCACGATGTGGCGCAAGCTTGGCTGCGCGAACTGGGCGGTGTGATTCCCGCCGTCACCAGTGCCAACCGCAGCGGCAAGGCCCCGGCGGGCACCGCGGCAGCGGCGTGGGCAGCCCTGTCGCCGCATTTGTCCATGGTGCTGGATGGTGGCCCCGTCACCGGCGGCCAACCCAGCACGGTGCTCCGCGTGGCGGGCGCGGAGGCGGAAATCCTGCGCCCCGGTCCCATCACGGCGGAGCATCTGGCGCGAATTCCCGGATTGCACCTGAGATCAACGTAAGCGCAACCACAATGGCGCGCATGGCATCGGGGAAGGCAACTGCCATTCGAGTTCCCACCGCACGGATAAAACCGCAAAAAACAGTCACCTTAAATTTGTCCAGAGTTTATAAAGTGTGGACATCACCCTCAAAACAGCCGATTAAAAATAACCCAAAAAATGAACATAACAAATTGTATATAAGTGAGATATAAATATTATGACATTTGTCCACAGTTTATAAACTCTGGACAGCATGGTTCAAATTGAAAAATAGAAGGTGGTCTGACAGCGGTTGCTTCCGCATCCCAAGCGAGACGATCCGGCCACTGAAAACAGCGAGGAACCGGCATTGGGCGGGTTAGGGGATTGTCGGCTGCCTGTCGAATGGGCTATGCTGACGGCCGAATGAGCTTTCTGGGATACATCGGCTCCGGCGTCTTGACGCGGTGGAGCCGCCTGACGCGTCTGGCGGCCATTACGTGGGCCGTCCTGCTGCGGGCAATCCGCCCCCGCACTTGGACCGCGCCTTTGCGCAACGTCTTGGCGCGGCAGGTGTTGTTCACCGGTTTTGAGGCCACGGGGTTTATCGCGCTGATCGCGGTAATCGTGGGCGCGTTGGTGGTGGTGCAGGCGCAATACTGGCTGACCCGGCTGGGGCAGTCGAATTTGATCGGACCCATTCTGACGGCGGTGGTGCTGCGGGAGCTGGGGCCGCTGTTGACCAACTTTGTGGTCATTGCCCGCAGCGGCACGGCGATCGCCACCGAGCTGGCCAACATGAAGGTGCACGGCGAAGTGCGCGCGTTGGATGCCATGGGCATTGATCCGTTTGTGTATCTGGTGGTGCCGCGCGTGCTGGGGGTGGCGATTTCCACGTTTTGTCTGACCATCATCTTTTTGGCGGTGACGTTCATCGGCGGCTTCGCCTGCATTTGGGCCATCGAGCTGGGCGATGTGAACATGGGCCTGTTCTTCGGCAACATCATTGGCTCGGTGACGGTGCCGGATGTGTTCAGCCTGCTGGCGAAGTCCATCGTGCCAGGGCTGCTGACCGGCGCGATTTGCTGCGATGAAGGCCTGGCAGTGGGCGTCGCCGCCACCGAAGTGCCGATTGCGGCCACGCGTGGCGTAATTCGATCGGTGGCGACGTTGTTTGTGACGTCGCTGTTGATTTCCATTATGGCGTTTGTGTGAGGCAGTGATGACTGGCAACCCCAACAGCGAATTGTGGCGGGTGGCGGGAGTCCGCGCGCGGCAAGGCCCGGTGTGGAATTTTTCCGTGGCGGCAGGCGCCGCGGCGTGGATTCCGGATAGTGATGACGACGGCCTGGATTGGCTGGATTGGCTGCTGGGGCTGACCACGCCACCGGAAGGCGCGGTGCATTGGCAGGGGCGCGACTGGCAGGCGTATTCGCCAGATGCGGCGAGCGCCGCGCGCGGCACGATCGGCTGCGTGTTGACCACCGGCGGCGCGCTGGCGAATCTGGACATGGACGAAAACGTCTGGCTGCCGGCGCGGATTCACCGGCGGACCGGCGCCGCCGCCGAGATCGAAACCTGGGCGCGGCGTTTCCGCTGCTGGCCGCTGCCCGCCCGCCGTCCGGCCGTGGTGCGCGAGCGCGAGCGGCAGCGCCTGCTCTGGACGCGCGCGTTCGCCGGCCGGCCGCTGGCGCTGGTGCTGGAGCGCCCCCTGCGCAACATGCCGGAAGAGGATCGCCGCCTGTTTCTGGCGGCGGTGGCCGATGTCCGGGCCGCGGGTTGCGCGGTGATTTGGCTCGAAGAAACCTTGGCAGAAGATGTCCGCGCGGCGCTGGCGCCGCTGACGGTGATCACGCCGGAACCGGCATGAGGAGCGAACATGGCAAAACCATTCAAATTCAGATATGTGAATGAAATCGTGGGCGGCTTCGTGCTGCTGGTGGTGTTGCTGCTGCTGGCAGGGGTGCTGGTGGCCGGCCACGCGCAGCATTGGTTCGAGGCGAAATACATGATCAACCTCAACTTCCCCGCCGAAGGCTCCATGGACCTGCAGAAGGGCGCGGAGGTCATGCTGCTGGGCGCAAAAGTCGGCAGCGTGCAGGACATTGTCGTGAACGATGACGGCCACATTTCCGGCGTGATGCGCATCCGCGGGCCCTTCATGCGCTTCGTGCGCGCAGACTCCATTGCCCTGGTCAAAAAGAAAATGGTCGTCACCGGCGATGCCTATATCGAGCTGACCCGCGGCACTGGCGCGGAGCTGCCGCGGACCGGCGGCGAAATTGAATGCGTGAAGGATACCGAAATCCTGGAGATGCTGCAGGAGGCGTTGGAGACCATCCGCAAGGAAGCGGTGAACACGCTCACGCTGGTGAATGGCGCCATCGCGGAATATACGGATTTGGCCGCGGGGATGAACGATCCCGATGGCAGCCTGCAACAGTTGCTGGCCAACTCGAACGGCCTGCTGGATGACCTGCGCAAAGGCCCGGGCCTGCCCGCCAAAATCCTGAACGATCCGGGCATGGCCAAGGATGTGGAAAACATCGTGGCGCAGATTCAAGAGCTGATGGACAAGATCAACGCCATCGCCGCCGAGCTGCAAACCATGGTGAGCACCATCGCGCCGGTGAGCGGGACTGTCGCCGACGAGGTGGACAACCTGCCCGTGCTGACCGGCGACGCCCAAACGCTGATGCGGGAAACCACCGCGCTGCTCGATGGCCTGCAAAAACATTGGCTGCTGCGGAAATATATGGGCTCGGATGATGCCCTGCGCGCCCAGGAGGTGTTGGTGCCATGAGAAGAGAGAGGTCAGAGGTCAGGGGGCAGGGTTCAGGGTTCAGGGTTCAGAGGTCAGAGGTCAGAGGTCAGGGTTCAGGGTTCATAGTTAGGGGGGTGGCTGTGCTGGCGGTCATGCTGTTGGCGGGGTGCGCCACGCCGCCGGCGCCGCAAGTGACGGATGAAGATTGGGTGTCGCACGTGACCACCGGGCGCGGTCTCTACGCGCGCGGCGATTATCGGCGCGGCGCCAGTG
>Ga0209606_1002627_pt1 | contig 19377 bp, 19 predicted proteins | sample AD_UKC057_MetaG_FD_184412 | JGI IMG/M metagenome (GOLD analysis project Ga0209606, IMG submission 184412) | Active sludge microbial communities of municipal wastewater-treating anaerobic digesters from USA - AD_UKC057_MetaG (SPAdes) (version 2) | ecosystem: Engineered > Bioreactor > Anaerobic >...
TACGCGGCCGCCGCCGCCAGGAGCAGCCCCACCCCGGCCGCCAGACTCACCCGCTGCCAGGGCCGCAACCGCCTCCGCCCGCCCGACGCCACCGGCGCCGGCGGGACCGCGACCTCCCGCAGCGCCTCCGCCGCCCCCCATCGCCGCAGCAACCCCTCAAGCCGATCGCCCGCATCGTCGCCCGCCGATTCGTCCAGGTTGTTCAGTTCGTCCGTCATGCCTGTTCCTATCCGCGCAAGCCGCCCTTGCGCAGCAAAAAAGGGAAGATACTCGAGAAATGATGCCCGCGCGGCATGAGCCCCTCTCGCGACCCTACAGATCGACCCCCTTGCCCTTGAGACACTGCCCCAGGCTCTGGCGGGCCTCTTCCAGACGCAGGCGGACCGTGGACTCCGGTATCCCGCACGTCTGGGCGATCCCCCGCGTGCTCATCGCCTCCACGTACCGCAGGCGCACGATCTGGCGATGGGAATCGCTCAGGCGGCTGAGGCATTCCTCCAGCGCGGCCAGGGCTTCGCTGTCCTCGGCGCGCCGTTGCGGGTCAGCCGCATCGTCATCCTCCAGCGAGGCCGCGGCGATCTGGGGGTCGTAGTTCGCGTTGGCCCCGTGCTTGCCCTCCCATTTTCGGCGGGCCAGGTTGCGGGCGATCGCCCCCAGCCACTGGCAGAAGTACCCTTTCTGGGCGTCGAAAGTCTCCAGCGACTTGAACGCTCGGAGAAACGTCTCCTGGGTGAGGTCCTCGGCCTCCACCGGTCCGAACCCGCACCGCACGAAGAACGCCATCACCGCGGCCGCACGGGCCTCGTAGAGTTCGTAGTACGCGGCCGCTTCGCCCATCAGGCAGCGGGAAACCAGGACCAGGTCGCGATCGTCCATGTGCCGTCTATCCTATCGCTCCGAGGCTTGATCGATCATCTCGCGCAGCTCGGGCGGAAGGAACTGGCCTTCCAACTCGGCCCGCCCGCGCAGGGCTCCGGCGACGACGGCGATCTGGTCGGTCACCGCCGCCGTGGGGTCCAGGAAGATGATCTCCTTGCCCTTGAACCGCACGTACGCCCCGCCCGGATGGCCGGCGGTGTCTCCGCCCGGCGCGCTGCGGATGACCATCCCCAGGTTCTCGGCCAGGTCGATCAAGGCTCCAAGCTGTTCGTGCGGTTCCATGCGTATTCTCGCGCCGCCGCCGGCTGGGGCTATTGGAATCATCCCCCCGCTCGAACGCAAGCCTAAAGCGTCGCTTGGCGCCTTCAGCATCGTCGCCCATCTCAAATCGACGACCGTCAACCTTCAAGTCCTCTCGCCGCCCGGCCGATAGTAAGAGGGATACGCCACGGTCCGCACATCCGATGGCGGCAGGAAATGCACGAGGATGCCATGACGCTGTCAGTCCACGGCTTGGAGACGCACCAGGACCAGTTGGAACGCCTTCTGGCCGAGAACGAGGCCCTGCGGGCCGAGTTGCTGCGAGCCCAGCAACTGGCCAACATGGGCACGATGGCGGCCATGGTCGCCCACGAGATCAACAACGTCCTGACGCCCATGATCAGCTACGCCCAACTCGCCCAATCCGACCCGTCCTTCGCCGCCAAGGCCCTGGCGCGGGCAGCCGATGGCGGGCACCGGGCCGCCGCCATCTGTCAGTCGCTGCTGGGGCTGACCGCCGACTGCCCCCGCCCTTGCGAGAAGGTCCGCCTGGCCGGGCTCGTCCGAGACACGCTCGATGCCATGGCCCGCGACCCGCGAAAAGACCTCATCGAGCTGGTTGTCGAAATCGACGAGGACCTGGCCCTGTCCACCCGGCGCGTCGAACTCCAGCACGTGCTGCTCAATCTTGTGCTCAACGCCCGCGCCGCCGTCCTGAAGAACCCGATCGGGCGAACCGTCCGCATCGCCGCCCGCGTCCTGAGCGCCGACGGCCCGGCTGAACCGGCCATCGAGATCCAGGTCGCCGACAACGGCCCCGGGATCGACCCGGCCCTCATGGCTCGGATCTTCGAACCCTTCTTCACGACCCGAGGCCGCTGCACCTGCGCCGAGGGGCAGACCAAGGGCAAGCCCGCCCCCGCCGCCAGCGCCAGCGGCCAGTGGAAGAGCGACACCTCAAGCGAAGGCGAAGGCTCCACCCGCGGCTACGGGCTGGGCCTGGCCTTCTGCCACCGCGTCGTCACCGGCCTGGGCGGGACCATCACGCTCGACTCCCAACTCGGCCAGGGGACGACCTTCACGATCGTGCTGCCTCAAGCCTAGCGTGTTGTTTTTTGGGGCCTAATCTGGGGTGACGCTTGCGTCATGAATACGACTGTCAAGAAGCTTGCCGAGCAGGTGAAAGCTCTTCCCCCCCCGCGATCTGGACGAGTTCCTTTCCTGGCTGGCCGAGTACGAAGGAGGCCAGGCCGATGGGTGGGACAGGCAGATCGAACAGGATTCGCGGGACGAGGGGGCCCTGAGCCCTCTGATCCAGCGGGCGCGGGAGGATATCGCTGCCGGGAGAACCAAGCCGCTTGATGAAGTCATTGACAACTCCTGACTTCTGGACCTCGTTCGGGGCCCTTCCGCCACGGATCCGGAGCAGGGCCAAGCTCATATACCGTTTGTGGCAAAGAAACCCTTGACGCCTTCCACAGGCTGGCGCCAGGTTGTGGACGTGCAGACTGGGGGTGTAGAATGCCCCTCGGCTGACGAGAACAAGTACTGACCCAGCCATCAGGTGACCCATGAGAGCAGGACGGGCGATCGGCTTCCTGGCGTTGGCGGCAGGCGTGGCGGCAAGCGTGGGGCCTGTCGCGGCGGGCGAGTGGGTATGCATCTCCGACGGCGTGCTGGAGGACATCCAGCGCCAGGGCCTGAAGGTGGCCTGGCCGGGCAAGACGACGGGCCTGGCTGTGGACCGCACCAGCGGAGAGTTGTTCCTGATCATCCCCGGGCTCGGGGTCTGGCGCAGCGCGGACAAGGGCGCCAACTTCGCCCGCTGCGACGGCGGGGCCGTCGGCGGACGGTGCGAAACCGGCTACTCGCTGTGCCCGGACCCCGCCGGCAAGCGGATGGCGTGCTTCATGTTGGACGGCAAGTCGGCGATGACGCTGGACGGGGGCAAGACCTGGCGGGCGATCAAGAATCTGGGCCGAGGGCCCGACTGGGGCGCGGTCGACTGGAGCCGCGATGACCCTCAAACGCTCTTCGAACGCACCCACGAGAACCGCGATATCGGCATCCTCAGCCGCGACGGGGGAAAGACCTGGACCGACCTGGGCCAGGGGATCGGCGCGGTCGGAGTCTTCGGCGAGTCGGTCCTGGTGGCCAGCCGCGGCAAAGAGCCCAAGTGGAGCGGGCTGCACCGCTCCGTGGACGGCGGCAAGACCTGGCAGCAGGTGCATGAGGCCACCCCCATCGGCGCGATGACCGTCTTCAAGGGCGCGGGCTACTGGCTGAGCGACCTGGGACTCCTGGTCAGCCGGGACCAGGGCAAGAGCTGGCTGGTCGTGGATTCACCTCGCGGGGCCGTCTGGGGGCCGTACTTCGGGCGGGACGAGAACCACTTCGTCGTGGTAGACAAGCGAGGCTTCCAGGAGACCACCGACGCGGGCAAGACCTGGACACAAGTCGCCCCTTTCCCGCCGGGCCTGAGCGGCGAATACAACACGCGGGGCTGGTTCCTCAACTGCGCGTGGGACCCCATCGGAAAAGTGTGCTACGCAGCCAGGATGAGCAAGCCGGCCTACAAGTTCGAGTACTGAGGTCTCACACTTTCCGCCGCTCGTTGATGGCGTCGGAGAGGATCGTCTTGTTGGCGTATTCGATGGACCCGCCGGTGGGCAGGCCGCGGGCCAGGCGTGTGATGGAGGCGCCCAGCCCTTCCAGGCGGGCGATCACGTGCAGGGCTGTCGCGTCGCCGGCGACCGTGGGGTTGGTCGCCAGGATCACCTCCCGCACGCCGCCCTCCCGCACGCGCTTGACCAGGTCCTCGATGGTCAGGTCCTCCGCCTCGATGCCCTCCAGCGGGGCGATGTGGCCCATCAGCACGTGATAGACGCCATGGTAGATGCCGGTCGACTCCAGCGCCAGCAGGTCCTTGGGCTGCTCGACCACGCAGACCAACCCCTGGTCGCGCCGCGCGTCCGAGCAGACCGGGCACAGCTCCTCCTCGGCCAGGTTGAAGCACTGGCGACAGGGATGGATGCGGGTCTTGACGTCGCGGATGGCGTCGGCCAGGGCCAGCGCTTCCTGCGGGTCGGCCTTGAGCAGGTGAAACGCCAACCGCTCGGCCGAGCGTGCCCCGATCCCGGGCAGCCTGCCCAGCAGTCCCATCAGCCGTTCGATCGTCTCAGAGTATCCGGGCATGGGTTTGGTAGCCTGTAGTCAGTAGCCTGTAGCCGGTAACCGACGCTGTTCGATAATTAACGCTGCTCGGGCGACCACCACCGGGCTTGGCCCGGTGGAGGCGTGATCCATGGCTAGATTACGCGGCAGCCATCACGTCACCGCCGGGCTCGTCCCGGCCTGCCTGCCGGAGGCAGGGCAGGTCAGAACAGTCCGTCCATTCCGGGCAGCTTCATGCCGCCGGTGAGTTCCATCATGGCCTGCTGCATGGCGTCGGCCGCCTGCTGCTGCCCGTCGGAGATGGCGACCTTGAGCAGGTCGCCCAGCAGGGAGGCATCCAGGCTGCCGTCGGCGGACAGCTCGGCCAGCAGTTCGGGCTGGATCTCCAGCGTCTCCAGGCCCAGCTTGCCGTTGACCACGGCCCGCACCCGCCCGCCGGCGCTTTGGCCGGTGAACTGGCTGCTCTGGATCCTCTGACGCACCTCGGGCAGCTTCGTCTTGAGCTGGCCCGCCATCTTCAACATCTTGCCGATGTCGCCGAACATGCACTCTCCAATGCCCACCCCCAAGGGGTTAAGGGGCGGGCTTTCGCCCATCATCTACTATCGTTCGCAAACGCCCACGAAAGGCGACCTGCGAAGACCGCCTTACGGCGGCACTACAAGCGCCTTCCGCGCGCAATGCACTACTCGTCTTCTTCCGGTCCGGCCGCGGGAGCGTCGCGTTCCATGCCCTCGACGGCCGCCCCGAACAGGTCGCGCACCGTCTGCACGACCGGGTCTTTGTTGATCTCGTTCTGCTCAACCGTGCTGAGGGCCCGGCGGGGCCGAACCGCCGGCGAGGCCGAGGCCGCGGGCCCGCCGTTGCCCCCGGTTGCCCCGGCAGCCGGCGGCGGCGAAGCGGCCTGTCGTGCCGGCGGGCCGCCCGGACCGGGCATCGCCGCTTTGGCGGGCGCCGGGCGGGCTGGGGCGTATGTCCCGGCCGATCCGAACCGGCCGGTGGGCGCCGCCCTATCGGGCGCTACGTTTTTTTTTTCGTGGAAGCCGCCTGCCGCGCCGCCGCGCAGGGCCTCCAGGCGATCCAGCAGGCTGGAGGGGTCCACGAACTTCTCCGACTCGCTCAAGCGCACCAGGGCCGCCTCCACCAGCGCCCGCGCCACGCTCGAGCCGCGGATGCTCCGCGAGACGCCCTGAAGCACGGCCACCGCCTGCACCAGCGACGGCACGCTGAAGCTCTTGGCCAGTTCCGCCACCGCCTGACGCTGCGTCTCGGGCAGTTCGATCAGTTCGCTCTGCCCGCCGCACGTGCCCGCCACCATCATGTTGCGGAACGTCTCGGTCAGGGCGGTCACAGCCGACTGGAGCGTCACGCCCCCCTGCAATATGCCCGCCAGTTCGCCCAGCGCCGAGGCGGAGCTTCCCCCCGCCACCGCGCGGGCGATGGCCAGCGTCCGTTCGTCGCTGGGCGTGCCCAGCACGCGGACGACCTCTTCGTCGCTCACGCGGTCGGCGCCGGCCAGGAGCTGGTCCAGCAGGCTCAGGGCGTCGCGCATCGAGCCGGCCGCCGCACGGGCCACGCGGTACAGGGCGTCGTCGTCGGCTTGCACGTTCTCCCGGGTGCACAGCTCGCGGAGATGCTGCGCGATGCGGGAGGTGGGGATGTCGCGGAAGTCGAAGCGCTGGCAGCGCGAGAGGATGGTGGCCGGGACCTTCTCCACCTCGGTGGTGGCGAAGATGAACTTCACGTGCGAGGGAGGCTCTTCGAGCGTCTTGAGCAGGGCGTTGAAGGCCTCCTTGGTGAGCATGTGGACTTCGTCGATGTAGTAGATCTTGAAGCGGCACCGGGAGGGGCGGAAGATCGCGTTGGCCCGCAGTTCGCGGATCTCGTCGATGCCGCGGTTGGAGGCGCCGTCGATCTCGACGACGTCGACGTCCTCGCCGCGGCTGACGGACTCGCAGACGTCGCACTTGTTGCAGGGCTCGGGCGTGGGCTGGTCGCTCGAGAGGCAGTTGAGGGCCTTGGCCAGGATGCGTGCGACGGTGGTCTTGCCCACGCCGCGCGTGCCGGTGAACAGGTAGGCATGGGCGACCCGCCCGGTGGCGATGGCGTTCTTGAGCGTCTTGGCCACCGGCTCCTGGGCGACCACCTCGTCAAAGGTGGTACTGCGGTATTTCCTTGCCAGTACGAGGTAAGCCATAATTCAGGGACGAGGGACCAGGGACCAGGGAAGAGGGATCGGGGACAGGCGCCAGGGAGCAGGAAGCCACTCTTTCCCTAGTCCCTGAACCCTAGTCCCTAAACCCTAGTCCCTGCTGTTAATAAAAACGCCGTGCAACTCCGCGTCGAGCCTTGGCGCCAGGGCCCGCCGGTCGAGCCGGCTCCAGCCAGGCAACCCTCCGGCACACGCTGCAAACTCGCTTATGGCTGCTTCCTTCCGGACCTGACCAGGTTCACGGCGCAACGTTGCAGAGGACCCAACCTTCATCACCGACCGGTCGGCAGGTGGTCCTGCCGCTTCGGTCCTCGGCGGAGTATTCGGCCCCGCTATAGCGGATTGCGGGTCATCCCTTTCGGGAGTCAGGGCACCGCTAGCGCCCCACCTAGCACGGCAGAGACCAGTCTACCGCCCCCGCCGCCCCCACGCAAGACACCGTCCGCGAAAAAACCGCCCGGGGGCCATGCGGGAGTCCGCTGAAGAGGCCGCCGAGGCGGCCAACAAGGCTCCGGGAGGGTGCAGACCGCGGGTACGGTCGTGAGCCGCAATTGCCGCCACCTGACAAGAAAGCCCCCGGCGGCCGTGGACCGCCGGGGGCAGGATACACTTGTCAAGTACGTGTCTGCTACGCCGTGCGGCGTCTGCGAACGTAGCCGCCCAGGCCGGTCGCCGCCAGGCCAAGCAGCGCCATCGTCGCCGGTTCGGGGACATCCGGCGGCTCCTGCGGCTCCTGCTGGCGGACCAGCGCGTCCAGCTCGTCCAGACTAAGGGTGTGGTCGTAGATCCGCACGTCGTCCACATTCCCGGTCATCTGCCGGTCGCCACCGAAACTGCCGATCTCCAGCCCCTGGAGGCGGATGCCCCTGTTGATGTCGGCATCCGTGTTCGTCCAGGTGGACCCGTCCCAGACCGCGATACGGTTCCGCAGGCCGCCAAAGGGACCGGCACTGTCGAACAGGACGGCAATCAGGTAGTCCGTATCTTCGGAAATGCTCGATCCATACATTCGCGTGTTGCCGAAGTCAAACAAGGTCCTCTTGTCGCTTCGGACGCCGAGCATCCACCCGTTGCTCGAGTTCCAGTCGGAACTCACGACGATGTGGTCGCCGTAGCGGGAATAGGTGTCCTGATTGGTCCAGGCGACGACGGTGTAGTTCCCGCTGAGGACCCTGTAGCTGGCATCGCTTCCGGCCACATACGTCCCGTCGCTCCTGAGCGTCCCGGCGTCGATGTAGGAACCAGGACTCGTTTCGGTCAGTGCGATGGACGAGCCGCCGCCGAGCGCCAGGGGCGGCTGGCCCGTCGTCACCGTGTTCACGGCCACAGCGTTGGTCGTGTTGCCCGAAACCTCTTCCTTGAAGGTGGTTCCGGTGTCATCCAGTTTCCAGTGGAGAACCATCGCCGCCTGGGCGCCGGCCCCCGCGGCCAAGACCATTGCGCACATCGTCAGAATCGTCAGCGTGCGTGCCATTGCATGTCTCCTCTCTTGCGCTCTTGCGCGGGCAAAACGAATTGGGGCCGAAAGTGCAGCCAGAGGCAGATTTGTCAGACAGCCTCCGGCCGGCAACCCTCGTCGGCCTTTACAGGCAGTATCCGGGACGTCCCGGATGACCCGCCCGACTCCGATGTTGGGTCGCTCTGTTCGTATTGTACCCCCGCTCGGAATTGCGCCTACCCCCGTTTGAAGATTCTCCTGCCGGCCCGGAGGCTGGACTGCCCCGTGCAAGAGGGCAGGGCATCCGCGAGTTGGCGGGTGAATCCCGCGACGGGCGCTACCGGACAAAAAGCCCCCGGCGGCTGTCGTCGCCGGGTCGTTGTTGCGGGTTGCTCGTGAGGGTGCGCGACCGGTGTCGCCCCTGCTTCGCCAGCTACCGCCTTCTTCGCTCCATCTCCCGGCTGATGTCTCGTTTGGCCTGGCGGGCTTTGAGGTCCTGGCGTTTGTCGTATTGGCGTTTGCCCTCGGCCAGGCCGATCTCGCACTTGGCCCAGCCCTTCTTGAAGTAGACGGCCAGGGGGATGAGCGTCTTGCCCTTCTGCTTGACGTGGGTGAGGAGCTGAGCGATCTGGCGGCGATGGACCAGGAGCTTCCGCTCGCGGGTCGGCTCGTGCTGCATGGCGGCGGCCGCCTGGGGATACATGGCGATGGTGGCGCCGACCAGGACCAGTTCACCGTCCTTGAGGCGGGCGAAGGCCTCGTCGATCTTGGCCTGCCCGGCCCGCAGGCTTTTGACCTCCGTGCCGGTCAGGGCCAGGCCACACTCGAGCACCTCGGTGATGTGGTAGTCGTGGCGGGCCTTGCGGTTGGCGATGCGGACGCCGCCGGCGGATTGTTCCTTTTTCTTGACCATCACGTCTGGGGAAGCAGCGCCCTGACAACCTGGCGCACGGTCCTGGCGGTTTTCACCGCCTGTATGGCCTCCGACCTGTCGAACGGCTCCCAGTCGCCGGGGTATCGCGTTTCAACTGCGTAGCGGTTCAGGCTTACCACGGCTTGCACGTCAATTCCCAGCGGCACGACGGCAAGAGCGGCCTGCACCAGAATACGGATGTCGTGAGTCCTTGGAAAGTCGATGTCCCTGTAGCACAGCAAGGCCTTGAGGTACTTCTCCGCGCACTGTTGCGCATGGAAGCAGACGGTGTCAAAGGGGCAGTCTTCCCCCAGAGCAAGAGTATGCTCGGCATTGATCAGGTCGTGCTCTGCCTTCTCTGCCCACTGAAGGTGGAGTGGAGGCGGTTCACTGGCGGCGTTCATAGAGAATCCGCCCTTCCCTGAACGCCTGGTGGATCAGATGGCCCCTTCGGTCGCGATAACGCTCAACTCCCCCTGGATCAGCCACGACAACATCCGCCGGCAGATCGATCCCCCAGAGGGCCATGTCCATCTGGGTTGCTTGGCGGCGTCGCGAGTCGCCTTCCGGCATCACCACCAACAGATCGACATCGCTGTTCGGCCCGGCGGTTCCCCGGGCGTGCGATCCGAAGAGGACCACCAGCAGCGGGTGAAACTGCCTGACAATGCGACGGACCATTTCCTCAATGGCTTCGCGAACTTGTGCCTGGGTCGTGATCATCTGTGTACATTCTACCAGAATTACCGCGCGTCGAAAACGGCCACGTATCCGCCGTCGTGCCAGGCAGCAGGGTCGTCGGCGCCGCCGGGCAGGATCAGTTCCTGCTCCACCAGCCGCATCCTGGGGTTGACCCGCGTCAGGTGGGCGGCAACCTGGTCGCCCTCCTCGGGTTCGATGGAACAGGTGCTGTAGACGAGGCGGCCGCCGGGGCGGACGAAGTTGGCGGCCAGGGCGATCAGCACGCGCTGGTCGCGGGCGAGTTGGCCCAGGGCGTGCTCGCTGAAGTGCCAGCGGGCCTCGGCCCGGCGGCCGAGCACGCCGGTATTGGAGCAGGGCACGTCGGCCAGCACCAGGTCGAACGACGCCGGCGGCAGGGAGGCGACCTTGTCGGCCAACATGGTTTTGACGATGTCGATGCCCAGGCGGACGGTGTTGGCGATGATCCGCTGGAGCTTGTCCTCGGAGACGTCGACGGCGACGACCGTGCCGCGGTTGTCCATCAACTCGGCCAGGTGGGTGGTCTTGGTGCCCGGCGCGGCGCAGAAGTCGAGGACGGCGGCGTCGGCGGTCGGGGCGGCCCGCAGGCAGACGGCGGTGGCGGTGGCGTCCTGCGGCTGGACGAGCCCTCGCGCAAAAACGTCCAGGGCGGCGAGGTTCACGCCGCGGTCGAGGACAACGCTGAGGCCGTTGGCGTGGCCCCGTGCGGCCACGCCGGCGGCGGACAGTTGGTCCAGCACCGTCTGGCGGTCGGCCCGCAGACGGTTGGTGCGGAGGATCATGGACGGGCGGCTGTTGGCGTGCAGGCCCAACTCGGCGGTCCGCTCCAGGCCGAAGCGCCGCACCCATCGCCGGGCCAGTTCGATCGGCAGGCTGGCAGCCCCGGCCAGGTACTCTTCGGGTCTGACGGCCGGGTCGGCGAAGATCGGCTGCTCGAGCCGCCGGAAGCTGGAAGGAGAGACGGGGATGACGTCGCGGGCCAGGGGGGGCGGGCCTTCCTCGAGGGAGCCCAGGGCCCGCAGGACGGTGCGGAGGATGCCGTTGACCAAGCCGGCCTGGCGGCGATGGTGGAAGCGTCCGGCCTGTTCGACGGCCTCGTTGACGGCGGCGAAGTCGGGGATGCGGTCGAGGAACAGCAGTTGGTAGAGCGCGACGTAGAGAATCTCGTTGAGGGCGCCCGGGAGCTTTCGCCCGGGCTGGGCCAGGAAGGCCCGCAGGACCGCTTCGAGCGTGAGGCGGCGCTTGATCGAACCCAGCGTAAGTTCTTCGGCCAGGGCCCGCTGCGGACCGCCCGCCTCGCGGGCCAGCAGCCGCTCCAGGTGGGCTGACACGTTCCCCCCACGGTCGCGGAGGGCCAGGACGGCGAGGTCGCGGGCGCTGGTGTCTCGTACGGTCATGGGTCTCGGTCTTCAGGTCTCAGTTTATCTCTACAACGACATCCCGGGCGTGATCATCATGTCGCCTTTGCGGCAGCGGTGGCCGTTGACGAAGTCCCGCCAACTCATGAGTCTCTTGCCGGCCGGCTGGATCTCCAGGATGCGCACGCGTCCGGAGCCCGCGGTGACGCACAGGTCGCTGTCGAGCTGTCCGCTCTGGAGGCCGGGCTCGGCCTCGTCCAGCGGCTGGGCCCGGGCGATGGCGACGGCCACGCATCGCTGCTGGTGGACGAAGCCGCTCTGGGCGCCGGGCCAGGGCCACACGCCGCGGACGCGGTTGCAGATGTCGCGCGCGGGGGCCGACCAGTCCACAAGCCCGTCGCTCTTCTTGAGCGGGGGGGCCAGGGTGATCCGGGACTCGTCCTGCTCGCGCCCGGCGGCTGGGCCCTCGCGCTCGAGCAGGTCGAGCGTCTGGAGGACGGCCTGGGCCCCCAGGCCGGCCAGGCGGCTGCGAAGGTCGGCCGCGGTGTCGTCGGGAGTGATGGGCGTCTCCAGCGAGACGTACATCTTGCCGGCGTCCATGGCGTCGACGAGGGAGAAAGCGGTCACGCCGGTGCGGTCCAGCCCGCGGATGAGGGCCCAGTTGATCGGGGCGGCCCCGCGCAGCTCGGGCAGGAGCGAGCCGTGCAGATTGATCGAGTCGATGCGGGCCAGGTCCCGCACGCCCTGTCGCAGGAACTGTCCGAAGTCGGCCACCGCGATCACGTCGGGGTTGGCCTGTCGGACGACCGCGAGGGCGTCGTCCTTGTTGATGTTGCGGACCTGGTGGGCGTTGAGGCCCAAGTGCCCGGCCGCCTCGGCCACCGGCGTGGGGCGCACCTTCCCCCCTCGACCGGCCGGGCGGGCCGGTTGAGTGATCACCGCTGCCACCTCGTGGTGGTCGATCAGGGCCTGAAGGGTCGGCACGGCGAACGGGCCGCTGCCGCAGAAGACGATCCGCATCAAGGGCTCCTCTTCGTTTCGGGCCACTATTGTGCCCCGCACGAGCGGCAAGGCAAGCGCGAAGTTCCCACCCCGGGAAGAATTCTAGCAACCACGTCTCGCTCCGGCACGGTTTCTGCGCGATAATCCCCAATCGACAAGCGCACTCCTCTCGGGTACATTTCGGCCATGGACATCTACAACCTGGTCAGCCTGGTCGGGCTGGTGGTGTTGCTGGGCGGGGCGTGGGCGTTGTCGACGGCGCGGCGGCAGGTGTGCTGGCGCACGGTCGCCTGGGGCATAGGCATCCAGCTCGCGGTCGGCGCGCTGGTCTTCCGCGCCCCGGGCAGCAAGGTCGCCTTCGAGCGGGTCAACGATGCCGTCGTCCGCGTCATCGACGCCGCCAAGGCCGGGCAGGCCCTGCTGTTCGGGCCGCTGGCGGACCCGCAGAAGACGGGCTTCGTGCTGGCCCTTCAGGCCCTGCCCCTGATCGTCTTCTTCGCCGCCTTCATGGGCCTGCTCTACTACTGGCGGATCATGCCCGCGGTCATCCGCGGCTTCGCCTGGGTGTTCACGCGCCTCATGCGGATCAGCGGCGCCGAGAGCTTCTGCGCCGCCAGCAACATCTTCGTGGGCATCGAGTCCACCACCGCCGTCCGCCCGTACCTGGCGGCCATGACGCGGTCGGAGCTGTGCACCATCCTCACCGCGGGCATGGCGACCGTCGCCTCGTCGACCATGGCCGTCTACGTCTGCTTCCTGGGCGAATCGTTCCCCTCCATCGCCGGTCACCTGGTGTCGGCCTCGCTGCTGTCGGCGCCGGCGGCGATCGTGATGGCGAAGATCCTGCTGCCGGAGACGGCCCAGCCGCTGACGCTGGGACGGAGCATCCGCGTCGAGATCGAGCGGGAGTCCAACGCCATCGAGGCGGTGATCAACGGGGCGATGGCGGGCGTGCGGCTGCTGGTGGGCGTGATGGCCCTGCTGATCGCCTTCCTGGGGCTGATCGCCCTGGCCGAGCTGGCGTTGGCGGCGGCGACGGGCACGGAGATCCCCGCCCCCGGCACGCTGGGCGGCGGGCTGATCAGCAAGCTGCTGGGGTACGTGTTCTATCCGCTGGCGGTGGTGATCGGCGTGCCCCCGGCGGACGCCGAGACGGCCGGGCGCCTGTTCGGCCTGCGACTAGTGGCCACCGAGATTCCCGCGTATCAGCAGTTGGCGGCCGCCATGGGCGCGGGGCAGTTCCATCACCCTCGCAGCCCGGTGATCATCGCCTACGTGCTGTGCGGGTTCGCGCACGTGGCCTCTCTGGCGATCTTCGTGGGCGGGACGGCTGCGCTGGTGCCCGAGCGGCGCAAGGACCTGTCGGCCGTCGCGCTGCGGGCCCTGCTGGCGGCGACGCTGGCGTGCCTGATCACCGGCGCGGTGGCCGGCGTCTTCTATCACGAGAGCCTGACGATAGCGGCCAGTCAGCCGGCGGCCGCAGTAACCGCAACGTGTCCGCGTTAATCTGGCCGAACGACATAGGTCTTGCGGGCCCCTACTGGTTTGCGGGCCCCTACCACCGGGAGTGAGAACATGAACAATCGCATACTGTCGCTGGCTGCACTGGTGCTCGCCCTGTCCCTGTCCGCCGTCTGGGCGGCGGAAGGCGTGATGGCGCCGTTCAACGGCAAGAACCTCGACGGCTGGAAGGCCAAGGCGCAGGGCAAGAACGTCAGCGCCTGGAAGGTGGGCACGGCCAAGCTGGACCCGGATGACCCCAAGAAGTTCAAGGTCGAAGAGGGCGGCAACGAGTTGATCAACGACACTAGCGGGCACGGCAAGAGCTGCGACTTCTACACCACCGACTGCAAGCACGGCGACGCGGTCATCACGCTGGAGGTGTGCGTGCCCAAGGGCTCCAACAGCGGCATCTACGTCCAGGGCGAGTACGAGATCCAGGTGCTCGACAGCTACGGCAAGGAGAAGAACCCCGGCGCGGGCGACATGGGCGCCGTCTACGGGGCCGCCCCGCCCAAGAACCCCAAGTACGTCAAGCCGGGCGAATGGTCCACCTATGAGATCCACTTCCAGGCCCCGAAGTTCGACGCCTCCGGCAAGAAGACCGCCAACGCCAGGCTCATCAAGGTCGTGCTGAACGGCGCGGTCATCCACGAGAACCTGGAGATGCCCAAGGGCACCCCCGGCGGGGTCGACGGCAAGGAAAAGGCCGAAGGCCCGCTCATGTTCCAGGGCAACCACGGCCCGGTCGCCTATCGCAACATCAAGATCGCGCCGCTGAAGTAGAGCGGCCAGGCCGCCTCCGCAGCCGCCTCAGCCTCCGCGCGTTGACCGCGTCCCAGTCGCGCCCGCGATCGTCGGCGCCTTTGGGCGTCTCGAGGATCAGCGGCACGCGGGCCAGGCGCGGATCGTTGACCAGGCAGCGAAAGCCCGCCAGGCCGATGCGCCCGCGCCCGACGTGGGCGTGACGGTCCACCCGGCTGCCCAACTCGCGCGTCGAGTCGTTGACGTGCACCGCGTGCAGGCGCTCCAGGCCCACGATCCGCTCGAACTGCGACATCGTCTGCTCGTAGGCCTCGGCCGTTCGGATGTCGTAGCCGGCGGCGAAGACGTGGGCGGTGTCGAGGCAGACGCCGACGCGGGCCGATCGCCGGCAGCGGTGGATCATCTCGGCCAGGTGCTCGAACCGCCAGCCGAGGCTCGCGCCCTGCCCGGCCGTCGTCTCCAGCAACACCCTCACCGGGCCCGGCGAGGTCTTCAGCAGGTCCCGGACGGCCCGGGCGATCCGCGTCAGCCCCGCCTGTTCGTCCGGGCAACTGCCCGGGTGGATCACCAGGTCCTCGATGCCCAGACGCCGGCAGCGATCGAGATCGTCGATCATCGCCTCCATGCTGCGCCGGTGGACCTCGCCCTCGCCGGCCAGGTTCAGCAGGTACGAACCGTGGGCGACGACGGCCTGGATGTTCAGTTCCCGCCTGAGCCGGCCGAACACCTCCACCGTCTGGTCGCTCAGGGGCGGGGCCGCCCATTGGCGCTGGTTGCGCAGGAACAGGGCGACGGCGTCGAAGCCGTACTCGCCGGCCTCGATCAGGGCTCGCTCCAGACCGCCGGCGATGCTCAGATGGGCGCCGAGGATCATGGGACTCCTTGGGAACTGCCGGGTGTGGGAATCATGAGGCCTGTGAGTCCTATGACGCCGGCGTCAGCCGGCGGCAGGGCCTCCTCCGCCTTTCCTCGGTTTGAACGTCCAGAACAGGCACAAGGCCAGGACGGAGGTGATGACCGTCCAACTCGTGAGCATGAAGATCCAGCCGGTGGCAGTCATGTCAGAGGCCCTCCGAGGAGGCGTCGGGCGAGGCCGGGGCGAGGGCTGCCTGCTCCTCGCGGGCGCGACGGCGCCAGACCGCCCAGACCAGGAAGCACAGGATGGCGAACATCAGCACCAGCAGGATCCGCGAGAGGGTCTTGCCCATCTTGACGTCCGGCGGATCCCCTTTGAGGGTCAGCGTGGGCACCAGCTCCTGCCACGCCCAGCCGCCCAGGATCACGATCAGCAGCAGCGGCGTGACGTACTTGAGCACGAAGCGGTAGAAGCGCGGGATGCGGATATCGCTGCCGGCGTGCAGTTCGGTCCAGGCGCGATCCATCCCGAAGACCCAGGCGAACAGGATCGCCTCCACCAGCGCGAAGACCACCAGGCAGAAGTTCGACGCCCAGAAGTCCAACTCGCCGATCACCGGCATCCCCCCCAGCACGCTGGCGTGGCACAGGATGAACGTCACGATGGCGAACAGGATCACCGATTCCCGCCGCGAGAGGTTGAACTCATCCTCCAGGAACGCCAAGGCCGGCTGGGACAGCGAGATCGACGAGGTGATCCCGGCCAGGAACAGCAGGAAGAACCACAGGAAGCCGAAGAACTCGCCCCCGGGCATGTGGTTGAGGACCATGGGCATGGCCAGGAACCCCAGGTCGAAGGTCCCGCCCTTGGCGAACTGAGCGGTGGCGGCCGCCCCGAAGAACGCGAAGGCCGCCGGGATCACGATGCTGCCGCCCAGGACGACTTCGGCGAACTCGTTGGCCGTCGCCGAGGTCAACCCCGACAGGGCCACGTCGTCGTTCTTCTTCAGGTAGCTGGCGTAGGTCAGAATCGCCCCGATCCCCACGCTGAGGGTGAAGAACACCTGCCCCGCGGCGGCCAGCCAGACCTTGGCGTTCAGCACGTAGGGCAGGCTGCCCAGCCGCTCCTGAAACGGCACGCCGGCGGATGTCAAGGTCTTCCAGGCCTGGTCATTCATGAGCACCGACCAGTCCGGGTTCCACAGGAACCCCAGGCCGTTGATGACGTTGTTGTCCGGCTGGGCGGGGTTGGGCGTGCCCAGCGTGAACACCCGCACGACCAGCACGACGGCCATCACCAGCAGCAGGGGCATGGCGATCTTGCACACGCGCTCGATGCCGCCGCGGATGCCGAAATAGACCACCGCTATGTTGACGATGAAGGTCGCCAGGAAGAACCCATAGGCCGTCCCCAGGTTGCTGAAGTGCAGTCCGCTCTCGCCCCCGGTGTACTGGGTCAGGAAGTCGCTGACGCCCCCCTTGGCACCGGGGAACTTCCCGGCCAGGGCGAAGAAGCTGTAGCCCAGCAGCCAACTCTCGATGTAGACGTAATAGATGTAGATGACGATGGGCCCGAAGATCCCGATCACCCCGAAGTACTTGATGAACCGGTTCTTGTTCCACATGGTGTGGAACGCACCCGGCGCGGTGGAGTGCCCGAACCCCCCGCCGAACCGCCCGATGGTCCACTCCACCCACATCAGGGGCAGACCCAGCAGGAGGATCGCCACGAAGTAGGGAATCATGAACGCCCCCCCGCCGTTGGCGGCGGCCACGCCGGGAAAGCGCAGGAAGTTGCCCAGCCCGATCGCGCTGCCCGCGACGGCCAGGATTACGCCGAGTCTGCCGCTCCACTGTTCCTTGGCCATGGACGTGCTCACCGTTTCCTGTTCAGGTTTGAACTATTCTAGTCGATTACGAAAAGGTTGCAACCGCATCTGGCGTGGTCAACGGCAGATAAGGCGTTCACAAGGGATAATCCCGGTGGACGGAGCGGGCGGAAGACGCTCCGTCGGGCGGGACGGAACGCGACCCGACGCCGGGCGGCGACAAATGCGTTTGGCGAAAGGTCACCGTTTCGCTAAGCTTACTGGCGTATCGACGCTTTCCCGATGCGGCGTCCAGGTCCACTTATGAGCAAGACGATCCTGGTTGTGGAAGACGAGGCCATGCTGCGCCAGACCATGGCCCAACTCCTCGAGGAAGAAGGCTACCAAGTCCTCCAGGCCACCAACGGCAAAGAGGCCTACGCCATGGTCATGGAGCGGGCCTTCGACCTGGTGCTCAGCGACGTCCGCATGCCCGACATGGACGGGCTGACCCTGCTGGGGCGCGTCAAGGAGACGGCCCCCGAGACGGCCGTCATCATCGTCACCGCCTACGGGACCGTCCAGGACGCCGTCTCGGCCATGCGGGCCGGGGCCAGCGACTACCTGCTCAAGCCCGTCCAGTTCGAGGACATGCTCCTGCGAATCCAGCGGGCCCTCGAGATCGAACAACTCAGCCGCACCAGTCGGATCATCACCGACCAACTCGCGGCGGACTCCATCTTCCATAACCTGGTCGGGCGGGCGGAGTGCATGCTCAAGCTCTTCGAGACCATCCGCAAGCTCTCTGCCGTCAAGAGCAATGTCCTGATCATGGGCGAGTCGGGCACGGGCAAGGAACTCTTCGCCAAGGCGATTCACTACAACGGTCTCACCCGCGACAAGCCCTTTGTCCCGGTCAATTGCGGGGCCATCCCCGACACGCTGATCGAGTCGGAACTGTTCGGACACCGTAGGGGGGCTTTCACCGGCGCCAGCCGCGACAAGGTGGGCTACTTCGAGGCCGCCGACGGCGGGACCCTGTTCCTGGACGAGATTTCCTGCCTGCCCCTGGGGGTCCAAAGCTCGCTGCTGCGGGTGTTGGAGGACCGCGCGGTCGTGCCCGTGGGCGACACCCGCCCGCGCCCGGTGGACTTGCGGATCGTTTCGGCCTCCAACCAGGACCTGGGCCAGATGGTCGATCAGGGACAGTTCCGGCGGGACCTTTATTACCGCCTGAACGTGGTCAACCTCACGCTGCCCCCCCTGCGTCAGCGCCGAGAGGACATCCCCCTGCTGGTCCATCACTTCCTGGACAAGTACAACCGTCAAATGAACAAGCGCGTCACGGGGATCTCCAACTCGGCGATGCAGGCCCTGCTCCAGCACGAGTGGCGGGGCAATGTGCGGGAGTTGGAGAATGTGATCGAGCGGGCGGTCATCTTCGCCGAGAGCGAGCAGATCGCCGTCCAACACCTGCCCTTCGCGGCGGACGAATCCGCCGAGGACGTCGGCGACACGCTGCACGAGGCCCTGCGCCAGTTCGAGCGTCAGCATATCCTCAGTTGCCTGCGACATCATGATTTCAGCAAGACCGAGACGGCGCGGAGCCTGAACATCGGCGTCTCCAGCCTGTATCGCAAGCTCGAGGAGCTGAACCTGCCCAAAAGCGCAGAGGAAGACCGGGCCCAGGCCTGGCCCACGCCGGATTTGGCCTGAGTTTTGCACCCTTTTGGGGTGATGCGAAAGACCTGCATGAAGATCGTGTGGATCGCACTGGTGACGCTGCTGATCGTACTGCTGATCTGCGGGCTGTACTGGCTGTCGCAGATGCCCCAGGACGTTCCCGGCCAGGGGGCCGCCCCGGCCTCTCAGCCCGCGCCGGTCCTGCGCATCGGCCTGGTCCCCGAGCGAGACATCTTCAACCTGCACAGGCGCTATCGGGCCCTGATGGACTATCTCAGCCGCAAGCTCGGCCAACCCATCGCCCTGGCCACATCGAGCAGTTACGAGGGCGTCCTCCAGGACTTGGCCGACAAGAGGATCGACGGGGCGTTTCTGGGCTCTCTGGTGACGGTGCTGGCCATGGACCGCCTGGACGTGACGCCGCTGGTCCGCGGCGACGGCAAGGGCAAGGACACGTACAGCGGCCTGCTGATCGTGCGGGACGACTCGCCGATTCGCGAGGTCGAACAGTTGGCGGGCAAGTCCATCGGCATGGTCCGGACGACCACGGCGGCCAATCTCTTCCCGATCTGGCTCCTGTCGCGTCATGGGCTGCTCCACGGCGCCGACAGGCGAATCGTCTGGGTGGGCACGCACGATGACGTAGCGGCGGCCGTCCACGGAGGGCAGATCGCCGCCGGCGCCATCAAGGACCGCCGCCTGGAGGCCCTCTTGCCCCGCCACCCGGAGTGGAAGTTCCGCCGGCTGGCCCAGAGCAAGTTCGTACCGGAGAACACCCTGGTTCTGCGCGGGGACAAGGCCGAGACCTG
>Ga0209606_1002628_pt1 | contig 19376 bp, 19 predicted proteins | sample AD_UKC057_MetaG_FD_184412 | JGI IMG/M metagenome (GOLD analysis project Ga0209606, IMG submission 184412) | Active sludge microbial communities of municipal wastewater-treating anaerobic digesters from USA - AD_UKC057_MetaG (SPAdes) (version 2) | ecosystem: Engineered > Bioreactor > Anaerobic >...
CTCACTGTCGTAAAGATGGGTATAGACTTTGTAATGCGGTTCGGGATTTTCGGAATCAAAAGCCGTAATCAAGGTGCGCAGCCAGGTGGTACCGCCGACCTGCACATCCACACCCTGCTCAAGGGAAAACAATTCGCCTTCCGCCGTACCGCATCCCGGAAATAAAGTTATCGCCGCCACTGTCATAAACAACACCAAGGATAAACGCATCCTATTTTATCTCTCCTTTCCGGCGACCCGCCACGGGCCGTCTGATTCACACTTCTACCGGCACTACCGGATTGTTGGATACAATCTGTTCCTTTACTGCGTTGACACCGGATAACACAACACGGGCCTTATTCTACAATGCAACGGCTTCATAAACAATACGATGCCCTCAAGGCATCCCACGAGACCGTCGGCTATTGTGGTAAGTGCTGCGTTGATCTACATCCATTACAGTACAAGAATGAAGATCGCCGTATTGTATTTGCCTCTTTTATTTGGTTATAATACCAAATAGCCAAAGATACAGGAGACACCCATGGACGCTAAAAAATTGGCCTTGTTCGAGGCCAGGGCTAAAATCATCAAGGCCCTTGCCCATCCCACCCGTCTGTATATTGTGGATGAACTGGCACAGGGCGAACGGTGCGTGTGTGAGCTGCGTGAGGGCGTGGGCGCCGATATGTCCACTGTTTCCAAGCACCTGCTGGTGTTGAAGAACGCAGGAATTGTGGAAGATGACAAGCGGGGCCTGCAAGTATTTTACCGCCTGCGCTGCCCGTGCATCCTGAGTTTCTTCGGCTGTATTGAAGACGTTCTCCGGGAGAACGCCTGTCATCACCGGGCCCTTATGGGCAGTTAGGGCCAAGAGAAACGCGGGCCGCGCACATGTTTTGGGCCTTCTTATTGGCAATTATCGCAAATAACCAAGCATTGACGAGAGGATTGCCTGCATATGGAGTGGAAGAACGAATGGAAACCGCTGGTCCTAATCGTGGCAGTGTTTCTGACCTGTTTTTATCTGCCTGCGGGTGTTCCCCGTTTTGACAACGCCATTACGGAAGCGCTTCATCTGGTCAAATGGTATGCTCGGGAGCACGTGCTGCTCTGCCTGGTTCCGGCTTTTTTTATTGCGGGCGCCATCTCCGTATTCATCAGCCAGGCCTCGGTGATGAAATATCTCGGGGCCAACGCGCCCAAGGTGTTGGCCTATGGTGTGGCTTCAGTGTCGGGTACGGTCCTGGCGGTCTGCTCCTGTACCGTGCTGCCCCTGTTCAGCGGTATCTGGCGGATGGGCGCGGGATTAGGGCCCGCCACAGCATTCCTCTACTCCGGTCCCGCAATCAATGTGCTGGCCATTGTACTGACAGCGCGGATTCTGGGATTGGAACTGGGCATTGCCCGCGCGGTGGGCGCCATCAGTTTCAGCGTCATTATCGGCCTGCTGATGCACCTGATTTTCCGTAAGGAAGAGCAGGAGAAAGCCATCACCCAGGCGGCCCTGCCCGAACCGGAAGTCACGCGGCCGCTGTGGAAGACTGCCGTGTATTTCGCCTCCATGGTGGGCATCCTCGTTTTCGCCAATTGGGGCAAGCCGGAATCCGATACCGGGATTTGGTATGCCCTATATAACGCCAAATGGGCCATTACGGCCCTCTTCGGGCTGGGCTTCGGCATCCTCCTGACCGTATGGTTCCAAATGCCCTGGTGGAAGACGGTTCTCGCCGCGGTACCGGCCATAGCGCTTGCCGTCCTGTTCCCCCACCAACCCGTCTTGTCCTTTGCCGCGGCCTCCATCGGGCTCTCGGTCATTACCAGCACCAGCGACGGCGAGATGGGTGAATGGTTCGGGGTGACCTGGGGCTTTGCCAAGCAAATCCTGCCGCTGTTGCTGGGGGGTGTGCTGGTGGCCGGCGCGTTGCTGGGCAGGCCGGGCCATGAGGGGTTGATTCCCAACGCCTGGGTCACCTGGGCGGTGGGCGGTAATTCTCTGACGTCCAATTTTCTGGCCTCCATCCTTGGCGCCTTCATGTATTTCGCCACCCTTACGGAGGTCCCCATACTCCAGGGGTTGATAGGCTCGGGCATGGGAAAGGGGCCCGCACTGGCATTGCTCCTGGCCGGACCGGCCCTTTCCCTGCCCAGCATGCTGGTCATTTACAGCATCATGGGCTTCAAAAAAACGTTTGTGTATTGCTTTCTGGTGGTGGTGATGTCGACCATCGCCGGCATACTCTTTGGTACGTTTGTTTAACCTTAAGGAACAGTAAGCATGAAGAAATTACAGGTTCTGGGTACCGGGTGCCCCAAGTGCAAGAAACTGGCGGAGAATACGGAAGCGGCCGCAAAAACGTTGGGCATTGACTATGAAATGGAAAAGGTTACAGACCTCAACGCCATCATGGGCTTTGGTGTAATGATGACGCCCGCCCTTGCCGTGGACGGCCACGTCAAGGTGGTTGGCAAAGTGCCTTCGGCGGAAGAAATAAAGCAATGGCTGGAATGACAATATTTCGCCTTCAGATACTGGTGATCACCTCTATTGCCGTTATACTTTCGGGGTGCGGCAAGGTAGCTTCCCCATCCGCACAGAACCTACAAACAGGACCGGGCAAAGAGATTCGCGTTTATTATTTTCACCGGACCCTGCGTTGTCCCAACTGCCTGAAGATCGAGTCGCTGGCCCGTGAGACCGTGCAAACCTTTTTCCCCGTCGAGCTGGAAAGCGGCACGGTGCAGTGGCACGCCGTCAATGTGGATGAGGAAGACAAGAAGCACTTTGTGGATGACTACGGACTGTCCACACAGACATTGATTGTGGCGGAGTTTTCCGGCGGAAAGCAGTCCCGCTGGAAGAACCTGGACAAGGTCTGGGATCTTCTGGATAACGACGTGGATTTTGGACAGTATGTCGAGATGGAAATTCGCGATTATCTTTAACGCATCGTTGTTTGTTGGTTAAAAAACATAAAAGGAAATTCGTGTTATGTCGGATCCCGAGAATACGGTTACTACAGGAAAACAGCGTTTTTTAAAAATCGCCATCGTGATAGCCCTGGCGGCAGCCGTTGGAGCCCTCCTTTACGCTAAAAACAATCCCGGTTTTGGATGCCCCTTCTCAACTGATTCAACAGGGGAAAATGTTGGGGTTCCCTCTGCCGAACAACAACCCGACGCCGAGGTTGGCGGCAATGTTCCCACCTTGATAGATCTCGGTGCGACAAAATGTATCCCCTGTAAACTGATGGCGCCTATTCTGGAAGAACTGAAAACCGAATATGCGGGAAGATTAAAGGTGATTTTCATTGATGTATGGGAAAATCCCGACCAATCAAAGAAATACAACATTAATTTAATCCCAACCCAAATATTCTTTAACGCCGATGGCAAAGAGTTGTTTCGGCATGAAGGGTTCTTCTCCAAAGAGGACATTTTGGCAAAATGGAAAGAATTGGGCGTGGACCTGGTTGCCGCTTCTTCATAGAAGCGGTTGTATTTTGGATTCAACCAAAGAGGACTGTAGACATGTATTGTTTCCGCCTGCGTGTTTTCCTGATGCTATCGACTGCCCTTTACAGTACAGCTTTGCTCGCGGAGGATGGAGCGGCGACGTTATCCGACATGTTTCCGGGCGTTTGCAGCGGCGCTTTGTCTCTGGCTACGCTGGGCGAGCTGCCTGAAGGCGTCGTGCTGAGGTCCGGTAGTGTCGCAGTGACGGACGAGGATCTGACCGCCGAGATTGCCAAGTCTGACGCCGAAACCCGGAACCAGTTGGAAAATAACAAACTGCATGTGCTTGAAAACATGGCCACGCCGAAATTGCTGCTTCATCCGGCAGGGGCGGTATCTCCGGACGCTTTAGGGAACTATTTTGAAGCTTTGACTGTCGACGTGGAAGTCTCCGAAGAAGAGGTGACCGCGTTCTATGAGGCAAACAAGGACATGTGCGGCGGCGCCACGCTCTCCCAGGTCAAAGACCAACTGGCGCAATACGTTCTTGAACAGAAAAAACAGGATTTTGTGGCTGAGCACGTACGAACGATCGGAGAGCGAAGCCCCATCGTTCTGGCGGCGGACTGGACAAAGGAACAGGCAAAACTCGCTCTGGATAACCCAGTGGATAAGGCACGCGCCAGCGGCAAACCGTCCATCGTGGATTTTGGCTCCACCGGATGCCGTTCCTGCGCCATGATGGCGCCCATCCTGAAGGCACTTGAAGCCAAATATACGGGGAAAGCCAACGTCCTGTTTGTCCATGTCAAGGAGGAAGCGGTGCTTACGGCGCGTTACGGAATACGCACCATCCCGGTGCAGGTATTTTTCAATAAGGAGGGGAAGGAAGTGTATCGTCACAACGGGACCATGACCCAGGACGAAATTGAGAAGAGACTCGTGGAGATGGGAGCAATCCTCTGATGCAGCAACTATTCAACACCTTGGGCTACGCGGTGGAAGGCTCTCCGGCTGTCGCTGTCGGCGCGGCGATTGTTTGGGGCATACTCAGCATCATTTTAAGCCCTTGCCACCTTGCCAGCCTCCCGCTTATTGTCGGATTTATTGACGACCAGGGGCGCATTTCCACGAAGCGCGCCTTTCTCATTTCCCTCGTGTTCGCCCTGGGTATCCTGGTAACCATCGGCATTATCGGTGTAATAACCGCCGGAGCCGGACGCATCATGGGCGATGTGGGCGCTTACGGCAATTATTTTGTGGCGTTGATATTTTTTCTTGTAGGTCTGCATCTTCTGGATGTGATTCCCATGCCCTTCTCCGGCCCGGGCCAGGTCGGCATGAAGCGGAAGGGTGTTCTTGCCGCGTTTATTTTGGGGCTGGTCTTCGGGATTGCCCTGGGCCCCTGCACCTTCGCCTATATGGCACCCATGCTGGGGGTCGTGTTCCGACTTGGTGCGACCAACCCCGCCTATGGCGCCCTCTTGTTATTCGCCTATGGGATCGGCCATTGCGGCGTGATCGTGGCAGCGGGCACCTCCACCGAGATCGTGCAGCGGTTCCTGGACTGGAATGAACAGTCCAGGGGGACGGTATGGGTAAAACGGATTTGCGGGGTGCTGGTGATTCTGGGCGGCTTATGGATGATTTATACGGCTCCGTGACCAAAGAAGGTGACGGCCGTTTACAGAAAAGAACGAGTCAATTTAACCGAATAACGAATCAAAAAGAAAGGGAGAAGCGAATGACAACAGAAATGACCCGGCGCGCCTTATTGGCGTCAGCAACACTGGGCATGGCCAGTGCGGCTGCCGCGCAGGATGCCGCGACGAAGGAAGCAGACAAGATTCTGGTAGTCGGCGTTTCGTGCAGCCCGCGCAAAGGCAAGACCACGGCCACGGCCATGGCGGCCGCACTCGATGCGGCAAAGGCCGTTAATCCCCGAATCACTACGGAATTAATTGACCTGGGCGGTATGACAATCGCCGGTTCCGACGGCAGCAGTTCCTCCGGCGGTGCGGCAGGTGTTCAAGATGACTTCAACAAGATAGTGCCGCTGCTGCAGTCGCCCACCCTGGGCGGCATGATGATCGGCTCCCCCTCCTATTTCCGATCCATGAGTTCGCTGTGCAAAGCCTTCTTAGAACGGCTGGCCATACTGCGCGAACCCAAACTCCAACTGGCGGACCTGCCCGTGGGCGCGCTGTCCGTGGGTTCCTACCGCAACGGCGGTCAAGAGCTGGTCATCGAACAGATTTTGACCGTTATGCTTTGCCATGAGGCCATGCTGGTCGGCGGCAAACCCAAGGCGCACCAGGGCGCCACGCTCTGGAACGCCTATAAGGATGATATCACCCAGGATGAGTTCGGTATGGAATCGGCAAAGAATCTCGGCATCCGTGTCGCCGAGGCGGCGTTGAAATACAAAGGATAAAGGACAAGCGCTTTGCCAGGAGAAGGAACCTGGTATTGCGCCACAACAGACCTATAGGACTTATAGGTCCCATATGACCTATAGACAAGCAAGTCGGAACCGGATAAATGAACTCACCCCTGCATATCCTCTTTTTGTGTACCGGCAATTCCTGCCGCAGCCAGATGGCGGAAGGCTGGGCCCGATACCTGAAACCCGGCATCATAGAGGCATATTCCGCAGGCATCGAAACACACGGATTGAACCCCTATGCCGTTCAAGTCATGGCGGAGGCCGGCGTGAATATCTCCAGGCATAGGTCCAAAAACGTGTCTGGCCTAACGGATATTCCTTTTGATTACGTCATCACCGTGTGCGGCCATGCTCATGAGAACTGCCCGATATTTCCCGGCAAGGCGAAGGTGATTCATGTTGGTTTTGATGATCCGCCGGCGCTGGCGGCCGCCCTGGAGGATGAAGAAGAAAATTTGGCCTGTTACCGCCGCGTGCGGGACGAAATACGCGCCTTTGTGGAAACCCTCCCCGAGGCGCTAACACGAAAGGAGACTTAATATGGAACACCAGGAGCAGGATGCGCTTCGGGAGACGGTGCGCTCCCGTTACGCGAAAGTGGCCCAGACCGGCCAAAGTTGTTGTGGTACCTCGTGTGTGACGGATTCCATGAACCGTCCCGAGTTATCCAAAAATCTCGGGTATTCCGACGCGGACTGCGCCTGCGTGCCGGAGGGCGCCAACATGGGGCTGGGCTGTGGCAATCCGCAGGCCATCGCGGCTTTAAAATCCGGGGAAACGGTGCTCGATCTGGGATGCGGCGGCGGTTTTGATTGTTTTCTCGCCGCGCGGCAGGTAGGTGACATGGGCAGGATCATCGGTGTGGACATGACGCCGGAAATGCTTGCCAAAGCCCGGGAAAACGCGCGGAAAAACGGGTATGCCAACGTGGAGTTTCGTCTCGGCGAAATCGAGCATTTGCCCGTTGCGGACAACTCCGTGGATGTTATTATTTCAAACTGTGTTATCAATCTTTCTCCCGACAAGGCACAGGTGTATGCCGAGGTGTTCCGCGTGCTGCGTCCGGGCGGGCGTCTTGCCGTTTCGGATGTTGTTATGATCGGGAAACTGGATGATTCCCTGCTCGAGAATCCGGAGGCATACTGTGGCTGTGTTTCCGGCGCCGCATCCGTTGAGGACTTGAAGCACCTGCTTGAAGAGGCGGGGTTTGCCTCCATATCCATTGCCATAAAGCCGGAAAGCCGTGAAATCATCGGAAACTGGTTCCCGGGCAGCGGCGTGGAAAACAGTGTAGCCTCGGCGAATATACAAGCCCGAAAACCGGGAGGTTGCTGTTGTGGATAATGCTGACGATTCCCTTAACGACCGCAAGCTGACCAACATTTTTGAGCGTTACCTGACGGTCTGGGTGGGGATGTGCATTATCGGCGGCATTCTGCTGGGCAAGGCCGCGCCCGGTCTCGCCCAAACGCTGGACGGCCTGGCCCTGTATGTCAAAGGCGCGCCCGTGGTGTCCATCCCCATCGCGATCTGTTTGTTTTTCATGATGTATCCCATCATGGTGAAGATTGACTTCGCCACTGTCATTAAGGCGGGGAAAAGCGGGAAACCCGTATTGCTCACGCTGGTTGTGAACTGGTGCGTCAAGCCCTTTACCATGTATGGCATCTCGCTGTTGTTCCTGGGCGTTCTTTTCCGTGGTTTCATCGGCGCCGATGCGGTAGACTTGGTGAAGATGCCGTTTGGCCTGGACCTGCCCGTGGGCGCGGAACACGGCGCGGGTATTGTGGTATTGCAGGACGGCATCAAAATGTTGCAGGTGCCCCTGTGGCGCAGTTACCTCGCGGGCTGCATTCTGCTGGGCATCGCGCCCTGCACGGCCATGGTGCTGGTGTGGGGCTATCTCGCGCGCGGCAATGACGGACTGACCCTGGTCATGGTCGCCATCAATTCGCTGACCATGCTGGTCCTGTACGGCGTGCTCGGCGGTTTCCTGCTGGGCGTCGGCCGTCTTCCGGTGCCCTGGCAGGCGCTGTTGCTGTCCATCGCTGTGTACGTGGCGCTGCCGCTGGTCGCCGGGTATTTCAGCCGCAAGTGGCTTATTGCCTCCAGGGGCGAAACCTGGTTCACCGAGAAGTTCCTCCATGTGCTCACGCCCATAACGATCATCGCCCTGCTTACCACGCTGGTCCTGCTGTTCAGTTTCAAGGGCGAGGTGATTCTGGCCAATCCCCTCACGATACTGTGGATTGCCATCCCCCTGTTTATCCAGACGATGCTCATCTTCTGGATTGGATATATTGCCGCGCGCGTACTTAAACTCTCTTACAAAGATGCCGCTCCCGCAGCCATGATTGGCGCCTCGAATCATTTCGAGGTCGCCATAGCCACGTCGGTCATGCTCTTCGGCCTGTCTTCCGGCGCCGCGCTGACCACCGTGGTAGGCGTGCTTATTGAAGTACCCGTCATGCTCTGGCTGGTCAGGATATGCCTGCGGACACGACATTGGTTTCCAGAAAAACAGTCGTAGACAGGGCACACAAAACTGCGTTGCGTCCGGGGCTTCGCCCGGAAGAAGGGGTTTCTTCGGCACCACCCCAAAAGTCTTCAACCCATAATATACCGTCAGGGAAATAGCGCTAAACGCCTGCGCTCCTCAGGAATCTGAGATATAGTGAGAAAAAGAAACGGTTCGTTTATTACCGGGCCTATACACATACCAGCACGGGCTTGCGGGTAATGATTCCGGCCACTTTCGTGCCGAGGCATCGCATGGCCTCGGAAACCAGGCGCACCGCGGCCTGGGGCGAGCAGGTGGTGTTGACCAGGCGTTCGTAGAGCAGTCCCTCGGCAACATTGGTATACCAGTCATCCACCTGGATCCGGTAGGCAATGACGCCGGCGGCGCCGCTTGCCTGTTTGATTTCTTCGAGTACGCGCAGGTTCGCGCCGATTTCGCAACACGAGAAGATAATGATTTTGCCGTTCAGGCCCTGGAAAATCTGCGCCTCTTCCCGGAGGTTCAGCGGTTCAAAGGTCAGGTGGAGCGTGGCCCCGTTTATGCCGGGACCGTCGGTGCCGTGTCCCATGATATGGATAAACCGCGTGGAGGCATTCCTGCCGTCCCGTTGCAGAAACTGACGCATGTCCTGAACGGTATGTACGCGCTCGTACAAGGCTTCCACACCCAGAGCGCTCAGCCATTGCTGCATCATGGGGCCATAAATACGGCCGGACTTAAGACTGCGGTCCAAAGGGGTTTCTAAAATCAACACCCGGTCCGGCGAGCGTTTCAGGCTGCGCACCGGCACAACCAGGCGCCGGCCCGAATCCGTCACCACGCGCCGCTTCTTCGGTTCCACCCGGGTTACTTTGCCGCGATGACGCACCCCGTTATAGGTAAAGATAACGCGCTCGTTGATGTTGAAACGGGCCATGAATTACGTTTTCCTGATGTCCGTCCGATTGATATGCTCAAATGAGGTTGCCCTATATCATAATCGTTGAATTGGGCTGCATCCAAAAAGGAGGTCCTTCCCCCCCATTGCGCCCATGCTGGTGAAATGACGGGCGTAGGAACCTTCGGCATGCTTACCTCCAGTGTCCCGGCATAATGAGGCAGCCCCCGTTTTTTTTTGGCGATGTTACTGTTTATTTAGTACTATATAAAGTTTCTGTATTTTGGAAGATCTGCGCCGGTCTCTTTTGTAAACCCTGCCGTTGCTGTGATACATTTACGCTGCGCTTCAAGGCAAGGTGATGGTCAGGAAAGCGAACACAAGAGACCCGTGGCTGAAATGGGTGTACCCATGGCATTTTTCGGAAGGCGGCAATGCTTTTGCCCCGGGAATAAGGATATATCATGACAGCAGAAAAAAAACCATTGACTTACAGCGATGCCGGCGTCGATATCAGCGCTGCCACCACAGCGTTATCCTCCATCAAAGAACTGGTACGGCGCACGTATACGGAACATGTCTTGCGTGATATCGGCACTTTCGGCGCGATGTTCCAGTTGGACCTTGAAAATTGTCCGGAACCTGTGCTGGTATCGAGTGTTGACGGCGTAGGCACCAAGCTCAAGCTGGCGTTCATGACCGGCAGGCATAACACGGTGGGCATAGATTTGGTTTCCCACTGCGTAAATGACATTCTGGTGCAGGGTGCGCGACCGCTTTTCTTTCTGGATTATTTCGCCATGGGCAAGTTGAACCCGGAGGTGGTGGTGGAGGTGGTCCGGGGCCTTGCCACGGGCTGCCGTTACGCGGGCTGCGCCCTTATCGGCGGCGAGACCGCCGAGATGCCGGACATGTACCGCGACGGTGAATATGACCTGGCGGGCACCATTGTGGGCATTGTGGACCGTTCCCGCATTGTGGACGGCTCCTCCATATGCGAGGGAGACGTGGTGGTGGGCCTGCCCAGTACCGGCCTGCATACCAACGGCTACAGCCTTGCCCGAAAAATCTGTTTTGAAGTGGCGGGCCTGGGCCCGGACGACCCGATGCCGGGGTTGGGCCGGACCGTGGCGGAGGCGCTTATGGAGCCACACATCAGCTATGCCAAGTTGATGCAGCTGGTCATGCGGGTGGTGGAAGTGCGCGGGATGGCGCATATCACCGGCGGCGGGATTACGGATAACCTGCCGCGTATCCTGCCCGAAGGCCTGTCGGCGGAAATCGATTTGGGCGCATGGACCGTGCCGCCGCTGTTCCAGTTCTTGCAGGAGCAGGGCAATGTCGAAGACATGGAAATGCTGCACACGTTTAATATGGGCCAGGGGTTCTTGTTTGTCATTCCCGCGGACCAGATAGACCGGCTTCAGGAAACAATCGGCCTCGCCGGCCAGCAATGTTACTTTGTCGGGAAAATCATTCAAGGTGACGGCAAGGTCCACTACACAGGAAAATTGAATTATGCCGATACATCGCATTGAAGTCGCCATGAAACAGGGACTCGCAGACCCTGCGGGTGAAGCGCTGTGCGCGCGGGTCCTGGAAGACCTGAACATCCACGTCGAGAATGCCCGCGTTCTGGATGTGTACACCCTCAACGCTTCCCTGGACGAACAGGAACTCGAACAGGTGCGTGCGGAACTGTTTACCGACCCGATTATTCAGGTTTCCGCCGTGAACCGCGCGTTGGCCTCCGGCTATGACTGCGTGGTTGAGGTGGGTTTTCTGCCGGGGGTGACGGACAATGTCGGGCGCAGCGCGCTCGAGGGCGTGCAGGATACGCTGGGCCGTAAGCTGGCGCCGGGCGAGGCGGTTTACAAGAGCACGCTTTATGCGCTGTCCGGCATTGACGCGGACACGGCCGCACGCATCGCCTCGGGACTGTTGGCGAATGAGCTGATTGAGCAATATGTTGTGAAGACGGAGAAAGAGATGGAGGCGCTGAACGGTCAACCGTTGCTTACCCTGCCCGTGGTGACGGGACAAAGCGACGCCACCGTACACGAGGTAAGCCTGGACCTTTCTGACGAGGCGCTGGCCGCGCTGAGCCGGGACCGCATGCTCGCGCTCGAACTGGAGGAGATGCGCATCATCCGCGACCACTACGCATCGCCCGCGGTACAGGATCGGCGCAAGCGGGCGGGATTGCCGGCCGCACCGACGGATATCGAACTCGAAATCCTCGCCCAGACCTGGTCCGAGCATTGCAAGCATAAGATTTTCAACGCCCTTATCACCTATGAGGATGAAACAGGCGCCAGCAGGACCATTGACAGTTTATTCAAGACATACATCAAGGGCGTTACCGACGAGGTGGCCAAGCGGGTGCCCTGGCTCGTCAGTGTGTTCGAAGACAATGCGGGCATTATCCAATTTGACGAAGACCACCTGTTCGCGCTGAAAGCGGAAACGCACAACAGCCCGTCCGCACTGGACCCGTACGGCGGCGCCATGACCGGCATTGTCGGCGTCAATCGCGACGTGCTCGGCGCGGGGCTCGGTTTCCAGTGCATTTTCAACACGGACGTGTTTTGCGTCGCTTCGCCCTTTTATGCGGGCGACATTCCCCCTCGCCTGCTCCATCCCAAGCGGGTATTACGCGGCGTGCACAGTGGCGTCCGCGACGGGGGCAATCAAAGCGGCATCCCCGACCTGAACGGCGCCATCGTGTTCCATGAACGCTTTTTGGGCAAACCGCTGGTGTTCTGCGGCACGGGCGGCATCAGTCCCGCGACTGTGGCGGGGCAACCCGCCCACGAGAAGGCGGCACGACCCGGTGACTTCATTGTCATGACCGGCGGCCGTATCGGCAAGGATGGCATCCACGGCGCCACCTTCTCCTCGGAACCCCTTCATGAAGGGTCGCCCGCCACCGCGGTGCAAATCGGCGACCCGATTACCCAAAAGAAGATGGCTGATTTCCTGCTGGAGGCCCGCGACCTGGGCTTGTTCTCCTGCATCACCGACGACGGCGCGGGCGGGCTTTCCTCCAGCATCGGCGAAATGGCACGGATACCGGGCGGCGCGTCCGTCTATCTGGAGAAGGCGCCGTTGAAATACGCCGGACTGGCCCCGTGGGAAATTTTCCTTTCCGAGGCGCAAGAGCGGATGACGCTGGCCGTGCCGCCCGACCGCCTGGAGGCTTTTATGGACCTGGCACGCCGCCGCGAGGTGGAAGCGACCGTGTTAGGTGAATTTAACGATTCCGGTCGGCTGGAGTGCTTCTTCGAGGACCGGCTGATTGCCTTGCTCGACATGGAATTCCTGCACGGGGGCCTGCCGCGCATGCGCTTGGAAGCACGGCTGGAACCGGTGCTGCCCATGCCCGAAGCGCCGCTGACCACGGACGGGAGCGATATCACCGCCGAACTGCTTGACGTGCTCGCTTCCCTGAACGTGTGCAGCAAAGAGAGTTTTGTGCGGATGTACGACCATGAGGTGCTTGGCCAGAGCGTCCTCAAACAATTCCAGGGAGAACGTCATGACGGTCCCGGCGATGCCGGTGTCATCAAGCCGGTGGCCGGCAGCATGCGCGGCCTGGCCATCGCCTGCGGCATCTGCCCAAAGTACAGTGACCTGGACGCTTATGCCATGGCCGCGTGCGCCGTGGACGAAGCCGTGCGCAACCTGGTGGCGGTCGGGGCTTCGCTCGGTTCCATTGCGGGACTGGACAATTTCTGCTGGCCGGATCCCGTACAAAGCGCGGGCACACCGGACGGACGCCATAAGCTCGCCCAACTGGTGCGCGCCTGTGAGGCCCTCTACGATGTATGCCTCGCCTATGACATTCCCCTGATCAGCGGCAAGGACAGCATGAAAAACGATTACCGCATCGGAGAAACCAAGATCAGCATTCCGCCGACCCTGCTGTTCACCGCCGTCGCCATGATTGACGATGTTCGCAAGGTAATCAGCATGGACGTCAAGGGCCCGGGCCACGTGGTCTACGTGCTGGGTGAAACCCGGGAAGAACTGGGCGGCAGCGAATACCTGTCCTTGCGGGGCAAGTCCGGCGGCAGCGCACCCCAGGTGTTTCCCCTGTCCTCCAGGGCCTTGTATGAACGCCTGAGCGGGGCCATTGCCGGCGGACTGGTGGCTTCGTGCCATGACGTTTCCGATGGCGGGCTGGGCTCGGCCCTTGCCGAAACGGCCTTTGCCGGCGGATTCGGCATGACGGTCTCCCTCTCTTCCATCGGCGTGGGAAACGGCACCGCAGCCCTGTTCAGCGAAACGCCCGGCCGGTTCGTGGCCACTGTGCGCCCGGAACACACCGGCGCGTTCGAGGCCGCCCTCAACGGCAGCCCCTGCTATCGCATCGGCGAAACCGGAGAAGATACAATGCTTCACATTATCTGTGGTGACGGCAAGATCGTTTCCGCGGACCTGGATACCCTGCGCAACGCCTGGAAAACTACGCTCGCCTGGTGACACGGCATAAGGATTCTTCAGCGATGACTGTTAACGCTTTGGTACTGACCGGATTCGGCATAAATTGTGACAACGAGACGTGCCGCGCCTTTACCCGCGCGGGCGCCGATACCTCACGGGTACATCTCAATGATTTGATTGAACACCTGGACCTGCTGGACCGGGCCCACATCCTCGCCATTCCCGGCGGCTTTTCGTTCGGTGACCATGTCGCCTCGGGCAAGGTGCTGGCCAACCGGCTGCGCTACAAACTCGGCGCGCCGATGGAACGTTTTGTGGGCGAGGGAAAACTGGTCATCGGCATCTGTAACGGCTTTCAGGTGATGGTAAAGATGGGCCTGCTCCCCCTGTTCGACGGCGCCTTCACCCGGGAAGTGACCCTTGCCTGGAACGACACCTGCCGGTTTGAAAACCGGTGGATCCACCTGGGCGTCACGCCCGGAACGGCCTGTGTCTGGTTGAAAGAAATGGAGGGCCTTCCCCTGCCCGTGCGCCACGGCGAGGGCAAGTTCATGGTCCGCGATGACGCGGTGCTGCGTAAATTGCACGACAACGGCCAGGTGGCGCTGCGCTATGTTCGTGATGACGGCGCCCCGGCGGCCGGGGAATTCCCTTACAATCCGAACGGGGCCGTGGATGATATCGCCGGCATCTGTGATCCCACCGGCCGTATCTTTGGACTGATGCCCCATCCGGAAGGATACCAGGACCGGGAAAATCACCCGCAATGGACGCGGGCGGAAGTCCCCTCCGAAGGGATGGGGCTGCGCGTATTCAAAAACGCGGTGGCCTTCGCGGAAAAAGAATTACGCTGACGGCCGATGAGGCGTCCTCCGGGCGGGCTCCGAGGCATAATGATGACCAGGGTTTGACATGTCCCATCCACATCGTTTCTATGCGCCTTTTGCGCCCGGAGAATCCGGGGCGGTCCGGCTGCCTTCCGAGGAGGCGCACCACGCCTTGCGCGTGGCCCGTCTGAGGCAGGGAGACCTCGTATCCGTAATCAACGGGCAGGGCGATGAAATCCGGGGGCTTCTTTCCGTTTCGGGGAAACAGGACGTATATGTTGAAGTCCGCGAGCGGGCCGCCTGCCCGCCCCCGCCGGTCGCGCTGACGCTCGCCTTGGGCGGCCTGCACCAAGAGAAAGCCCTGCTGGATGTCATCCGGCGCGCTGTGGAAACGGGTGTATCCCGGGTCTGCTTCTGGCAGGCGGAGCACTCACAGAAGCCCGTGGCGGTACACGACCGTTGGTCGAAGGCCGCAATAGAAACGTGTAAACAGTGCGGGCGCCTCCGTTTCCCCGTGTTCGATACGGCCCCATCCCTGGAACGGTTCCTGAATGATTTTGCCGGTCCGGGCATTATCGGTGTCACGGAAATGGAGGGAACCGCGCCCGAACCGGTCGGCGTTGAAAAACGCCTCTCCATAGTTGTCGGCCCTGAGGGGGATTTTTCCAGGCGGGAGCGCGAGGCGGCTGCGGCCTTTGGCCTCACCCCCGTATCCCTGGGAAAATACATCTACCGCAGTGAAACGGCGGCCGCCATGCTGATGACGCTGGCCGCCCATGCCGTCGGAGAACTGGGACCGGCCTTACCGCTTGCCGGTTCCCCGGGGAATAGTTCCCTATGAAGATTCTGTTTCTATGCCAATATTTTCCGCCCGAACCGGGCGCACCCGCGGCCCGGACCCATGAACATGCCAAAGAATGGGTGCGCAATGGCCATGAGGTGACCGTGGTGTGCGGCATTCCCAATCACCCGGATGGCGAAGTGCCGCTAAATTACCGCCATAATTTTGTGTACGAAGAGGTCTTGGATGATATTCGCGTCCTGCGCTGCTGGTTCCTGGTGGCGGCAAATGCGGGCCGCGTGCGCCGCAGTATCGCCTTTATCAGTTTCATGTTGGTTTCTCTGTACTGGAGCGTGGTCAAGGGGGGCCGGGCCGACGTGGTGATGGCCACCTCCCCCCAGTTGTTATGCGGCCTTTCCGGCTACGGCGTTGCGCTGGTAAAACGCGCCCTCTTTGTGTTTGAAGTGCGCGACCTGTGGCCGCGGCAGATTATCGATTTGGGCGTATTGCGCAATCCCTGGCTCATTGCGCTGCTCCGTGGCGTGGAACGCTTTTTGTACCGCAAGGCTTCCGTGATTATCACCGTGGCGGAGGCGGCGCGCCGCGAATTGGTCCAGTCCGGCGTTCCCCCCGAAAAAATTCATACCATCACCAATGCCATAGCACTCGACGTCTTCACGCCGCAACCGCGGCTGGGCGCCATGCGGTACCGCTACGGGTGGGGGGAACGGAACCTGGTCATGTATATCGGCACCCACGGCCTTTCCCAGGGACTGGAAACCGTGCTGGCCGCAGCCCGCGAACTGGAAGACCGGGAGGATCTCCATTTCGTTTTCGTGGGGTCCGGCGCCGAGCGGGAATCCCTGATCAAAACAGCCGAGAAGGATGGCCTGAAAAACGTGGAGTTTATTCCGAACCAGCCCCGCCCGGACATGCCCGAATTTTATGCCGCCGCCGATATCTGCCTGGTGCCCCTGAAACAGCGCGAGGTGTTCCTCACTAATATCCCAAGCAAGATGTTTGAAATCATGGCTTGCGCACGGCCGATTATTTTGGGTGTGGAAGGCCAGGGCCGGGAAATTCTGGAAGCGGCCGGCGCCGGTGTCGCGGTGCCCCCCGAAGACCCCCATGCGCTGGCCGAGGCCATCCGCGCCCTCGCGGACGATCCGGAAGCGCGCCGGCGTTATGGCGAAAACGGGCGCCGTTACGTGGAAAAGGCCAGCAATCGCGCCGAGAAGGCGCGGGAACTTATCGATATCGTGCAGCGTGCCCTTTCTTGACGAGGCACATGCCGGGGTCGGTATCCGTCGTGAACATTTTATTCATTTTGATTTCCTGTCATCCTTTGTCTAGTATGTATTCATGTGTGACACTGCCCCCATAGAATGCTCCGATGCGCCGGAAACACGCCCCGTGCGGTCTTGGGCCAAGGTGCTTCTGGTCTGGGGCATGCTCGCGGCGCTGTTCGCCGTCTTCAATCTTCTGTATTGGCCGGTGTACCGGAAGCAGGCCATGACCCACCCCGACGCCTTTGTGGACTATGCGCGTACCCTGCCGCCTCAAGAAGCCCGGCGGGTATTGCGTGAGGGTATCGCCCAGTTCAACCCACCTTGGGACGTCCCGTATGTGCGCCTGTCGGGTCTGGAAAAACAGACTGGAAATACGGACAACGCTTTTCTTCTTGAAGCGCGTGCGGGCTTCTATGGGCTGCTGCGACAAGACCCCGCGCCCTTGGAAGCGCTGGCCGCGTTGGCGGAGAGCGTCCGACCGTCGTTGGGCGCCGTCCGGGCGTCGGCGTTCGCCGCAGGCCTGTCCCGGGCCACGGCTTCCCTGGCCTCCGCCCTGGGCTTCGGAACCGCCCTGGATTCCTGGGCACCGGAAGCGCAGCTCGCGATCTTCACCCTGGGCGGCAGCGTCTTCTCCTCCAACGGTAGCATCGGTGACACCGGCGTTCGCGCCCCCGGCCCCTTGCTCGTGTACAGCGGCGGCGGCATGGATAACCAGCGCGGGGCGCACATCCTCGTCGGCGCGGCCGATCATGCCGTCCGGCAGCGGGGCATGCACATCGTGCTGCTGGCCCCGGACACGGGCACCGTGACTGAGGCAGATCGCTTCGACTTGTGGGAAAGCACGCTGGAGGCCGGGCGCATGCTGCAGTTTCTCACCCGTGCACCGGAAGGCTGCATCGGCCTGTTCGCCGTCTGCGATGACGGGGCGGCGTTCATGCCCGGCGTTGTGGAAGAGGGTCTGATGCGCTTCGGCCTGGGCCGCCGCACCCGGGTAGGCCGCGAACCGAAACTGCTCGGTCTGCGCTTCAGTTTCGCCGCCATCGGCGTCAAAGGCGCGCCCCCGGACAGCGCGCTGCAAGCCTGGTCGCCCGACCGGTTCAAGGGACACCGAGGCCATCCCGTGCTGTGCGCCGTCTTCAACGCGGGAGGTCCGTCATGAATCCTCCCCTCGTCCTCTATGTCGCGGTCGGCGCCGGGACCTTTCTCATCGTTTTGGCGCTCGTCCCCCTATGGCGTCGGCTGGCCCTGCTGCTTGACATCCAGGACCGGCCCGCGTCCGGGCGCAAAGTGCATGCCCGCGCCATCCCCTACCTCGGGGGCCTGCCCTTTTTCATCGCCTTTCTATGCCTGATACTGGGTATCGAATTCTTCGCGCCCCAATACACGCAGCCCGAATTTTATCCCATGGCCGTTTTCGGTTTCATCGTCGTACTGCTCGGCGTTTTCGACGACATCCGCGACCTGTCCAGCAAAGTGAAACTGCCACTGGAACTCCTCCTCTGTGGCGGCCTCTATTTCTGGGGATTTGGAAGTGACATCATCATGCAGCCCATGGGCGGCGCCCTGTATATCGGCGGCTTCGCCATCATCATCACCGCGCTATGGGTCGCCGGCATCATGAACGCCGTCAACTTTTCAGACGGCCTCGATGGACTCGCCGCAGGACTGGTCTGTATTTGTGCCGCTTCTATTTTTGCCATTGCTTTTCAGGGAGGGCGCGTCGGCTCCTGCCTGCTCATGGTCTTTCTCATCGGCGCCACCCTCGCCTTTCTCTGCTACAACTTTCATCCCGCCTCCGTGTTCATGGGTGATGCGGGCGCGCTGTTCCTTGGATTCATCCTCGGCGCCTCCACGCTGTTAGAGCAGCAAAAAGGCGTGGCCGTTATCGCGCTGACCATTCCCATGATGGTCATGGCGGTACCCCTGGCCGATACCGCCCTCAGTTTCCTGCGCCGGATGCGACGCGCCTCCGAGGGCCGCTTCTTCGAACCCGACCGCAGCCACCTCCACCACCGCCTGCTCGACCTCGGCCTCACCCAGCGCCAGGCCGTGCTGGCGCTCTACTACATTTCCGCCTGTATGGGACTGCTCGCCTTCATCCTCTCCGGTGTGTCCAGCATCTACCGTTTCCTGACACTGCTCCTCGCCGCCGCCATCATCCTCTTCGGTGTGCTGGCCCTCCGCTACATGGAATCCCTGGGTCGGCACAAAGACTAATGGAACTATGTACCTGTCTGGCGTAAACATTTGTATAGGGTCCCATTCCCTACATAACCTCTGAGCAAATTACCTTGGGTCCCTTGGCATACCCTTCGTGCAGATACCCCGGCAGGGGTGTTAACCATTAGTCGTTGATTGAGCGATTCGACATTGCAGGCATATTTCTCTAACGCGGGCCTTGCCCGCAATGACGAGATGTTTGGTTTTTGCCATGTTTCATTTCTTGTTTTTTATAGGTCTTACGGGTCGATAAGTTACTTTCATTACAAACAACTCTAACCACTGTCATTCCGGTTTTTTCGCGAAGGTTGACTTGAGTCGAAGCACGGTACTGGACAACGCGAAAAATACCGGAATCCAGATTGGGCCCGCTGCAATGAATATCCAGTTCCCTTCTCGAAAAACGTAACGAATGCGGCCAATCCCGCATTCACGGCCTCAGGAACTGATAGGGGTAGGGAAGACCGGTTACCCGGTCTCCCCTCCCTCCGAACCGTGCGTGCGGATTTCCCGCACACGGCTCTCCAGTTG
>Ga0209606_1002630_pt1 | contig 19371 bp, 21 predicted proteins | sample AD_UKC057_MetaG_FD_184412 | JGI IMG/M metagenome (GOLD analysis project Ga0209606, IMG submission 184412) | Active sludge microbial communities of municipal wastewater-treating anaerobic digesters from USA - AD_UKC057_MetaG (SPAdes) (version 2) | ecosystem: Engineered > Bioreactor > Anaerobic >...
GGTATTGAACTTTACCGACCCGGAACTCAAAAAAATCGATTTAAATACCGAAGAAGGCCTGATTAAATTTTATGGTGCCCTTAACAAAAGCGATGTAAAATTTGAGGATGACGAAGCATTAATCGATATTATCCAGAACAGATTACCCGGTCTGGCCAATGCTTTTATTAACAAAGGAGTGGATGCTTTCCAGAATTCCACCGATTACAAAAAATCGCTTGAATACTTCGAAAAAGCCATTCTGGCCAGCACACTTTCGATGCAGGTTGACACCCAGGTAATTTATTTTGCATCGCTGGCGGCCAAAAAAGCCAATGAATTCGACAAAGCCATACAGTATAACGAGGCCCTGATTCAGATGAAATTTGGCGCCAACGACGATGAAAGAGCCAATATATATCTCAGTCAGGCTCAGTGTTATGCCGCAAAAGGCGATACCGCCAAAATGATTACTACATTGCAAAAAGGCATCGAAAAATATCCTGCAAACAGTTTTAATCTGATTATTGAAACCTTCAACTATTATGTTAGCACAGGGCAGAATCAAAAAGCATACGAATATATCAGCATGGCTATCGATAAAAACCCTAAAGACCCGCAGTTCTTTGTAATCAGGGGAACCTTACTTGAGCAAATGAACCGCCGGGTAGATGCTTCAAAAGAATATGAGAAAGCACTGGAACTTGATCCGAACAATGCAGATGCAATCTACAGTATGGGAGCATTCTATTACAATCAGGCTGCCGACACCATTGCCTGGGCTAACGACAATATTCCTCCGACAGATTTTGCAGCTTACGATGCTGTGAAGGCTGCTGCCGATGAATTGTTTAAGAAAGCAGTGCCATTTCTCGAAAAATCGCATGCGCTGAATCCTAAAGATATCAATGTGCTGAATACATTGAAAACAATTTACTACAGGTTGGGGGATATTCCAAAACATGATGCCATCAAGGCAGAACTCGATGCACTGACACAATAGTTTTAAATTAAAAAGGGGAAGGAGAATTTGATTCTCCTTTTCTTTTCATTATTCAATTTAACATAATATTAATTATGGTAATTAATATTATATAATTGAAACACAACCGAAAATGCCATAAAACCATGTTTATAAGCTGCTTACAGTGCGTTTTACAAACCGATTTCGTCACTGATATTTTTCATGGCTCCCAGCGAGAGTTCAACAAATTCTTCCAAAGGAATTCCAATGTTTTCACATTCCATAATATGGTCGCGGTTAACACTGGCAGCAAATAATTTTTCTTTCATCCGCTTAACCACGGATTTACTTTTTACCGGAGCAATTTTTTTATCGGGATACACCAATGCTGTGGCGTGAATTAAACCTGTGATGGTTTCACCGGCTGCCAATGCATGCTGAAACTCGGTTATGCGCGGTTCTTTCGTAGCCATTTCGTTGTGCATCATTATTGCGTCGATAATATCTTCATCTATTTGTTGTTCCCGCAGAATTTCTACTGCTTTCAATCCGTGACACTCCGGGTTATCGCGGGTAATTTCAACATCGATATCATGCAGCAAGCCTGCCAGAGCCCATTTATCGGAATCACGGCCCAGGCGCTGAGCCAAGGCGCGCATCACTGCTTCAGCTTCGAGGCTGTGCACAATCATTTTGTCGCTTTCTACGTACTTTTTCAGTAATTGCAAGGCATTTGTGCGGTTCATACGCTGATATTTTTACTAAATTAATGATTATCAATCGAATGCATCATAAATACCAGGTGCATCATGGTTTTTGTGATTTCTCCCATGTATTCCTGTACGGCTTTTAAACTTCCCGGTAATGTGTAAACAATGCTGTTGCCCATTACGCCTGCAACGCTTCGGCTGATTAGTGCATTGGGTTTGTCTGCCCCGAATTTCAGCCGTATCATGTCCATAATCCCGGGTATTTCTTTATCGAGATGTTGTTTTACCACCTCTACAGTAATATCTTTCGGCCCAATTCCGGTGCCTCCTGTTGTAAACACAAAATCAAAGTTTTGCTCCCTGGCCATTTTCATTGCTTTGTCGAGCATTTCATCATCGTCCGGTATCACCGAATAGTCAATGGTTATATCATAATGTAAATTTTCGAAAAACTGCCTCAGGATGCCTTCAATAGCTGGTCCGCTACGGTCGTCGTATTCGCCGCTGCTTGCACGGTCGCTGAGGGTTATTAGCCGTATTTTAAACAGTTTTGGATAATAACGCAAGATATCACCGGGTTTCAGCATTCCGGGCCTGATAACACGGGCAAAAATACCTTCTTTGGGCATCACACAATTTCCTACTTCCCTGAAAATAGCACAGCTATGGCCATGGCATTCCTTTCCTATTTGAGTTACCTGCAGGCTTACTTCGTCCGAAATCAGCATGTCTAGAGGCTTACAGTGGTACAATTCCATGCCCTGTGTTGTAATATTTTCGGCAAATTCACCAAACGAAATACTACGTCCTGCCATTTCGGAGAATTTCTGAACGCTTTCATCGCCCAGCAGGCTGATCTGGCGATGCCATGAACCGGCATGGGCATCGCCAGGAATACCGTTTGCGGTAAGTTCGATGGTTTCGACCGGGTGTTTTATTGTCCCTTTTTGTTCCGAAATATTTACCGATAATACCTTAATATCAATTGGTTCCATTGTATAATATGAAGTGATTGTTTATAAGTTTTCTTTTAATTTTTCATCGAGTTTTATCATCTCGATGCACATATTTTTATCGACAGCCTTGCACATATCGTACACCGTTAGCAGCGCAACCGAAACAGCGGTAAGAGCTTCCATTTCAACTCCTGTGCGGCCCAGGCAGATTACTTCGGAACGCACTTCGATTCCGGTTTCAAAAATTTCACATTTCACCGATGCCTTGGTTATTTGCAAATTATGGCACAGGGGAATCAGCGTGGCAGTTTGTTTGGCTGCCTGAACACCAGCAATTTCGGCAACAGCAAGTACATCACCCTTTTTGTTCAGGTTTTCGCGCACCTGTTGCAGGGCTTGCGGCGATAAAACAATTCTACCACTGGCACGTGCCGTGCGTTTTTGCACTGTTTTGTCCGAAACATCTACCATGTTGGCTTTGCCCTGTTCATTCACATGACTGAGTTTGTTTTCCATATTAACCTCCTATGTTATAGAATTGATTTCTATGATTTACTGTGCCCTTGTCGGGTTTGTTTTGCATGGCCAGTTTGATGGCCTGATCAACGCCCAGTTCACGGATACTGAATGCCACATCGCTAAACAGGCAGGGCTTAATCATTCCCTCTGAGGTGAGTCGTAATCGGTTGCAAATGCTGCAATTACCCCCATCACCACCTTCCACATGCGAGAATATACCCTGTTTCAGATTCATCTGATGAATATAACGGATTTCGTATCCCATATTATCGGCAAATGCTTTTACCCCCAAGGCATCAGGCTCATCTGAGCTGCCTGAAACGACACAATTGAGTTTAATGGGTTTAAGTCCTGCCTGTTCGGCTGCAACCAGTCCTTTAATTACTTTGGTTAGCTCCCCTACCCTCGTAATTTCACGGTATTTGTCGGGGTCGCAGGTATCGAGGCTGACGTTAATACGCATCAAACCCGCTTCGGCAAGAGGTTTTGCAAATTCTGCCAGCAATTGTCCGTTGGTAGTCATCGATAAATCGCGGATTCCCCTGATGGCAGAAAGCATTCCGACTAAATCAACAATCCCTTTCCGCACCAGCGGCTCCCCTCCTGTTATTCTGATTTTATCGATACCCAGGCTTACACCTGCTGTTACCACCTCAACAATTTCTTCGAAGCTAATTATATCCGTATGGTTCAACATTGTAACACCTTCTTCCGGCATGCAGTAGCTGCAGCGCAGATTACACCGGTCGGTAACCGAAATGCGCAGATAGTTTATTTTACGGTTAAAACAGTCGTACATCTACCCTCTCTCCTTTCATCATATTTCCACGCCCCATCTCAACACAGGCTACTCCCGATGCTTCACTTACCGCAAAAATGTGTGCTGAACCATGGTAAGCTACAGGTATTACTTCGGCTTCCGGGGTAAGTATAACAGGTATGAACGCACTTCGGTCGCTGGTTTTTACATGTACATCATTGGCCCAGACCAGCTGAAATACTCTTTCAGTTTCAACCGAACCCATGCATGCCAACAGGAATGGTTTTACAAATACTTCGAAAATCACGAACGTCGATACAGGATTTCCGGGCATTCCAAACACATATTTTTCACCAATACGTGCAAAAACAGTGGGTTTCCCGGGTTTTATTGCAATCTTTTCGATGAGTATTTCGGCTCCCAGTTCCGCAAGTGCCTGTTTTACGAAGTCGTAATCTCCCATCGAAACGCCGCCGGTAATGAGCGTGACATCGTTTTCGGTAACTGATGTATTAATCCGTTTTTTTGTTTCATTAAAATCGTCTCCGACAATACCGTAATAAGACGCACTGACTCCTGTTGCCGAAAGCTGTGCCATCAGTTGTGGACCATTGCTGTTACGAATGCATGTGCCTTCGGGCAGTTTATCCGGTTCCACAATTTCGTCGCCGGTGGTTATCACCCCAGCTCGCAAATGCTCAAATACTTTTACACTGGCTTTTCCCATGGCAGCAAGGAGGCCAATGTGTTTGGGTAAAATGTGAGTCGATTTTTTGAGTACGATATCTCCTTTGCGAACATCTTCAGCAAATCGGGCAATATTGTCTGATGTTCTTTCTCCGGTAAAAAATACAATCCGGTCATCGTTTACCCGGCTGTCTTCGACCATGAAAATACAGTCGGCACCCATTGGAAGCCTTGCACCTGTCATTATTTTCAGGCAATGGCCGGGTTCTATCCGGTGTTGCTTGTCCTCGCCTGCTTTTACCACGCCGTCGATTATCAATCCATCGGCAAGATCGCAGCGGCGGCAGGCATAGCCATCTACAGCGGCTTTATCGAAAGCGGGCATGTTTACATCCGAAACAACATCTTCGGCCAGAATTCGATGAACCGAATCGTATAACGGGACCATTGTAGGCGTGGTTTCGAATACCTGACTTTTAATTATCTGTTTTGCTGTGCGGTAGTCAATCATACTGTTATACAATTAATGGCAGAAGCCTTGAAGTGTAAGAAAATATTGTCGTCAACATTCAGGTTCATCGATTTTACCGAATGAGCCGTAAGTTTAACGTAAAATGGCAATCCGGCATCAGCCGTTACTTCGGTGTAATCATGGTGTGATTCGATGAATTGAATTTTTGCATTGAGAACATTGCATGCCGACGAGGCAAATGCTTCACGGCTTATGATGATGTCTTCCGACCTGATTACAATAAAGCAGTTACCCAAAGAACAACCATCGGCTACTACTACCTTGAGGGTTGCGTTCGAAAATACTTTCTTCCCGTTTAGTTCTGCAATCTGTCCCTCATAAAAATTTCTGAATCCGGCAAATCGGGCTGCAAATGCCGAACGTGGATTACGGAACACTTCTCCGGGACTCCCGGTCTGTATTATTCTGCCCTGCTCTATTATTCCGACGCGGGTTGCCAGCAAGGCCGCTTCTTCGTAATCGTGTGTTACGTGAATTATTGTCTGACCCTGTTTGTTGAGGTTTCTAAGCAATTGTCTCATTCCCGAACGTAATTGCACATCAAGCGATGCCAGAGGCTCATCAAGCAGCAGAACATCAGGTTTCAGGGTAAGAACACGCGCTAAAGCAACCCGTTGCATTTCACCGGCAGATAATTTTGCTGGGTATCGTTGCAACAGATGGCTTATTCCCGTGAGTTCAGCAAGTTGAGCCACCCTAAGAGCTATTTCTTTCTTTTTATACCGGCGTATTTCGAGCGGATAGGCAATGTTGCGGGCAACACTCATGTGGGGAAATACCGCAGAATCGTGAAATACCATACCTGCATTGCGTTTTTGAACGGGTTTGCGGGTAACATCCTCCGAATTTATTGTAATTATTCCCATATCAGGTTGAATGAATCCGGCAATGCAGCCAAGCAGCAGGGTTTTCCCTGACCCCGAATTTCCCAGTAGTACAAAATATTCACCTGCTTCAATTTGCAGATCAATATCAGCGAGGGTAAACGAACCAAATTTCTTCGATATGTTATGCAGTGCAATCATTCGGTGCTTTTATTGGAAAGATATCGCAGCAGGGCAAAAAATACCAGACACACAAGAATGAAAACCACAGCCACCGGCCGGGCGTATGCCAGCCCGAAAGCTCCGAAGCGTTCGTAAATCATTACAGGTGTTATCATCGGATGGTATGCAACAATTACTACTGCCCCAAATTCGCTCATTCCGCGGGCAAACATCATAATAAACCCCGACATGATGCTGCGCCATGCCAAAGGTAAACTGATTGTAAAAAACACCCGTGCAGGTGATGCCCCAAGGTTCAGTGCAGCTTTCTCGTATTTTTCGGGTACGGCTGCAAATCCATCACGGGCTGCGTTTATCAGAAATGGTAAACTTACAAAGGCCATGGCGACAACAATACCCGCCGGGTTGCTGACAAAACTGATTCCGATACTTTCGCCGAGGCGCCCCAGCATGGTGTCGCGCGAAATAAAGCCCAGCACAGCGATACCCGCTGCCGAATGAGGTATAACTATGGGAATGTCAATGATTGCGTTTACCAGCCCTTTAAACCGAAATTTTTTGCGTGCCAGCAACCAGGCAAATGGTACGGCGGCTGCGGCAAAAATCAGTGTGGCTGCCATCGATGTCCAGAGTGTCAGTCCAATACTGCGGGTGACTTCTTTATCGGATATTGTGTGAAAAAATTCGTGTTTGCCGGTTGCAAAGAACATACCCAGCAAGGGAGCAGCAATAAAAAGCAATACCAATGCGCCCAGAAGCCACAAAAACAAATGAAATATTGAAACCCTGTTGTACACGCCCATTATTTTCGTGGTGCAAATATAATCAATTCGTTCGAGTTGGAAAAGTTGATTTGTTTTTCAGTTTAATAGTGTTAAAACCAGTTACACTCTGATTATTTCAACCCGGAAAATTCAGGATAACGCTGTTCTAATTTTTGTTAACGAAAATTCTTGGCAAATTTTTTTAGCGGATCGGGAATGTGCTTGTATGTGTCACTGAAAGCAGGCACCAGACTATTTTGTCCATGTTTAAGAAATATTTTTTGTCCTTTGTCAGGGTCGAGTAAATATGCAGCAAACTCAACAGCCAGTTCTTTTTCGGTAGCAGTAAGCGGTATTGTTATTCCGTAAACCATCGATTCGCCTTTCTCAACGATTTTTTCATCCGGTGTTTTTCCGGCAACCTCAACCTCAACCGTTTGATATAGGCTGTCGAGTTCCGGATTTCGCAGGTTCACTTCATCGGGCAGTTCAACATAGTGTAAGCCATGCTGGATGGCAACCGACTTATATAAAAAAATGTAATCAACCACGTTCTTTTCGAGCAGTGCAATTAAATCGGTTTCCTTGGGCCTGATATGCTCGGTATGTCTGCTAAGGAGTGTGTTCGCCATAGAGGGAACCCTGTAATATTTTTCAGCCAGCTTAATGCACAGAACAGCCCGTGAGCCGCAAGGATCACTGTCGGGGTCCGAACGGGAATACAATACATCGTCGCGTAATAAGATATTGAAACAGTTATCAGAATTTATTTCATCAGCATAACGTGATTTTCCGGTATACACCAGAGCCATTTCGTTGCCTGCAAAGTGAATATTCCAGCGGGCATGCTCCGGAATCAGTATCTGATCGATAACCCGGTAGTCAGCCGATATGAATACATCGCAGGGTGAATTCAAATCAGCAACACGCCTTGCTCCTGCTTTACTTCCCCATGCTTCGGTTTCGATGATTACATCAGGATGAATGGCCATAAATGAGTCTGCAATTTCCTTTACCGGAATACTCACACTACCCGCATGGATAATTCTTAATTTTCGGTTTGTCCTGCCTGTTGTGCACGACACCAAAAGCAGGATGAATACAAAAACCGCAATTAAATGCCACCAATTATTAGTTATCCTCATAAGCCATGCGTTATGATTAAAATTGCAATTCGAATATCTTAAAAAAGCCGTGCGTACACGGCTTTTCGTAATTATTTATACAGACAGCGGTACGAAGTGTCTCCGTCCATCTTTACCTGAAATTTCACGTCTTTCGGAACCACAAAGGTTTCGAATTCGCCATAGGTTTTCCACTCAGTTTCACCGGGTAGCATAACGCTCATTTTACCACTGGTTACTGTCATAAATTCAACGGTAGAAGTACCGAAAACATATTCTCCTTTTGCCATAACACCCACGGTGCAGGGGCCTTCGGCAGTTTCGAAAGCTATCGATTTTACTTTACCGTCGAAATATTCATTGGTTTTAAACATAACTAATAAGTTTTAAATTATTCCTGATGGTCTTTAATCACTTCAATCAATTCGGGTAAATCCATTCCAAGATTTTTAAGATGTTCTATTTTGGGAACACCATTTTTTGTCCATCCCCTGCGCAAATACACTGCATCGAGCAGTTTTTCGTAGCGATCTTCGCGGTACTTGCGGGTAATAGCCATTTTCTCTTCGGTTGATTTTCCCGTCGGATCAATGCCGATAAGCTCTTTCATCTGCTTATCATAGCGTTCGGCTCTCGATTCGTATTCTTCTTTGGTAACAGGTCCGGCAGCGCGGTATGGCTGTGCGTCGTGTTTGCGGGTTCCATAACCCCGGCGCAGGTTAAAAATGCGCTGGAAGTTATATACCCTTTCCGATTGACGGATGAGTTCGTGTTTGTCGATATTTAATCCGGTAACGGCATTGAAAATGGTCACATAGTTATCGAGGTGTTCGGGCACTTTTGCCGGTTCATCAGCTGTTTTGTTACTTTCGGGTTCCACGTCGTTCCATGGAAGTTTACAGAATCCTACAAGGCCGAACCATGTACGGAACATGGGAAAATAGTGCAATGCTTCGGCTTTATTCTCGAATGTTGGAATCTGGTTGTTTACCATATCCATAAAAATGAGCCAGGCTTCGTCATGTTGCGGTCCTTTGTTGGTCATGGCATAACCACCCTGCTGAGCCAGCGATTCCTTCGAAACATACTGCGAATACTCAAGGCCTTTGTTTTCCATGCCGATATCCTGAAGGAACTGAGCGTCGCCCCAGCCATTAGCTATAAACATTTCTTTCATTTTGCGGACACCCATTCCGGCAACCAAACCAAAACCTTCGCCACGAGCCAGTTGGTGCAGTAATTCCATGGCAGCATCAGCATTTCCGAAGTCTAGCTCCAGTCCTCCGGTTCTTTCTTTATTAAGAATGCCGTTTTCGTAGCATTCCATTACAAAACCAAGAATAGTTCCCCAGGTGATGGTGCAAATTCCATAGGTATCGCAGTAGAAATTGGCTTCGATGGTGAAATCGGGGCTGAATATACCGGCGCAGGAACCGAGCGAAGCGGCTGTTTCGTATTCGGGTCCGTCAACGGTTACTTTTTGACCTTTATAAGGGCCTGTTTGCAATTCGTAATTGTCGACACTTTTGGCGCACGACATGTTACAGCCAATCCAGCAACCGTCTGGCATACCTTGAGTGAACAGACTTTTGTATATTTCGCTGTGAACATTCCCTGCATCGGGATGAGAGCCAAACTTGAAGTTATGCGTCGGAAATAGGTCGTAATCATTCATGATGTTTGTGAGGTGCGCCGTACCAATTTTGCGCATCTGGCATTGTTCATCATCAAAGTCTTTCATTTCTTTATTGAAGCGTTTGCCACGTTCGGTGATGGCTGCCAGGTCAACAACATTATTGAGGTTCCCTTTAACACCTTTAACTTTTGCAACTATGGCTTTAATTTTCTTATCACGAAAAACAGTTCCAATACCTCCCCTGCCTGCCTGTTTTAGTCTGGCGACTTTGCGACGCGGATCCCAGAAGGTGAAATTCAGCATGCCAATTAAAGAATGGTCGGCTGCTGTACCGGCCGATACTACGGCGACATTCATTTTGTCTTTTTCGTCTTTGGCAAACATTTCGGTGAGCTCTTCGCCCAGTATGTGGCTGTCGATGGCTTCGAGCGGTGCTTCAAAAATCTGCACGGTTTCACTTTCTTCATCAATAAATATAATTACTTCTTTATCGGACTTTCCCTGAATTTCGATGGCATCGAAACCGCAAAATTTCAGAAACGGACCGAAATAACCACCTACATTGCTGTCCATCACCGAATCGGTCTGTGGCGAAATGCTGACTACCAACGACTTGCCTGCACCCGAATACTGTGTGATACCGCAAACCGGACCACCCGAAATCACTATTTCGTTTTCGGGGTCGTTCCATTTAGTATCTGGTTTTGTGGCTTCCCATAATAACTTAAGACCAAAACCCTTACCCCCGATGAATTTGTCTTTCATCAACTGTGTAACTGGTTTTTCGGAAATCGTATTATTTCCAACATTTACATACAAGGTACGGTTGTTGTAACCTTTGTCAATCGGTGCCCATGTGTACTTGTATTCAACCAAAGTTTTGTGGGCTTTTTTTAAGTTTTCGATGTTCATATTTTGAAGTTAAGTTTAATTTACATCAGCAGACAAACTTAAATAATAATTACAAATTTTCATAATTGGAAAACATGATTTTAATCAAATTGCAGCATGTTGCAAGTCGTTTTAAGAATGTCTTTATTTTCAGGGATCATATTAAATCAATCATGAAATTCTTATTTTTGCTGTATAAATTAGGAAGATTGATACAAAGAACTTTTGAACAGATTGCAGCATTATTAAATACCTGTAAGGTAGGTATTGCCGGCGCCGGAGGTTTGGGGTCAAATTGTGCTGTTGCCCTTTCCCGGATTGGTATTGGCGAACTGGTTATTGCTGATTTTGACGTGGTCAATGCTGGGAACCTGAACAGACAATATTTTTTCAGGGACCAGATTGGTAAGAAAAAAGTGTTTGCCCTCCGCGATAATATCCAGAGGATAAACCCTGATTGTCAGGTGTTTGCACACGACTTGAAAATTTGTGAAGAACATGTTTTTCCATTATTTTCAGGTTGTGATGTGATCGTTGAGGCTTTCGATGCCGCCGACCAGAAAAAGATGCTTGTGGAAGCCTGTATTACACGGTTGCCCAATATTCCCCTGGTTTGTGGTTCAGGCTTGGCAGGCTATGGAAGCAATAACAGTATTACCACACAGCAATGGGGAAATATTTACATCTGTGGCGATCAGAACAACGAAGTGAGCGAAACACTGCCTCCCATGGCTCCTCGTGTTGGAATTGTGGCCAATATGCAGGCAAATCAGGTGGTTGAAATTCTATTACAAAACAAATAAATCATGATAATTACACTGAATAATACCCAAACAGAATTCGATTGTGAAAAATTGAGTATCGCTGATATTATTGAACTGAAAAGCTTTACGTTTAAAATGCTGGTGGTTAAGCTCAACGCTAAGCTGATTCTGAAAGAAGATTTTTCGAATACTTTCGTTACCGACGGCGATAATGTGATGATTCTCCATTTGATTTCAGGAGGTTGATAAGGATGAAGTAGAACTTTTAACAATCATTGTAATAAATTGAAATTTAAATGATTGTTATCAATAAATTATTTAAATTTATTCTTCTTTCATCCTGCTCCGATAGTGCTTCGAATCGCCTGATTCATGATATCCTATAACTGATCCGGTCAGGCTAACCCGGGTTTCGAGGCAGTTGACGCAGTCTTCGGCATCTTCGTCGGTACAAGGCTTGTTTTCGTAAAGCAAATAGTCGTTACGATATTTACGGGGAGTAATATTGGGCATTATAATGTTGGCCCCTGCCAGAATTCCCTTTTCTCTGCCTATTTTATCGATAGCCTGCAGTGCGGTTGTCGATGCAATATTAATGTCAGGCATAAGCAGACGTAGTAGTGCAATCATCTTCAGACTGAGGTCGAAGCGTTTTTCAAGCGGCATCAGGTCGGGATCAGCACCGGATAACGGAGTATCGCTGTGTCCGATGAACGGCCCCATACCACACATGTCGATGTCGGTTTGTTTCATAAACAACAGGTCGTCAGCCATGTTTCCAACTGTCTGAAAAGGCAGGCCAATCATAACACCAGTGCCCACATGATAACCGATTTCCCGAACACGTCTGATACAGGCAAGTCTTTCGTCGTAGCTGTGCTGGGCGTCGTTGGGGTGCAAGCGGGAATATAGTTTACGGTTGGAGGTTTCTATTCTGATAAGATAACGCGAGGCTCCGGCATCGAACCAGCGTTTCAGTGTTTCAAGTGGTTGTTCACCAAGCGATAAGGTAATGGCAAGACGATTATCGCAGCGTTGTAAGATTTCTTTAATCAGTTTTTCGATGTTCTGAGTGAAAACATTCGAACTTATTTCACCGGCTTGCAGTACAATCGATCCATAGCCTTTTTCGTAAGCAAACATTGCCGACTCGATTACTTCTTCATCCGTAATGGTATAGCGGCCGGTTTTATTGTTGTCGCGTCTGATTCCGCAATAGTAACAGTTTTTAGAACAGATATTTGAATACTCTATCAAACCACGGTAATGCACCTTGTTGCCAAGTAGATCTTTTTTTGCCTTATGGGCCGCCTCAAATAGTTTTCTTCGCTCCTCACCTTCGCTGTTGAGACAATACACCAATTCCCCGTGCGTAAATTGTTTTTTACTGATAATCTCGCTTATCATAGGCTCTTGATTACAAATATTTAACCGATCCAACGTGTTTTTGTTCACTTTTTCACTTTTGCTGAGCTCCGGTTAAGCCAGTGTTTTTTTAATGAAGTGAAAGTTTAATATCCGCGTTTATATGCTGTGTAATTCAAGAATTTAAGCTTGAATACATGAACGTTGTTTAAAGCCGGGGCATTATACTTAAAATCATCTTTAGGACTAAATTTTTTCATCATGGAATTTAAAGCAATGATTTTTTCGTCGTTGTCGGTAACCATTTCGGCCTGCCCGTTTACAATTACCGAACGAAACTTCATCGAGTAACTGCAGGCCACATTCTCGTGCCGTATATTTAGTGCCGCATCCGTGTAAAACACAGCTGATATTTCGGGATTGTTTTGCAATAATTCAACTTTTTTACCGAATGGTGCACCATGAAAGTAAATGTATTCTCCTGTAAAACCGAAATTCATCGGAATTGCATAGGCTTTATTACCATCGGGAATGGCCAGTGTGCAAACTTCAGCTTTTTCGAGAACCATCCTTGCCTCTTCGTGACGGGTTATTGGCAGCTTGTTCATAACTATTCATTTAATTTTTTCTTAAAAATACAAAAAGCTTTAGTAAATTTGTATGCTTACTGAACATTTGCGAAATTAAATTGTTTTAAAACCATAACCACAAAATTCTTTTAATTATGTTGACAAAAAATATCGAAAAAATCCTGAATGAACAGGTTGAAAAAGAAGCGTATTCATCATTTTTGTACTTATCCATGGCTGTATGGGCACAAACCAATAAGCTCAATGGTACGGCAGCCTGGTTATATGCTCAGGCCGAAGAAGAAAAAATGCACATGCTTAAGTTTGTTGGATATATCAACGAACGTGGTGGTAAAGCCGTGATTCCGGCAATAGAAAAAGCACCCGAAAAATGGGCTGATGTTCATGTTCTTTTCGAGGAAGTTCTTAAACACGAACAATATATCAGCGAAAGCATCCACAAGATTGTTGCCATGGCCGTTAAAGAAAACGATTATGCAACTCAAAACTGGGTTCAGTGGTTTGTTACCGAACAAATCGAAGAAGAAGCCAGTGTAAATAACATTCTCGATCGTTTGGCGCTGCTGGGCAAGGACAATGCAAGCCTTTATATTTTCGACAGGGATGTAGTTGCTATGAGAGCTGCTCAATAATATTCTAAAATTTTTTAAAAACTGCCTTTGGGCAGTTTTTTTATTGATTTATTTTAGTATTTCTGTACTTTAATTTTTATACAATGATTTTCACACCACAAGAGTACAAAATTCCCGATAAAAGGATGCAGCCTTTTATTGATGCCGAAGAGATTGAGCATTTTCTGGAAATTACACGCAATCCTTCTCCCGAGCGTGTTCGCGAAGTCATCAACAAATCGCTGAATAAAGAGCGACTGAGCTTGGAAGAAACCGCCGTGCTGATTAATGCCGACAACGAAACATTAATCCGCGAGATTAAAGACGGAGCCCGTACCTTAAAAGAAAAGGTTTACGGCAACCGAATCGTTTTATTTGCTCCACTGTATATTGGCAATAAGTGTATTAATAATTGCCGCTACTGCGGTTTTAAAGCCTCCAATAAACAGGCAGTGCGGCGCACGCTTACCGACGATGAATTGGTGCAGGAGATTGAAGCTCTTGAAGATAACGGTCAAAAAAGGCTGATTCTGGTATATGGAGAACATCCGGCCTACTCGCCCGAGTATATTGCCCACACGGTGAAAATTGCCTATGGGGTTAAAAAAGGCAATGGCGAAATCCGGCGGGTAAATATCAATGCGGCTCCTTTAGAAATTGAAGGGTTTCGTACGGTTCACGAAGCCGGCATCGGGACATATCAGATTTTTCAGGAAACCTACCATCCCGAAGCCTATAAAAAATATCACCTTTCCGGTCCTAAAAAGGATTACAATTACCGGTTAACCGGTCTCGACAGGGCTCAGGAAGCCGGTGTTGACGATGTAGGTATCGGTGCCTTGTTTGGTCTATACGACTGGCGATTCGAGGTGATGGCACTGGTGCGTCATACAAATCATCTGGAGGCATGCTATCATGTGGGTCCTCATACCATTTCGTTCCCGCGTATTAAGAGTGCTCTGGGTCTGGATCTCGATCCGGAATACATTGTTGATGATGATGTTTTTGTGCGTATTATCGCTATTCTACGTCTGGCAGTGCCTTATACGGGCTTAATTCTTACGGCACGCGAAACAGCCCGTGTTCGCGATGAAGTTATCAGCTTTGGTGTTTCTCAAATCGACGGTGGAACCAAACTGGAACTGGGTAGTTATTCCAATAACCTGAACGAAGATCAGGATTTAAACCGCGAGCAGTTTGCTATAAACGATACCCGGTCGCTGGGTGAAATTATTGATGAACTGATTGATAAGAAATTCTTACCTTCGTTTTGTACCGCATGTTACCGCAAGGGTCGTACCGGTGAGCACTTTATGGAATTCAGTGTTCCGGGCTTTATTAAGCGTTACTGCTCTCCCAATGCCATTCTCACACTCGCTGAATACCTTTGCGACTATGCAACCCCGCAGGTGGCCGAGAAAGGCTGGAAACTGATTGACGAAGAATTGCTGAAGCTTGAGGGGTATCGTAACCTTGATGAACTGAAAAAGCGAATTGAACAAATAAAAGCCGGTAAGCGCGATTTGTATTTTTAACTAAATCTAAAACCTATGAACGAATTAATAATTCTCGGCATCAACGTTAAAGACCGCATCAAAGAAGCAGGGAAAACACAGAAGGTACTTTCGGCGCACCGACAGATCATTAAAACTCGCATGGGCTTTCACGAAGTGAATGAACTTAAATGCAGCCGGAATGGTTTAATAATACTTGAAATTCAGGGTGGCCAAACCGAATTACAGTCGCTTTTTAATGATTTAAACGAAATTGGAGGCATCGAAGTGAAGCAGATGCGATTTAAAGCCTGAACACTATGAAACACGAATACGAAATAATTGGCATATTTATCAGGAAGCCTGATATTGCCTACGATGAAGTGCAAAAACTGATGACCGGTTTTGGATGTATCGTCAGAACCCGGTTGGGAATAAACCGTGAAGAACTGGGCGGTGGCATTATAATCGTGGATATTACCGGTGACGAAGAACAAAAACAGTTGTTTCGGAGTAAGTTGGCAGCATTAGAGGGTGTCGAAGTTCAGGAAATGATATTTTAATTTTTATGTCGAAAGTAATCGCTATCTCCGAAGCTGTTGGTATTGCGCTGCACAGCATGGCTCTGGTGTCGCGTTCGCGCCATCCGTTAAACGCCACACAAATCACCGAAATTACCGGTTCGAGCAAGCACCATATAGCTAAAGTGCTGCAACGACTTGTTAAAGCAGGTTTACTTAAATCGTCGCGTGGTCCTGCCGGTGGATTCTGGTTGAACAAAAACCCCGAAAACATCACCTTGTTGGACATTTACGAAGCCATCGAGGGAAAACTCGAACTGGGAGCCTGTCCTCTCGATTACAGGGAATGTGTTATGGGCCAGTGCATTTTGGAGTGTATTGCAAGTTCTATCGGGAAAAATTTCGAGCAGCACATGCGTTCAACCAACCTGGGAGATGTAAATAAACTGAATTTCAAACCATTCAACCTACAATCCTAAATCGAGCTGTTGCATCAGGTTGTTGATTTCAGGTTTCTTATTAATCATATATTTCAGCTTTTCTTCGTCGGTATAGAGCAGTCCTTCGCCTGTATCGGGTAATTCGGCTATCTGCAACTGAATTTCGATATTCTTGTTGTTTAACTGCACTTTTATGAATTGAAGCAACTCGGGTTTAATGGTTTCGACCATGTCGAGCAAACCCTTGTTCGCAAGGGTGATTTCGAGGATGGCCTCACGAAGAATTACCGGTCGGGTGTTTTTGAAAAGCTGATGCAGACGGGGTTTTTCCTCAAGCTTAAGCGAAAACTGGTCCCAGACATGACTGAGTTTGTCATTGTCGAATGCATCTTCGCCGGTCACCTCTGTTTTATCGCTGGTGCTTGCAACTTCGTTGTGTGTGGCTGATGTGCTTTGCTTTCCGATGTTTTTAATCGAAAATGCCGACATGGTGGGTATGGTTGTGCTTCCGTTTTGCACCACTGTAGTTGGTGGTGTAATCAGGGGTTCTGTTGCAGGCGCAGGACGATCTGCCTGAGCAACAACCGGTTCAGGTTTACTTTCGTTGGTGTTGACAGTTTTAGGTGTTTCGGGTTCAGCTGTCACGGGTTTATGCTGTGTAGGAGGAACTGGCTGCGGAGTTGGTTTACTCGCCTGCGTTGCCTGCTGATATGGCTTTGCAGGCTCGGCAGCCACTACCTGTGGCCTTTCGGTTTTTACTGTTGCGGGTGAACCTGCCTGCGATATTTTGAGGAGGCAAATTTCGACCAGCAGTCTTTTGTTACGAACGTTTTTATACTTATAATCGGCCTCGTTGGCTAACTCGATGGCTGAAAAAAGAAAATCAACCGGGCATTCCGACGACACTTCGTGGTAGCGTTTCTGAATATTCACCCCAACCTCGAGCAACTTCACTGTTCCCGGGTCTTTGCACATCAGCAGATCCCTGAAATGACTTGCCAGCCCGCTCACAAAAATTCCTCCGTCGAAGCCTTCTTCAATAACCTCACTGAACACCGACAGCGCTTCGGGATAATTTCCGTTGAGTAAGGCCGTAGTTATTCTGAAATAGTAATCGTAATTGAGAACATTCAGGTTTTCGATGGTTGTATTGTAGGTGATGTTGTTGCCCGAAAAACTTACGATCTGGTCGAATATCGACAAGGCGTCACGCATGGCTCCGTCGGCTTTTTGTGCAATAATCGACAGTGCATCGGGGTCGGCAGTAATATGCTCGCTGTCGGCAACAAACTGCAAACGCTCGGTTATGTGGTGAATGCTGATCCGGTTAAAATCGAAAATCTGACAACGTGATAAAATGGTGGGTATTATCTTGTGTTTTTCGGTGGTTGCCAGAATGAAAATCACATGCTTTGGCGGCTCTTCGAGTGTTTTGAGAAATGCATTGAATGCCGGAGTCGAGAGCATGTGAACCTCGTCGATAATATACACACTGTAGCGGCCTACCTGAGGCGGAATGCGGACCTGATCAATCAGGTTGCGGATATCGTCCACCGAATTATTCGATGCGGCATCAAGCTCATGAATATTCATCGAGCGCGATTCGTTGAAGGTTTTACACGATTCGCATTCGTTGCATGCTTCGAACTCAGGCGTTATGTTTACACAGTTAATGGTTTTGGCAAAAATACGGGCGCAGGTTGTTTTGCCCACACCTCTTGGCCCGCAAAAAAGATAAGCCTGAGCCAGCTGCCGTGTTTTGATTGCATTTTTCAGGGTACGCGTAATGCTGTCCTGCCCCACTACCGACATAAAGTTGTCGGGTCTGTACTTTCGTGCTGATACGATAAAATTATCCATACGCTGTTCGATTAGGGCAAAAATAGTGAAATGAACTTACAAGTTAAAAGCAGGCCTCAACTATTTATAAACAAAAAACTGACTGTAAACAGATTTACAATATTTTGATATTTGTATTTGAATTTGTATTTTTATATCCATAAACCAAAACACAATTCAATGAAAAAGTCATTACTCCTATTGCTTGCAGTTGCTCTGACAGCTCCGGTTATTGCGCAATTGGTCACCATTTCGGGTGTCAATCAGATTCCTCAGATTGGCGATACGCTGCGCTATAAGAACATCAATACATTCGGTTTTGAACTGAGTGGTACCGGTCCGGTTACGTCGAAGGTCTGGGATTTATCTGCGTTAACCGATGGCAGTTCGCTCGAATTCTTTTACCTTGACCCTGCCGAGACTCCCGAATATGAAAATTTTCAGAGCGCTACACTGGCCGAGGGAAGCGATCAGGCTGATGGATACTTTTATTACGTAAGTGGCAATTACTACATGGCGCGCAAGGGCGTTACCGGCGACATGGTGATGCATTATGCCGACGACAGTGCAACCGTGTTTACATTCCCTTTTACAGCCGGGCATAATTACACGTGTACTTATAGCGGAATGCTGTATGCATCGGGTCTCGACATGGATATTACCGGTGCCGAAGTCGAAATGGATGCCGATGCACAAGGCACCCTGATGCTTCCCAACGGTACAATTCTCGAAGACGTTTTGCGCATTCATATTACCGAAATATTCAACGGAACTTACGAAATTGTCGAAGGCATGCCAACCGATGTACTTACCGTAGAAGACGATTATTACTACTGGTTTCACGAAGATTATACGGGTGCAGTTTTGGTTTATGGGGTTACTACGGTCGAAAGCATGGGCTCAAATCCGGAAGAAACCGAAGTGTTGCGCTATCAGCCTGTAATTGCGGGTGTCGGAGTCGGTTCTGCCACAAAGCAATGGGCATCAGTGTACCCGAATCCGGCCAGCGACAGGATTGTTGTTGATATGCCTGTTGAAAATGAGAATTACTATGTGTATAACGCTTCCGGGGCTCTGGTCCATACAGGCAATTCGCAGTATATCGACGTGAGCAGCATGGCTACAGGTGTATATTGCATAGTTTTCGAAAATAAACTGATGGCTCCCGTAAATTTTATTATTGCCAGGTAGCTACGATTGTTTTATTCAATATTTCTTT
>Ga0209606_1002636_pt1 | contig 19344 bp, 18 predicted proteins | sample AD_UKC057_MetaG_FD_184412 | JGI IMG/M metagenome (GOLD analysis project Ga0209606, IMG submission 184412) | Active sludge microbial communities of municipal wastewater-treating anaerobic digesters from USA - AD_UKC057_MetaG (SPAdes) (version 2) | ecosystem: Engineered > Bioreactor > Anaerobic >...
TGAAGCGGCGCAACTCGTGCAACGCGGCATGACCCTGACCCTTGACACAGGCACTACCGCTCTCGAGGTCGCGAGAGCTATCGCGGGGATTCCCGATCTGACGGTGCTGACGTCGTCGCTCGCGATCGCCTCGGCTCTTTATGGCCGCCCGAACATTGCGCTGGTGCTCACGGGCGGGGCGGTGCGCACGGGAAGCCCCGACTTGTCGGGCTGGTTGACTGAAGAAAACCTGAAGCGGTTTCGCGTCGACATGGCGTGTATCGGCGCAGACGGCGCGGACCGCGAAGGGGCGTTCACAACGGATGTCAGTGTCGCGCGTGTTTCGCAGGCCATGATTGCCAGCGCGAAGGAAACGGTGCTGGCCGCCGACCACACAAAATTCGAGAAACCGGCCTTTGTGCGGTTTGCTTTGTGGGGCGATATCGACCACGTCATCACGGGCGCCGCGGCGTCTCCCGAGACCCGCAACTGGCTCGAAAAGGCCGTTCGGACCGTAACCTATGCGCGCCACGAGTAGACAAGGAGCTAGAGAACGGTCCGTCCTCATCGGAATTGATGTGGGCACGACAGTTCTCAAGGTGTGTGCGTTTGACGCAACCTCGGGGGCGCTTCTTGCCCAGACTTCACAGAAGCTGCCGGTTGCGCTGTTGGCGAACGGGGGCCGTGAACAAAGCGTGCAGACGCTGGACCGCGCTTTCGCAGCCTCAGTGAATGCGGTTCGCGAACGGCTCGGAAACCGTTGGAGCATGGTGACGGGCATCGGCCTGGCGGCTCAGGGCGGCAGCAGCATCATTGCCGAGCGCAAATCGGGCAAGGCTCTCACGCCCATGGTTTTGTGGAACGATGCCCGGGCTCACGCCCACGCGTCGCTCATCGAGAAACGCACCACTCCGGAGTTCTGGCTGGAATTCACGCTGCGCGAGGGTATTCCGCATGGTCTGGCGCGCCTGTCGTGGCTCCGGGAAAAGCGCCCTGGCCTGTTCCACGATTTCAACATCCACGTTGGCGCGGGCGAGTGGATGTTTCATCGGTTGACGGGCGTGTGGCGGCAGGACCCGGGGAATGCGATTCAGGTGGGATCATACAATGCGGCGGCCAAACGCCTGGATTCCGCGGCGTTCGATGTTATCGATATCGAGCTGTCTTTTGTGGCAAGGCTGCGTGAGGAACACGAGACCGCACGGTTATTGCCTGCGGCCGCCAAACGTCTCCGCCTCACTGCGGGCATTCCAGTAGCAGGCCCGTACATCGACCAGGAAGCCGGCTATCTCTCCGCAGCAGGCGTCTCGCCGCATCCCGTCCACTGCTCTCTTGGCACGGCGTGGGTCTGCAACTACGCCCGTCCGGATACTGACGCCGTGGATTCGCCCATGCAATTGGTGTTGAATTCCGTTGTGGGAAAAGGTCAGTTGGTGGTGCTGCCCCTGGGGACCGGGAACACGTCCTGGGACTGGGCGCTGACAACGCTTATTGACCCGGACCTGGATAAGGCGCTGGAGAACGCCGAGGTTCTATTCCGCAAGAGCCTTGTGCCTCCGCCAGGCCTTGTGGTCGTGCCCCACTTTGCCCAGCGCAATCCTGTCCATGCCGAGGCATACGGGGCGGGCGCGTTCTTTGGAATAAGCACCGGCACGACGCGAGCGGATATCCTGCGTGCCATTGCGGCAGGGATGGTCTTCGAGCTCACGGATGCACTGCGCCGGCCCGTTTCGAAGGGGCTTGCGGATAGCATCGTGCTTGGAGGCGGAGCAAGCAAGGGCGATTACTTTTGCCGTCTCATCGCTGCCATGTTTCGCGGCATTCCCGTTCGAAAACAAGTGGAACAGGATTTGGCGGTGGCTCGGGGGGCCGTGTACGCATTCGCGCCCGACATCGCCTGCGCGCCAACCGCTGCTGTGCGTATGCCCGGCGAAGCGGCCTGCAGGTCGCTACGCGAGGCGGCGGCATGTTTTGACCAGGTAACGAGACGCTTCAACGCTCTGTGAAACGGAGGAGATGGTCATGCGACAGCCGAAAATCGGTCTTCTGCCCCTGTATCTCAAGCTCTACGACGATATACGCCCCGACCTTCGCAAGGATTTCGGACCATTCATGGCGGCTATTTCGGAAGGGTTCCGGAACCACGGGGTGGCTGTGTCGCAAGGCGAAATCTGCAGGGTGAAAGAAGAGTTCGGAAAGGCGGTCGAACGATTTGAGCGAGAACAAGTGGACCTCATCGTAGCGTTGCATCTGGCCTATTCACCGTCGCTGGAATCGGCTGACATCCTTGCGGCCAGCAAGGTCCCGCTGTTGATGCTTGACACAACCATGGACGCAGCGTTCGGACGGAACGTTTCCCCTGAGCGCATCATGTTCAACCACGGCATCCACGGCGTTCAGGATCTCGCCTCCGTGTTGCGGACCAGGAACAAGCATTTCGAGATTGTGGCGGGGCATTTTGGGAGTCCTGAAGTGATGGAGCGCGCCGCGGGAGTTGCGCGCGGGGCGACCGCGGCCAGATGCATCCGCACGACGTGCGCCCTGCGTATCGGCTCTTCCTTCGAAGGCATGGGAGACTTCGCTCCGCCCGAAGCCGTCATGGAATCCCGCCTGGGAATATGCACGGATGAGATCGCGATCGCGGACCTGGCTTCGGAAACGGCCTTCGTCACGGAAGACGACGTCCGGGAGGAGATGGAGACTGACCGTGCGCGTTTCTCCGTTGAAGCATCCGAAGAGGTACATCGCAGGTCGGTCCGCGCTGGGCTGGCGTTGCGAAAACGCCTCCTGGACGGCGAGTACTCGGCGTTCAGCATGAATTTCCTGCAATTTGACTCCCCGGATGGTCCCATTGATACCGTCCCGTTCCTGGAGGCGTCGAAAGCCATGGGGCGCGGTCTGGGCTATGCGGGAGAAGGTGACGTTCTCACCGCGGCGCTGGTTGGGGCGCTGAACAAGGCTTTCGGCAAGACGACGTTTACGGAGATCTTCTGTCCCGATTGGGAAGGCGACGCGTTGTTCCTATCGCACATGGGCGAGATCAATCCGGAGGTTGCGGGCGATACTCCGCGTCTGCTCGAGAAAGACTTTCCGTTCACGCCGGCACGGAATCCGGCTATCATTACGTGCGCGCTGCAGGAGGGGCCCGCGGTGCTGGTGAATCTGGCGCCGGGACCCGACGATAGTTTCGGGCTCATCGTCGCACCGGTGCAGGTGTTGGAAGACACCACCGTTGAATCAATGAAAGACTCCGTCCGCGGATGGATTCGTCCCGAGTTGCCGGTCGAAATGTTCCTTGAGGAATACTCGCTCAACGGGGGTACCCATCACAGCGCCCTGGTATTTGGAGACCGCGCGGGCGAGCTGGCCGCATTCGGTTCCTTTCTGGGCGTGGACGTTGCAACCCTGTAACCCGGCCGGCGGCGAACCCGCGCAGCGCGCGACGTTGACGAAAGGCAGACCATGTGGCGTGAGACGACCAAACACGAGAGGAACCGCATCATCTGGGAAGAGGAACTCGAGGATTTCGTCCCCGAAAGCGTTCTCGACTTCCACGCGCACGTGTTTCATGCAGAGACCATTCCTTCGGGCTGCGAGCCCTATTCGTGTGCAGGTCATGCTCTTCCGAGTTACGATTTGAATGCCCTTTCACAGGACATGGCCGAACTGTATCCCGGCCGCGATACGAGCGCCGTCGTGTTCGGCCTCCCCCACGTTGAATATGACCGCGTCAGCAACAACGACTACGCAGGGCGTGCCGCCGACAAGAAACGCTTCTTCCCGCTGCGGTTGTTTGATCCGCTCGAGGACACACCCGAAGCCGTTGAGACGGACTTGGCCTCGGGCCGATTCCTGGGACTCAAGCCCTACCTGAATTACGTGCGCAAAGACGACCCTAACACGGTGGAGATTGCCGAGATGCTTCCCGGGTGGGCCATGGAGATCGTCAACGCCCACGGACTCCTGGTAATGCTCCACATCCCGCGTAAGGAACGGCTGGCGGACCCGCTGAACCAAAAGCAGCTGGTGGCATTGTGTGGCGCTTATCCCGAGGCGCGCATCGTGCTGGCCCATGTCGGCCGCGCGTATTTCCTGAAGAACGTACAAGGCAATCTGGACGCCCTCGCCGGTTTGCCCAACCTCTACTTCGATCTGGCCATGGTGAGCAATCCGGAGGTGCTCGAGTACGTGTTCACGGTCGCTCCCAGGGAACGCATTCTCTATGCCACGGACCTGCCCATCGCCGTGGCGCCGGGAAAGTCCGTCGAGATCAACAACCAATACACGTATGTCACGCCAGTGCCGTGGCACTTGTCCATCTCGGATGACCACGGCAAACTGGTGTTCACATCGTTCTTGTACGAAGAATTGCGCGGCATAAGGAAAGCGGTCGAACGCTGCGGTTTGGGAAAGGACTTCGTCGAGGCGGTATTCTGCGGGAATGGCAGACAACTGCTGGATAGCGTGCTGTAGGTAGAGGGGGTCTTCTTGGCATCGTGAGCCATATTCGCGGCTGTCACCGTGGGAGTGGCCGTGCACCCTGTCGAGACCGAGGACCCGCTGCATAATCCGTATAGGGGCTGGGTCTTTATCGGCCACGCGGTTCCCGGCGAGATCGGCGCAGGGCGTTCGGTCCCCAACGTGAAAAGCGGCAGTACTGGCCGTCTTATCCGGCCAATACCGCCACTGATTCCGAGTGCCCTACGGATGATTAATAGCGCGAACCGTATCCGCCACCGCCCCCACGGGGCCGGCGGGCTTCGCGTTCACGAGCCTGGTTCACGGTAAGCGTGCGCCCCTGCATCTCTTGCCCGTTAAGGGCATCGATGGCCGCCTGCGCTTCGGAGTTGTTCGGCATCTCGACGAAGCCGAATCCGCGCGAACGCCCCGTCTGCCGGTCTTCGATAACGCGCGCGTCTTCCACCGCACCGTGCGCCTCAAACATTGCGCGGAGGGCTGCGTTATCGGTGTCGTACGATAGATTTCCTACGTAGATGTTCATTACTCTTTCCTTTCCAGAGTGGTCTTGTGGAGGGTGGCCCTCAACCCGGTCGGCAACCAGTCCGGAGCGAGCATGACATCTTTTCAGGAAATCACGCGCAGGATCAGGTCCAAAACGGAGGCGGAAGCTCACTAACTCCAGTTCACGTGCACCATTGCACGGAAAGTAGTGTAGCTGACAATCCCGAAAAAAGCAATACTTTCTTACAAGGGCCATGTAGTGCCCCAACACTAGGCATGCATTACTACCGGATCTGAATCCCGAGGCTCGTGGCCGCGACACGGCGCGGATAGCTCTCTCTTTCCTTCATGACTTCTTCGAGGAGTTCACGCACACCTGGAAAGCCGGCGCCAACGATTTCGAGGGTTTCGACGGCGGAGAGGCGAACGTACTCGTTCTCGTGCGTGATTGCCTGTTTCAGCGCGGGCATCGCCTCGTTAATGCGGCCGAGCAGAACCAAGGCCCTCGCCGCTCCCAACTTAGCGCTTATCTCATTTCGCTCCAATGCTTTAAGCAATCCCTGGATGGCTTCTGGAGAACTGTCGGGCAGATGCCCAAGGGAGACTGCCGCCCAGTGGGCCACGCCGGCGTCGTAGTCTTGCAGGGCTGTGCGAAGCAACGGAGCGGCATCCGGAATGAGGCCTACGGTCTTGATCACGCGCAGACGCTGCAAGCGAGCGGTCCCGTTGAGCATCTGGAGGTAGTCTTTGACTGGTCTCCCAAAGAGTTGGGCGTCTACTGGAAGTTCATATACGGGAAGGGCTTCGGGGGGTCCCGGCCACTCGCCCGCGAGCCACGTTTCGAGGTCCATCTCAGGGACAAACCCCGTATCGCTGGATTCGTCAAGGAAGACGTCGAGCGCTTCCCTCAAACGCTTCAGTTCGGACTCGAGTTCAGGTTTATCCACGGCATTCGCGATTTCATGTGGATCCTCTTGTGTATCATAGAGTTCCTCGAGCGGTTTCCTGTCTGCAAAGAACAGTTTTGGCGGCCCTTGGAGTTCGCCAGCGGCCTCAGCCCGGCGTATCTCCTGCATCACGGGAAAACTCTCCGGGTAGACAAGGCGTTGATCGTACGGACGGTAAGGTTCGTAGTTGCGGATGTATGTGAAGCGTTTGTCGCGGATGGCGCGGATAATGTCATATCGTTCATCCATCCGGTCTCGGGCAGCAAAGATGTAATTGCGCGGAGGCCCCTCGGCTTTCCCAAGGAATACTCGCCCCTGCATGTGGTTGGGAATTTCCGTGCCGGCAATAGATAAGACGGTGGGGGCAAAATCCAGGAAACTGACCAGTTCGTCGCGCTCGGAGCCTGGGGCTATTTTACCGGGCCACCGGATGATCAACGGTACGCGTATCCCCCGGTCGTGGAGCCATCGTTTGCACCAGGGCAGTCCGGCGCCGTTATCCCCGTAGAAGAACACCAAGGTGTTCCCGGCAAGGCCGTCCTCTTCGAGTTGCTGCAGCAGACCGCCCGCCCACTTGTCCATGATGGTGATCAGGTCGTAGTAATGGGCCCAATACTTTCGGACAATGGGCGTATCGGGAAAGTATGGGGGTAATTCCACGGCATCGGGAGGATGTGGCGCCAGTGGGGACAGACGTTCGCGCAGGATCTCGTCACTCTCGAAGAGCGTTCCGATCTGGGATTCGTGGGTGATGGTCTGATTGAAGACCGCGAAGAACGGCTGGTTTTTGTCGGGCCGGTTGCGCCAGTGGGCCTCCTTGCTGCACTCGTTCCACGCCGACGCTGGCGGCGGGAACTGATAATCCGTCTTGACGTTGTTCGTGCAGTAGTATCCGGCCTGCTGGAGGTATTCGGGAAAGCACTTGACCTGCGGCGGCGGCGGAGTATTGCACCGCATATGCTGGGTGCCCAGGGTATTGGGATACATCCCGGTGATCAGACAGGAGCGGCTAGGGGCGCAGACGCCGCTCACCGAGAATGCGTTGATGTAGCGCGCGCCTTCCGCGGCCAGGCGGTCCAGGTTCGGTGTTGTCGCGTCCGCATGACCAAAACACCCGAGATGTGGGCCGATGTCCTCGCAAGTCAGCCATAGGATATTCGGGGGCGCTTCTTCTTCTCCGGCATGGCTTTGCCTTTCCAGGAACGACGCGCCCATGAGCATACTGCCCGTTGCGAACAGGAAATCACGACGCCGCATTTCCCCCTCCCAAAGTGTCAGACATGGCGAGAGCGGACTTACCGGGACAAACCGTGCCGGAAACATGGTACCATATGGCCTGTGATAACCGAAGATTATCAGAAGTTGTCCTGAGGAGCGAACCATGCCCATGTCATCGTATGAGGTTGTCCGGCGCGCGATTGAGTTCGACCAGCCCGACCGTCTCCCCGTTCGGTTCGACTGGCTCGGAATCACCGACGTACGGTCCGTCCCCTGGAACCAGATAGGCACGGGCAACATTGCCGAGAAACATTCCGTGGATGAATGGGGCTGCGGCTGGGAACGTTCGGACATGCCGAATATGGGGCAGGTCAAAGGCCATCCATTGGCGGATTGGCTGGCTCTGGAGACGTTCACCTTCCCCGACCCGGAAACTCCAGCGTTCTACAAGAATATGGAACAGTTTTTCGAGGTTGAAGAGGATACTTACCGCTGCACGGGCATCTTCATGCTGTTGTTCGAGCGGATGCACGCATTGCGCGGTTTTGAGAACACCCTGTTGGACCTGTACGCCGAGCGTGAGCGCATTGGCTGGCTTGCCGACAAGGTCGTTGACTTCGACCTGGGCATCATCCGGAACATCCACCGGCGTTTTGGCAACAAGATTCACGGGTTTGGGTTTACGGACGACTGGGGTACGGAGCGGGACCTCTTCATCAGCCCGGACCTGTGGGTCGAGTTCTTCCAGCCGCGATACAAGCGCATTTTTGATGCATGCCACGCAAACGGGTGGCACGTATGGATGCACTCCTGCGGCAAGGTCAACGACATTATCGAACTCCTCATCGAGATCGGCTTGGATGTCATTAATCTGCAACAGCCTCGCGCTTTGGGGATCGAGGAGATCGGGGAGCGGTACCGCGGACGCATCTGTTTCGAGTCCTTGTGCGACATCCAACATACCCTTCCGTTTAAGGGCGAGGCCGAGATTCGCGAGGAGGCGCGCCTCTTGCTCGAACACTGGGCGACGCCGGTAGGCGGGTTCATTCTGTCCGACTACGGCGATTCCAGCGCAATCGGGGTCCAGTTCGGGGCCAAGGAGACCATGCTGAAAGCGTTCCGGGACGCCGACCCATGGCGCTCCGCCGCAGTATGACGAAAGGGGCGGAGGGAGACTCTATCTGGGCCGACAATTCAAAGGACTGGAGGGCTTGTGCATGATGGCCGCAATTATTGTCTCCTCTTTGCTCTCCGCAAGCGCTGTGAACCATCCCGTATATCCTCCGGATTACGGACAGGCACAGATTGAGAACCTGAAACAGGCGGTTGCGCCCGCGATGGCCATGTCGCCCCGGGAATTGTACGACTTGGTTCCGAGGCAATCGGGCATCTACTTCTGCGGTTGCCCCCACTGCGACGGCGGCACGCAGGAGCACGCACTGGAGTGGAACCTCGGGATGGGCGATACGGTCAAGTGCCGGTACTGCGGCATGGTGTTTCCCAATGAGGAGTACGCGCCCAATCGTGCGAAGGTTCTGACCGCGCCCAGCGGTGCGGTTCAGGAGTACCGCTGGTACGAGAGCGAAGCGGGCCGCCAGTATTTCTTCGAGGCGCGCGCCTGGTACGACCAATGGGCATGGACGCAGCAGATGGCCTGGAAACTGGCCAATCTGTACGCCTTGACGGGCGGAAATGAATACGGCGACCGAGCCGCGATGATAGTCGGGCGTTATGCCCGGGTGTTTCCCGACTACGCCGTCCGCTTTGATTACCCGTTCCAGCCTGTGCGTTTCTGGCCTGCGGACCAGAAATGGCCCTACGACCCTGATATTGCCCCTTTTCGGGGCGCGAAATTCTATTGGTGGGGTTATCGCGACATTCCCAGCCGGCTCGCCATTGCCTATGACCTTCTCGCGGCGGGCGATTCCTTCGAGCGGATGAAGGAGATGCTTGGACCTGATATTCGGGCCCGTATCGAGCAGGATCTCATCCGGCTGGGCTACGAATTTGTCGCGGCGAATCCAGATGACTACACCAACATGTCGCCGGGCATGTATTGCGATATGGTGGTGGCCGGGCGCGTCATCGGCGACGCGGGGATGGTCCACGAGGCCGTGAACCGGACGCGCACCCTTGTTGAATCGCAGTTCTTCGCGGACGGGTGGTGGCGTGAATGCGCGCCGAGCTACCACTGGCAGACGGTCGGAGCGCTCGGAGAGGTTGTCAGGGTTGTTCACGGCTACAGCGATCCGCCGGAGTATCCGGGGCCGCGTTTTGAGAACGTGGACTTCGCGGAACTCATCCCGATGCTGGCCAAGGCACGGGAGGTGGGCCAGGAAGGGGTGCTGCCCAACGGCCGCTGCATGCCGGTCAATGACACGTGGTCTACCCACATGCAGGCGCCGCTTGGCGAATCGGTCTCGCGACTGTGGCCGCACATGGGGCACGCCGTTCTTGGCGCAGGCGCGGGCAACGCCCAGTTTCAGCTGCATATCAACTGGAACGCTTCGTATGGCCACACCCATATGGACACGGGCGCAATCCTGCTTTTTGCGCACGGGAAAGAATTGCTGTCCGACATTGGCTACACGCACACGCGTTACCGCAACTGGACCATTAATTCGGCCTCGCACAACATGGTTGTCGTGGACCAGCGGTCCCAGAGGCTCGGGTATGACCAGCCCGCCATGGCAGGCAACCTGCTGTTTTTTGACGATACGGACCCACATGTGCGAGTGGTCGACCTGGATGCCAGCCCCGCGTATCCCAGCTGTTCGGTGTATCGCAGGCGGCTCATCCATGTTCATGTGAACGAAGGGCAAGACTATTTCGTGGACTGTTTTGACGTCACAGGGGGCGAAACGCACGATTATTTTCTGCATGGTTGCGCAGATGAGCAAGGAGTCCTCGAAACAAGCATCGAACTGACCAGTCCGGTGCCGTCTCTCGTGCCGGATTGGGGAGGGACGCGTCCGCATACCGGTGAAGATTGCGTGGACACCAGCGGAGAGAAGCATCATCCCTACGTGTTCTTGCGAAACATCCTGTCGGCGGCATGCGGCGGCCCTGTGCGCATCACGTGGCGTTACGGCGACACGGGCCTGATGACTTTTCTGTTTCCCGAGGACGCCTCCACCGCGTACCGGTTCCAATCCCCCGCTATCCGGCCGGCGGACGAGGTTGACCAGAATCTCGAACAGCATCTTATGGACGGATTCATGCTTCGCCACACGGGCGGGGCCAGCCGGTTCGTCGCAGTGCACGCACCTTTCAAGACTCACGAATGGGTTTCCGGCGTGACCCTGAATGACGGCGAGGTGACAGTCCAGCGGGGAACCGTCCAAGACAGCATCGTGGTCAACGGGGAGGGTATCGCGGTCACATCATCGGAAGGCTGGGGCTACGCCATGGGTGAGCCTGTGAAAGGCGGCGTGGAGAGTATCGTTGAACAGGCTGGCGAGGCCACTATCGTGTGCGACCGCGAGGCGCCCCCCGCTGGAATCGTCAGGCTGGAGTTCGGGGGCGCCCGTACGATGTGCTTGCGGACTGCCCGCATCGAGGGCAATCGCATCGTCCTTGCTGAGAACCCCGGGTTCGACTTTGACGCGGCGGCGGGGCGGACGTCGCTGCGGTTTCATCCCCGCGAAACGATTCCCGGACCCATCACATGGACCATCTGGCGATAAGAAAGCCGGCGCAACGGGGATGGCATCATACGTGAAACGCTCGCGCCACTTCTTAGACGAAGACGGACCCCAAGTCGCCGGATAACACGACGATTGCGGAAACTCACACAGAGGCACAAAGGACGCGGAGGAAATGGCGCCCGCGCCGAAGCGAAATCTGCTCAATGTCCCCGTTTATGATGCGGGAAATGCCGTCCCTCATCAAAGCCTCGCCGAAGTCGAGTAGACAGCCGACTCTGATACCCGTCAACCGCGGATAGGTCAACACCTGCTTGTGGTGCGCGTTTGTGACCTTCTCCACGGATTTGAGTTCCACAAGAACGGTTATTCTCCACGACAGGGTCTGCACGAAACCCTTCGTCGAATTGGAGCCCGCGGAGCTCGATGGGGATGGGAACTTGCCGTGCCATGCGCAGACCCCGGGCCTCCAAATCGCGTGCAAGAACCGCTTCGTACACTGTTTCCAACAGCCCGGGACCCGTCTCACGATGAAGCGCCACCGCGCAATCCACAATGATACTTCCTCTCTCATTCTGTTCGGAGGATTTAATCTTCGTGTTCCCTGTGTCTCCGTATGAGTTCGTTCTTGTCTTGATGGAGACAATAAGATCCATCCAGCAAGGGCTTTCCTATCAGGCGATTGGGGACGGACGCGGGCAGGACTGCGAATTTTGGTCTGCGTGGGCAAGGCGTGGTATGCTTTTGGGGATGGAGGAAACGCAATGCTGGGGCGGATTTTGGATGTATTCAGCGGGAAGAAGGACGTCCCGGAGATCACGAAACAGGAGCGGATCGAATCCGCGACGTGCGTTCTGCTTCTCGAGGTGGCGGGGGCAGATAATGAGTTCTTGCCAGAGGAATGCGAGTATATCATCAAGACCTTGTGCGCCCGGTTTTCGCTGTCGCAGGAGCAGGCCGAGGAATTGATTGAAGCCGCGAACACGCGCCGCGCGCAGAGTTTCGACATCTGGAAGTTTACGAACGAGATCAATGAAACCTGCACTCTCGCGGAGAAAAAGGAGATCATCGGCGAGGTGTGGCGCGTGATCTATGCGGACCGGTCGTTGAGCGCCCATGAGGACTACATTGCGCACAAGCTCGGGCGGCTGCTGAATCTGACCCATCCGGACCTGATCGAGGCGAAGGTGAAGGTGCTCGAGGAACTGCGGCAATCTTAGCGCGTCCTGCCTGCCTCGCGAAACGAGTCATACGGCAACATCGGAACAGAACCCGCCATGGGAGCAGACTGACTCCGCGGCGAAGCAAGTAAGTGCCGGAGGTCAGCGTCTGGAGCGTTCGCCCTCTCCCCCGTCCCACACGCCGGTTGCGCCGAACCGGTACCGGTAGACCTCACGTCCCGTCTCGCCAGTGCGGACCGTGGCGGATTCGGCCTCGGCTTCGGCACGGGTGTTCTTGCGCGCGCTTTCGTACATCTGATAGGTATACTCGATATATCCGAGGTATCCCCGGTCATCCGTGGCGCCGCGCGATACGGCGCCCGCCTCGAGCGGAACCGCGTCTTCGTAGACTTTGACGCGCTTGAAGTATTTTCCTTTGAGGCCGCCCTCGTCCTGGAATTGTATTTCGCCGTGGCGTCCTTCGCGATTCATGCGCTTGAGCTCGGTCTGACCGACGGAACTGAGCCGGCCCATGACAATGTCCGCGGTAGACACGTAGCCTTCGGGTTTTTCCCCGATCCCGAAATCGTACTTGACCTTCTCGATAACGCTGCCCCCGCCGGTCCCGCAGCCGGTCACGGTGCAGATAAGAGCAAAAGTGAGGAACTTCTTCACGCCTGAATCTCCTTGCGCTGCCAGCGGAAAAAATCAGCGCCGTATTGGAAGCTTACACAGGGGTGATTCTATCGGGTTGCGAAAACGGGGTCAACAGATATTCGGAGACACCAGGTGTGTGCCTGGCGGAAAGCTTCCACATATCCGAGGAAGGGGTGAATTCTCTGCTACTCGACAAAGTCCATCAGACTGGGTTGAATGGCTTGCGAGGCGGCGTAGAGGGCCGCCCGATAAGCGTTTGAATGGGCATTGAGCTGCATGACGACTTCCGCAAAGTCCGCGTCTATGGTATTGGACAATTGCGTCTGCAACTGAAGGTTGAAGTCTTCAAATTCGTCGGCGCTGCGTTCGAGCCGGTTCTGGATGCTGCCCATCCGGGCAAGGGATGAGACCAACTGTTCCTGGACCGTCTCCATCTCGGGCAGCCGCAACGATTGCAGGGCAGTCTGATCGCCGGCGCGGAGGTTGTCGCGCACATCAATGAGGGTCTGAAAAATGTCCTGGTTTTCCGAGAAGACCTTGGGGCCCGTTTCGTTGTATTGGAGGTCGAGCACGTCCGACACGGCCACGCGTACGGCTTCCGTGTTTCCCACGAAGGCGACCGCGGTGATCTCGCCGTTGGCGTCTCGTGTCGCTTCGTAGGGAGGAGTGCTTGTACGCGTTCCGCCGAAGATGTAGCGTCCGTTTGTTTCGTGGTTGACGGTATTGAATATTCCCTCGAGAATCTGGTTGATTTCGAGGGCGATGTTGTCGAGCTGGGTTTGCGAATTGGTTCCGTTGGCGCCCTGGATGGTCAGTTCCCATGCCCGGTTGAAGTAACCGAGCACGGACTCGATCGAGGTATTTGTTTCCTCCACGGGGGATGCTACGATGCTGATGTTGGCCAAGTATTGTTCATTCTTCTGGATGAGAGACCGGATATTGACGGCGCGGCGCGCGTCGATGGGGTCATCGGCGGGACGGTTTACCCGGAGTCCGGTCGCCAATTGTTCCTGCATCTTGAGAATCTGGCTCAGCTGCGAATTGATGTTGCGCAGCGAGCGGTCCATCAGTAATTGCGTTGTTACACGCATAGCGCCCATGGAAGGTCAACCCCTTTGGTTTACCAGCGCAGGAGAAATGCCCGGAGTCTCAGGACGGCACCCCTGCGAATCGTAAAGCCCCGATTTGCCCTCTTTGGAGTCAAAGCCGAGACGGGCGAAGTTCTGGCCGCAAACCTGCAGGCGATGCCGAAGTTCACGCACATATCCACGCGTCACGGATTGGGTAGTTTCGAGGGTCTTTTTCAATTGACGCTGGAAGTGCTTCAACCGGCTCTTCCAGGGTTCAGGAACTGCTTCGACTAACCGGGTCAGCGTGACGGCGTCTTGGGGCAGTCCCATTTGGAGGGTCAGGGCGTGGAGGAGGTGATGGCGTTCGGCCTCCGCTTCGAAGCTTTCCCGGAGCACGGCTTCCAGAGCTGCGGTGCGCGCTTCGAGGGCTTGAATGTCGGCCACGCGAAGAGCGTCGCGTTTCTTGCGGCAGATGGCGAGAATCGTCTCCTGCCGCACGAGTTCGGCATCGAGTATGTCGCAGAGTCTATCGAGCAGATTGTCCACCTTAAACACCTCTTCTCATTCCGTTTATCGGCAGAAGACAGGGTTTACTTGACTGCTGTTTCGGGATTGGCGGGGCCGACGTCTTCGCGGGGGTTTGCGGCGTGCTGAGGTTTGAGCTGTTTCTGCATTTCGCCGATGCGCAGTTGCTCCTCGAGCATCTTGGCCAACCCGAGCTGTCCGCTTCGTGCCATCTCCGCGCTCAAGGCTTCGTCGAGCATTTCCTCGAAATTCTGGCGCTCGGCGCTGCGTGGAAAGATACCGTCATCGGGAAGTGACGAACGCATTTCCCGCATGATCAGCCGGGCGAAATACTGTTCCATTTCCTGTAGGGCGATTCGCCGCTTGGTAGCATCCTCGCCTAGAACGCCGTTTTCGAAGGCTCGGGGTGCATCGAGGGGGTTTACGTAAAGCATCACATGATCTCGACATCGGCATCGAGTGCGCCGGCCTCGCGCAAGGCTTGGAAGATGGAAATCATGTCGCGCGGCGTCACTTTGAGCGCGTTCAAGGCCATGGCCACGTCGCTTGCCGAGGTGCCCTGGACGGGCAAGAGGTAGCCTTTCTCCTGGATAGCGCGCAGGTCCGTCACTTCCGTAACCACGGTCTGTCCTTCGGAGAGCGGGGCGGGCTGGCTGACCAAGGGCGTTGTGGCGACTTCCAAGGTGAGGTTGCCATGAGCGACTTGACAGGGCCGTATGATCACCTCGCCGCCGATAACCAGGGTGCCGGTGCGTTCGTTGATGACTACTCGGGCGGGAAAGTCGGGTTCGACGCTGATGTCCTGGACAGCCGCCATGAAGGATACGAGATCGTTCTGCCGGTCGGCAGGAATACGCACGTTAATGGCGCCAGGCCCCAGCGCGGCGGCGACGCCTTCCTGAAACTCGCCGTTGATGGCCATCTGGATCTTGTTAGCGGTGATGAAGTCAGGCCGTTTCAACTGGAGGGTGATTCGTTCGCCGTCGGTGATGGTGGAGGGGATTTCGGATTCGATGGTCGCGCCCATGGGTATCCGGGCCACGGTGACATGGTTCTGGGTGACGCCAGCGCCGCCGGCGCGCGTGCTGAACCCGCCCACGGAGAGCGGCCCTTGAGCTACGGCATACACCTCGCCGTCGATTCCGTACAGCATGGTTTGGAGCAAGGTGCCTCCCTGGAGGCTTTCGCAGTCATAGAGGGCATTTACACGTACGTCAATGCGCGTGCCCTGTTTGGCGAAGGGAGGATAGGTGGCATCGACAACGACGACGGCGATGTTTTCGGAGTTGAGGCCGTCGACCTGGTCGACGTCGATCTGGAGGCGTTCGAGGAGGCGTTGCTGGCGGCGAAGGGCGTCCTCGTTGCCGTCACCGGTACCCGCAAGGCCGACGACCAGTCCTACACCCGTGAGCGTGTTTTCCTGCGCCCCCTGTACGGTGCACAGGTCTTTAATGCGGCTTGCGTGTGCGCCCGAGGGAACGAGCATCCCGCAAAAGAGGGCACATGCAAAGACTGACCCAACGGTTCGAGTATGCATTTCCATATCCTCTAGAATGGCGAGAACCAGTCCAGCAACTTGGTCAGGATGCCCCGCCTCTGATTGTTCCACAGCGGGCCTTTCCCCTTAAGTTCCACGATTGCGTTGGCCACCCTGTCCGATGGCACGGTATTTTCGGGCGAGACGTCGCGAGCGCGCACGGTGCCGGTAAGGAGGACGGTTGAATCTTCTGAGTTCACGGTGACCCTTTTGTTGCCCATGATCTCGAGATTCCCGTTTTCGAAGACTTTCGTGACGGTGCACGAGATGGTGGTGGTGAGTCTGTTGGAGCGCGAGGTGTCGCCCCGCCCCTTGTGTTCGTTCTCGACCTCGATGTCCCAATTGGGCAGCCGTTCCTTCTTGAGAAGCCCCAAACCGTCGGGTTTCTTAGCCACCAGGAAGGTATTGGAGCCGACGGGCGCCTCGGCGACGATCTCCGATTCTTTCTTTGTATTGGTATTGGATTCGGTGGTTGCATCGATGTTCTCACGCACCAGCACGATGATGATGTCGCCCTCGGCGAACCGCGTGTTCTTGTTGGAGACGGCGGGCCCTCGTTTGGCGACTTCCTTCGTAAACAGGGAATCCGCCGAAGCGGGCAATGCCGCGGCCAACGCCAGCGTAAGCAATAGGACCGATTTTTTCACGATTAGTCTCCCGGGCGTTACTGGACCACGACAACGCCATCTTTTCGAACGACGCCCTGGAATTCTTCTTTCGAATTCATGCGCCGGCAGATGATGATGTCACCGGCGGCGGCGTTGCTCATGGCGAGAGCGCGGTCGCGCACGATGAGCGCCCCCACCTGTACCTCGACCGTGACGATTTGGTTGCGTTTGATGATGCGCCTCGGCATGACGTGGCGCGAGGTGAGAACCGTGTCGGGAAAGATCGTGCTTCGGGCCACCATTCCGACGAGTTCCTGGGGATCCTGGTAATAACCATCGCGCATGGCTGACATCGCGCGTTTTTCCAGCACAAGGTCGCTCTGTGAGATGATGGAGCCGCGCGGAATATCCTTGGTGGTTACGACAACATCTCCAAACGCCTGCACATCCACCTTGCAGTAGACGACATCGCGCACTTCGCCGTCGACGACCACCTCACCGCGGATGGTTCCCTTGCCGAGGTACCTGTATAAGGGGGTGGGGCTCCACTCGAGGGCAACGTCGCCCTCGGGCACGGTGAGGCCGGCGGAGGGCATCTCGATATCGACGGTGGCGTCCGTGGCGTCCCAAGGCATCTCGCTAACGACGAAGCGGCGCAGGTCATCGACGAGCATTTCTTTGGAGAGCTCGATGGAGAGGGTGGTCGCATTCACGTTTTCCGCGCCGGTGATCTCGAATTGCTGGACGTCATAGCCCGAGGAAACCAGACGGGAGCGGAGCAAAGAAGCGTTGATGCGTTTGACGGCGCCGGGAGAGGCGGCGGGCACAATCTCGAGTTTTGCCAGCGCGGCGGCATCGTCTCCTTGGATATCGGCCACGTCACCGAGGAATACGCTGGGTCCTTTGACATAGGCTTCTTCTCGCAGCGCGACAACGTTCAGCGCAAGCGCCTGGGCAGCGGCCAGCAGCATGGCGGCCGCAGCAGCCCACGGGCGCCGCGCTCGAAGAATCTGCCGTTCACGAATCATATGTCACCGACCTCCCCTCCTACCGCCGGATGTTGTTTGCCGTTTGGAGCATTTCATCGGAGGTTTGCACTACTTTTGAACTTGCTTCGTAGGCGCGTTGAGCAATAATGAGCTGTATGATCTCTTCGACTACCTGCACGTTCGAGTTCTCGAGGAAACCCTGCTCCAGAAAGCCGACGCCTTCTTCACCGGGTTGTCCGATTGTGGGCGCGCCGGAGGCGTCGGTTTCGAGGAGGAGGTTACGCCCCAGCCGGGAATCCAGGCCTGCCGGGTTCGAGAATCGTGCCAACTCGATCTGGCCCACATTGACCTCAGCCGACTGCCCCGGGACCTTTACGGAGACCGTGCCGTCTGAATTGACGGTAATCTGCTCGTGGTCTTCGGGAACGGTGATGCCGGGCTCGAGGGGGAATCCATCAACCGTCTGGATGGCACCGTCATTGTTCAGCTTGAAGTTGCCGTCGCGGGTATAGGCGATTGTGCCGTCGGGCAACTCGATTTGAAAGAAGCCGTCGCCCTCGATGACGAGGTCCAGCTCATTTCCGGTCTGGATCATGTTGCCTTGCGTAAACAGTTTGGCGATTGAGGCGGGGCGGACGCCGTGCCCGACCTGGATGCCCTCGGGAATGGTCGCGCCCGTGGTGGTTTCCGTTCCTGCGGGCTGAAGGGTTTCGTAGAGGAGGTCCTGGAAATTGACGCGGCTTTTCTTGAAACCCGTGGTATTCACGTTAGCCAGGTTATTGGCAATGGTGTCGACGTTGAGCTGCTGGGCAATCATTCCCGTCGCCGAGGTGAACATTGCGCGGATCATCGTGTTTTCTCCTCACCCTAGACCGGCATGGCCACTTCGTTGATCAAGCGGCCTACCGTTTCGTCAATTGCGTTGATTACTCTCTGGTTCGCGGCGTAGATGCGCGCGCCGAGCATCATCTGGATCATCTCGGATGGGACCTGGACGTTGGAGAGTTCGAGGGATTTGTGGAGCACGCGTGTATCCGCAGCCTCCGCCGATCGCACCATGGCGTCATCGGAGGCCTGGTAAAGGTTGGCGCCCACCCGCGTCAGCATGTGAGGGTCCTCGAACTCTACAAGCCGAATCTGTGCGACGAGGAGTCCCTGGCTGTACACGTTTCCGTCTTCGTCGATGGCAATGTTGCCGCCGCTGACCTGGATCCCTCCGCCGTTCGCGGCCTGCACGTGGTAACCGTCGGCGGTGGTGAGAAGGCCGTTGGCGTCGACAGCGAGTTTTCCGTTTCGCGTGAAGCGTTCGCCCTGAGGTGTCTCGATCCCGATGAATCCGGGTCCCTGTAGTGCGATGTTGAGCGGGTCTTCGGTAACGGTGATACTGCCCGCCTGGGTATCGGTGAATGTCTCGATGAGCTTCTGGCCGCCTCCAGGGGCGGATTCTGCGTTCAGGCGGAAAGGATGCCGTGCGCTTTGGAGCAGGATTTCGTTAAATCCCTTGTTTACGGGAACATGACGGCGAAAGCCCGGGGTGGCGGCATTGGCGATATTGTTGGCGATGACGTCCTGGCGGGACTCGAGCCCCATCATGCCGGACGCGGCAGCATATAAGCCTTGAATCATGTGCCGTCTCCCCCCACACTCTTCGTGGGAACCCCGTTATTGTTGATGCGCGTGTACCGCAAGGATGGCCTGGCTCCGGCGTTTGGCAACAACTGGATATCAGGAACGTCTTTTGGGGTACCGCTCCTTGCTGCCAGGCCACCCGCGATACGGGCATGCGGCGACGCATCCATGCCGCCAAACTGGGTGGAGCAAGGCATGTGCCAAACCTTGGGGGAAGGGGCGAAATACACAACCCTCGTGCAAACAATTACTTATGGCTGAACAAGAAACTGGAGCTTTGTTTTTGCCGACAGTAATTCTTGCCGGGGTGCGGCACATTTTGCAGGGGGAATGGACTAGGAGGTAGGCGTTGCCCCACCCTCAGCTGCGGGGGATTCCGCCTCGTCAGCCCCGGGAGAAACAGGAGAGGTCTCGGGTTG
>Ga0209606_1002637_pt1 | contig 19342 bp, 14 predicted proteins | sample AD_UKC057_MetaG_FD_184412 | JGI IMG/M metagenome (GOLD analysis project Ga0209606, IMG submission 184412) | Active sludge microbial communities of municipal wastewater-treating anaerobic digesters from USA - AD_UKC057_MetaG (SPAdes) (version 2) | ecosystem: Engineered > Bioreactor > Anaerobic >...
GCCTTCAAGGTATATTACTCTCTGCTCAAGCTCTTCGTATGTTGGTTTTCTCGCTTCATCGCTATCCATTAAAATAAAACATATCACGCGCAGGCAATTTTAAAAAGCCTTTTTATGTTTTTTTTCAGAGAGCTAAATGCTTACCAATAGTCTATAGATTGACAAAACATGGCCGATTCCGGCGACAGGGTAATATGGATGCCTCCGACGACTATCGGGACGTCTCTGATACATTTGAACTCATCCGCCAGCATGAAACTTCATTTCAGAGAGCCGGAGTATGCCGACATGCAGACAAGGTCGGGAGCCACGCTTTTGAACCGACTGACCACAGAGTCTTTCAGCGAAAACAGTCGCTCAAGCCGCGGAGAATGGTAAATATTATAGTTTTGTCCAAAATAGACCTATATCAATGGGGGAATAAGTTTCGTGCCCGGCAAGTTTCAGCATGGATGAAAGGTATTCGATGCCGAGATTCTCGCGACCGAGATGAGTAAAAAGTATTTTTATTTATTAGCTTTCAAAGTCTTTCATAACGCTTTATACCGATCTGACATGAAGCTACGCTTTTAAAGATAGTAAATCTCAAGCGCCATGTTTTTTGCGAGTCGTAGAAAGCTTTCTTTCAAACTATTATTCTCCATCTTTTTTAGCGGCGCTCAACGATGATAAATGATTAAGAAAATACTTTATTCTTCGCGTTCGATTCTCATTGTATGTTTTGAATGTCGCATGTTTGAGCGTCCATGTTTCAGATTTGTTCTCCTGTTTGAATATCATGTCAATCAGCGCAAGAAATTTCCTTTTGAACTCAGTAAACGACGCAACGCTTTTTGTGGCGCGCCACAGAAAACGAGGCGAACCATAGAATTTCAGATAAGCCCGCTTAGTTAAGCGGTCAATCTCTTCGTTGGATAGAGATGTCCATGCGCGTGGCAGTTGCTTTTCTTGTTCAACCCCAAGAACGTAGTCTTTCCAGTAATCCTTCCCTGTGTTCTGAACCATATCCTTCCAAAGTGTTGTCCAAGGCTTGGCTGTTAGCTTGGAAAACTGGGCGTAATCCAATTTCAGTCGCTTTGCGAACTTGACAGTTTGTTCAAGGCTTTTTCTGGTTTCTCCCGGCACGCCTGCGAGGAAAAAGCCGAGGGTTTTAATGCCGGTTCTTCGTGTCAAATCAATAGTGTCCATTACTTGGGCTACACTTATTTGTTTATGCATGGCGGCAAGAATATCTTGATTGCTGCTCTCAATGCCATAATAAATGCGGCGGCAACCTGCTTTGCGCATCTTCTCAAGCAACATGGCGTCGACGTGGTCTATTCGGGATCGGCAGGCCCATGTGACATCGAGTCCGCGTCCGATAATCCCATCGCAAATAGACTCAACTCGTCCTCTTTGAAATGTAAAATCGTAATCAAAGATGTCAATTTCCCTTATGCCGAAATCGCGGACGCATTGCTCGATCTCGTCAACAACGATGACTGGGCTGCGGGGAGAATATTTTGTCCCGCCTGCTTCGCAGAAAACACAGCGCATAGGACATCCCAGACTTGTGATCATAACTGTGAAATTTTTGCGTTCAGTGGGAAACTCCGCATAGAGCTCGTTAGGCAGAAGGTGTCTGGCCGGGTTTGGATAAGCGTTAAAGTCCTCTTCTTCAGGACTGGCTTCGTTTACGATGATATCGCCATTGTGTTTGTATATCAGTCCCGGCACGGATTCAAAGTTGCGCTCTCTCTCCAACTCTCGGAGGAAAGCTGGAAACATTACAAGGGCGTGGTTGAGGCAACCGTAATCCACGACATCGTTCATGAGCGATTCGCGAGGATAAACACGGAGATTGTATCCACCGATTACAACCGGCGCTTTTACGGCGGCCTTGAGAGCGGCCGCCCATTCCATGGTCTCGCGGAACATGTACGTAGTCATCATAAACCCGATCAGGTCTGGCTTGAACTTTTTCAAAATATTTGTGGTTTCATCTATTGTCAATTCGAGGGTTCTCGCGTCGATTATAACAACCTCATGCCCAGCGCTCTCTGCTATAGCGGCTACCCATGCAAGGCTCAAAGGCGGAAATAGTCCGAAATACTTCTGAACTATCCTAATGTTCTCTTCGTGGAGCTTGTAGCTGAACGGGTTGAAAACCAATCCGATTTTCATGAAATGAACGATCTTCCCTTGTGTTTTGAAATTGTATATTTTAAAGTAGGTTATGTAAAGAATCAAAAATAACCGAAGAGATCCGATGATTCCAATTGTTCCGCGAAGCCAGACGAGACACTGCAAAGGACAAACGCGCATTCTATTGAAATGCGCGCTTGGAGAAGAATACGATGGCATGGTGGATGATTTTGAAAAGCGCATTGCGTCGTTTTGCGGCGTCAAACATGCAATAGCTTTTTCTTCAGGCAGAGCCGCTTTTTGCGCGTTGTTGGATTCGCTTAATTATCCGCCTGATGCTTGTGTTTTGATGCCCTCTCTAAATTACCCAGCCATGCCAATGACAGTATTAAAGCGAGGTTTGAATGTGTCGTGGATTCCCCTGCTAGAAAAATCTTTGGCTCCAGATCTCGAAAAAACGAAGGCGTCCTTGCCTTGCAACGCAAGAGCGTTGGTATGGCGCATTATTTCGGATTTCCCGGACCTGTGGACGAACTTCTATCGTTTTGTCGCGACCATGGTCTTGACCTAATTGAGGACTCGGCGCATTCTCTTGGAACCCGTTACAGGGGCATTCATGTCGGAGGCTTTGGTCGCGCTGCCATATTTAGCTATGAAACATCCAAAATCGTGAACACTTTCGGCGGTGGCATGGCAGTCACCAATGACGATGAACTTCGACAACGGCTTTCCGAGTCTAGAGAGAGCCTCGCTTCTCTGTCTAAAATTGATGTCTCGAAAAGAGCTTTGAAAAGCTATTTATCGGCTTTGGCGACAAGTCGTTGGGGTGGCTCTGCTTTCCTATATCCAGCATTGGCCGTGTCCCGCGCTTTAGGGATGCGAGACTTTGTTGAAGAACGCAAAGAAGGAGCAGCTCCGAAATCGCCTTTCCAGCTCGCCGGTTTGCAGTCGCGGGTTGGCCTAGCGCACATGGATCGCCTTAGTAACACGCTGGCTGTTTTAAAACGACAATTCCTCGAAATCCAGAAGGCCATAGACTGCTCCGGCATGGGCATGTATCAGGCGGAGGAAGGCTGCCCGAACGGCTTCATGACCGCCGGCATCTGTAAAGACGCCGGAGAATTGTCGCGCATATTCTTCAAAAACGGCATTGATATAAAAATCAACTACATGAGGGACTGCCCCGAATTAACGCCGGGGCTAGGCGCGGAGCGATGCAAGCCGGTTTCGAAGCGTTTGTTTCATGTTCCCAACAGGACAGGATTCTCCGAATCCGGATTCCGAAAATACATAGCCGCCATTAGCCGCCTGTTAGACAGCGCCGACCAGAGATTGTAAAATTGCATAGAATACACTGTGCCTTTGTTTATTTCTAATTTCAACTCCGATGGAGTGGAGATATTGACAAATCGAAACCAACGAGCTTGCATGGACGGAAAGATTTCTCTAATCGAGAACTCCTTTGGCGCGGACAAAAATAAAGACAGAGGCTCAACGAAGTTGCATCTGTTTTTGTTCATTTCCGCACTTTTCGGAATCGTCGCGATTGCTTTGGGATACATAGGAAATCTCAACAATAAACACGCTTCTAAAGGCGCGACTATACGGGCGCTCGCCTTGGATGACAGCGAGAGAACACACATTGTCACCTGTCATGAGAATTGGGCAAATCCAAACGCTGAATTTGAATGGGGCGATATCGGCAGCCATTTCAAAAGCATTAAACTCATAAACAGCATTGACACAATCAATCCGATCCGGTGCGTAACCAAACGGCTCGACGAGGCTCCAAATCCAGAACAAATCAAGGATTCGCTTTTATTTGTCGGAGGTTCCGTAGTTTTGGGCGAAGGGATATCTAAAAGATCCTCTTTTTCTGAAATCATCCGGGAACAATCAGAAGGCTTCGCCAAAGCCGGTTTTCGAAATGTGATAAATCTCGGATCAATGAATGAAAGTCTCATCGAACAGCATCAAGTGCTCAGCAGCGTTATCAAACACAAACCTGCGCAGGTTGTCTATGTGTGGACACCGGCAAATACTCCTACAAGCGATCTCTTTCAATTTGAATCGAAAAATGCGGTGGCCAATATTTTCGACCGTAGGAACAGGTTCAAAAATGTGACGATTTACCCTTTCGCAAGTTATATCAAAGGATATTATCAAAGCCGAAAAGACACAGAAGCGGCAATCAATTGGATTCTAAAGGCACACAGCGACGACAACTGCGGCTGGAGGGAATCCCTCGTTTCACATGTGGCGACGATGAAGAAGGAAACGGAGACTCAGGGCGGCAGTTTCAAAACCTTTTTGTTTCCGCTACTTGTCGGAGGCCGAGGCGACTATGTGTTTCAAGGCATCCACGACGATGTGAAGCGGTTATTGAAGGCAGAGGGGATAGAAACGGAAGACCTCTCCGAGCGAATTTTGTCGCGGCCCGCAGAAGAAATGCGGCTTCACGATTACAACAGACGTCCCAACAGCGAAACCCACCGCAGAATCGCCGCAGCCATGATGGAGAATCTCAGGATTGTCGCTTACGACCTTGAGCAGCCCCCGCAAGTTAAAAAAAAGGAAAGCGAAAAAAAAGACGCCAGCATGGTTTTGAGCGACGGTTTTTCGCAATGGGTTCGTTATACGGTGGTTTTTGCGCTGGCGCTTTGCTTGGCTGTTTTTCTTTTCGCGGCGCTACGGTTCGGAGGAAAAGAGCACAACCCGGATGAGCAGAAAAAACCGCAAATCAGAGCAGCCGCGGTCGTAGCGCTATTTTTTGTTTTATTAGCGGTTGTTTTCGGATGGAAATCGCTGTTTTTCGGACACCACATGCTTCCACTGGACATATTGAATATATATCACCCTTGGGCGCCGGAGGCAGGCCCGCAGTTTGACACTATCCAAAATCCATACGACAACGACAGTATCGACCAGATGTATGCGTGGCGCAAATATATCGCGGCAGCGGAACGAAATGGCGCTGCGCCTTTCTGGGATCCTTACACGCTTTCCGGCTCTTACTTAGTAGGCAACAATCAATCCGCGCTTTTTTATCCGTTTAGCTTGTTGTTTCGAGCACTGCCAGTTGAAAACGCGTTCGGGTATTACACAATCATTCATCTAATTATTGCCGCGTTCGGCGGTTTTCTGTTCTTAAAGCGGTTCGGGCTAAAAAATGAAAGCGCTGTTTTCGGAGCCTTGGCGTTCATGTTCAGCGGAAGAATGATTAGAGCGACCAATGAAATCAACTGTCTCGCGACTCTGGCGTGGTGGCCGCTCGTTCTCTGGTGTTCAGATATTGTCGTCGAGAAAAAAAGAGCGTCTGTTTCTTTGTTGTGTTCGTTGCCAATAGCCTTGATGTTGATGGCCGGCAATCTTCAAATCGGTCAATATTGCCTGATACTGGCGTTTGCCTTCTCAGTTAATCGAGCTATTAACTTATCTGAATCAGAACAACGGATCAGGGGAATTGCTGCTTGCGTCGGTCATTTTATTATCATGGCCGTCGCGGGAATGGCGATAAGCTCCGTTCAGATACTGTCCGTCATCGAATATTTATCTCAGAGCACAAGGGCGGCCGTGCCTTATGATCAGATTCCCCCAACGCCTTTATGGGTGTTTAAAATATTGTTGCTTCCCAACATAGCGTTAAAGAACAATTTTAGTATGAGTAGTTTTCCGTTCTTCACTAAATACAATATCGCGCTTTATTTCGGAATCGCCACGTTATTGTTTGCGATGGGCGCCTTATTTATAAAAAAGCGTCAACACCCAAGATTCTTTGTCTGGACCGCAATTGTGTCGGCTCTTTTAAGCCAAAAAATCTTTTATTATCCGATTTATCTTCTTGTTCCCGGAGCAAAGAGCTTTCAGCTTACGGAATTGTTGTGTGTTTTTGTGATCTGCTGTTGCTTTTCAGCCGCTTTTATGTTCGACGCCATATTTTTTCCAAACGCTAACGATGAAACGGAGAATGGCAAAAAACGAAGACGTTTTGGTCTAATGGCGGCGGCGGGCGGGATAGGTTTCATGTCCGGCTCTTTTTTATACGCGGCGGCTCCGCTCAGCTATTTACTGATTCCAGTGTCGCGCTTGTTGTGTTTCTCAGGCGTTTTTTTCGCGATTGTCGGAATGTTCAAACTTAGCCGAAAAGATTCCATCCGAGGTGTTAACATTTTCGCGTTATTGCTGATAGCCGCGCTTTCTGTGGACTTGTTGATTATCGCAGGGCGGTATACCACCCAAATACGCGTCGATACTGAGAGCAAGCCAGCCTTGATTTCTTATCTTGAAAATCTGAAGTCTGAGGAATCAAGGATAGTAAGGTTCGACCCTGAAGCCAATGTTGAAACATATTCCAGCATATTGCCGCCCAATTTGGCGCTTCTCGCGCCTGTGCCGGATATTCAAGGATATGACAGCTTGATGCCGAAAAATTATAACGATGTTGTGAATCTGATTGAACCGGGCGTCGCCAACGTCGGACTTGGCGGGGAACGAATTCGGGAACTTCGGAAACACAAATCCCTTGCTTCTCCGATTCTCAACATGCTCGGAGCGACGCATGTTTTATCAAGCAGGCAGTTGCCTGCGCCTTACGAGCTTCAAGAACAAAGCGGAGGGGTATTCGTCTATAAAAACCCCGCTGCGCTTCCACGTATGTTCTTTGCAAAACAGGCTTTGGTTCTGAATTCAGATGATGACACGCTGAAAATCATGGCGCGACGGGATTTCGATCCATTGTCAACAGCCATTCTGTCTCCCGCACACGGCATGATATCCGATAAAAAGCGTATTGATTACAGCGAAGCGAGAGTTCTTGATTATTCGGTTGGATACAACAAAGCATGGGCAAAGGTAAGCGCGGATGGTCCTGCGCTGCTAATCTACACCGACAATTTCATCCGTGGATGGAAAGCTTATCAGAATGGACGGATATTGCCTGTTCTTAGAGTTAATCACTCTTTCAAGGCGGTTCAGGTCGAGGCGGGAACTCACGAAATCTTGTTCGTGTTTAGACCTGACGGACTGGCAATCGGAGTCGCAATAAGCATAATATGCTTGGTTGTATATCTGATTGTCGCTCTGCTTTATTTCTATTCATTAAAAACTCGGATTAAACGGCCTATCAAGTTTTGCGATTCGTCAGGCAGCAATACGATGGAAATCTCATCGCCTACGGATTTTCAATCAAATGAATACGACAAAGGATAAATAATTGTGACAAATGCCTCTTCAAATCAACCGCGGCGTATTTTGTGTGTTATCGAACTAGTCCTTGCCTTGGCTGTTTCAATCGCCCTTCTTCATTTTTCTGTTAAAGGCATCCTCTCTGGTTTGCAATCAACTGGCCAAACTCTCGAAATGGCGGCAAAAGATAAAGCGCAGAATGACTTCCATGTTGTATGTTACGAAAATTGGAACACCCCTTTCGCCGATTTCTCATATTTAGAAGCATTAAACACGTTTACAGATATTGTCCCGCTCAACGGCGCTGGCATGGATACCATGAATTTCGTGCAATGCTGGTCGGAAAGAAGCAGCGTCACATATACCAGCGAACAAATCAATGACAGCGTGATATTTTTGGGCGGTTCCGTCGCTTCTGGAAAAGGCGTTCCCAAGAGTTTTCAATTTCAAGAAGTCATTAAAAAGATAGCAGTTGAGAGCAACGGTGAACCAGTTAAGACAATAGATTTTACTCTTGAAACAAACACTTTTTCACTTATTTTTGAAAAATATTTAGAACTTGTGAGAATGAACCCAAGATCGATTGTGTATGTCTGGTCTCCTGCAGACACCCCGTTCTTTTCACTCGAACCGCCGCTTGCCTTTGAAAACAGTGTGCATTGGGATCAGCCGAATCGTTTCATGATAAAAAACGGGTATCCAGAAGCTCAACTGTTAAAAGGCGCGTGGACATTATTTCAAGATCGCAACGATTCAAAGCGGTGGATTAAGAAAATAAATTCCAAAGCAAACAAAGATGGAATGGAGTATTTATTTTCCGCAATCAAAACAATGCGAGACGAGGCATCGGTTGCGGGCGTGGACTTTTCCTTTGTATATATTCCATTATTGGAAGGGCAGCGCGACCATTATGAATATGATGATATTCATGAAAAGATGTCGGCGTTTCTCGCCGCCAATGGAATCCCAAGCCTAGATATTGCCCCCGTTTTATTTAATCGCAATCCTCGAGAGTTCAGAGTTAACTCCATTAATTGGCGGTTTAATGAGGAAGCTCATAGGAGAGCCGCCGCCGCAATGGTTCCTTTTTTAGGCTTTCATTCCAAGCCTTCGCATTGGGATTCAGGCTTGTCGGATAAGAGAATCAGGCAATCTGATATTTCAGACGATAAATACGCTCGAACGGAGGAATACCCTTTCTGCGCATCAATATTCTTTCTTCTTTCGTTTCTTTTATTATCTTGTGTTATTGCTTTTATTCTGCATCTTCCTCTAATCATGAGAGAAATATCAGCAAGCGGGATGAAAACCTTTTTATTGCTATTATTAATTATCATATATGCCAGCTTGTTAAGGATTTATGTCTCGCCTCATGCGCATCTGGTTTTAGGCGACGAATATGACAGGTTGAGGATTATCGAATTGTGGATTGCCGGAATACACGGCGCACACATATACAATATATTTCCCGGGGCCATGATGGCATATTACCCCGCATATCTGCTCTTCGGGCTTCATTCTCAAGTCGGATTTTATTTCTCGGTCTTCTTGTCCACTGTATCATGCGCTATTATGTTTCTTGTCGTTAAATCCTTTATTAAAAATAATGGCGCCGCTTTGGTTGCCGCTTTTCTTTTAGCTAACTACCCTGTTTGCCTTCGTTTTTCAGGAAGTCACGCCGCAGAAAATCCTAATCTTATATTTATGCTTGTTTGCGTTTATGCGCTTGCGCAGTGCAGAACAAATCGCAGTTTTATTTCATCGTTTTTGTTTTTTATTTCACTTTCTTTCTTTGTTTTTATCCGCATTCACAACATAGCGTTCGCGATATTTATTCTGTATTGTTATATGAGTTATAACAGCAGACACATCGTTGCTGAACACGACAATAGTACGCATAATATATTTTCAAAAATAGTCGCCTCTGTTGTAAGAACCCGATCCGATATTGTTCCGGCCTTTATCTTCATGTTCAGTTTTGTATCCTGTCTAATCCTTATTTATATCAGCGCTACAATCGGCGATTACAACAGGAATATCGAGACAATTGCCATCGGAAATCATTTTGTCGATAATCTTCGTTTTTTTGTGTCAAATAAATATCTTCCAATTGCTTTCAGCGTCATTTGCAGCGTGTCGATTATTTTGTTGCTGTTAAAAAGACACTCGGTCATTTCCAGAAAGACAGTTGTGTTTTTCGTATTATGGATAGTTATCTATTTTATTTGTCATCTTCAGGCTGGGTCGGGCCAATATCTGAGATCGTCCGAATCGGTGCGGCACACGATGGACTTTGCCGCGCCACTTATAGTTTTGACCGCGCTCGGCATATATTTCATAGAAAAGTGTTTTTTCGGTAATATTGCAAAGAATACATTCAGAGTCTCTATGTTTATATTTATTGCCCTTGTCCCATTCTCTCATATGTCTGAGATTAGGGACAAAGGATATGTCGACAACTTGCTTAGAGCCACGGTGTCGGTAGCAGGCTTATATCCTAAAAGCGCTCTTTTTATTACAAACACATTTTTAGTATTTGACGCCATTGACTTAGATTTACGCGCGCCGGCAAGGCTTGCTCACTCTCCATCCGATGCTTTGCGGATATGCTCCAAAGGACAAGAATGTATTCTTGTTTTGTACAAAAATGATCAAGACGCAGATTTCGAATTTATTCGAAATCTGTGCCCGGAATCAATTCATTATATAAATTTGAAGGTAGCAATTTGTCCCTTTGATAAGCTTGCTGATATCCCAGCCAGCTATTTCCGCCGTCCATCATACGAAGCCGGGGGTGGAGACTATGTTAGTAATTTGCCATACGGGATGAATATAGAAATGCGGGACCGCAACAAAACAACCCAATACCAATGATAGCTATCACGGAATTATGAGTTTCTTACTAAATTAAAACGGATAAAATTCCGAAAAGTGCGTAAATAGAAAATAAGGTCAAGGTCTTCCTGATTGTAAGGTTAGGAGACAAAACAACAGGAGGATAGCTTGCGCATCTTCATAATCTCTTACATCATCCAAAGTTTCCATGATTTTCTCTCCTTACGACTTCATATATAAGCTGGCAAAAAGCCTGTTATGTTTTCTGTGTTACGTCTGTGTTACGGTGTTAATGGCTATATTTGCGGTATGACATAAAACCTATAAAACAAAAAACCGCCTTGTTAGACGGTTATTTGTCGATGGAGCTAATGGGATTCGAACCCATGACCTTCTGACTGCCAGTCAGACGCGCTCCCAACTGCGCTATAGCCCCGTTTTGTTTTGTTCCCGGATGCGCGCTTGTGGGTGTGTTGCGCGGCGTGGTGTCCGGTGGCGCTTCGGTGTGTTCGGGCCGGTGGGGGGTAGGTGGTTGGGGCGGGGGAAGCGGCCGGCCGTCGCATTGTGTGTTCGGTTGTGCCCGGTTTGCGTGTCGCGCGGACCGGGGTTTTGCCGAGAGACGGATTTGAACCGCCGACGCAGGGATTTTCAGTCCCTCGCTCTACCGACTGAGCTATCTCGGCTCCTGCTTTGTGTTGACGTTGCGCCTGACGCTGGCTGCGGCTGCGTGTTCTCCTGCGGGGAGGCCGTTGAGGGTCTCCGAGTGTGGCAGGGGAGCGGGCAAGTGCCTGCGGGGGCGGGGCGTCAGAATTTCTTTTTTCTGCTTTTGCGCACGCGTTCTTTGATTTTGCGGCGGCGCTTGTCGCTTGGTTTTTCGTAAACCTGCGAGCGTTTGTAGTCTTCCTGAATTCTGGCGTCGCGGCAAACGCTTCTGAAGCGTCTGAGAGCGCTTTCTATCGATTCGCCTTCATGAACTTTTACTCCCGGCAACTTTTACACACCCTCTCTAGATTTCAGTTTTTCAACTACGGAGCCGACGAGGATTGAACTCGCGATCTCCGGCTTGACAGGCCGGCATGTTAACCGCTACACCACGGCTCCTTGCATCGGGCTTGCTTGGGCGGAGTGGGTTTCGAACCCACGGCCTCTTGCGTGTGAAGCAAGCGCTCTCCCGCTGAGCTACCCGCCCTTGTTTTGTTGCCCCCAAGGGGACTCGAACCCCTGCCGCCGCCTTGAAAGAGCGGTGTCCTAACCACTAGACGATGAGGGCGGCTTTGATGAGCCGTCCGGGGTTCGAACCCGGGACACCCGGATTAAAAGTCCGGTACTCTACCACCTGAGTTAACGGCCCGTACGCGTCCCTTACAGGCCTTATCCGGCCTTCCGGATTGTTTCTCCGGGTTGGGTAAGCCCTTTTCAAAGTTCACAAACTCTAAATTTTAGCGTCCCGCTTTGCCGCTGTCAATATGCGGGGCGGCAAATATGGCGGTTTTTTTTGTCGTTTCCGGTTGTTTTCCGGCGCGCCTCACACGAATTTCCGCAGTATGACGGTCTGCGCGCGGCGCGGGCCGACTGATATGATCGAGATGGGGGCTTTGATGATCCGCTCGATGTTTTTAATGTATTCTTTTGCTCCTTTTGGCAGGTCGCGGTAGTCTTTGACTCCGCTGGTGTCTTCTTTCCAGCCGGGCATTTCCTCGTAAACGGGCGTACATTCGCGGAGTTTTCTGAAGTCGGTGGTGAATTCGGTGATGGTTTCTTTGCCGACTTTGTATCCGACGCAGATTTTGATGGTGTCGAGTTCGTCGAGGACGTCGAGTTTGGTCATGGCGAGGGCGCTCATGCCGTTGATGCGGACGCTGTAGCGGAGCAGGAGGGCGTCTAGCCAGCCGCAGCGGCGGGGGCGTCCGGTGGTCGTGCCGAATTCGCCGCCTTTTTTCTGTATGTGCGCGCCGATCTCGTCCTGAAGTTCGGTGGGGAAGGGGCCTTCGCCGACGCGGGTGGTGTAGGCTTTGGTGATGCCGAGCACGCGGTCGATTTTAGTGGGGCCGATGCCGGCTCCGACGCAGGCTCCGCCGGCCACGGGGTGGGACGAGGTGACGTACGGGTATGTGCCGTGGGTGACGTCGAGCAGGGTTCCCTGCGCGCCTTCGAACAGCACGATTTTCTCTTCTCTGAGCGCGTTGTGGATTATCAGGGAGGTGTCGCCGACGTATTGTTTGATGGCTTGGCCGTACGCGAAGTATTCGTCGCAGATGGCGTCGGCCTCGAATCCTTTGTCCTTGAAGATTTCGCGGAGGATGAGGTTTTTGTATTTGAGGGAGTGGCCGAGGCGGCCTTCGAACTCCTCGCGGTCGAAGAGGTCGCTGACGCGCAGTCCGGTGCGGGCCATTTTATCGACGTAGGCTGGGCCGATGCCGCGCCCGGTGGTGCCGAGCTTGTGTTTGCCTTTGAGTCCTTCCTCGTACTGGTCGAGCGTTTTGTGGTATGGCATGACGAGGTGGGCGTTGCCGCTGATCCTGAGGTTGGAGAGGCTGACGCCGCGCGCTTTGAGGTTTTCAATTTCTTTGATGAGGGTGGCAGGGTCAATTACGACGTCGTCGCCGATGATGCAGATTTTGTCTTCGTATAAGATGCCGGAGGGGATGAGGTGGAGTTTGTATTCCTCGTTGTCGACGACGACGGTGTGGCCGGCGTTGCTGCCGCCTTGGTAGCGGACGACGAGGTCCACGCCCTCTGCGAGCATGTCTGTGACTTTACCTTTGCCTTCGTCGCCCCACTGGGCTCCGACCAGAACTATTGCGGGCATGATTGCCTCCAGATGACTGCCGCCGCGTTGCGCCGGACCGTAACAACAAAAAAACTCAAACGGCGCAATCTCCGTTTGAGCAGATTGCAACAAATGTTAGCACGGGGGGTTGGGGGTGTCAAATCTTTTCTGCTTTGTTTTTTTCTTGTTTTGAGGCGGAATCCGGGCGCGGTTCGCGGAGGGGAAAACGCCAGATTGCGGAGCGGCTCCCGGCTGTTTTGCCGACCTCGCTTTTTGATGGAAACACAATGTCTCGTGGCCCTGCTTGAATAGTTTCACGGGGTTGCGGGAAAGTTTTTTTTGCTATGTGAAAACAAGCTTCCGCGCTCCTAAAAAAACGTTTGACAGCCGGTTTTGTTGAACATTGCTCATTAGTAAAATATTTGGGGGCGGCGCATTTCTTTTTTTGTTCGGTAGGGGGTGCTTTCCGCGCGCAATAGCAGCGACAATTTTGGGCGGGGCAACCCCGCCCCTGATTCAACCCGGATTCGTCGATAGAAGCGACGAACCGGGGCGATTTTCATAGCGGCGAACTGCTTCGTTGCCGCCGCATTTTTTTGTTCATGAATCGTATGTTCTATTCACTGCAAAAACGCGTCTTGCGCCTCGCGTTTCATCCGCTCTGAAAAATCGCTTCCGAATCCTAACCCGAATTTCACGAGAAAAAGCCGGGCTAATGAAGTATTTGGGCTGAGCGTGGAATGCTCAAACAGACATTGCTTGTTTAGCGGATGTCAGATTATGCCTTCGGAGCGAAAAATCACCTAGTCGGGCTGCCGCTTTTGAAGGAGATGACGACTTTGCGGTTTTTGCCTGTGCCTTCGCTGGTGGTGACGATATTTTTGTAGTTGGCCAGAGCGAGATGGATGATGCGGCGGTCTTGAGGGGGCATGGGCGCGAGGGCTTCTGGTTTGTGGGTTTTCATTACTTTTCTGGCTACGGAGCGCGCCATCTTATGGACGGATTCCTCGCGGCGTTTCCTGTAGTCGCCGACGTTGATGACGACTTTCTTTTTGTTGCCGAATTTTTTCGTCATAACGACGTTTGTGATGAATTGAAGGGAGTCGAGGGTCTGGCCGAATTTGCCGATTACGACGCCGGCGTCTTTGCCGGTGATGTCGACCGAGATGTCGTTCTGTCCTTCGCACACGTCGATGTCACATTCGACTTCGAGGCATTTGAAGACTTTTTCGAGGAAGTCGCGGACTTGGTCTTCAGGGGTGTCGTCGGAGAAGACGCGGGGGCTGCCGGGTAGGGTGGAGGCGATACGGTTGGGGTCTGGTTCGATTTCAGGTTCCGGGGCCGTGTTGACGAGGGCGACGCGGAGTTTGATGTTGCGGGAGCCGATGAGCCCGAACAGGCCCTCGCGGGGAGTTTCGAGAACCTCGACGAACACGTCGTTTTCGTCCGCGCCGAGTTTTTCCAGCGCTGCTTTTAGGGCTTCTTCCCGCGTGCGGCCTTCCTGAATGACTTCTTTCATGAGGATCACCTGTCGAATATGGTTTCGGCGCGAGGCGGACAAGTCCGCCTTCGCCGGACTGTTTCAATCGGTCGGTTTAAGACTATCGCTTTTTTCTTTTCTTGCTTTTCTTCGAGCCGCCGCTTTTCTGCGCCGGATAGTTCTTTTTCTGTGAGCCGCCGGACTTTGGTTCCGCCGTTTTCGAGGCGGAGGCGGTTTTTGCCGGACTGGATTTCTTTGAGTCGCCGTCTCCGGATTTTTCCTTCTTAATACTATCCGGTGGAGAGTCGGTTTTTTTGTCGGATCGGGAGGTCTTGGCTTTTTCGGAAGCTTTCTTGGTGTCCGTCACGTTCTTGGCTGGAGTGCGGGTGACGGCCTGTTGGGCGAACTGAAGGAGGTTGGAGACGCCCCAGTAAAGGAGAACGCCCGTTGGCATGAGGAAGGCGAAATATATGATCATCAAATTCATCATGATCATGGTCGTCTTCTGCGACGGGTCTATGGTCATCATCTTCTGCTGCATGATAGTCGTCACGGCCATGACCGCCACGAGGATGAGGGCGGGAGCGTAGAGGTAGGTGTCCCTGAGGAATCCGATGCCGAGGAAGCTGAGGTCGATCATGCCGGGCATAACGGTGTGAAGGTTGGCTAGGAAATCGTTGGAGAGTTTGGTTATGGCGGCAGTGGTGAGGTCGAGGCCGTAGAAGGATTCATTGACGAGGATGAAGCCGTTTTTTTCGGGCAGTCGCAGAACCTGATAGAGCATGATAAAGATGGGAATTTGAAGAACCATCGGCAGACAGCCGCTTATCGGGTTGAAGCCGACCTCTTTGTATAGGGCCATAAGCTCTTTGTTGAGCTTTTCTTTGTCGTCTTTGTATTTGGTCTGGAGTTCTTTGACGCGCGGCTGAGCCTGTTGCATGGCTTTCATGCCGCGCAACCCGCTGAACGTGAGGGGGAGAAGAATTAACCTGATAATGAATGTGAGCAGGATGATATCCCAGCCGTAATTGCGTGTGAATTGGTGGGAGAAATCAAGAAAACGAAGAAAGATGTCTGATAGGAGGTCCACTTTATATAGCCGCCTTGTCGGGATTTGTTAGTTCTTTGTCGCAGGCCGCGCGGGGCGGAACCGGGTCATAGCCGCCGCGGGCGAAGGGGTTGCAACGGATGAGCCTCCAAGCGGCCATCGCGCCGCCTCGGATGAATCCGTATTCGCGTAGCGCGTCCATCGCGTATTCCGAGCATGTGGGAGTGTATCTGCATGCCGGAGGAAGCAGTGGCGAAATGCGCTTTTTATATATCTTCAGAACGAAGATTGCGATTCGGGCTAACACTAATTATCCTTGTGAATCCGGTCGAGCAGCGGCCTGATTTCGGCTTTGGCTTTTTCCAGCGCGGCGCGATCGGCGGATTTTTTCAACAGAACAATTAAGTCTATGCCGTTCATTGCCGGGTGCGGGTTGACTCGGATGTGTTCGGACAGAACCCGTCTGGCGCGGTTGCGCGCGACTGGGCCGCCGAGTCTCACCGGAACGAAAACGGAACATCTGCCTGAAGAAGGCCCCGGACGGTAAATGAGCGTCAGGGTTTCGCCGGAAGCTCTCGCGCCCGAACGGAAAAGGGCGGAAATATCACCGCGACCGCTGACAGATTTCCGGGGCGCGCGCCGGTCAGACTGTGAGCCGTTTGCGCCCTTTTTTGCGCCGGGCATTGATAACCCTTCGTCCCGCTTTGGTTTTCATTTTGGCTCTGAAGCCATGCACGCGTTTTCTGCGTCTGTTGTGCGGCTGATACGTCCTTTTCATTGCTATGCTCCTCTTCTCCGCCTTCGTCCGGCCCTGCCATGAACGTTAACACGGACCCGCCGGAGCCGCCGGCGAATCCGCGCGGTGTTTCATAGCTATTATTTATACAGCATACAGCCAATCCGCGCTCGCGGATTCCGAATATATTAACACAAGCTTTTTTATTATTCAACCCATAGGGAATCTTGGCAGAGAAGCCGGGGAATCCGGCTCGAACCGGCCCCGGCGGGAGTTTAGTTGTTTTTCAAGGGCGTTTTGACGGGGCCGCCGACTAAATGTTATGCGCGCGCTCTTATCGATTTTTCCAGTTCGCCAAGTGTGCGGGCGAGGGATTCCTCCCCGCGCCGATGAGCGTCTACTCGTTTTGCGGTGTTGCACACTGAGGATGGCCCGACGCCGAACATGTCGCCCAGACAATCCAGAGGGGTGTCTGTCATGTTTCTGCAAAGGAAAATCGCCGCGTTCCGGGGGTAGTTAGGCTTGGTTTTATTGTCCAGAATCGACTGCTTTTCCACTTTAAAAAACTCGGCGGTCATATCAATAATCGTATCAGGGAGGATTTTTACGGGCGGCGTCTGGGCGGCTTGGACGGCTTTTTCTTCGAAATCCACGTTTCCCAGAGTTCGCGACTTTTTCAATAAAACTGTCATCGCCTGCATGTTGATTCCCGCCGCCGCCGCCACGTATTCCTGAAACCTTCGAATTTTCCTGTCGCGGTCTCCCCGAAGCATGAGAGCGCGTCATTGGCGGATACTGACGGGGGCTGGGCCGCGCCGCGCGTGTATGCTTGGTGGCTGCTCCATTGGTATGATTCCGGCGTCCGGGAGAGTTTCAGGTGCGTCGGAAGGTAGTGTATGTAGCGGACGAGTTTAAGAAGGTATCGATCTTTATCGATCAGAGAACTGGTGTAGCGGCCTTTGAAAACCTGAGCAGTCCTCTTGCGGCGGGTGTTGGCATAAGCGGTGTAGTGGCTGTTGACGTACTGCATGGCTTTGGTGAGATTTCCGAGAGGGGTTTCGAGCAGCAGCCGGTATCCGTCGTCCAGAAGAACGTAAGCATGCAGGGATAGTGTGTATCTTTTTAGCGCGGCGTCGATGATTTCAAGGAATCGGCGGCGGTCGATGTTGTCCTGAAAAAGAGGCTGGTCCGGCATGGAGCGGGCAGAAACGAAGTAAAGAGCGCCGGGGAATTCAATTCTCGACGGTCTGGGCATAAGGCTGACCTCCCAAAGATGCGGCCCGATTAAAGGCGGCGAAGCGAAGATAGCCGAGCGCCGCAGTTGTGTCCTGATTATGCGCCCCGAGGATTCGGAAACGGGCAGTCGGCCCGTCCGCGCGGCTGTCGGCATGTTTTTTAAAGACAAATCCGCCGGAAGTTCCGGGCGCGGCTTGCCCCGGCGGAATGGTCGATCTGATTGGCTTCGCTCCTTCGGGGTTTCCTGAAGGAGCGGACAGTCAATTATAATAATTATGATTTAAGTGTCAACTGAAACCGGGGCTGCCAGAGCGGAATGTGCGGCGGAGACGACGGAGACGATGTCGGGAGAGAAACCGGCTGGGCCGTCTGTCTTAAGAAGGGCGAAGAACTCGATGTTTCCTTTCGGGCCGGGCAGGGGGGAGTGGCAGAGGGCGGCGGCATGGAATCCGAGGGCATCGGCGCCGGCTATGGTTTCTTTGAGAATCTCGATGTGGGTTTCGGGGCGGCGGACGACGCCTTTGCCGGCGCGCTCTCGGCCCGCCTCGAACTGGGGCTTGACAAGGGCAAGGGCGGCTCCGTTGCTTTTTAGCAATCCTTGCGCCGCCGGAAGGATTTTTAACAGCGATATGAACGACGCGTCGATGACGGCAAGGTCGAATTTAAAAGGAAAATCCGCCGGGTCGAGGTTGCGGGCGTTGACGCGCTCGATGACGGTCACTCTGGGGTCGTTCCTGAGGCTGAGAGCGAGTTGACCGTATCCGACGTCCACCGCGTGGACGGAGCGAGCGCCTCGTTGAAGCAGGCAGTCGGTGAACCCGCCGGTGGAAGCTCCGATGTCTATGACGTCCAACCCTGAAGGGTCGAAGCGCATGGCGTCGAGCGCTCCTTCGAGCTTGTGTCCGCCCCGGCTGACGTATTTGCGGATTGTCCCGCGCAGCCTTATCTCGGCTTCCACCGGGTAGGAGGTTCCGGGTTTGGTCGCCGGGGAGTCGTTCACGAGGGCCTCGCCGGCCATGATGATAGCGCGGGCTTTCTCCCGCGTCGGGGCAAGCCCTCGCTCGACCAGCAATATGTCCAACCGTTTCTTTTCCAACGCGGCCCCGTTCCTCTGTCTCCGCCGGAGGGCGGAAGCTTGATAATTATAGCCTGAGAGGAGCGCGATATCGCGCGGCTATTCCATATTTCGGCGCGCGGCGTTAGATTATCGAAAGGATGCGCGCGCGGAACGCGGCGCGGAGCGGATGTTTTGGGAAGAAGAATAATGGTGATAGGCGGCGGAGCCTCCGGGCTGATTGCGGCGGCGCGGGCGGCGGAACTTGGCGCGGACACGCTTGTCATCGAGCGAATGGAGCGCCCGGCCCGCAAGCTCGCCATCACCGGCAAAGGCCGTTGCAATTTCACCACGGGCCACGATGTGGCGCACGCGATAGAGGCGTTCGGGGCGAACGGCCGTTTCCTCCACAGCGCTTTCGGAAGGTTCTATTCGGAGGATATCATCGCAATTCTCGAATCGCGGGGAGTGAGGGTGAAGGAGGAGCGAGGCAAGAGATATTTTCCGGAATCGGACAGGGCGCTGGATGTGGTGGACGCGCTGGCGGGGCTGGCGGCGGACAACGGGGCCAAGCTGATGACGGGGTTCAGGGTGGAGAGGATCGGGGTCGAGGGGGGGCGCGTCGCGAGCGCGGAGGCGGTCGGCCCGGACGGTTCGAGGGTGGTTTTCGAGGCGGACGCGGCGATAGCTGCGACGGGCGGGATGTCATATCCGGGCACCGGCTCGACGGGGGACGGATACCGTCTCGCGCGCGAACTGGGCCATACGGTCGTCCCTCCGGTTCCCGCGCTCGCGCCTATCGAGTTGGCCGGGGACGCGCATCCCGCGCTGTCTCCGCTGTCCCTGAAAAACGCCTCTGCCGCGCTGACGTCCGG
>Ga0209606_1002642_pt1 | contig 19315 bp, 12 predicted proteins | sample AD_UKC057_MetaG_FD_184412 | JGI IMG/M metagenome (GOLD analysis project Ga0209606, IMG submission 184412) | Active sludge microbial communities of municipal wastewater-treating anaerobic digesters from USA - AD_UKC057_MetaG (SPAdes) (version 2) | ecosystem: Engineered > Bioreactor > Anaerobic >...
ACCTAAACCATAATAATTGCGGTATATTTCATCAATTTTATCTTTCTGTGATTGGTCTAATCGATTAATTGCATCTGTTAAATTGTCCTTTTCATTTCTCTTTAAATTTAATGTTGCAAATTTGGTAACATCTTCTATACGGTCAGCAGGCGTCATATTTGATTTGTTATATATCTCTAACCCTGTATGAACATCTAAATTAGATTCACCAAATATCATTAATTTGATAGCTTCTAATGTTGAAACATCACGTAATGGCATTCCATTTCTATCAGTCAAAAAACCACTTGTTAATGCGTTATAACCGTGCGCTATGTTATATATTTGTGGCAATCTCTTACGAAATGTGCTTCTAATAAAATCTTCTTTCGATTGTGTTTTTGCATTACGAATCATATCACGTGTAATATCCACAATGAATGCGTCAAGCAAACCACTCATATCACCTAGCTGACGAAATCTAATATCTGTAAATGTTCCCAATACTCCATCATATAATGCACTGTAAAACTTTCGAGCGTTCTTTTCTGATGCTCCTAAATTCATTAGATATTGAACTGTTTGTTCTTCCATCCAGACATCGATTTTAAAGTTCTTGTCCTGATTGGATATTTGGACTAAATCCTCTATTAACATTTTTGCATCTTCCGTTCCTGGCATATTGCTATACCCTACAAGCAAAGTGCTGGCAATTGCAAATGCCCCAAGTCCAGCTACCGCCATTTTCTTTTGTTGACTTGCACCTGCTCTAATAGTCAAATCAGCTATATAATTGCCTATATAATATAATTGATTAATGAATGGCGATTTCATTGTAATAAACCATTTACCTAATGGCACGTGGTCTATCAACCAACGTTCAATACCCGAGCGCCATTCTTTTTCGTAAATACCTTGTGTCATAAATGAAACATCTAAGCCTCTAGTTAATACTTCATCTATCGCAGCTTCTTCTGTTATCTTTCCATTGGCGATTAAATCTTTATATGTAGGAGCATCCAGTGCGGCTTGCATCATAAGAGAGGCGTATCTATTCATAAACTCCGTATGTTTCATAGGACTGTATCCTGCCTCTACAATTTTACGTAAAGATTTACCAAATTGCGATGTTACACCTTCTACTATAACGGGTTGTATAACATTCCGTTTGAATATCTCTTGATGTATAGTATTTAAAAATGGATCGCCATAAGGCGAAGCATTAGCAAAGTGTTCTTTAAATAGTTCCATTTGCGATAATACCTCTGCCTGTGCATATCTTTTTACTACAGTTGTGCCTTTGGCTTTGTCATACATCTTATTTAGTGCTGCTAATTGGCTCATTAAATATGTCGAATTAGTAATGGTGCCATTCAATCTATTTTTTGTAGCTAATACAGCATTTGTAAAATACAAAGTACCTACGCCAAGTTGTTCTACCGCTCGCCCCATTACTCCAATTTTAGAGTTATTAAATGCATCTACAGTTTGCTTTACTGTCGATACGTTAATATTCAACATTCTATCGTGTAAATCTTGCACCAATCTTGGGTAGCGTCCTTCTATACCCATATCGTGCAATGTCATTAACTCGTCTAACAGTATATTACGATAACGGGTTTTTAATTCCGATTTCTGCAAACTTTCTTTATTCTTATTCATTGCGTCTAGATAGTATGAGTCTTTATTGACTTTTTTACCTGTATATTGTAATAAGTCGTCAGGATGATACCCAAAAGAATTATTTGTTGTTAATTGGAATAATGAGGGATTTTCTAATTTAGTAAGCATTCGACGTAATACTCTTTCTAATTCTGCTTCAGCTTGACTATGTGTTAATGAGTTCAGCATATCATCTACATCATCAAAGTATTCCATAGCTGATGAATCCAACATTCCTTCGTCAGCTAAACCTTCTAAATATGTTTTATATTCGCTTATTTTTCCTACAATTTTCGCTTTGTTAGCGTTTAAATTTTCAGCAATATTAGAGGTTTTTAAAATTGACGCAACTATTTCTTTAGCTTCTGTTAGTGCAAGATTAGTTTTAAATTCATATTTAAATGTTTGGACTTTATATAGACGCCCCGCTTCATCTATAAAAATATTTGCAGGATATTTCAGGTCTTTGGGTGGGAGCCTTAAATGGCGACCTCCTATATTGATGCCATATTGCATAAAATTATTAACTTTCTTTTCGCTATCGTAGTATAGCATATAATAGAATGGTTCCGTTTGTTTATATGTGGGTATTTTCTCAAAGTCTTTATTTACTTCATAGATAGATAGCCCATAAGGAGCCCGATATTTCATATCCCAATCACGTGTGCTATGTTGTATTAATATAGAATGGTCTTTGAATTTGATAGCTTTATCTAACAAATCAACATATTCTTCGTATTGTGCAATTAATGCTTCATTTTGCTTTATTTGGTCACGGAACCCTTTCGCTGCTACATTATCTTCCTCAAGATTTTTTAATTGGGAAGTGAGTAGTTTATTCGTTTGTTCTCTATTATCAATTAATTTTTCATATCTTTCTTTTACCGTAGGTAAATCTGCCACTGTATGCCTATTGACATCAATAATATTAGAAGGTATATTATTAAGTATAGCATAATCAGTTAGCCATTGTTCAGCATCTATTTTGTTTTTATATAAATCAATTACTTGCTGTTGGAAATCTTTACTTTTTGATAATAATTTAGATAATTCAGGTGCTTCCTGTTTGAATACTTTATGAGCATATTCGATTATTAAATCGTCTTTTAAATAATTTCCTTTAAGATTATTAGTTCGTATGTCTAGTCTTTTTAAATCCCTAACTTCTTTAGGATATTCATCAGCCGCACGCCACGCATCTTCTAAATCTCTAAATACTCTATCGCCAATTTCACCTATATAATACGCCATACTATTAGGTGCTTTAATTCCCATTTCTTTAATTTCTTTATCAGCACCTTTCAATTTTTTAATAAAAGGATTAAAAATTTCTTTCTTCCACTCTTGGTCTTTTCTAGCTACTGGCATAACGCCATCTTTAATCATCAATCTTCGCAATCGTGTTACAGCGTCTCCTACTAATTGCACTATAGGAGCACCCCATAATTGCTTCGTTTCGTTTTGTTTTAGAAACATTTTTGCATTTGCGGTAGCTTCTGCTAATTTATTTGGATTAGTTTCTTTAATTCTATCAAGATAATTCACTACTGATATATAGTTAGAATATGGTTTATTAGGTCTTTCATTATATAAGGCTTGTAATTCGGGATAATCTTGCATACGTGCCAATATATCTTCTTTTGCCATAGGGATATTTATATCTTTTCTTGCAAATTCAGTTGAATAGGCATCGGGCAACCCCCGATTTTTATATAAATTTTCAATTGCCTTTTCATCATATTGATTAAATGCTCTTTTCAATAAATTATGAATAGCGCCTGGTAGTTTTTCTAGTCCTGGGAATAATGACATATACAATGTGTTCTCATCAGAATTAATTGATAAGTCATTTTGCAAAGGTTTGAATGTAACCGTTCCATTTTCTAAATGTTGATATTTACCCAAATGATTTAATTTAATAAAGTCCTGTGCTTCCTGGTCTGATAATCCAAGTAAAGTTAAAGCATTATGTAAATTATCTTCACCACCCCAATCTAATGTTAAATATCCACGTTCTGTACCCTCGCTAATTTTAGTTAAATAAACAGGAGAATTTTTATCATTATCAATTAAATTGGATATTTTATTTATAATTTTTTGATTATATTTAAATTCTTTTGATTGTTTAACTGTGCCATCTATATCTTTCAATCCTGCTTGTAAAGTTTGTCGTGTAAGTATATCATTTTCTAATTGTTTGTTAGTCGCAGTACGTTTCTTTTGTTGTTTTGGTGGAGGTGTTTCAATAGTTTCGGGTGCTATTATTTTGGGCATATCTTGTATTGTGATCTTTCCATCGGGGGTATATCTAGCTACTATATTTATATTATCATATTTATACAAAACTCCTTTTATCGGACCATCTTCAAATGGGACAATATCACTTAATATTGCAGTAGGATAATTTGTTTTAATTTGTTCGTGTGTATTAAATATAGTATGTTCATTAGGTGTCAGTTTGATATTAATATTTCTATCTTTGAGAAACTTAACAACATCAGCAACAGTTTTTGCCTCGTTGAATGCTTTGGCGTAAGTTTTAGGTGTTATATATTCTGTAATGTTTTTTGTATAATCAGATAAATTAGATGCATCAACTTCATTTTCATTAGCATAATTATCTCGCATTATTGGATCTTTGATATTACGCAATTGATCACCAATCCATTCAAGTTGGTATTTTGAAAGTTGAGATAATTTTGCTTTGCTTACATAACCTGTAGCTTCTATATTTTTTGCATCTTGTTCTACTTGTTTAGTTATCTTTTCTGTTGTGCGTTGTTCTAATATTTTAGTAGGCGATGGTATAGATTTCTTTTTTAATTCCTTTTGTGGTTGCTCTTTACTTTTAACAACTGATTTAGGAGTTGGTTGCTCTGCAGGTGTCTCCGCTACCTTTACAGTTTGCTTTGCTTGTGTTGTAGGTTCCTCTTTTACTTGCGTAGGTTCAGGTTTAATAGGTTCAGGATTTACAGGTCCAGGTTGCTCTTTTGGAGTTGCTTTAACTTCTGGAACTCCAATTTGTGATTTATAAGTATCCCAATTTTTGGCAAGATTAGTAATTTCTTTTGCATTTAAAAAACTTTTGGTGACTGGCGTACCTTTATAAAATCGATTTGTATAATGCCATTCTGGTTCTGGAATTGCATTATTTATAACGTGTTGTACATTCATTAAACTTTCACCTGTCGCTTTCTGAAATAAACGATAAGCATCTTCAAGGGGCATTTTGCCAGGATCTTTCATTGCTTTGTTATATCTTCTTACAGCATCAGCACGGAGTTCGGCGTTAGTCTTGAAATCTTGTATATCTATTTCAGGTTCAATATTTTCTTCATCATAATCTTTGCCTTTATAATTTTCTTCTATATCTTTAAGTGTTTTAATTTCAGGTACCACTTTGGTAGGAACTTCCTGCGTTATTGTTTCAGGTTCTACCTTTGCAGTTTCTTCACCCTTAATAGCAGGTTGCTCTGGTATTGTTTTAATTGGTTCTTCTACTTTTGTAGGTTCTGTTATATTTTCAACAGGCTTTACTTCTGTTTGTGGAGGTATTTCTTCTGTCTTGGTAGTTTCTATTGGCTTAATAGCTTCCTCTTTAACAAGGGGCATTTCTGTTTGTTCTGGAGGTATTTCCGTTGGTTTAGTTTGTTCGATTGGAACGTTTTCTGTTTGAGTTGGCTTCTCTGTAATTTCAGGTTCTACTGGACGTGTTGGTGCAATCTTCGCTTGTTCAGGTTGCAACGGTTCTTTAATAGGTGGAGCTGTTTCTCCCGCCACTGTTTCTGGTTGAATGGTTTCTTCTGTTGGTGGTATTGCTTCTTGCGGTGCTGTTGCTGTTTCTGTTGCTTCAGGTTCTGTTTTTGGTGGTTCAATAATTTGCTCGGGCAATTGCTCGGGTTTAGGTTCAGTAATAGTTGGTATTTCTTCACGTGTTGGTTCATATTTTATTTCATTGGGTATATCGCCCGTAATAGTTTGACTATATTTTTTAAATCCAGGCTGTGTCATTTCGCCTTGATGTAGTGTGGGGACTTTAGTCTCGGTATTAATATATATATCTAAATCATTAGGTAGAATGCCTTTCTGTTTTTGTATTGTTAGATATTCATTTAATATACCTAATTCATTTCTATACATATCCACAGGTGCTTCTTTATTGCTTAAACTTGCAATATGTTTATCATTAGAAATGTAATGTAAAGTTTTAGTGTCCCCATCGTCGGTATATATAATATAACCTTTCTTTTTGCCCTCGCCTGTAATTGCTTGAACATTTTGAATGTTATCAGGATTTATTTTATGAGTTTCAAGTATTTTATGCACTGCTTCCTGTAACCGTTGTGTTTCTTTACCCTTAAAGAAACCATCAATGCTCGTAAGATTTTGAAAATATTCATTTGCTTCTTTAATATCTTTTGTTTTGGCTAATGTTGTAATAATTTGGCTTGCACCTTGATCGGGATCAACTAATATTTCAATTAATTTATTAGCAGTTTGTGGTGAAATATTTTCTTGCTCTGCTACTTGTGGCACAACTTTCTCTGCCGCTCTATTGAGCGCTACTTGATCATCATTTTCTATCGCAGTTTTTACTTCTGGTTCTTGCACAATTGTTTTAATAACTCTATCTGCTGTTGCCTGTGCCTCTGGGCTAATTTTCAATCCTTGTTTTAATTCGTATTCACGTCTGGCTTGTTTGCCATACGCCACATCAAATATAGGAAATACTAAACCTACCATAAATGATAAACCTAAATTATGCGCTTCTTCAGGCGTTATAGTAAATTTTTTCTCTTTCGATGTTGTAGGTGCTTGTGCCAAAGGAGCTAAAAAGAACTCTGGTTTCTGATCTATTTTTCCTGATACGAATGTCCAACCTGCATTGTCAACACCTGATAATAATGATGCTCTGATAAATTTAGGTATTGATAATTTGCCTGTAGCTTCTATACCTTTTGAAACTGGAATGCCTATTGCAGTGCCTGTAGCTATACCACCAATATTCATTGCTGTATTTATAGCAATACTTTCAGCTGCTTGACCTGCGGTTAAATCTCCTCTTTGATATTTATTTAATACTGTTAAATTATGTTCTGTACCTATTCCAGTTGCTGTTGATCCAATTGTAATGATACGAGATGGTATTTTTCCAAGTTTGAGAGCAGAGGATGCAAGTTTAGCTGCACCTCCCGCAGCTCCACCTAAGCCCATTGCGGGTATAAAACTACCTGCTAATGAACCTACTTCATAAGCTAAAGGTTCCTTATATTCAACAGGTAGAGTTTCTACTTTATTTTCTTCGCCTCTCAATAAATTCAATGCCTGTCGTGGGATCTCTGCTAAACTCTCACCAAAACCTGCTAATGCACTTTTAATTGGTCCCGCCTGTTCAGCTTCTGTTTGTTTTCTTTTATACATTGTGTATAAAAATTCAGGGTTATTAGCAATTCGCTTATATACCGGATCGTTATATAATGCCGCCCCTAATTCAGCTGCTGTTGGTCTAGATTGAGACATTATATTTGGCGGGAATTTTTGTTCTAAATATTTGCGGTCTTTTTCTGATGCAAAAGATAATACATCATCAAGTTCAACGGCACCCGTAAGGTCATATTTAATAGGAACGATTTTACCTTTTTGATTTACTGTTGCAACTGGAAAAGGCATTACCTCTCCATTATATATTCTATATATGTTCTCATCATCTAATATTATACGACCATAACGGGTGGCTATTCCTAAATCATATGCATTATCAGGTACTATCTTTTTATCTATTTTGTTTTGCAACCGATTTACAACATCAACGGATAATGGTTGATACATTCCTTTCCAATAATCATAAATAAATTTTAATTGTCCGTCATCTTTATTATATATATATCGACGCAATTCAGGTAATTCAGTCGCTAAAACATTTTTAGACATATCACCATTGAAATATGCCCGCATATAACGTACTGCGTTTTGGTTCTTTATGTTAAAGTCATCTGTTTCTTGACGAAGTCGGTCTTGTTGAAATAATGTCTCAGCTATATTTTTTGATATATTTGGTTCTATATATTGATACTCATTATAAAATGATATATTATCTATATTTTTGAATTGTTCAACTTGTTTTTTTTCATCAGGGGTTAATTCAATAGGTTGTTTCCATACCTCTTGGATTGGCGGTGCCACATCAATAGATGATTTTGGTGCTGTCGGATAAAAGTTTTGTAATACTTTATAATCTAAATTTTTAAGATCCTCAGGATTTATTTTAAGTAATGGAGTTCCTGCTAATATTGGCTGTTGTGTTTGTTGTTTTGGTGGTGGTGCTGGCTCGTAGGGTGGGCTGTATTGTGTGATTGGCATTGGAGTATTTGCATAATCTATGGTTTGTGTGCTGCTTACTGGTGCAACCATTCCTTTTGCAGTTGGACTAAAGTTATTATTAGTAGGTGTAACAGGTGGATTTGTAGATACATATTGTAATAACCGACTGGTGTTTGTGGGTATAGGCTGTTGTGTTGTTACAGGTGGTGGTGGTGGTGTTGGTGGAACAGGCTGTTGTTCTTTTGGTTTATTTAATTCATCTATAAGGCGTTGCATCTCAGGGGTCAGCCAAGTAATATCATTCAATCCTACTATAGGACTGTATGGCTCTTCTTTTATTCCCGAATATAAATATGATAAATCCGCCATAGTTTATTTTGATTTAGGTTTCTGAACTTTGCGCTTGAAATATTCATTAGCATTGGCTTGCGTTGATATATTAGGGGTACTTAATATACTGGTTAAAAAAGTATTTTTAATTGTTTCATCTGAATAAGAATTTTGGACAGCAGGGTCTAATTCTGCACGTTGTCTGAAATCTTGTTGATCTATAGATACGTGGGGTATTGCCATATTTACCAGCTTATTCCATTGATCTCTAATATCAGCAGGATCCTTTATATTAGGAACCTTCCCAGCAAAATATTCTGCTATTGAATATTTTTGCCCATTGCCTTCTATCCCTATTAGTTCTTTATGATTTGGTGTAAATAATAATTTATATCCACCCAAATTAATAACAGGTTGCCCCTGGTATTGTTTTTGAGATAAATCATAAAGCATTTTAGTTACATTTTCACGTGAGATAGTAGGATTGCCTCGTTCTATTTTATATTGTTGTATGTTCCCATTTTGATCCTTAGCTGTAATTATTGTTGAATTACCTTTCAAAGCTGTGCCTCCTGTGCTGAGCGCATTCCGCCCTATCTCGCCTATATCAAATTTTGCTGGATCGCCTCCTGTAACTCCAATGATTGCATTTGTTATTGAGTCTAATTGCGACTCTGATGTATTCGTCCCCGAAGTATCTGTAACAGGCGTAAGTTTAGTGCCATCCCATTCCAGAAAATTAAGATATGGATATTTTTTCGGTCCACTTGGTGTTCGAGTTGATGGTGTCTTAGTTGTAGTTACATTGCTTGCCGAAGTATCGAGAGTTTGTGGTTTAGGTTCTTCAAATTGAGGCATTTTGAATTGTGGCATTTTTTCAACAGCTGGAGCAAGTTGTATTGTGTGCAATCCAAAATCTGTAGCACCCCCACTTTGACTTGGATTATAAGGATTATCTCCTCTTAAAACATTAGCACTCGATCCTAATGCTTGTGCTTGTGCTTTAAAATCAATATTATTCAATTGCGAATAGGCTCCTTTTAAATTATTAAGATATGATTCTAATTGATCTGGAGTATAATAATTTAATTTCAAACCGAAACTACTATTCTTTTGTTGCTCTTCATAATTCCTCAATTTATCTATTGCTACAAGATCCTCTGGTGTCGCAATATTCCGAGCCCAACCTGGCATAGAAATAGGTGCAAGCATATCTTTTATTTTATTCCATTCTAATATTTGATTTCGATAGATGTTTTCGCCATTTCTATCTAACGCTCGTACCTTCCGCACAGTACCATCTGGATCAGTTTTAGTTGTTTCATATCCATAATGTTTGTATAGTTCGTTAAACAAATCACTATAACCTTGATTTAATTTTGCATTAATCCCCTGTCCTATTTGAGATACATCATTTATCATTTGCTGTAATTTAGGATCAGCAAGCTGTCCATTAGGATGTCTCTTCTTCATTTCAAGTAGTGCATTTTTTACTTCAGGATCTTTGTATGCGTTGGGATCGACCATACTAGACCAATCTATAAAATTACCTGTAAATTTACTACCTGTTTTAGTTGTAGTTATGCCAGTGTCAGTATCTGTTTCTGTACCTGTTTCTGTTCCTGTGCCTGTTCCTGTGCCTGGTGGTTGTGATAGTGGTAATGCTGACGCTATATTTAAATTTTGTGGTGTAATTTGCGGTGCTTGTGGATTAAACCCAGCGTTTTGATTAGTAGTAGAACTTTGTGGGTATAAACTAGCTGTTCCATTTGGGAACAAGTTCGTTAAACCAGTATTAGATTGTGCTTTAATATTAATACCATTAGGAAACAACCCTTTTAATTGCGTAGGAGAAAAAGATGGTGGATCAGGTGTTGTGTTAGGTGTTGTATTAGGTGCTGTATTAGGTATAGCGTTGGCATTGGTAGTATTTGCGTTAGTTTGATTTGCATTCGTAGTATTTGTGCTTGTTGCTTGTGGGTTAAATCCATTATTACCTGACATCATATTTTGAATATCTTCTTCTGTAAATGGATTTCGATTTTCAGCTGTGCTAGTAGATTGATAAATTCCTAATTGTTTATTAGCTTGCGATAAATCAAATACAAAATCATTAACACCAGGACCTGTTTTAGTTTGACCGATAGATTTAAGATATTGTTGTGCCTGTGCTTCCAAATTATCCCCCCTCGCCCGATCGCCCATTGCATAAGCTTGCGCTGCCATCTGTTGAGCTTGTAAAGCAGCTGATAAATAACTCTGTGCCATCTCCTTCTCCCTCTGCTCACGGAAGGATTGCATTGTAGATTCTTGATTAGATAATGATGTCCCTTGCTGGACTCCATAACCTAAACCTTGTAAAACTGAACTTGGATGTGCATATATTGTCATTTTACCTTCCTCTTATATTATGTCCCCGTAGTCGGTTGTTTTTCTTGTTTAATATTATATTGCAATCCCTCACTATACAATCTTTGAATTAATGATTGCAATGGTGCTATCTTTCCCCAATTCCATCCAGTTAATATACCACCACCCATTTGACCTAAACCACCCGCTAACCCAGCTAGTGGATTCTCTGGTATTAACGCCATAGCACCTCGTTCAGCTGTAGAGCCTAATTGCTGTGCTAAACCAGCCGCAGGTGCTACCGCTGATGTGTCCCATTCATTTAAATAAGGTTGCACTTTTGTAACAAATGTAGTCTTCCTACTTGTATCTAATATATTATCTGCCTGCCCTTGTAATTGTCCTGATAACGCTCTAGCTTGATTTGAAATTTGAGCTGCATCGGCTAATGCACGTCTATTACCTTGTGATTGTTGTTCCCCCACTGCATTGATAGCACTTGTTAAAGAACTTAATGGTGCATTGCCAGCCACTTGATTTAATTGCCGTGCTAAATTCCGTGATTCTAATTGTGCAGTTCTAGCACCACTTTCATATGCTTGCTGTCCTTCTGATAATGCACGCCCAGCTTCTGATTGCAATCGCTGCGCAGTGCCCATCGCCTCTGCTGACGGTCCTTGATTTTCCATCGCAGTTCTAGCGCCGTATGCCGCTTGTTGCCCTGATTGACCCATAGCATTGCGATTCACTACTAATTGTTGTAATAAAGGACCTAATTCTAATAATGCATCTTTTGAAGCACCTAATGCCTGCTCGCCTGGACTACCACCTATTACCCTACCTAACGCATTTGATGCCATAGAACCCAACATACCAGCTACACCACCACCTGTAAGCATACCTAATGCACCAAGAGCGTCGCCAGTGCCAGGTAATACGTTTTTCAATAAGCCCATTATCTCATTGACTTGATTGGTCTGGTCTTGCAACATCATCATATTAGGGGCTTCATATTGCTTTTCAGCTGGGGCTGATGTAGTATTAGCAGGAGCTGATGTAGTATTAGCCGGTGCGGATGTATTATCAGCTGTTGTTGGTGCTGAAGTTCCTGCATTTTTAAAATAGCTCATAAATGAAGATGGATCCCATTCGGACTGATTTGTAGTTCCTGCATTTTTAAAATAGCTCATAAATGAAGATGGATCCCATTCGGACTGATTTGTAGTTCCTGCATTTTTAAAATAGCTCATAAATGCAAGTGGATCATTTATAGGTTGAGGTGCTGCTATCGCATTCATTAATTCTTGCGAAATTGTAGGCTCGGGTAAGTATCCCCCTTGTTGCAATTGAGTTAAATATTGAAGTAATGTATCAATATTCATTGTGCCTGGATGTAATAAACCCTGTATAAGATTGTTATTATTATTAAATGGTACTGCCATTTATTTCACCTTACTTTTGTAAAATGTGTAATACGGAAATAATTAGCAGGTTGTATAATGCGGGTTTTTTCATATACCCCATCACCATCATATTCTATGCCTTTGCCTTTTGGTGCTGTAGTATTGCCACCTATACTTATCCCCTGTTTCTTATCCCATTTCTTTACTATCTCGATATGCCCATACGCTGTATTACCACGTCTCCAGATTACTAAATCACCCTTTTCTATTTGCTTCGTTCCACATAATACATCATTTGCATTAATAGATGTTTTTAAAATAAATTTCCTAGCAGCTGCTGAACGCACTGCTGGCTCACGGACTTTATTAACACTTAGACAATAACTCGCAAATGCAGCACACCAGGCATAATCGCCTTTTAAACCTACTGATTTTAAAAATCTTTGAATGTGCTGTTTGCCCGTTTGACTGTTCTCAGTAATACCTTCATATCTTTTTGCCGTATCATATACTGCGTTACCAATTTTATATTGATTATCAGCTATCCTTAATGTTTGCGAAATATTATCAGAATTATGACCAATAATCTCCGCATTCGCTACATATTGCGTAATTAAATATAAGAATAATATGATAATAAATCTTTTCACGCCAGACTTAATATTATACCAATTAATATAAAATAACCTAACATTACCAAAGCATACGCTATATTGTTGTTTTTAATTTCGCTGATAGTATCTATATCCTTTAATAGAAATATATCCACCAATACCCATATACCAATTGCTATGCCTATTTTAAGTAGCCCCACAAAAAAACTGCTAATCTCTACAAAATTAACAATAGATAACCACGACAAAAAAGCTCCAATTATAATAATACCTACTACTACTATAATTTGTTTAGTATTAAATTTCATAATAAACTCTTTAATTTTATCAAACATTTTTTTATCCTCCATTAACATAATAAGTTGTCCCGTTTATATCAGTAATGTCTATACGATATAATTGATAATAACTTTTTCTATCAAATAATATTTGTGCATTAGCACCTGCGTTAATTGTTTTATTCTGTTGATCCGCAATAGCAATCCAAGTATATCCATCTAATGATTGCGATACACTATAAGTAAGTGCTTGCGCCCCTGAATTAATAATCTCTAAATGGACATCTTGGTCTTGATAGTTCTCATACAGAAAAGAATTATCGCCTGTATATACTTCCGCAATTTGCTGACCAGTATTATTAAATAGAGCAGTGCCTGATTTTGTTATATTTAAATCTACTGTGCCATAAGGCACTACGTTGCCATTATATACATCAGGAGTAATAACATAAGGTATTAATATGCGCAATTTCTTTTCTGCTTCATTAACCGATACAATTGTAAATTCACCATTGAAAAAATCACTATCTGTAATTTTAGCTTTCATATTAACAAACCAATTATTTGGCGTCATCTTATCCAAGACTAATTCCCAAGTATTCTGTCCTAATAATCCAGAAATTAATGTAGCAGTTAATAACACACACGGCGTATCATAATCAGTTAAATCCAATACTGTGTGCGCTTTGAAATTTCTATAAGATAATTTTTTACTAAACTTATAACTATTCGTTATCATTTTTTGCTCCCTTAAATACAAAATTAATAAAATTTCTATCAATATCTTCACATACCGCTTGAAGATTTTTCACATCATTGCCAAATATATCTATTACTATCCCTTTAGGAGGACACGTTATAAATAATAAATCTTTTATTAAATCCTTTGGCATAACATTATTGCTATCAGGTATGAAAGACCATATAGACCTTTTACTTCGCCCACTACGTATAAATATTTCCCGATGGTTCTCTATGCTCAATAATGTTGTATTATCGTGTAGAAAATCTTTTATATCTACATTCAATATTTTATTTAATTTTTCTAATTCTTTTTTGGTAGGCAATACTAAACTTGTCTTCTCAAACCATTCTTTGTATAATATACTAAATTCTTTCAATAATCTTTCGTGTATATCTGGACTAATATAAGATTGGTAAGCATCAATAAATTTGTTTTTTAAATACAATAATTGAGCTCTATCAATATCATTCATTTTACGCTCTATAATGGTAGCTTTATCGCTTTCTGTTTTTCGTTTATATGTTAAATATTCATTATGCCGTTCAAATTGATTATGAAAATATGAATTATTACTCTTCGCAATTAATACAATTAAATCATAATCTACAGGACTACGTTGCATTACATAATTTACAGAGATATTTTTTTTGTGCCATACAATTACATTCTTGATGATATAGCCACGATCTAAAAGATGATTCATAATTCTATATGGGATACCCATTAATCCTGCGAATTGATTATCATTATATTTATATGCGTCTGATAAATGTAGACACAGATTGCCACTGTCATTTAGTATATCGTGCGCAAAATCGATAATGTTAAAGATATATTTATAATCTACATTGGCATTATGATATGTATCAATAACAATAGAACTGATAATGCAATCAGGACGTTGTTGCTCTTCGCTTTGGTTTATCATTAATTTCCTCGATATTATTCAGTTTATTCTCAATTTTATCAATTGTGTTCTTCAAATCATCTACTAACACACTTAACTTATCTACCGCTCTTGATATTGATTGTAATTCTTTCGTTAATTGGTCTAACATTGTTTGCATTCCTTTATTTTGTATTTCAACAGTTGTTACTCTTTCAGATATTTTTTTTATATGTTGAGCATTATAAATATACGAAGGGTCATTCATTTTATCTATTAATCCTTGTAATTGTATTTGTAAAGCAGTTAAATCATTTTGTTGTTTTCTTAAAGCTTGTGCTGCAGCAATCCCGATAGTTATTAATGTGCTTAGTAACAATACTATTACCCCACCTAAAATTTCTTCTGTTAACATTCTCGCCTCCTATTATCCTGTTATCACTACTTCTAATTCATTACTTGCTGGCGGTTGTGAGAATTTAAATGTAGTTGTCGTAGTAGATGTATTTTCAATATCACATATTACCTCAGTATAAGGCGAAGCTGCTAAAAATACTTTTGCTACTACTTGTCTAACACCTAAACTATGTGTTACAGGAATAGTAGTAAGAGAGCCATTACCAATAATTGCTACATATTTACCCGTAGTTCCTAAATTAGCTCGTGCTCCAGCTGCTGTGGTTGCGCCTGTGCCTCCTTTGGCTATAGGTAATGTGCCTGTAACTTTTGTTGTAGTTAAATCCACTGCACCAGTTGCTAATTTAGCACTCGTAATACCACCATCTTTAACGTTTAATTTATTGGTTGTTATCTGTATGGTGCTATCATCAACGCCTACCTTTAAACCACTAGCGTCTTTTTGCACTGCACCATTTGCGTTCAATTTAGCACCTAATTGGTTTGTGTCAATCTGCATTGATTGAGTGTCTAAATTTACCTTAACGCCTGATGCTGATTTAGTAATTGCCCCCGCTGTGTCTAATTTTACTTGCAAATTATCTGATGCAATTTCAATAGATTGATTATCTACATTTACATCTAATGTATTACCAGTACGTGTAAGTCCTGCACCACCTAATATTGAACCTGCACCAGGAAAATATGTCCAAGTTATCGGCGTAGTCCCTAGTGTGCCACCTTCGTCTACTGTGCATAACCAAGCAGTATCTCCGTTCTCAGTTCCTTGCTCAACTATAACAGCTGCACTAACTAATTCATCCCAACTATTAGCATCGGGAGAACGAGTCCAAGAACTGGTAGCAACTATATAAACGCCATTCGCAGATTGTGTAGTTTGATTCTTTACTAATACTCTATCACCCACACTTAACGCAACCCCATCAATCGTTTGTTCGCCTGATAGTGTTATATTCGTAGTAGTAGCAGCCTTTACACTCTTCCAATCTAATCCATTCACAATAGCATCTACATAACCTTTTGTGGCGGCATCGGTATCAATTGTAGGTGTACTCACACCTATAATTTTATGACCATTCATATCTACATCGGCAGTAGGTTTAGGTATTGCATCAAGAGTAGTTCCGCCTGGCATTGCTTTCGTGCTACTAGTTACACTTAAATCTACACCTGCTTTATCATTTACGACTGATATAGTTCCACGACTCCCCGCAGTGCCTGTATTTTCAGGATTGAAATCAATCACTACTTGGTTACCCGACTGACTAACTAAAATTGCCGAACCACCATTAATCCAAGATAATAACTGCGCCACACCTCCTAATATAACAACCCAGGTTGAAGTTGCTGCATTATAATATTTTAATACTTTATCAGTAGTGTTGTAATATATCTGTCCATCAATTGGCGCTGGGTTTGTAGGGTCTGACGCCCGAGAATCAATGACGATATTTTGAATTTGATTTCGATTTAAATCGAGATTTGAACGATATTGCATTTTATTTTTCCTTTAATTTATTTTCAATTTAAATATGCATTCCCACTGAATGCTTGTGTAAAATATACATCTAATACATTATCATTAATATACATTATATCACCTATAACTACTTGATTATCCATATCGGTTACCATTACCGATGGTTTCTTTCCTAAATTATGTATAATATGCCATACATTACTTGCGACCATTTGTGTATGCCAATAATAAGCATCCCCAGAACCACTCGTTCCAGGACTTTTACAAAAATAATAAATATATAATGAATCAGGTTCGCCTATTGCAATAGGTGGTATCACAAAGCTAATCACATTATTACCTAATTCATAATAATCTGTATTCAATGTTTGCACTACTCCATTTTTGATTACTATAGTAGTTCTATCAATATAAGACCGTGTAGTTGTGAATGTAACATTTGCACCATCTATTATACCATTCAACGGCTCATTATAAGGCACCCCTGCACCATATGCTAATAAATCCTTGCAATAATAATAAATATGTAATAAATCCCGCATTTCATAATTACTAGGTGGTATTGCAAATCTAATAGCATTCTCACTGATTTCTATATAATCTTCACCTGGTGTCAATACAACCCCGTTTTTAGTAACTATAATTGCATTGGATACATAATTATACGAAGTTATGAAATCAGTATTTATATTATTCACCTCACCAATTAAATCTTCGTTATATGGTGTAACACTAGTATCTACAAGTTCAGGCAATTGCGACAGAGTAATGAACTCATCAGGCAATTGTGCTTTCTCACCTGCTACACGTACTCCAAAATCCAATCTTCTATTCACTTCTGCCATATATATTATGCCTGTACAAAACCATCAAATTGTGGTAATTCTAATAATGCCAATTCACTTGCATCAATTAATGTCGCCATTACAGTTTGCGAACCATCTCCATATTGAGCATTATTGCAAGCTAAAGCCAAATTTGTAGTTAAATAATGTTCGACATAAATACCATCATATTTGACAGTATCCCATTCTGTTAGATTATTATAAGTAGTTACGTCTTTGTATCTCTCAATAAAGATTATATCAAAGTTTTGTGAAAAGCCTTTCACAATTACATATTCGCCTGTTGTTGAATTTTGTAAAGCCATTATTACTCCTTTATTTTTTAGTTTCTAAGATAATTTTGTTTCTAAATTTAATGAATACGCAGTAAATAAAGTATCGCCAGGTAAAGTTCCCCCACCTTTAAAATATAATAAATGATGATAATTATCCACTTGGAAACTCATTGTTACATTATCCATACCTAAATTATATTCAACAAAATTTTCTAATATATCCAAATCAATATCAGTAGCGCTTCGATAAGCAACATATCTAATTCGCCAGGCTTTCACGTGATCAGCGTCAAACATTGCGTGCACACGCATATCACCACTTATTATATGTTTTGGCAACATTTCATACCAACCATCTTCTTCACCATTTAGCATTAATATTGCGCCATAAGGATTGCTTGCCCACGTATGAAAGCGTAATATTGTGAAACGGGTATTATTATTCAAAGAATTAACGAAATCACCCGATAAAGCAAATTCACCTACCCGCATAGCATTAGCATAAGCACCGCACGCTATTGCCCCCATCTGACTATTAGTAGTTGCGTTAAATCCTATAGCTGTACTGACATTAGATCCATTTGTAAAACGACCACCTGCAAAACCATTATTTGAACCATTAGCATAATTACCTATGGTAGTACCGTATACATTACTATTGGCACTAGAACCTATTGCTATACCCATATTAGAACCTTGTGCATTAACTCCAATATTAATATTATCTTTATTATCAAAAAGCCATTTCGTACCATTCCATCGGAACTCTACACGTGCTTGTGAATATAAATTACTGTATGTGCGATTTGCATCCCGCACTATTATATATTGATTACCCGAATCTGTACCATTATGAAATATGATAAACTTTTGCCCCATCGTTAATCCCGTAGTTGGCAACGTAACAGTGCGAACTAATGATGTTGAGAGTATTTGTATCGGCGGGTCTGACGCTGTAAGTGTTTTATTCGCCGATAGAAATTGCACATTAACTGCTTCATTAGACCACGATACCCACTGAGTACCATTGTAGTATTTCAATACCTTTTCAGCAGAGTCGTAATACATTTGTGCTTCTTTAGGTGCTGGACTTGTAGGAGCTGACGCACGCACATCAATTCGTGGCTGTTTCAATATGTTCTGATTCACTTCAATATCTGATAATATCTTCATAATAACTTCATCCTATATTTATAATAACTTCTATATTTTATTAAACAATATTTAAATTTTCTTTCTTTGTTATCCCAAAATAATCCATTGCTTGCTCATCTCTCTCAAATTCAATCCACCCCACATTTATCCCCTCAGGCGTCCAAGCAGTATTGCAACTTAACATATTCTTTCCCATTTCTATGTTTACCTATAATTTCATTCATTCTTTCTTTCTAATTTGGAAATAATCTATTTTTATTACGGTTGAGTAGACAGTGAGCGTGGATTGTTTGTCGCCGTCACTTTTAAATAACGGCACGTTGAACCCGTCCCCCTATATTCAAATACCCTAAAATTATAATAAGTTTTCCTATCTAAACCAGTAACATTAACACTTGTGCCATTCCCTTTATAAACTACATAAGTATCACCAATTTTATCACCTGAACCATAAACAGAATTAGCAGTATAATCGGTACCGTCACTGGGCTCCACTGTAATTGGTGTAGCACCTGAACTTGTTCCTTTTTTAATTAAAACTATTGCATTTTGCTCACTTCCTTGTGTCCATCTAAT
>Ga0209606_1002643_pt1 | contig 19307 bp, 15 predicted proteins | sample AD_UKC057_MetaG_FD_184412 | JGI IMG/M metagenome (GOLD analysis project Ga0209606, IMG submission 184412) | Active sludge microbial communities of municipal wastewater-treating anaerobic digesters from USA - AD_UKC057_MetaG (SPAdes) (version 2) | ecosystem: Engineered > Bioreactor > Anaerobic >...
GAACAGAGCGGTGAGCTACACGGACTTACAAGGGTACGCAGCTTTACACAGGATGATGCTCATCATTTCTGCCGTCACGATCAGCTGAGGGAAGAATTCAAAAGCATAATCGACCTGATCCTGTATGTTTTTAAAATACTGAATTTCAATGATTATACTGCACAAATCTCACTAAGGGATCCGAATGACAAGGAAAAATACATTGGATCGGAAGAGAACTGGCAGAAAGCGGAACGTGATATTATAGAAGCAGCAGCAGAAAAAAACCTAAAAACCGTTGTTGTTCCCGGAGAAGCGGCATTTTATGGTCCAAAACTGGACTTCATGGTAAAAGATGCAATCGGCCGGAAATGGCAGCTGGGTACAATTCAGGTAGATTATAACCTTCCTGAGAGGTTTGATCTTACATATAACGGAAGTGACAATCAGAAGCACAGACCTGTAATGATACACCGTACAATCTTCGGTTCCCTTGAAAGATTCGTGGCAGTTCTTCTTGAAAATACAGCAGGAAAACTTCCTCTCTGGCTTGCTCCGGAGAAAGCTGTCATCTTACCGATCAGCGATAAATTCAATGATTATGCGACAAATGTTTTGGAAATTCTAAATAATTCCGATATTTGCACACTGATTGACGACAGGAGTGAGAAGATAGGTAAGAAGATCAGAGATAATGAATTAAAGAGAATTCCCTGGCTGCTTATAATCGGAGAAAAAGAAATTGAGAGTGGAACAATATCTGTCCGCAAACAGGGCGAAGGTGATAAAGGGAGTATGAAAACCGAGGAATTTATTGATTTCATACAGTCCGAGATTAAGAAGGAGCTTGCATTATAGAATAAGTTCACATAGTATTAATTAAAGTTAGGAGGAAAGAGTTATAACCGGACCTGTAAAACGAATACCCGGCAGAGTCACGCAGCCGGCTCACAAGATTAACAACAGGATCACAGCAAAGGTGGTCAGGGTTGTAGGTGATGAGATTGAAACAGAAGTGATGAGCATCCAGGAAGCCCTCAGACTGGCGGACAGGATGGAACTTGATCTTGTTGAGATCTCTCCGAATGCGGATCCCCCAGTTTGTAAGGTTATTGATTATCAGAAGTTTCTGTATCAGCAGAAGAAGAAACAGAAAGAAATCAAAGCGAAAGCTGCAAAGGTAGTTGTTAAAGAGATAAGGTTTGGTCCGAACACTGATGATCATGATTATAACTTCAAGCTAAGGCACGCTATAAAATTCCTTGAGGAAGGAGCAAAAGTAAGAGCTTATGTATTCTTCAAAGGAAGATCCATTCTGTTCAAGGAGCAGGGAGAAGTCCTTCTGCTCAGGTTCGCAAACGACCTTGAAGAGTATGGGAAAGTGGAACAGCTCCCAAGGCTTGAAGGAAAAAGGATGATCATATCTTTTTCCCCAAAAAAGAAGAAGTAGTTTTAATATACGTAGTAGAGAAATGCCAAAAATGAAGACAAATCCGGGTGCGAAGAAAAGATTCACGCTTACCGGAACAGGGAAGATCAAGCGTAAACATGCATTCAAGAGCCACATCCTGACAAAGAAATCAACAAAACGTAAGAGAAATCTTACATATTTCGGTCAGGTTGATAAAGCAGACAGAAAAAATGTAAAACTCCTGCTGGCCAGCAAATAATTGTTTAAGCATTGTTCTTTGATTATTTATAGTATTAACCGATCGTTCAGCAGATAAGATTCCTTTTATGAAGGAACGCTGACTTTCAAAAAAATGTGTTATGCCAAGATCAGTAAATTCAGTCGCATCGAGAACCAGGAGAAAAAAGGTTCTCAAACAGACAAAAGGAAATTTTCTCTCAAGGAGAAATGTTATTACAGTAGCGAAGAACACCCTCGACAAAGGTCTGGGTTATGCCTACCGCGACAGGCGGAAAAAGAAAGGTGAATTCCGCTCGCTATGGATCCAGAGGATAAATGCCGGAGTACGTCAGTACGACATGAGCTACTCGGAATTCATCGGGAAACTTGAGAAAAAAGGTATCGCTCTTAACAGAAAGACTCTTGCCGACCTGGCAATGAATCATCCCGAAGCTTTTAGGGCAATAGTTGAAAAGGTAAAGTAAGACTGTCGGCAGGGTGCAGGGTGCAGGGTGCAAGGTGCAGGACTATCTCACCCGCATAAACATCCTTTTGAGCCTCAGCTTCCTCAATCCCTCACCTTCCTTATTTAAAGACAGCCAGATAAGCTTTGGCTTACCTACTATATGATCCTCCGGGACAAATCCCCAGTAACGTGAATCTGCGGAATTGTGACGATTATCCCCCATCATGAAATAATAATCCATCCTGAATGTATATGAGTCGGCAGGCTTACCATTTATATATATAGCGCTGCCCTCAACTTTAAGGTCATTATCCTCATATACATCAATTATCCTGTCATAGAGGTTGAGGTTTGATGTATCGATCTTCACAGTCACACCTTTGGCCGGTATCCATAAGGGTCCGAAATTATCTTCATTCCATGCCAGCTTGGGATCGTAAGGAAAAATATGCGGAGCAAATTCACCCTTCCGTGCAAAGACCGGAGTGACACTGATCACATTCGTAAATTTTGAAATGGTTTCGGCATTTGGTTTTGTAAGAGGAAGATAATATGCCGAACCCGAAAGCATATTCTGATCTGTTTTGGATATCCCGAGCCTCTCAAATGCTTTCGGATTAATTGTAGTTCCGTTGGTTCCTATAATATATGTGGTCTGCTGTGTTTCGTTCCCTTCGACAATTTTCCCGTTTATGAAAATGTCTCCCGATTTAATTGTCAATGTATCTCCGGGCAGTCCTATACATCTTTTAACATAATTATCACGCCTGTCTGCCGGTCTGTAAATAACCTCATATTTATCCCATATTTCTTTGCGTGCCATTGGCATGTATTGTGAGACAGGCCGGGGCTGGGGATTACTGAAATTATCTCTTGCCTGAAGTTCCCTGGCAGTGCGCCGGACAATTTCATAATAGCTTGTCGTCTGATCTTCAACCACCACTGTGTCACCGGCCGGAAAATTGAAGACTATCGGATCGTTATGCTTTACATGTCCGACTCCAAGTAGACGTTTATAAGGCCAGTAAATGATATCCGACCACGATTTACCTTTGGTTAAAGGCATTGTATGCTGTGTAAAAGGAAATGCTATCGGTGTGTTTGGCATCCTGGGGCCATAGGCCAGCTTGCTTACGAACAGATGATCTCCTACAAGAAGAGATTTCTCCATAGATGGTGTCGGGATACGATAATTCTGAAAAAGGAAAATATTTATCAGGGTAACGGCAATAACCGCAAAAATTATAGCATCAAGCCATTCTATAAAAGCACTGTTCTTCCTGTCCCTCCTTTTCCAGAAGGACCAGTTCACCTTTTTGGAAACATATATATCATATATTACCGGCAGCCCTAAAAGGAGCCAGTAATTGCCTATCCAGATAACAAGAAGTAAGTAAAGTACTGCAGCTATTGTGAACCTGATGTACTTTCCCTGTAATAAATCATTCATTTTAAATTGTTTTTAAGCCGGTAAAAGTATAAAATATTATCAGAATCCCAGAACATCGGACATCGTATAGACTCCTTTACGTGAATGGATGTATTCGGCTGCCACAACTGCTCCCAGTGCAAGGCCTTTCCTGTTCTTTGCTTCATGCTTCAGACTTATTGTATCATTATCTGAATCCCATGTAACAATATGTGTACCCGGAACAGAACCTTCACGTACAGATTTAATCGGGATCATATTTTCCGTTTTATCATTATCAAAACACCAGCCTTTGTATCCCGGATGTCCCTTTTTAATGCCTTCGGCAAGGGTTATCGCAGTGCCGCTCGGTGCATCAAGCTTCTTTGTATGGTGGATCTCTTCAATTGAAACAGTATACTCCTTGTAACGCTTCATATGCTCCGCCAGCTCAGAATTAAGCCTGAAGAGCAGGTTAACGCCTATGCTGAAATTTGATGAGTGAATAAATGCCGTTCCGTTCTTCAGACAGATCTCCTTCGCCCTGTCGTAATCCTTCATCCAGCCGGTGGTTCCTGAAACAACTGGAACCTTCATCCCCAGGCACTTTGAAATATTTTCAAATGCTGAATCGGGAGAGGAGAATTCTATAACAACATCAACATTCTTAAGATTATCAGGATTAAGATCCTCCTTATTATCAATATCGATCCTGAGCCCGACGGTATGACCTCTTTTTATGCTGATCTCTTCTATTTCATGGCCCATCCTGCCATATCCTATTAGTGCTATATTCATTATTTATGTTTTTGCGAAATTATTTATTTTCAGGTTGCTCCCGGCTTAACAATAACATAAAATTCTTAACAAGAAGTTAAAATGTAACTTATCAGTTATTTTAATATATTCCCTTTCAAAAATAAATCAATAATGAAACACCTAATATTCTCATTACCAGTACTAATTATGTCAATATTCTATTCATGCAAACCACAGGAGGCAGCTGATCTGGTGATCCTGAACGGTAAAGTCCTGACAATTGACACCGATAATCCGCTGGCGGAAGCTATTGCTGTAGTTGATGATAAGATAACAGATGTAGGCACCAACAGCAGGATCAGGAAGCTTATAGATCCGGAAAAAACGCAAATCATTGATGCATCAGGCAGACTTGTTATACCCGGATTCAACGACGCTCATGTCCATTTTGGTCCTCTCGATCCTGATTTTATAGAATTGCGATATACAACAGATCCTTCAACCATTACGGCAAAAGTCAAAGCCCAGGTCGCGAAATCAATACCCGGGGAGTTGATCAGAGGGGGACATTGGGAGCATGAAATGTTCATTACACGGGAATGGCCGACAAAAGAGCTTATCGACAAGGTCTCACCCGATAATCCTGTTGTACTTGCAAGAGCTGATGGTCATTCTAGGCTTGTAAACAGCTATGTTCTGAAAAAATCAGGCATAACAAAAAACACACCTGATCCTTTCGGGGGTGAGATTCAGAGAGATCCGGTAACCGGTGAACCGACCGGAATACTTAAGGAGACTGCAATGGATCTCATAAATACGGGAGATGTCAAAACACAAAGGAGTCCGGAGGATGAAGCGGAAAAAACCTGGCAGGGATATCTTCTGGCAATGAAAGAGGCAAGGGAGCTGGGTGTAACAAGCGTTCAGAATGCCGGGAGTGAGGATTTTGAAGCATATGAAAAACTACAGAAAGAAGGAGAGCTTACCTGCAGGATCGACATCGGCAAACCACTTACAGGTGACACTGATATACTTAATAAATATAAGGAACTATCCGGAAAATATCCCGATTCGGGTGACTGGATAAGATTCGGGTATCTGAAAGCATTCATTGACGGATCAATGGGCTCCGGAACAGCTCTAATGTTTGAACCATATAACGATGAACCATCTACATCCGGACTAGCAATGTGGAATTATGATGAGTTTGAAAATATGGTATTAACTGCTGATAAAATGGGCTTTCAGATAGGTGTCCATGCCATCGGCGATAAAGGAAATAACTGGATCCTTAATGCTTTCGAAAAGGCTCAGCAGGTCAACGGGAAACGCGACAGCAGGCACCGTGATGAGCACACGCAGACACTTCAGTCATCCGACATTCCAAGATTTGCTAAGCTCGGTGTGATCCCGTCAATGCAGCCGACTCATTGTATTTCCGATAAGAAATTCTATGAAAAACGTATCGGAACAGAAAGGTCGAAAGGTGCATATGCATGGAGAAGCCTCGTAGATGCAGGTTCGGTCCTTGCCTTCGGAACAGATTACCAGGTTGAACCACTCAATCCTATCGAAGGTCTTTATGCTGCTGTTACCCGCAAAGAACGCCGGGGGGAAGATGGTGAAGGATGGTTTCCCGAACAAAAGCTAACCATGGAAGAAGCTATTAAATTCTATACCCTGGGATCTTCATTCGCACAATTCATGGAAAACAGAAAAGGTATGATCAAAGAAGGATTTCTCGCTGATATAGTAATTGTTGACAAAGACCTGCTGACAATTCCGGAAAATGAGATTATGAGCACACGGGTGGATTATACAATTGTCGGGGGGGAAGTGGTGTACACCTCAGGGAAGTAACGAATGGAATTATACGGAACGGATTGCTTCGTCGTCCCGCATGCGCGGGACTCCTCGCAATGACGGTGCTTGTCCGATTAATTGTAGTTTTCGGTAAGGATTGCTTCGCCGCGGAGTTTATCCCGCGCAGCGGGGCTCCTCGCAATGACGGTAGTTCTACCGCCACATCGTGTTACCGTCATTGCGAGGAGTCCCGTTTTGCACGGCAAAACGGGACGACGAAGCAATCCTTCTCATCGTTCCAGCAACCTTAGTATCCAAACTGCCTCTTCCCGCGAATTCCCGCAAAACTGAACTTCCGCTTTGTAATCCGAACAAACCTTCGGTCTGTAAGGATTACCCCACAAAGCACATTTAAAATCACCTGTAAGATGGATACATCTCACTCCTGCCGGCTTGCCGTCAGTCATACCCGGGATGGGTGATGAAATCGATATTTCTATGCAACAGGCTCCGCAGCCGGAACGACAATCCATGATAAAATGATAACAGACAAAGATAAGGATTATTATAGTTTAATGGCGCAACGGCGCAACGGCACAACGGGGCAACGGCGCAATGTCGCAACGGTTCAACAGCGTTATGGCGTTGCGGTATTGCGGTATTATGGTCGTAAAACCGTAACACCGTAAAGCCATAACGCCGTAACGCCATTTCGATATTTCGTTATTTCACTATTACGCCGTTGCGCCTCTGTGCCGTTGCACCATTCTTTTATTCTTCCTACTTTTACATAAATATCTTCCTGATGAGAATTGATATCCTTACAGTCTGCCCCGAACTGCTCGAAAGTCCACTGAATTATTCCATCGTAAAACGTGCCAGGGATAAAGGCCTTGTTGAGATCAATGTCATTAACCTTCACGATTTTGCCAGGGACAGGTACAAAAGTGTCGATGATTATGCTTTCGGAGGAGGTGCAGGGATGGTAATGATGCCCGAACCGGTCTTCAGGGCAACAGAGATGCTGAAAAGCGAAAGGGAATACGATGAAATAATTTATACTTCGCCCGATGGTATAAGATTCAACCAGAAAATGGCTAACAGGCTCTCTCTGAAAAACAATATAATCATACTTGCCGGACATTATAAGGGAATTGACCAGCGTATCAGGGACCATCTTATCACTGTGGAGATATCAGTGGGTGATTATGTTCTTTCCGGCGGGGAACTACCTGCTGCGATCATAACAGATGCTATCGTCAGGATCCTTCCTGGTGCTATCTCCGATGAGCAATCGGCATTGTCAGACTCATTCCAGGATGATCTCCTTGCCCCTCCCGTCTATACCAGACCTGCCGATTTCAGGGGATGGAAGGTGCCTGATATACTCCTCTCAGGCAACACTGCTGAAATAGATAAATGGCGGCATGAACAGTCTTTACTTAAAACACAAAAACTACGACCTGATCTGACTCAAAATGAATAGAATGTTATCTTCCCTTAAAGGATTCATGGCTTTTGCTATCATGTTCCTGGCAATTTCATGCGATAACAATTTCCACAAAGATTATCTGAAAGATGGATTTATAAATCCTCCGGATTCTGCCCGACCTGGCGTTTACTGGTATTTTATGGATGGTAACATAGAACGTAAGGCAATAACTGCCGATCTGGAATCGATGAAAGAGGAAGGTATAGGCTATGTAGTATTTCTGGAGGTCAATGTAGGAGTGCCGAGGGGTAAGATTGATTTCCTGAGCGAAGAATGGCAGGAACTTTACCGGCATGCAGTTAGAGAAGCTGAAAGGCTTGGCATCAGGATCGTTCTGGGATCGGGTCCGGGATGGGCAGGAAGCGGTGGTCCCTGGGTCACTCCGGCCCGGTCAATGCTTCATCTCGTGGCAGCCGATACTGTTGTCAATGGTCCCGCATTGTTTAACGGCATCCTTGCGGTGCCTGAACCGAAAAGGCCTTTCTTCGGAGAAAACAGCCTTACCCCTGAACTTAAGAAGTTGAGGGATGAATGGTACAACGATATTTACGTACTCGCTTTTCCGACGCCCCGCAATCCTGAAAGAATAAAACTGATCGATGAAAAAGCCAATTATTACAGAGCTCCGTATACATCACAGGCCGGGGTGCTGCCATATATTTCTCCTTCAGATACCCGGAGTAGAATAACCGGATCTGCTATTGACCTGAAAAAAATAATTGATATTTCAGAATATATGGATGCCGGCGGCAGGCTTAAATGGGATGTACCTCCGGGAAACTGGACAATAATGAGATTCTGTACAAGGAATAATGGCGCGGTTACACGTCCTGCACCTTTACCCGGACTGGGTTTTGAATGTGATAAGTTTGACACTTCTGCTTTTAACTCTCATTATGAAGCTTATGCAGGGAAGCTTATCAGGAAATCACAACCTGTAAAAACCTCATCTGGAGGAGGCTGGACAATGATCCACATCGACAGCTGGGAAATGGGAGCTCAGAACTGGAGCCCGCACTTCAGGGAGGAATTTATAGAACGGCGCGGTTATGACCCCAAACCCTTTCTTCCGGTTTATTCAGGACTGGTCGTCGATAATACAGAAATCTCTGAAAGATTTCTCTGGGATATTCGTCAGACATCTTCCGAATTAATAATTGAGAATCATGCACTTCATTTTAAGAAACTCGGAAGAAGAAGCGGATTCAGACTCTCTGTAGAACCATATGATATGAATCCAGCTTCCGACCTTGATCTTGGTCTGACTGCAGATGTTCCGATGTGTGAATTCTGGAGTGAAGGCTACGGATTTAACTCGGCATTCAGCTGTATAGAGAGTACTTCTGTCGCTCATATATCAGGAGCACCTGTCGTGGCTGCCGAAGCTTTTACTGCCGGAAATGATGAAGCCTGGAAACAGTATCCCGGAAGTATGAAAAACCAGGGTGACTGGGCTTTCTGTCTGGGAATCAACAGATTCTTTTATCATACATTCGCTCATAAGCCTTATGACGAAAAATACAGGCCCGGAATGACAATGGGGCCCTATGGGGTTCACTGGGACAGGGGTCAGACCTGGTGGCCAATGGCTGATGAATATCACAGGTATATCGCACGTTGCCAGTATATGTTGTCCCAGGGAAAAGCGGTATCAGATATTCTGTACCTTGCCGCAGAAGGAGCTCCTCATGTATTCCGGCCACCATCCTCCGCTCTGGATGGCACACAATTCCTGCCTGATAAGAAGGGCTTTTCATTTGACGGATGCTCTCCGGATTTCCTTATAAATAATGCTGAAGTCAGGGACGGTATGATAACATTTCCCGGTGGTGGCTCATACAGGATAATGGTTTTACCGGATATAAATACAATGACACCCGAACTTCTTAAAAAGATCAGATCACTTGCTGAATCCGGTGCAATGATCGCAGGGAATCCCCCGGAAAGATCTCCTTCTCTGTCAGGTTTTCCGGATTGTGACAGACAGGTCGCAGAATTAGCCGGTGAAATATGGGGAAAGCATGTGATTCCTGATGGATTATCACGACATAATTTCGGGAAAGGGAAAATATTCTGGGGAAAAAGGCTGGTTAACAAACATAAGGGGATAAGAAATGATCCGGATTCACTTGCACTCTATCCCGACTTTGCACTAATTGATTCTATCCTGTCAGCTTCGGGGATAATTCATGATTTCAAGGCATCCGGCAACATACGGTATACCCACAGGTCGCTTCCTGACAGGGAGTTGTATTTCATTTCCAACAGGACTGGGTCTCCTGTAAAAGACACATGTTACTTCCGGGACGGAAGTCCTGATGCCGAATTATGGGATGCAGTAACCGGAGAAATCAGACCAGTTAATATTTTCTTTAATGATGCCGGAATTGCATACGCAGGGATTGAGCTGGATTCATACCAGAGTTACTTTATCGTCTTCTATAAAAATCCGCGACCGGATAAAATGAAATCCGGCAATACCGGAACAAGCAAAGAGAAGAATATTCTCACGACACTGAACTGGCAATGGATTGTTGATTTCGATACTGTAATGGGGGGACCCGGGAAGGTAAGTTTCGAAAACCTGGATGACTGGGCTCAGAATGCCGATGACGGGATCAGATTTTACTCAGGAACAGCCATTTATTCAAAAACCTTTGATCTGCCTGAATCCGGAGTATCATTGAAAAATTCTAAAGTATATCTCAATCTGGGAAAGGTAAGGAATATCGCCAGGGTCACACTTAATGGCCGGGATGCCGGTACGATCTGGACCGCACCATGGCAGGCTGATATCACAGGTCTGTTAAAAAACCGAAATAATGTTCTTGAAATAGAGGTTGCCAATTTATGGATAAACAGGCTTATAGGTGATGAAGCCGAACCATGGGACGGAGTAACAGAGGGCAAATGGCCCGAATGGTTTTTGAATGGGACAAAAAGGCCAACAAGCAGGTATACGTTCACAACACACAGGTATTATAAAACAGGTGATCCTCTGTCAGAATCAGGATTATTGGGCCCTGTACAGATTGAAATTAACCGGTAACCATGTGAATTATCCCGGGGTAATGGGAATTGTACCGGAAAATGGGAATTGTACCGGGGAAATGGGAATTGTACCGGGGAAATGGGAATTGTACCGGGGAAATGGAATTGCCCGGGGACATTTGAATGAATGTAGAGACGCCCAAATTGGGCGTCTCTACGGAACCACGGAATCACGGAACCACGGAATCACGGAACCACGGAACCACGGAATCACGTAATGACGGAATCACGGAACCACGGAATCACGGAACCACGGAATCACGGAATCACGGAATCACGGAATCACGGAATCACGGAATCACGTAATGACGGAATCACGGAATCACGGAATCACGGAACCACGGAATCACGGAATCACGGAATCACGGAATCACGGAATCACGGAATCACGGAATCACGTAATGACGGAATCACGGAATCACGGAATCACGGAATTGCGGAATCACGGAATTAACGACGGTTTGGAAATAACAAAAACGTTTCGTAAAATTGTAACCTATTTCAATATAATTCGTAATTAATTAATAATCAACAACATGAAGACACAGGATTACATTAACCGGGAAGACAGATATGGAGCACATAATTATCATCCCCTTCCCGTGGTCCTTGAAAGAGGTGAGGGTCCGTTTGTATGGGATGTTGAAGGGAAAAGGTATTTTGATTTCCTGTCAGCCTATTCTGCAGTAAATCAAGGTCATTGCCATCCAAAAATTATTAAAGCGCTGACAGATCAGGCAACAAGGCTCACTCTTACATCCAGGGCATTCTATAATTCTGTTCTGGGGGAATATGAAGAATATATAACAAAATATTTTGGATACGACAAAGTACTTCCTATGAATTCGGGTGCTGAAGCAGATGAAACAGCTCTGAAGCTTTGCAGGAAATGGGCATATAAGAAGAAAGGCATTGAACAGAACAAAGCTAAGATAATAGCATGTGAAGGGAACTTCCACGGCCGTACAATAACGATAATTTCAATGTCCACAGATCCCGATGCAAAGAATGATTACGGACCTTTTACTCCTGGATTTATTATAATTCCTTACAATGATATAAAAGCTCTTGAGAATGCCCTTAAGGATCCTGATGTTGCAGGATTCCTCGTTGAACCTATTCAGGGTGAAGCAGGTGTTTTTGTTCCTGATGAAGGTTACCTGAAGAAATCATATGATCTCTGTAAGAAACATAATGTTCTTTTCATTGCCGATGAAGTTCAGACCGGTCTTTGCCGTACCGGTAAGCTCCTGGCTTGTGATCATGAAAATGTCAGACCTGATATCCTGATTCTCGGGAAAGCCCTTTCGGGCGGTGTGATGCCGATATCCGCGGTTCTGGCTGACGATGAAATAATGCTTACAATAAAGCCGGGAGAGCATGGATCAACATTCGGCGGCAATGCTCTTGCAGCAAAAGTTGCAATTGCAGCTCTTGAAGTCCTGAAAAATGAAAACCTTGCGGAAAATGCAGACCGCCTCGGAAAAATATTCAGAAGCGAAATGAACAGTATCAAATCCGATATGATAGAGCTGGTTCGCGGTAAAGGGCTTCTCAACGCCGTTGTTGTCAGGCCAAAAGGTGGAAAAACAGCATGGGATGTCTGCCTGGCAATGAGAGATAAGGGTCTGATCGCAAAACCTACTCATGAACATATAATCCGGTTTGCCCCTCCCCTTGTAATTAATGAAGCTCAGATTATAGAGGCGGTTTCCTGCATCAAAGAAGCTTTTAAACTTTTTGAATAGCTTTTTGTTTCCTTATTGTTAACCAACTTTTTTCAGAGTCCTCTCTGATAATATGCTCATACTATGAAAGACTGTATTTACCGGAGATATATTTCTCTGTCAGTGATATTGTCATTGTCACTGATCTCATTCTCATGCAGGCAGGCCCGCCAAATTACAACCGGGGAACTGCAGGATCATATTAAATATCTTTCATCAGATACTCTCAGAGGAAGGCGAACCGGCACAGCCGGAGACAGTCTTGCTGCAGAATACATAAGGAAGGAATTAAAATCATATGGTCTTATTCCTCTTTCGGGAGACGGGTTCCAGAGATTCAGTGTGACCAGCAGTCTGTCTGCCGGAAAAAATAATTCCTTAACCATAGCCGGAAAAAGCTTTGATCAGGAGAAAGATTTCATGCCATTTGCATTTAGTTCAGGTTCAGCCGATGAAGCAGAAATTATCTTTACCGGGTATGGATTTGTGATAGATGAAGACAGTCTTAAATGGAATGATTATAAAGGCATTGATGTCAACGGGAAATGGGTAATGATCCTCAGGGCTGATCCTGAACCTGACAAATCAGTAAGTCCCTTCATCCCCTACAGCAGCGACCGGGGTAAGACCCTTCTGGCTAAAGATATGGGAGCATGCGGTGTCCTGCTTGTTTCCGGAGAAGCATTTGATCCGCTGGATACTTTCGAGTCTCTCAATCCTGACGATTTTCCGGTGGGGATTCCCGCTATCCGGATAAAAAGAGAAGTGGCTGATTTTATTCTCAAAGGAGCAAAGACATCAGTCAAATATCTTGAAAAGAAACTTAACGGATCAGGGAAGCCTTTTAGTTTCGCTACCGGGCCAAAGGCTGATGCACATTCTGAAATAACAAGGGAGATGGCGGGAACGAGGAATGTTGTAATGCTGTTACCGGGGGAAGATGAGACACTCAGAAATGAATTCATCATCATAGGAGCACATTTCGACCATCTTGGAATGGGAGGGAAAGGATCATCTAGCATGGCAGGCGACACAGTGGCTGTCCATCACGGAGCTGATGATAACGCTTCCGGGGTTGGAATGATGCTGGAACTTGCAGAAAAATTTGCGTCAACAAAAGGAAGCCATAAAAGGAGCATTATTTTCATAGCTTTTTCAGGCGAAGAACAGGGCCTTCTCGGTTCCAGGTATTTTGCTGATAATCCCACAATTGACCTCTCAAAAGTCAATGCAATGATCAATCTCGATATGGTTGGCAGGCTGCCGGAATCGAAGGTGCTTCAGATCAGCGGTATTGGTACGGCTGAAGGATTAAAGGAACTTATATCAGCCGCAAACGACACCAGTTTACTGAGCCTTGTATTTTCTGAAGAAGGTTACGGACGGTCAGATCATACATCATTCTACAGTAAGAACATACCTGTATTATTTTATTTCACAGGCGCTCATACCGATTATCATAAACCGGAAGATACTTGGGATCTTATTAATTATAATGGGATGATTACTGTATCATCTCTAATCTATAATGTGGCAAAAGAACTATCCGCCGGACCGGAAAGGCTTCAGTTCAGGGAATCCGGACCCAGACCCGAATCTGTCCGTACCACCAGGAAAAAAAGTGTTACACTTGGTATCATGCCCGATTTTGCCGGACTTGTAAAGAACGGTATGAGAGCCGATGAAGTATATCCGGGTCGTCCGGGTGCGCTGGGAGGTATGAAAAAAGGAGATATCATCACAGCAATAAACGGTAAAACAGTAAATAATATCCAGGACTATATGTTCAGGATGGGACAGGTGAAATACGGGCAGCAGATTACCGTTGAAGTATTACGCGACAATAAAAAGATAAACCTGCTGATCCAGTTATAATTTTAACAATTTGATATTTTAGTTCAGGATGAAAAAATTTCTTATCTGGTTACTTGCATTTATAATTACTGTTTTTGCAGCCTATTATCAGCGAAAGACGGGCCCTACATACCCGAAAAGAGTGACTATCACCCTGAACGGCATTAATAAAGAAATAAAACTTGTACGCAGTATCGGACATGATGAGCGTTCTGAGGTAAAGCTTGGCATAGCAGATACGAGCATAAAAGCAACTCTCTTTTATAAAAGATTTAAGACGGATGATGAATACAGTCAGGTTCCCTTCGTTTACAGGGAATATCCTGTTAATTCTTTTGTAATGAACAGGATATTCAAAATGACTGAAGAAAAGGGATTGTTTGCTGATATTCCGCAGCAGCCTGAAGCCGGAAAGCTGCAGTATTATATCGACATTACCGACAATGCGGGTACCAGGTCAGTCTTAAAGGAACAACCTGTTGTTGTAAGATATAAGGGAGCAGTACCGTCAGCAATTCTCCTTCCTCATATTCTTATCATGTTCATTGCCATGCTGTTTTCCACTGCAGCAGGACTGGCAGCTGCTTTCAGACTACCTGTTTATAAGAAATATGGCATATGGACCCTTATCCTCCTTACAGCAGGAGGTATGATACTGGGCCCGGTTGTTCAGAAATATGCTTTCGGAGCACTTTGGACAGGTATTCCTTTCGGATGGGATCTGACTGACAATAAAACACTTATTGCGTTCGTATTCTGGATCATGGCTGTAGTGATTAACATTAAGAAGGATAAACCACTTGCCACACTACTTGCGGCATTCATTTTACTTCTTGTTTACTCAATACCGCACAGCCTTCTCGGATCCGAACTGGATTACAGTTCAAACCAGGTAATTCAGGGTACTATCATTTTTTTCATTCAGATTCAAAAAATTCATAAACTGAGTGCAGCATTAAAATAATACCCTCGTCTTTTTATCAGAAAATGAAAAAGAGTGGGTGCAGCATCTCAAATACGAACAAGTCTTTATATAAAGATGTCAAATGTAGAAGCGGCATTCAGGAATTTACACCAGGATCTTCTGGACGGGTGTAAGACAGGTGACCAGAAAGCGCAGTTTCAGATATATAAGTTATACTATAAAGCAATGTATAACACAAGTCTGAGGATTGTGAACAACAGTATGGAAGCCGAAGATATTATGCAGGAATCGTTCCTGTCGGCCTTTGAAAAGATTGACACGTACTCCGGCACAGTGAGTTTCGGTGCATGGCTTAAAAGAATAGTCATTAACCGGTCACTGGATGCTCTGGGGAAAAAGAAAGCGGTCTTTGAAGATATTGAATCACACTTTGGCATCATGGACAACAGTCCGGAGGATCATGACCGGAATGAAGAAGTAGATGTAAAAGTCGAGGAAATAAAAGAGGCAATTGAAAAATTGCCGGATGGTTACAGGATCATCCTGTCACTTTACCTGCTGGAAGGATATGATCATGATGAAATTGCTGAAATACTTAATATTACAAGCAGCACTTCCCGTTCTCAGCTTTCCCGGGCAAAACAGAAGCTGGTACAGGAATTAAAGAAAAATGAAAAATACAGGGAATGAAAAATATAGAAGACATAATCAGAAATAACCGGGATCTTTTCGAAGATACAGAACCCCCTAAGGGTCACTTCGACCGGTTTAGCACTAAGCTGGAAGAAAGGTTCCATGTGCAGGGTGTTAAAAGAAGCATTGTCCCATATCTGCTGAAAGCAGCTGTGGTTACTCTTCTTGTTACCCTTTCATCACTCTGGATCTGGGATAATTTCCTGAGCAGTGAAGGTAAAAGAATGACCCTCGGAGATGTCTCACCTCAATACAGAGAGGTAGAAAACTATTATATCCACCAGGTCAATCTTCTGGAAAATGAAATAAACACCACAGCCATTATCGATGATCCTGAACATAAGGATATGCTTAAATCAGAAATGAGAAGCATGGATTCTGTATATGTTCAGCTCCAGAAAGAACTTAAAGCAAATCCGGATGATGAAAGGATCATCAGCGCAATGATCGAACATTACCAGACAAAGCTTGAGGTAATGTCATATATTGTAAATCAGCTCAAGTCAATAAGGGATGAACAAGAAAATATTAACGGAAATGAAAAAGTCAGCCTATAAACCGGGGATGCTGCTGATTGCAGCATTATTACTGTCATTCACAGCCTACGGACAGGAAGAACTCACAAAAGAGTATCATAAGGAATATAAAGTTTCTCCTTCAATGACTCTTGATCTGAATAACAGGTATGGTGATATTGATATCGAAACATCCGGATCCGATCAGGTTGTGATAGATATTAAGGTAACATTGAAATATCCCAACAGGGAGAGAGCTGAAAAACTTCTTGGCTATATTGACGTCGAATTCAATGAAGAACCTGAACGAATATCTGCAAAAACCGTTATAGATGACAGATTCAGTTTTACGGGATGGAGCGGGGAATCAAGAAGATTCAGTATTGACTATACAGTAAGAATGCCTGAAAACATGAACCTGGCTCTTACAAACAGGTATGGCAATACAGTGCTCGACGACCTGTCAGGGCATGTTTCCCTCGATATAAAGTATGGAAATCTTACTGCATCGAAATTATCGAGAGGAAATGAAAAACCTCTGAATACCATAAGCCTTGCCTATGGTAAAGGATCTGTTGAGGAAGCCGGCTGGCTGGATGCTCTTTTCAGATATTGCGGGAGCTTTACAATTGATAAAAGCCAGGCTATACTTCTGGATAGCAGATATTCAAAGGTTCAGCTCGGAACAGTAAGCTCGGTTGTGGGTGAAACAAAATACGATAACCTCAGAATTGATAAAATAAATAATTTCGTTCTCGAATCAGGTTACACTGATATTAACATAGGAACTCTTTCAAACAAGCTTGTTTTCGATGTGGCTTATGGTTCATTCAATGTTGACAGGGTTGCTGAAGGATTTGAATCGATAAGTCTTGAATCGCGCTATACCGGCGTCAGAATGGCCATTGATGAATCAGCCAGCTATAAGCTTGAAGGTAAGGTTTCTTATGGAGGGTTGAAATTCAATGAGGACAACTACAGAAATATAAAAAGGATCGTTGAGAATACATCAACCACTGTTGAAGGAATAGTCGGCAAAGAGGAAGCTCCCACTGCCTTTGTAAAGGTGGACTCCTCGTATGGAACAATTAGGCTCAATTAATCTAAACCATAAATTAATATAAGACGCCTCCTTTACAATTACCAGAGTAATCGTAAAACTCCTATTTAACCGCAAAGGACGCTAAGGACTCGCAAAGGACGCAAAGGGCATACTAATGACAAGTATCTCTTTGCGTTCTTTGCGAAAAATCTTTGTGGTCTTTGCGGTTAATCCTTTTGCGTTCTTTGCGGTTAATTTTATTACCTTTAATCCTGATCATTTACTTCGGATTTTTATGAAATCAGCAGGATTTATATTTTCGTGTGTATTCACACTTCTGACAGCATTACAGCTTACAGGACAGTCTGGTAAAGTACCGGGTATAATAGTGGACTATATTCCGGCAACAACAAATATCTATATTGGCTCTCCCTCAATTTGTATTCTTCCAAATGGCGATTATATTGCATCACATGATCATTTCGGACCGGGGAGTACTGAACATCAGCGTGCTCTGTCAGCAGTATTCCGTTCCGCAGACAAAGGACGTTCCTGGCAGAAGATCTCTGAAATAAACGGCCAGTTCTGGTCAAACCTCTTTGTCCATAATGGTCTACTATATATAATGGGGACCTGGAAACATCATGGTAATCTGATAATAAGAAGATCTTCTGACGGAGGTTTCACCTGGACCGAACCAGATGACAGCAGGACGGGATTGCTCAGGGAAGGTGAATACCATACTGCACCAATGCCGATGGTCATTCATAACGGCCATATCTGGAGGGCTGTCGAAAACGCAAAATCATATACCACAGCCTGGGGCATCCGCTATGGTGCAACAATGTTCTCTGCTCCTGTCGGATCGGACCTTCTGGATGCAACAAGCTGGAAAAATTCCAACAGCCTCGCATATGATTCAGCATACCTGGCTGGAAGGTTCCGGGGCTGGCTGGAAGGTAATGCAGTTGTAACCCCGGAAGGGAAAATAGTAAATATGCTCAGGGTGGCAACCACAGAATCCGGCAGGGACCTGGCTGCCATTGTCGATATAAGCGATGACGGACTCAAAGCTTCATTTAATCCTGAAAATGGATTCATCGATTTTGCAGGCGGTGCCAGAAAATTTTCAGTGAGATACGATAACAAATCCGGACGTTACTGGACCATTTGTAATATGATATCGGAAGGATTTGAGGATTTAAATGCCGGATCAGTAAGAAATACACTGGTAATAAAGAGCTCTCCCGATCTTAGACAGTGGACAGTTCACAGCATTTTACTACAGCATCCTGATGTTAAAAAGCATGGTTTCCAGTATGTCGACTGGCAGTTTGACGGAAAGGATATTATTTACCTTTCCCGGACTGCATATGACGATGAATCAGGCGGGGCAAACAATTATCATGACGCCAACTACCTGACGTTCCACAGGATTAAGAATTACAGAAAACTGGTAAAAAAGAGTATTTAGTAGTTCTGCCCTTTGCTCTGCGCTCTGCGCTCTGAGCCTTAGTAGTCCATTTCAACGACAGTAATCCCCGAGCCTCCCATCTCGACATGTTCATCGCGGAATGATTTTACCACATTAACTGTGGCCAGGTAATCCCTGATTAACTGCCGGAGGATACCATTTCCTTTCCCATGAAGTATCCTCAGGTTACGATGCTGAACCATAAGGGCATTATCAATTAGTTCCTGAACCAGTTTTAAAGCCTCTTCCCCCCTTACACCGCGAATATCAATTTCAGGTCTGAAGGACAGTTTCCTTTCCCGGATTGCCGGATCGGCAACTTTTTGTGTAATTCCCGACCTGAGAGATCGTTTAAGTTCCGATCTGCTGATCCTTTCAACCTTATCGGAAGAGATCATAAACCTGAAGCTGCCTGTTTCAACCTGAATCATATTATCCCTGATACCGGTTATTTCCCCTGCTGCCTGCGTATCTGTCATCCTTACCGCA
>Ga0209606_1002644_pt1 | contig 19307 bp, 16 predicted proteins | sample AD_UKC057_MetaG_FD_184412 | JGI IMG/M metagenome (GOLD analysis project Ga0209606, IMG submission 184412) | Active sludge microbial communities of municipal wastewater-treating anaerobic digesters from USA - AD_UKC057_MetaG (SPAdes) (version 2) | ecosystem: Engineered > Bioreactor > Anaerobic >...
AGGATTATTAACAATCAAACTATTTGAAATTATATTTTGTATATTTAACTTTTTAGCTTTATCTCTGTTAAATTCTAGTGTATCAATCATAATATTTCCAACAAATTTTATTGAATTAATAGAAATACCTTCATTAATAAGATTTTTCATTGATATTTTATCTGGTGTTAACAATAAATCTGATAATCTGTCAGTAACAATTCTATTAATTTCTTCTGGCATAGTCCAATCACCACTTCTTAACCCACCTTCTACATGACAAACCTTTATGTGAAGTTTTTTTGCAGTTATAGAGGCTGCCATAGTTGCATTGACATCACCATAAACGACTACCCAGTCTGGTTTTTCTTTTTCAAAAACCTTTTCTAATGCAATCATAGAATTACCAACTTGCTCAGCATGAGTTCCTGAACCAACGCCAAGATTTATATCAGCAGGGGGTATTTCTAATTCATCAAATATTTTTTTTGATAGACAATCATCATAGTGCTGTCCAGTATGGACCAAAAGATGTTCTATTTTGTCAATATTATTTTCATTATGTCTATTAATCGCTCTTATTAATGGAGCAACTTTCATAAAATTTGGACGAGCTCCAACTACAGATATTATTTTCATTTTATTTGAATTTTGACCATATATTTTCATCTGACTTTATATATGTTGGACTTTCTGGTAAATTATCAATAAACCAATACCAAAACATGGTAACATCTATTTTATCGCAAAGCATTTTATCTCTTCTTTTTATCCAATTTTCTTTCAAATTTGGGATTAATAATAGCTCATTTAATTTTTTTAATAGAATATTAAATTCATTTGGGTAAAAAGAATACGTTAAACCATATCTTTTTTCTTCTTCATTAAGATAAGAAATACTTTTTGCAAATGAATTACATCTCAATGAAGGTGTGCCAAGCATTGCAGCTTCTGAAGTCATAGTTTGGCTGTCTCCAATAAACATCGTAGCATAATATAAGAGTGAATGTATTTTTTCAGGAGAAATCGTTAATTGATATTTTTTAAATTCTGGTTCAATTTCTTTCTCAATAGTAATAAAAATTTTACCATATGGCTCTAGAATATTTATTAGTTGATTTTTTTGTTCAAAAGAAATTCCTTTTATGCCAATATCATGATGTGCTGTAAATGCATTAAAACGCATAATAAAATAAGGTTCATTTTCTTTTAATCCAATTTCGTCTAAAACACTAATATCAGGTGAAAAGCGATTTGGATGAAGATAAGCCAATTCATGATACCCAGGATAAAAAATTGTATCTTTTCTTTTTCTATGCCCTTTTAATGCGTCTGGTGATAATAAATAATCGGCAAAAGGGTTTACAAATTTAGTGATAAGAGGTTGTACTTCATCATCATCGTCATCAAAAACTACTGATTTTACTTTTGAAATTTTAGAAATATGAGCAATACTTACAGAAGTACCTATTGCAATGTTAATTTTATATTTTTTGCAAATTTTTAATATTATATAATCATATTCTATTTGTTTAAATATTTTTCCAATCAAATTATTTGCCTTTTTAGGTAGTTTTATATAATTAAAACCATATTTATCCAATAAATTAATAGCTGATGGTAAATCTTTTACAGTCCAGGTTATTTTATGCCCATTTTGCTCAAGAATATGAGCTAGATTTCTAAAATAATGTACATGTGCAGGATGTCCAATGTCAATAAGTATATTCATAAAATTTTATTTAAGTTTTTGCCAAACTTTTAAGCCAGTTTTTCCAATTTCCATAAGTAATGGGTTATGCACTTTTTCAAATCTTCCATAATTTACCAATTCACCACCAAACTTTAGTTTGTAGTCCCTAACGCTATATGTTTTATTGGGTTTCCCTGCACCACCGAAATCAAAAAGTTCAAAACTACGCTCTTTACCCCATAAAAAAACTTCCCAAGGGATTAAATCATTTGGATATTTGTTATAGTATTCAGGATATGCTCCTGCATAAAAATCATAAATAGTATTTTTGTAAACTAAAGCAAGCATGCAACCAATTATTTTATTTTCATTACAAGCACAAAATAATTTGAGACCTGTATTATTACTAGTGTTTTTAAAAATATTTTCAAAGAGATTGATATTGGGAATAGGTAGTTTTGCTTTTTTGTAAACAGATTTAAGAATTGAATAACATTCATGCAAATCATTGAGAGTACTCTTTACTAAAAATGTAGTACCTTCTTTTTTTGCTCTTCTAATTTCATTTCTCCTTTTTGTATTTACTTCTTTCCATAATTCTTCTTCATTTTTATTTAAATCTACTATTATATCTAAATGATCTTCATATTCAAAACCATTTTTAATAAAAATTTCTTTTAATTTTCCCCATTCCCACATATTGCGAAATTGAGAGTAGATTGCTTTTTTTCTAATTATTTTATTATACTCTTGTAGGATAAAGTCTAGAATATCAGCATCATTATTTTTAATTAATGGACCACCAAAAATTATTGACCTAGCAGTGAAATTCCCTAAAAATCCTGAATATTCTTTTTGAATTACAGCTAGCAAAGTTCCTAATATTTCATCATTTTCATCAATAGCTGCTAGAAAAATAGGTTCATAGTTTTTAGTATTTTTATAGACTTCATACATTTCAGGAGTTTGAAATACATTGCCATTGGGATGATCGTAAACAAATGATGACCATTGAGCTGGATTAAGGGTAGATGTGATTTTAAAATTTTGCATTGGTTAAATGTTTTGTTAGTTGAGAAGTTGATGAGTTTAGGAGTTTAGAAGTTTATAAGAGGTGGATAATTTTTAATTTTGGAATTATATTATGCATTAAAAAGAGGGTAACATACAACTGACAATAAATGACTTGCTAAATTAGTCCTCTACTCAACTACTCAACTTATACACTTATACACTTCTCCACTTCTACACTTTTCTAAACTACTTCTTCATAGACTTTAATAATTTTGGGGTAATAATTCTTCTATTAAAAATGTTAATGCCAAAAAAATCCAGGCATTAGACCATCGCATATACGAAATTTTATGTTTATAGTATTTAAAATTATGATAATAAAAATGCCCGTCTTTTGCCTGCATATTTTTTATAGTCCATTTTGCAATTGTGGATGCAAATTCCTTTGAATTGGGATAATATTCATTTAATTTTAAAAATGTAATGATACCCTGTGCTTGATTGTGAATTTCTACCGGCCATTTTTTGGGTAATCTCCAATAAGAACTGCCATCAGGGAAAAATTGTTGTTCTCTATAAAATTTTATTCCCCTTTTCAGAGATTCTTCCCATTTTTCATTTTTTATATTTAAAACATTTTTAATCTCATAAATAGATTCTAAAACATAACCCTGATGAAAATCTATTTGTTGGTATTCTTTGCCTGAATTTATATCAATACTATAATTCCATCTGCCATCTTCTTTTTGATGAGCTATTACCCATTCAACTGCGCTGATTGCTTTTTCTTTTAATTCAGACTTAGGACATAGAGTAGAAGTTTTTGCGAGAATCTCAGCAGCAAGCAAACTTGAATTAAAACATAAATCTCTTTGTAAGGGAGTATAACTAAAGCACAAACCATTTTCATCTTTACTAACCGGAATATCATTCATAATAAAATCAGATGCACTTATTAAAATTTCTTTAGCTTTTTCATTATTTGTTATTTTATAATATTCATACATTCCCTTGCAAACAAAACCAGTAACAACAGATGAAGGCATATAGGGACCGTAAGAATGATTTGGATTAGCCCAAGGAAAGTTATAGCCCCAGCAATATCCTGAATAACCTTTTGAATAATTATCTTTTAACCATTGAAAGAAATAATTTGCTTTGTCAAGATATTCTTTATTCTTAGTTTTATTATATAAAATAGAATATGCTTGAAGAAACAAGCCAAAAGCTTTTGGGTTTATGTCCTTTTTAATACCAAGTAAAGGACGAATATTTATCGGATTACGCTTTTGTATTTGCGTAGCTATTGCTGCTGGCCATTTACCTAACAATTTAAAAGGAATCCATGAATTTAATGTGTCATAAGGATCGTAGCCTTTGTACTGCTCTTTTTTTATGTATTTTTCTAGATTATTGAAACTATCTTTTAATATCATAGTTTTATCTAAGGATGTGTGTCCGAATTATAAAATCTATTCTATATTTATTGCCTTTCCAGTTATTATAGATTCTAAAGCTTTAAAAGTTGTAAGCATACTTATATAACAATCTTCAAATGAAATAGGACAAGGCTTCCCATTCTTTATTGCTTCAATATATTGTTTTAATTCATCATGATGTCCTTTATCCTGTCCTGTAAACTTTATTTTTTTTATAGAATTTGAAAATATTCTTATTGATTTAAAATCATCAATTGTAATAACAGTGCCTCCACTAAATATTTCAATATACTCTTTAGGAAGTTTTTTGCTTCCATTTGAAAAATAAGAGATATTTGCAATACTGCCATTCTCAAAAGACAGACTAATATTAACAGTATTTTTGACTTTATCTGAATCATTTAAAGGAGTTGCGTAAACACTTTTTATTTTACTGCCTGCAATATACATAACAAGATCTATAAAATGGCAAGATTCACCTATAATTCTTCCTCCACCAATTTCAGGGTCATTTACCCAATGTTCAGGAGTTAAGATACCGGCATTAACTCTAATATTTATTGATTTTAATTGATCATCAGAAAAGATTTTTTTAACTTTTTGTATAGCAGGTGAAAATCTTCTGTTAAAGCCTACCATCAGGTGAGTTTTTTGCATTTGGTATAATTTAGATATTTCTTCTAATTCTTTTTCGTTCATACAAAGTGGCTTTTCAACAAAAATATTTTTCCTGTTTTCTAATGCTTTGATTACATATTGAGCATGTAAATTATGCCTTGTAGCAATAAATACAGTATTAATGTTTTTATCAGATAAGACCTCGTCAGGTTCGTTTGTGCAATAATTGAAACTATATTTTTTACCAACATATTTTGAATTGTTACCACTTCCCGTGACAAGTCCTATAAAATTACAATTTCCTTTTAAATTTGGGAGCAAAGTATTTTGGGCAAAAGAACCTGCACCGATAAAGCCAATATTTGGTTCTTGCGAAACAGGTTTGCTGTCATTAATAATAATACTTCTTTTTAAATCATCCTTTTCATCATATTTAATTAATATCCCAGCAAAATGTTCTTTTTTCTCAAGAATTACATTATATGCTTTCGGTGCATCAAAAAGTGAAAACTGATGAGTAATAATTTTATCTATGTTTAATTTATTATCAGCCAATAAATCAATAAACGACTGCATGTTCCTATTTTCAGTAAACCGAACATATCCGATGGGGTAATCAATTCCTTTTTCTTCATAATTTGCATCATAACGTCCGGGACCATAAGAACTGGACATTCTTAAATCCAATTCTTTTTTGTAGTAATTTGCTCTGCTAAATCCTGTTGGAACTGCCCCAACAACTACTATTTTTGCTTTTTTTCTTGCTATTATTCCGGCAAATTCAACAGGATCTAGAGAAGATGTAGAAGCAGTAATTACTACTGCATCTGTTCCATATCCATTTGTAAGATCTTTGATAATATCTTCGATACCTGCTTGATTTCTATTAAAAGCATAATTAGCACCTGCGTTTTTTACAGCCTTAATCTGTTCATCATTGATATCAATTCCTATTGCTTTAATTCCTATTGCTTTTAAAATTTGCATAGTTAATTGTCCGATAAGCCCAAGACCAATAACTACACAATTTTCACCAAAACCTAAATCTGCCCGCCTGATACCTTGTATAGCAATTGAAGCAATAGTAGAAAATGCAGCATGTTTTATATCTACATTTTTAGGAATTTTTACACATAGATTTTCATAAACTGAAACTACATCAGCATGAAAGGCACCTTGACCACCGCAAGCAACTTTATCTCCTACTTTAAAGTTACTGACACCTTCTCCGACAGCAATAACTTCTCCTGCACAAGAGTAACCAAGAGGCGATGGCGCTTCGAGTTTGTTCATTACAACTTTATAAGTTGGCAAAAAACCGGAAGTTTTAATCATATCTAAAACTTGTTTTACTTCCTTCTGTCTGGATTTTGCCTTTGCTATATATCCTTTACGAGCATCAGAAACGGTTTTACTCTCTGTTCCAGCACTTATAACCGAGAAGTGATTTCGAACTAATATTTGTCCTTTATTTAATGTAGGAAATGGGACTTCCAGTATTTCCATTTTACCTGATTTAAGTTGTTGTGTTAGTTGTTGCATAATTTATCTCTCCTAAATGAAATTAATTTCATTTTGCTAAAATGTTATAAATATTCTGTAGCTTCTGAAAATTTATTTTCCAATCAGCCCTTTCCAATGCTATTCTACCATTTTTCTCTCCCATTGATTTTTGTAATAAAATATCTTTTGATAGCCTTATAATAGAATCTGAAAACATTCTTTCATCCCCAACATTTGCAAGAAATCCATTATCATTATTAATAATCCATTCTCTATTACAGGGTATATCAGAAACTATAACCGGTTTATTGCATGCCATTGCTTCCAATAATGATATTGAAGTTCCATCACTTATTGATGTAGAAATATAGATATCAGATTCATTTAGTAATTCTACCATTTTTTCTCTACTTACTCTCCCACTCATATAAACATATTTTTCTAATCCATATTTTAAAATTAGATTTTTGGTTTTTTCTTTCAAAGCTCCATCACCTACTAATAATAATCTTAATTTGGGATTTTTATCTTTTGAAATATAAAATGCCTTGATTAATGTTTCGTGATCATATACAGATTCAAAATGACGATTCATAATCAATATTATATTATTTTCCCATTTTAATTTTTCTCTTATACTGTGATAAATATTTTTTGGGTGAAATAAATCTAATTCAATTCCCCAAGGGAAAACTGTAATTTTATTACTATCAAATTTATAATCATTAATAATATGGTTTTTAACAAATTCTGCGTCGCAGGTTACCCAATCTGCCCTTGAAAATACAAATTTATTTATTAATTTAATTATTCTGTATTTTTGAGGAAGGATTAAAACATCAGATCCAAAAGGCATAACAAGAAGGGGGTGAAATCCAGACAACGCTGCTAAAAAGCTCACATTGAATAAGTTGCCGCTATGAATGATATCGGGTCTAATTTTTTTAATAATCTTTCTAAAATGAAAAATTCGGTTAAAATATAAAGGTTTTTTGATAAGTTTAGGAGGGTAATGATAGATTTTAACTCCTTTAATTTCTTGTATATTTTTAGCTATTGGCAAAGGGTGATAACTTACTAAATGAACGTCATACCCTGACTCAACTAATGCTTTAATAAACTTATGGTTATGATTGCCTAATGTATCAGTTGCACTCGATAAATACAAAATTTTCATATTTTTCAATATCCTTTACCTATTATAATAAATCGGAACACACCAGTGATTTTTTGCTACCCAATCTGTATTAGGTAAATCTACATTATGTTTCATAATTCTATGACATGGGGTATCATAAACTTTTCCAGTCGAATTATTAATTTCTTCAAAAACAATATACTTATAGTATCCAGAAATCATACCATCAGGTAAGATTAATCTTTTGCTAAATTCTTTATCAAGCTTATGAGCATATTCGTTTTTATATTCTACTATTTCTGGTAGTCTGTCAATCTCAACAATTCCAATAGCTGCGCAAAATTCACTTATACGTAAGTTTAAACCATTTACTTTAAAATCTGGTTTACCATAATTTCTAAATTGCTTTGCAAATTCAATAAGTTCTCCATGTTTAGAAACCAACATACCGCCTTCACCAGTAGAAATTGTTTTAGTTGGATAAAATGAATAAACTCCAGCATCTCCCCATTCACCAGGGCGTTTCCCATTCCAGGAAGCACCATGAGCATGAGCACAATCTTCTAATAAGATAATTTTATTTTTTTTACAATAGCCTGATATTTTTTCTATATCAAAGGCAATATGGCCACCAATATGCACAACCCAAACTGCAGAAGGATGATGTTTTTCCGCTTTAATCTTAAAATCTTCATAACTCATACATAAGTCGTTTTTATTGCAGTCAACAAATTCGACTTTGGCTCCACTATTAATTATAGCCAAAGGTGTAGCCATAAATGTATTGGAAGGGCACAAAACTGTTTTTCCCTCTAACTTGAAGTATCGCATTGCAGTTAAAGCACCGCCTGACCAAGAACCATACGCTACTGATGAAAGATTGTTATATTCACTCCATTTTTCTTCAAATAAATTAGTAAAATAACCTTCAGTCCATTTTTGAGATTCGATTATTTTATCCCAATAGCTATGCAATTTTGGTAAATCTCTCTTATCAAAGCCAATTGAAAATTTCATAGGTTCCATAAATAGTTCTCCTTTCTATTCTTCAGTTGAATCGAAGTAATGATTATAATAGACTTTTGCTAATGGATTTTTTATAATATTATTTTTCAGATTTTCATAGATTTCTTTCGCCGCTTCAGATACGTTGTGTTGAACATTAAAATCTAATCTATTTCTAATCTTTTCAAAAGAGACTTTGTAATCCCTTGCATCAGTAGAGGATTTTTCAACCACAATTTTTACATCGTCGCTTAGAGCGTCTTTGATTATATTAGCAATTTCAAATATTCTATAGTTTTGTTCGTCCGAACCTAAATTGAATATTTGGTTCCCTACCCTGTCAATGGGTGACTCTAAACACTGTATGTACGCTTTAGCTGCATCTTTAATATGCAATAAAGGACGCCATTGTTCACCTCCAAAGACCTGTATAATCCTTTCAGAAAAAGCCTTCAAAGTCATAGTGTTTACAACTAAATCAAACCTCATTCTTGGAGAATAACCATATAAGGTTCCCATTCGTAAAATGGTTGGAGAAAAAGAATCGTTAGCCATTTTCATTATGCTCTGCTCTGAGGCGATTTTTGTCCTAGCATAAAGAGAAACAGGATTCAAAGGCGAATTTTCATCAATAATATCATCGCCTTTCCCATATACACTGCATGTTGAAGCATAAATAAATCTATTAATATGTTGGCTTTTACATGCGGCAGCAAATGTTTGTGCAGCTAAAAGGTTTGTTTCAATAGTTTGAGTAGGTCGAGCTTTTGAGGCAGGATCTCCTACTACTGCCGCTAAGAGAATTACGGCATCAATATCTTCCAGAGAAGAGACTATTGTTTCAATATTTCGTATATCTCCCTCTTTAATTTCCAATAATTTATTATTTTTTATGTCCTTTAATGAATTTCTACCGTAAATAAATTTATCTAAAACTCTTACATAATATCCCTTATCAAGTAATTCTCTAATAAGAACACTACCTAAATATCCAGCCCCCCCAGCGACTAATATATTATTAATATTCCCCTTCCTTTCAGATATACTCTCTGTCTTAGATGTTTCTGAAATCAAATTTGATAAATCATTTTTACTGTATATATCAATAATTTTACCGTTGCTATTTATAATTGGACAAAATTCAATACCTTGCGTTTCCATTTCTAGTAACATTGATTTTACACTTTTTGGTTTGCTCACTTCATTTTCTCGTAATTTTATTTGAGTGCTTGTCAATACACTTGAAATAGAGTCAGAACTATCCAATCCTGATAATAGTAAACGGCGTAATTTATAAATAGATGTTTGCGAAATATAAGAATCGTCGTTGTTTGTAATAAAGGCTATTGAATACTTGCTTCTATCTATTCTACGAATTAGTTCGTCAACGGATATATCTTTTCTAACTATTGGAATATTATATTTCATATTTTATTCCTTTCTCCTCAATAAAACATTTTACATAATTTTTTAATGCATCTTTATAACTAATCTTCGGTTCCCATCCAAGTAATTTTTTAGCCTTTTCTCCTGAAATTAATCTACCCTTGAATTGCCCTACTCTATCTTCAACAAATTTAATATTGGCCTTTCTATTTAATATATCTTCAAGATTTCTCACTATATCTAATACACTTATTCGTTCTTTCCCTTCAAGATTTATTATTTGGTTTTCAGCATTTTTATGCAAGCACGCCATACACCCTTTTGCGAGTTCTTTTACATAAATAAATTGCCTTGTTTGACTACCATCACCATGAATCGTTATTTCCTCATCGTTTAATATTCTATTTAAAAAAATAGGAGTTACTGTTGATTCTCTGGCTCTTTCGCCAAATGGAATTCCAAATCGCATTATAGTATAATTTACATTATAAAGCCGTTTGTAGTTTTTACAAAACATTTCGGCTGCAATTTTTGACGATGTATAAATATGATCCGGATTATTGGTAGTTGGTGTTTCTTCAGTAATTATTTCATTTTCATCACCTTCGGGACTACCATAGACCCATTCAGTTGATGCAAGTAAGACTCTTGAAATATTGTTTATCCTTGCGGCTTCTAAAACATTAATAGTTGAGCAAGAAGTTATAAGATTAGAATAATATGGACTTTTGTAAAATCTGTTTACATCTGCCTCTGCCGCAAGATGGTAAATTACATCATAATCTTTTGACTCTTGTATAAGTCTATTCAAATCTAAAACGTCTGCTTTTATATAATCACATTTCTGATTATACTTTGATGCATCTACATCATAGATTTTAACTCGATGCCCTTTTTCAAGTAAAGCATCAACAATATGTGAGCCAATAAAACCAGCACCACCTGTTACTAAAATTTTCATAAGTTTATCTCCTTTTGTAATTTTATTATTTTATTTCTCCAAAAAACTCCACTATTTTTTCAATATTTCATTAAAATTTGCAAATGGCTGATAATTAAGCAATTTTTTGCCTTTTCAATTCCGGCAAGAGAGTGCTTTTCATTACCAGTTCGTTCTTGTTCAAAAATTGGTTTCTTTCCATATTCAATTTATTTTTTGATATTCTATATTTTCTATTTCTTTTGGCCAGAAAAATATCAAACCAAACCAAAGGGATATATCACGTAGAATTAAATAAATAAAACGACTTGGAATTTGAAAGACATCACTTCTCATATTTATTATTGATCTAATTAATGCGATTCCAAAATAAAATGGCATAAAATATAATTTATGAGAGAATAGAGTAATAATTATAATTAACATTAGCAATATGCTTGTATAATCATTTCTAATAAAACGATGATACATATGTTTATTAAAAATATGTTTTCGATACAACAAGCTCGTTCCATATAAATGATTTAAAGAAAAAAAATCCTTCCACATTCTATTTTTATCCGTATAAGCAATAGTGTGGTGTTTAGCAGCAACTTCTTTTTTCCGTAGTAAGAAGATATTTCTCTTTGAAAGTCGTAGTCCTAAATCAATATCCTGACTTTTCTTAAAAATAGAGTCCATACCACCAACATTCTCCCAAACTTTTCTGTTAATAAGAAATAAACCACCTACAACCTTTTCAATGCTATCTTTTTCTTTTATTTTACACTCATCTTGCTTTATTAATAGTTTGCCTGAATAATTATAATAATAATTAACCAAGTTCCCTGATACAAAATTATCAATTAACCCTTTCTCTTCTGAATAAACTAAAGGTAGAAATTCAGGCATAATCTCCATATCACCATCAATAAAAAATAATGTATCACCCTTTGATTCTTTAGCACCGATATTCCTACCAATCGCGGCATTACAAATACCAGTTATCTGATATACTTCAATTTTTTTAAAACTTTTTGCAATTTCAATACTATTATCGGTGGAGTTTGAATCAACATAAATTACTTCATATTTTGCTAGATTATTATATTTTATAGTATCAAAAATACTTTGAAAGCATTTTTTTAATTTCCAGCCTTCGTTTTTACCAATCACAATAAAAGAAATCATTTAATTTTTTGTATTTTTATTTTCGCATTATGCAAAAATGTACTTATCATTGATAAATAAATAGATAGAGTGAAGGCGCCATCTTCGCCTTTAGCATACAAAAAATATCCAAATATTTGACTCGATGTGCTGTGAATTATAACCAATGTAAGCAAAGACAACGATAATATCTTTAATGAACTACATATATTGGTGTTTCCAGCCCTGCCAACCATTCGTATATTAAATAAAATATAAAACCATATATAAACGATTATGATGTAACCTATTACTCCGCCAATCATTAATGTTGATTGATTTCCAACATGCCCATCAGCTGTATCCATTCCTACGCCGGAAAATCCCCAGCCTGTTAATGGTCTTTCATAAAATTTACTCATAACAGGAATGTGTCTATCTGTTAATCTGACATTTGTACCCTCTAAAGTAGGATCGCCCCTAACCAACGCCTCTAATGTAGATAATCTTTCAAAGCTACCACTTAATTGACTTTTTATCACAGGACTTGTTATAAATAACAAAAATAGGGGAATTATTATTATTAAAATCTTAAAGACCGTAGAAGCAAAGTTTCGTTGTTTCATAAAAAATAACAATATTGCAATCAAAAAAAACGAATAAGCAAGAATCCAACCTCGTGTGGCAGTTATTAATATGCTTACAAAACAAGTGATTATTATTAATAATAAGTATGTACTATTGAAATTCTTATTTTTACTAGCGTAAAAATAACTTGCACTAAAAAAGGAAAAAAGATTGATGTAAACACCAAAAATAGGTCTAATCATTTCAGCTTCTGAATAAAATACCCCTGTATCCCAATATGTTGGAATACTACCGCCCAAGAGCAAATGCAAATTTTGCCTTAAAAATAATGAAACCAGCTGTAACCCAAAATTAATAAAAACCAGTATAAATATTAAATGGCAAAATTTATAAATATTGTCGCGATATGCTAGTATACGAGGAAGTGTATAGAATAAAGGTAAAATAACAATCAATCGATAATAATACCACAGATATCGGTGACCCGTACTTCCACCGCCTTCGATTCCAATTATTATACCTTCTATTAAAAGAAATAGAAGCCAAAATATATAAATATTATATGGTTTTTTCAAGAAAGAACTGAGTTTCGGATAGGATTTTTTGGCCAAAGTTTTAAATAATGCAACTATAGAAAAAAATTCAAGATATGAAAATTTAAGAATACCAATCTGAAGAATAATATCAGTTGTTTTCCAGAAAATATTTCCGGGGTTATCGATAAATATTAGTGTTAATATAATCCAAAAATAGTCGTTCGAAGGTTTTGAAATAAAAAATAAGAATAATGTAATTAATAAAAATAATGTCTTTACATATTCCGGAGCAAAATAAATTGCTATAATAGCTAATCCAATATAAATAAATAACTTATAAAATATTTTTATATTGAAACTTGTGGCAGCAATCGTATTTGAATAATTTGTTAATGCTATATTATTAGAATTCATTTATAATTTTAGCTACTTGATTTTCCCAGGTATATTGGTTAACAACCCTTTGATATGCTTTTTCTGCGATCATTTTACGTTCATCTGAATGAACAAGATAATAAGAAATTTTAGCCTTCAAATCATTTGTTCCCTTAAATGTAACTATTTCATCTTCATCGAATATAGAATAAAGTTCATCGCTATGGTCAATAATCTGAAAACCTTTACAAGCGGCAATTTCAAACACTCTTGGTTGAAATCCGGTTAAGATTTGTGGACTTGGAAGATTCAAATTAATTTTACTTATAGTGTAAAGTTTACGAAGTTCATTGTAACTCAGCCGAGGCCCCTGATAGGCTTTTTGCAATGAGGAGTAAAATTGGAAACGGTACTGCCAACCCTCATCGCCCCATATTTTTATATTGTATTCATTTAATTTGCCTAAAATAGCAGCACGATAAGCTCCCTCCGGACTTTCGTTATAACTCCCACCAGTAAAAGAAACATCACACGTAAACTCTTCCATATCTTTCTCGTCAATTTCTTGTTGAGAAACTGGGAAAAACTTTTCAGGTTCATATCCACCATAGAATGGTATAACTTTAGAATTTGGTGTCAAATTTTTAATCATTTTCTCCCAAATAGGTTCTGGTAGTAATAAAACATCATAGAACTCAAGTGACATGGCAAAATATTTGTCTCTTATCGGCGCCGGATCACAAGGATTATCTGCTATAAAACAAACTGTAGTACAATTTAGGTCACTTCTTATTTTTTTAACCGTTTCTGGGAAGAGACCGCTACCGCTAAGGTTAATAAATACTTCGGGACGAAAGCTTGATAATTGCTGGAATAAATTTCTGTTATACTCAACTTCCTTATAATGAATAGCGGGTACTTTCACTGACTTAATATCAACTCTTCTTAAGAATTTATTAAGCAATGGAGCGTTGTACCTTTTACAGGACAGTGTTTTATGTCCCAATCTTTCACATGCCTTTTGAATTGAGTTTAAAAAACCACCACGCCAGTTATTATATGGAAATGCTATTCTCATTATATGTCCTTTTTGTATTTATAAATTTCTTTTCCCAATTTCTTCATAAATCTTCCGAACGATTTTATCCCAATTCAATTCTGTTCTTGCAAATCTATGCGCATTCTCTCCAAATTCCTTTATTTTTTTCGGATGTTCTATTAAATAGTGAATTGCATTAGCCAGACCTTTCACATAATCTCTTTCTACCAGTAAGCCCATTTTATCCTTATCGAATAAATACTTTTCTCAATTTTGCCGGGATGTATTCTCCTATAAGTTCAAAAAAATTTCTATATGCTCTTATACGAAAAAGATTGGAAAGTAACAAATACATTATAGAAATAGAAAATACTTGCGCAACGATTAAAAGCAAGTCATTGGTAATAATTTGTTCCACCCCTAGTTTCCCGACTAAAAAACATAAAAATGTGATAAGAATAACGGGGAACATATTACTAATCTGATTGACTAAACTAATTTGGAATCTTTTTGCGACCACCGCGCTGCTTACTATAAAGGCAATAAATGAACTTAGAACCCATCCAATAATTAGTGCCTTTATACCAAATCTAATAGTTATGAATATACTACCAAGAGTCAGAATTTTCTTTGTAATATCTACTTTTAAAGTTATATCACTTCTACCAGCGGCATTAAACACAATTTGGTTTAGCCAAAACAAAGGGAAAATGAATCCATCTATGAACATCAATATCATAAAAGGAACTGCTGGCAACCACTTTTCTGTTAAAAAAAAAGCAACAAACGGCTTTGCTGTAAGAATAATTATAACCACACAAGGGAACATAAAAAAAACAAGTGACTGATATACCTTTGAATAATTATTCAAAAACCTTTCTTTTTGATCCTGTATAGATGAAAAAGCCGGAAACGCAACTTTTGAATAGGCAAGAGTAGTTCTCCTAACAAATATTTCATAGAATTTGTTTGCATTAGTATAGTATCCAAGATCTGTCGGATTAAAAGCTTTCCCAATAATTGGGTTATAAATATTTCTGACTAATACATCACCAAAATCTTCTAGAAAGATTTTATATCCAAAATTATATAATGATTTAAATGACCGGAAGTTGAAAATGAATTTTGGCCTCCATTTATTTATAATCCAAAAAAGGACCACTCGTACAGTCCCTCCTGCTAAAGTCATAAAAACCAACGCCCATACCCCATACCCATTATAAGCTAAAAAAACACCAACAGTGCCAGAGGTTAAAGCTGAAATAAAATTTATAGCTGCCTGTCTTTTAAATTGAAAATTCTTTAGTATCATGCTTACCTGTACAACACATAAAGAGCTTAAAATGATTCCCAATGAAGATATACGAGTAATTTTTACTAATATTGGTTGACCGAAAAAACGAGCAATTGTGCTTGCAAAAACAAACAGCAATATATACAAAACCACAGCTAAACCAACATTGAACCAAAAAATTGTAGAATAATCTGTATTATCAGTATCTTTTTTTTGAACAAGAGCAGAAAGGAAACCGCTATCTATCAGCATTTGTGAAATGGCAATGAAGATAGCGATCATTCCCACTAAACCGTAATCCTTTGGCATAAGCGCTCTTGCAATCGCAACACTAAATCCAAATGTTATGAAGTATATGCCAAATGAATCAACAAAACTCCAGAAAAGTCCGTGTAAGGTTTTTTGTTTTAGGTTTTGCATTAAATTATTTCATAGAAAATATTGTATGATAAATTAACCGCAAAAAAGACTTTGAAAAAATTACAGGGGGGAATTGCTTAATTGCAAAAAAGAAATACTTAAAAAATAATTTATATTGGTTTTTTCTTAGTACAGTAAAAGCAATTCGTAATCCGTTTCTAGCATTCTTCTTTTTTATTAGTTTTATTATTTTTTTTCTATTTTTGGGGCATTTTTCATATTTAGGAATATTCTTAATTTGAGTATAACACGCTTCGATAACATAATTAGATTTTGAAATAAATTTTGAATACTCATCTTGATTTTTATGATGTCTTCTATTAATCAAACTCTCTCCAATAATAGCAATGGGAAATCTGGAAAGAACTTTTGGCCAATACAATTCATCAGTCGCCATTACATCGTTATCAAAGAAACCGACTTGCCTAATCTTCTCCATGTTAAACATGACACTTGAGGGGGGAATATATGAACCTGTATTAGAAACAAACTCATATATTTTTCCTGCTTTATAGATATCTGTTTTTTTAGATGATTTTTTTTTGATTATTAATTCACCACCCTCATTAATTATGTCTTCACCACCTCCAACCAGTGCAACTTCCGGGTGCTCCTGAAAAAACTGTATTTGTTTTTCAATTGTATCAGGTTTTAACATATCGTCTGCGTGCAAAATAAATAATAACTTTGTAGTAGTATTTTCAAAACATTTATTCCAATTTATATCATAATTACAATGTTCTTTATTTAATAATAATCTAATATTACTATCATAATTATTTTTTATTACATTTTTTACTATATCAACAGTTTTATCGGTAGATTTATTATCTATTATTAAAATTTCATCTACCTTATAAGTTTGCCTTATTATGCTTTCAATGGCATATTTTATAAATTCTTCGCCATTATATGCGGGTATTGCAACAGTTACAAGTTTTTCCATTTTATAAATTTTCCTCTACAACTTTTTTACCACTTAACAAACTCTGATCACTCCAGAGATAATCCCACTCGCCAAAGCGACCAATATATCTAATACCTACTTTATCTAAATAATCATGAACAATTTTCCTATATTTTTCCATATTATGAAAAAAAATAACATTTCCATAATCTATTTTTCTATAATCAGTTATCTTAATATCATCATTGGAGAATAGTTTCATATTAATACCTTTTTCAATAACATGATTTAGTAGATTATCACCGGTCATTTTTAATGGTTTTCTTTTGGAAGAATATGTCTCAAATTGTAAGGAACTACAATCTTTTGGAACATTGTCAGGAGTTTTTAAATTTGGAGAATAGGCTCTTGCAGGCAAAATATCTTTGTCATAAATATAAAACCATAAATATTTAGCGATATCTGGTCTATTAAATCCTATTGAAACTAAATGTACGGAACTTGCTTCCAGTTTATTGGCTACATCACTTACTTCTGATGGTACATCTTTAATTATTTTAATAAGTTCAGGTAAAGGTAAACTGGAGATTAAAACTTCATAATTTGTTTTATAACCATTTTTAAATAAGACAGTCTTTTTATTAGTATCAATCTCTATAGCCTCATGATTATATTTTATGTTGCAGTATTCGGGCATAAATTTAAAAAATGACTTATAGCCACCTTTTTTAGGATAACGCATTTCATCAGTATAATATGCGTTTTCGGTATTATCAGACATTGCTCCGAACAATACTTCATCTATTGTTGTTTTATGCATTCTATTTCCAATCCATGATACTGACATTTCTTTAGCAGGATAAGTCCAATATTTATTCGTATATTTCATTGGAAATTTTTCAGCAAAGTAATCGCCATATTGATATCTCAACCATTCTTCATAATTTTCAGGATTCTTATTCTCATATTTGTTATATTTCTCGATAAAACTTTTTATAATTCTAATTCTATCTTCAACAGGCAATTTTAATAAATTATTCTGAACAGGATGCTTTATCCATAACCCATTATAATAGTTATAAGAAATTGGAGGTTTAAAAAAGTAATAGGGAGAAGAACTTGAAAACATTTTTTTTACATAATTATTCTTTGTAAAAGAAAAATGAACACACTTATCAAAGCGATAACCATTAATTTCAAAATTATCACAAAGCCCCCCCCATCTATCATTTTTTTCAAATATTATTGCTCTCTTATTCTTCTTTTTTAAATGATAGCCAGCAGATAATCCGGATATTCCGGCTCCTAATATTATATACATAGTGATTTCCGTATTTAACCTTTAATTATTTTTTTATAGTATTCAATGGTTTTAGATAAACCTAAATTTATATTTGTAGATGGCTCCCAGTTAAGTATTGTCCTGGCTTTTTCTATCGAACCATAGAGCATCATATTTTCGTTTTTTCGATAAGGATATTTTCCAAATTGAGGTTTTCCCCTTCCAATCATTTTTTGAACTTTTTGCACCATTTCTTTTATTTTAATTGGATTTCCGGAAGCAATATTAATTACTTCTCCATTTGCCTTTTCAGATTTTAAAGAAAGAAAAATTGCATCAATCAAATCGTCAATGTATAGAAAATCTCTATATTGTTCTCCTAATGAAACAGGGAATTCCTTATCTTTTAAACAACCTAAAATTACTTGTGGTAAAAACATATTTAAACTCTGTCCAGGGCCATAAGGTAAAAAAAGACGTAGTATTTTTGCAGGAAATTCTTCAGTTCTATAAAGCATTTGAAGTAAATGCGTTGCAGCAGTTTTTGAAGCAGAATAAGGGGAGATTGATTTTTCCCTTAAATACTCTTTCTGAGGCGCAATATAATCTCCATAAACATCGCTTGTACATAACTGTACAAATCCCTCTATTGACTTATAATTTATAGATTCTAAAACATTTAATAAACCCAAATAATGATCTTTTATAACTTTCACGCCACCATTCCAAAACCCATTATGTTTACCAAATCCAGAACAGTTTATAATGTATTTAAATGGTATTTTATCTAATATATTTTTTTGTACAAAATCATGTTCTGAAATGTCACAATAATAATTAATAATATTTTTTCTTTCGATAAATGATTTATTTTCATTCAAAGAAATATTATATACTTTAAATCCTTTTCTTAAACTTTCCCTCACCACATATTGTCCAATAAATCCATTACCACCTATTATTAAGATATTATTTTTCTCCATATTTATTTTGTCTAAATTAATTTTTATCTATTGTGCTTCT
>Ga0209606_1002648_pt1 | contig 19286 bp, 15 predicted proteins | sample AD_UKC057_MetaG_FD_184412 | JGI IMG/M metagenome (GOLD analysis project Ga0209606, IMG submission 184412) | Active sludge microbial communities of municipal wastewater-treating anaerobic digesters from USA - AD_UKC057_MetaG (SPAdes) (version 2) | ecosystem: Engineered > Bioreactor > Anaerobic >...
TTTAGTGGGAAGCTGGTCATCAGTCTGATTGACGATAAGGTTGGGCACGGGGAAATGGAGTTTAAAGAAGGCAGACTTGTCCGATATAAAGGCAAAGGAATTGAGGCTATCGTCAAAAATATCGGTTCTGACCAGACAGGCTTGATGATCGGCGAGTTTGGTATCGGGACTAATCCTGGTGCGCAGATCTGCCCCAACATGTTAGAAGCTGAAAAGGCCTTCGGAACGGTCCATTTTGCTATTGGCGACTCTTATGGTATTGGTAAAAATAAAAGTCAACATCACTATGATGCTTTAATAGACAAAGCAACAATTATCGCCAAAGGCAAATACATCGCCAAAAACGGGAAGTACCTGATCTAACCTGATCTAAAAGGTAAACGGTTCTTGCCAGCTGGGTTGTCTGACGTCAATAAAAGTTAACTTTTAGAACAGTGGATAATCGCCAAGGGGGGTTAAGTGAGACATTTTTTTATAAACTACGTCTTTAGATATTGATGCTTTACTTTTATCTATTTCGTCTATTATTTATTTTCCTGTTATTTCTTTCAGGAATTAATCCATTATGTAGATTGTTTCTTTCGATTATGCAATTACATAGACCCCCGGCAGCAGCTGGCATGGTTCTTGCTTATTTATGGAGTGAAAGGAGATGGCCATGAAAAAACTCACTTCTCTGACACTGTCGCTTATTTTTATCCTGTCTATTTTCCTGTTTCTGCCTCAAGCTTCACAAGCTAGAATTCCAGCTGACCAATGCTGGGATAACTGGGAAAGATGCCGGGCCAGGGCTTTCCAGTCTGACCTGGAAACTGCCAGGACAACATTGGCTTTGACCTCCTGTGATATAGGTCTGGGTAGATGCTTAATCTTAGGTAAGTGAGGCAAGGTGGAGCCCCGGTTCCCTGAGGCCGGGGCTCTTTCTTATTCAGTCGAATAAAATAAGGAGGTAAGTTTCATGAAAAAATTAGTTACAAGACTTTTGCTGATGGCCAGCTTGACTTTCAGTACTGGCGGGATCTGGCTCGGAGCTCAAAATATAACTCATTCCACTGCTATCGAATCAGAACTAAAAGGAGTTAAAGACCGGCCATTTTTTTACCGCCCAGTAGCTATGGTTCTTAACGGACAGGAGCTTTACCTGCTGGAAAGCGGAGATAATAGAATCAGGGTCTTCAGTCTGGAAGGCACCCAGTTGAGAGAGATTGGCCGGAAAGGCAATGGTCCAGGTGAATTCGATTCTCCTTCCTGCCTGGATGTTAACCATGGGGAAATTTATGTGGCTGATACCTTTAATAGTCGGATCCAAATATTCAGCAAGGAAGGGAAAAATCTGGCAGCTTTTAAGCTTCCAGCCTTCCCTGAAAATATTGTCTCTCTCAGTGGTGGGGCTCTGGTCGTCTCTTTTCCGGTCAGAAATTTAGATGGCCCTGAAAAATTGCTCTATGGTTATAAAACTGATGGTACCAGACTGTGGGCCATCCTGGATTCACAGGCCTCCGGTGACCGGGTATATGATTCATTTTGTAACCAGATATTTTTAAAGAAAGGAGAAGCAGATACTTTTTATGTTATCTGGAGATATAACAATAGATATATTTTCAAAATAGATAGCCGGGGCCAGATCGTAAAGAAGATAAAAATCGACGCAGATTATCCGGTCAAAACTATTAACTTGCCAGGAAAGGGAAAAAGAGTCCTGGAAGGTGTCTGCTGGAACGTCGATATTGCCAATCATAACTTTTATCTGATTTCCATGGAAGAGATGGCCGATAAAGATGTTGGGCCGGGCAAAAAAGTTATAGTGCTTAACGAAGAAGGAAACATTACCGGTATAATTGATTTCCCTCTGGCTGTTAAAAAGCTGGCTGTTAATGGAAATCAAATCTATGCTCTTGATACCGAAGATGAACTTCATCTCTTTAAGCTAAATATAAAATGAATAATATAATAGGCCGCTTAATTTTAGCTTTTATCCTGTGCCGGCCTGGAGGTTTACTGCTATCTTCAGACTTCTTTTATGGACAGCAAACAGCGGACCAACATCTTTCTCGCCCAGCCGTCAGAATTTACTCTTCCCTGGAAGAAGTCAGCGGGAATTCATCACAGCCGGTACTGCTGGTTTTCTTTTCAGTTGTCTGTCATGTTTGCTGGGATGAGCTGTTTGAAATGAAGGAGTTTTTAGAAGATTTTTCTTTGCCGGTTCAGCTGGTAGGTGTTTCCACCGATGAGAAAGAAGAGCTGGAAAAGTTCGCTGTCCGTTATTCTTTCCCATATCCGATTATTCACGATCTGGAGAAAAAATTGTACAGGCGATACAAAGTCCGGCTTGAACCGTTCCTGGTAATCCTGGTTGGGAACGAAGCGGTCTATTATGATAATACCCTTCTCGATTATTCTTTAAGAAGAGAAAAAGCCAAGCAGTTTCTTTTTAGTTTATCTTCGCCTGATAAAAATTGAAGGTCTGGAGCTGAGGCTCTGCTGCAATTAAGCTTAACGTAACATACGAGCCTGGTCCGACCATCGAAACCGTTAGGCTTTAAATTTTTAAATTAAAATTTGAAAGCAGGTTTCTGACTACCGGTTGGTTAAGATCTCAAAAAGTCTTTTCTTTGGCGGTCAGTGGTTGATTTTTTGCTTAAAGTGTATTATAAGAACTTCTACTCCGAGCCCACCAGGCTAAAGCCAAAGGCCAGGCCGGCGGGCCGTTAGGGTAAAGCCGGAAACGGCTTTGCCTCCCATTAGGAAAGGAGAAGTAAGATGCTCGCCTCTAAAAAGTTTCCTAAATTTTTATTGACTTTTTTCATTTTCGTCCTATCAATCTCGCTGGTGACTGCTATCTCTTTTGCTCAGGAAAATACAGACCAGGAGAAGAAGAAGGAAAAAGAAGAGAAGCCGGTCAGAGTAAAAACAGAAGAAATTATGGTCACGGCCAGCGCTCCTCAGGAAAAACCCCTGGCCACTGTGTCTACCATCGAACCACAGACCATTCAGCTGCTTAAAACCAAAAATATCTCTGAGGTTCTGTCTTTTGTCCCCGGGACCCATGTCACCGTTGGGGCTAAGTCAGAATCCCACATCAAGATAAGAGGGCTCGATAATGACAAATCAACGCTCTTACTTGATGGTATACCAGTCTATGAACCCTATTATAATATGTATGATCTAAAGACCATTCCCAGTGAGGATATCGATACCATCCAGGTCACCAAGGGTTCTTCTTCTATTCTTTACGGGGCAAATACTATGGGCGGAATAGTGGAAGTTTTAACTCGGCGGCCGGAAAAGACCGGTCTGGAGCTTAACTCCCGTTTCAGCCAGAATTCTACCTTCGATTTCTCCGGCACAGGCACTTTTTATAGTCCAAAATTTGCCTTTAAGTTATCAGCTCTTCATAACGAATCGCAGGGTTATAAATACCGCCAATCTGATACGGATATTCTTCTTCCCAATTCCGACTATAAAAACGACTTTTTTAACGGCAAATTTTATTTTTACCCTACCCAGAAAAGCGAAATATTATTACAGGCTTCTTATTATGATTCTTCCTATGGTATTCCGCCTGCGACCGCATATTATTCTCCTCGCTACTGGCGCTTTAAAGACTGGGAAAGAACCGTGCTGGGTCTGGGTGGAACTTTTCCTCTGTTTAAGACCGGAACAATCAAGATAAGAACCTATTATGTAAAATTTTATAATGTTCTTGATGCTTATACTAATTCCTCTATGACTACTCTCGACTGGGAATCTATCTATGATAACTATGAGACTGGAGCTTTCATCTTAGGGGCGATACCTCTGGCCAAAAACAACGATTTGCGCTTCAGTTTGAATGGTCGCTATGAGCATGTTGAACAGCAAGGTTCGGCCACTTCCCCCTGGGAACTATACAAGCATCATGTTTATTCAGCAGGAATTGAGGACGAATGGCGGCTGACTTCCAGATGGAGTTTAATTGGCGGACTGAGCTTTGATTATTTAAAAAAGCAGGGAGGCAAAGAAAGTAGTTCCGTTAACCCCATCGCCGGTTTAAAATTTAAAGTCACTGATGAGGCCAATCTCCATTTCTCTTTCTCCCGCAAATCACGTTTCCCCTCAATGCGTTCACTATACAGTACAACCAGCGGCAACCCCGATCTTAAAGACGAAGTCGGTACGTCTTTTGAGCTCGGAGCTGATTATTCTGGCTGGTTAAACGGCAGTTTGACCGGTTTTACTTCTGATTATAAAGACCTGATTTATGTTATTCGCCAGCCCAATGGAACAAAATTATATATTAATGTCGGCGAAGCCCGGATTAGAGGTCTGGAAGCCTATGTCTCCAAAAGCCTGAAGAATTTTAATTTCCAGGTTAATTATACTTACCTGGATGCTAAAAACCTGACTGATGACCGACCTCTTGATCTCGTTCCTGAGTCTGAAGCCAGTTTTCTGGCCAGTTACCTCCTGCCTGAAAACTTTAGTTTAACCCTCTGGGTCTTAATGACTTCCAGGTCAGAAATTTTGATCAGCTCAAATTCAGTTTCCGTTCCCGGCTATACAGTAGCCAACCTGTCCTTTGAGAAATATTTAAGAGGCGGATCACTGTTTTTTAGAGTAGAAAACCTGTTTAATAAAGCTTATTACACCGAGCCCGGTTATCCCTGCGCTTGTCGCCGGCTGGAAGCAGGATTTACATTCAGGGTTGGCCCAGCAGACTGAATAAACCAGAAATTAGGAGGAGCTAAATGAAAAAACGTCACATTAAGATATCTGTCCTGATTGTTCTGACCCTTATAGGGCTTGGCCTGTCCTGGCCAGCAGCTGCTCAAAATATAAAACCGGCTGAGAATAACGATTTCTATGATAATGTACCATTCAAAGAACTACCGTTTGATAGTATTGAAATCGCGGGTGAAGTAACTTCTCCTGGCAGATTGAGCTTGAAAGGCCTGCCACTGCACCAGGTTATGGTTCGCGAAGCCGTTTTAAATGGTACTGAGACAAAGTTTATTGGTGCCTATGTGTACCAGGGTTATTCCCTGTTTGATATCCTCAAGGATCAAATCCTGGCCAAAAAAAATAAAGACCAGTTCAGCTCGCCCATTGATTTGATGGTCATAGTGGAAAATAAAAAGGGTGAGAAGGTAATTTTTAGCTGGGGTGAAATATTTTATCCGACGGTTCTTCATCGCCAGATAATTGGAGTGAAAGTAGCTCCGATTATACCCTCTTCCACTGGCGAGACCTGGCCACTCCCGACCAACCCCAAAATTGTGGCTGCTAACGACCTTTTTTCTGAACGCAACCTGGATAGCCCGGTTAAGATCACTGTCAAATCTTTTCCGCTGGCGATGGCCACAGAAAAAGGCAAAAAACCCTTGTTTTCTCCTCAGATTAAGATTTACATCAAAGGCGAAGAAAAAGGCAGTCTGGACAAATTGCCTCAGGATCTTCTGATTTTAAATCTACCGGCCGTCTTTTTTGGGCGCGGTCAGGGCTTTCACGGAGTCAATTATTTTCAAGGGGTACCCCTGCGATTAGTGCTTGAAAAATACCTTGGCTCTCAGCCTATAAATTACAGAACCGCTCATCTGATTATAATCGGAGATGACGGCTATCGGGCAGTCTATACAGCTTCGGAAATATTTAACAGAAATGATAACCAGGAAACTATTATCTGCGATCGAGGCCAGCAGAATGGAGGACGTTTTTCTCTCTTCTCGATCGGCGATTTTTTCTCTGACCGGGCCGTTAAAGCTATTAAAGAAATCAGATTCATCGAGTAAACCGGGCTTTTATATATAAGCAATTTGTTTGATATTAAACCCAAATCAGAACTCTGCCCCTCTATTTCCATGATTTAGCCTGATAAGTAAAAAGTAGTAGTCAATATTTCTCTGAGAGGAAAGTATTCTTTACTCTTGTCTTTCAGACCTCATGGGTGTTTAGATATCGCTTTTTTGTCTGTAAAGCTTACTCACCTGACGTGATTACCAGCCATTCTCAAGCAGACTCCAAAATTTGATCCTTTTATATCTCCGGCATAAAACTTGCTCCGAGTTAAACTGAAAGGAGATTAAAATGAATAAGAAAAATGGTTTAATTGTTCTTTTTTTATTAATCCTGACTGTTTCTTTTTTCTTGTTTGATCCAGCCCCAGGAGAAGCCAGTGCTCCCCTTGAACCCTATCGCCGTATTCTCGAGATATGTATTGCTCGAACTCTTACCGCTGACCTGAACGTAATCGAAACGGCCGTAGCCATCAAGGCCTGTTCAGCTCTTTATGAAGCTCTGTATCTCCTGAATTCTGCCTACCCGTGGATCTAAAGCTAAAAACGTCTTAAAGCTTTTTCAGGAGGTAAACTGAATATGGTTCAGTGGAAAAGGTAACAGCTTGATTTTTTAAGGTAAATTCAACAGCGCCCGGAACAGCATTTTTATCGCCGGTAAAATAACTGTTTATCTGGCCGAGCCTGACTATTTCCAGTTTTTGCCAGTCAGCCGGTAAGTGAACAACGGCGGGCCAGGATGCACCTGTCGGGTTGATGATCCTTATCTGGCTGCTGCTGTCTGATATTTCCTGAAGATCAAAATGTTCAACCCTTATTCCCTGCTCAAAGACCTTTAGATAAGGCATTTCATACAGGTTAGAGACGATAACCAGGCCGTCATCATCTTCATAAAATTGCCTCTTGTAAGTATTGAAATGGCCGCAAAATTCAAACTTGCCGCCGGTGGCTGCCTTCATTTTCTTATTTGCTTCAAGCGTATGCCATAAGAGCTGATGGATGTAATCAAGATACATCTGTTTCCCGGTGTGTTTGTAACCAGCAACGAGAGCTTCCATGATCCAGGGAATATAGGTAGGAGCAGTTGCCACTGAGGAATCGGTACCTGTAGTCGGTTCGCCGAACTGGCCTGTCCAATCGCCATCTTTTCTGGCTACTCCCCCTTTAAGCCAGCTGTCTTCTCCCTGATATTTATCCATGTGGATAAAGGACATTAACATGGCATCAAGAATTTTCGAGGCGTCTTCCTGCCATTTCTCCTGGCCAGTATAATCAAAAAGGCGGTAGAGCTCTTTAGCGGCAAAAGCATAGACATTAACCGATGGTTCGCCAGCATGATCCTCCAGCAACAAGCCATAATTGTCCAGAACCTGAAGCTGATTATTCATGGCCTCAACCGCCCGGTCTAAATATTTTTTGTCACCGGTAAAAGCATAGGCATTGAGCATAACATCAAGACCGAACTCGCAGGCATCAAAAGTATTCAGATCATCTTTCCAGATTAGCCTGGGTGGCTTGGTTTGAGGATCAACTACACCCCGCCAGTACCAACGGCCAGCCTGGTCATTCCACATCAGACCTGAATATACTTTTTCAAAGTTCAGTAGCAAAGCCTCTTTAACCATCTCGTCACCGGTTAGTGGATATTCAGCCAGCAGCGATTCAACATTATAGGGTTGAGACCAGAGAAAACACTGTCGCTGTTTTCCTTCAACGGTTTGATCCATAAAATAGCCATAAAAAGGATGCTCGGGCGAATTCCAGCGCATCTTCTCCAGATAAAAGCGATTAGCTCTAATGGTATAGTCCAGCCAGGTTTTATCACCAGTCGCATAGAACATCGTCATGAAGGCTTTGCCGGTCATTTCATTGTGCCAGTCATGAGTCGGCCATTCATAGGCATGATAGACCCAGCCCTCTCTGGTAATGGTTCTGGGAACGTTTTGGACCAGATAGTCTTCAACTTCTTGAGGCTTTATTTTTTCAAAGGTAATTCCATTTTTCTTTAGATAGCTCTGGTAGCGGGAGTAAATATCCTCGTTGGAAAAAGTAGCTGTCAGATTAAACCTGGCTTCTTCTTGGGGCTTTATTCTGGCCGTTTTCCAGACAAAAAGGCCATGCTGATGAAGAAGCCACCAGCCTCCGGTGAAATAGTTAGTTTTTGTATCGCGTTTGATTTTCCAGGGCAGCATCCCGGAACCAGCCAGACCATCGCCGTCAACAGTAAAAGTAAAATGGTCAGAAAACCCCAGTGGCTCAATCTTTCGGCAGGACAGAAGCTCTTTTGGTCCAAAATTCGTATCAATAATTCTATTGGCTGGCAAAGTGAGTAAATTTATGTGCTCAATTTCCTCCCGGCTCTTATTTATCACCCTGTGGTCAAAAAATATCTGTTTTCCTTTCAAACTGATATGCAGCTGATGACTAAGCCTTCCTCCCTTATCAGCTATGAGCACCAGCACCTGCCCCTGGCCCTTTTCTTCCTGTAACTCATGCCGTTCAAAATAGACATACCATTTATAAGATGGCTTTGTTTCCGATTCTTTAGCATTCCACATGGACAGAAAGGGATTGTCGGGATAATTTTCTGGCTGACCTACCAGCCCGATAACATCGTTTGAGCTGAGAGTTGGATAGATCTCTCTGGCCTTTTCCCAGCCCAGGTAACGGTAACAGATTTCATTTCGGTAGCGTAGCTCTTGCAGGTAATAACCGTTCCAGCGGGGATCAAGGTCACGTTTTTCAGGAGGCGTTTCAAAAGGATTTAAAGCTTCGTGCCCCTGCCAGACATCAACATAATCAAGCCGGAGATAAATCAAACTGTTAGAAATTTCTATGGTGTCACCAGGCGAATCCTGTCCATTGCGATCATGGTCATTCCAGACAATTCTGGCTGTGTCGGCTTTGCTCAAAGGAGATAAAAGTAAGTAAAGTAGCAAAGAAATAAAAATCAGGACCAGAATAAAAATTAGACTGAACCACAGCCCTCTTTCCTGCCTGATATTCATTTAAACCTCCTCCTGAAAGGCTAAAGATTTATCAGCGCTTTTGACTTTGAAATGCCTGGTCCCATTTTTTTCAGGCCGCTCTCCTTTTTAGCTGACAGGCCGACAGCCATAGCCTTGGTTCTTTTAGGGAAATGTTCAACTCGGGACATGTTCAGTGTAATTAACTGCCCCAGTCAAAGTCAAGGAATATCGCTGGCCTTTTGCCTTCCAGCTTGGGAACCGGATGTTTACCGCCTTGAGAAAACCAAAACTAATTAAAACTAATTAAAAAGACTGCTTTTTTCTCTATCTTTATTTTTCTATCAATCTTTCTTTCAAGTCTTATTCAAGCGCCTCTTGAGGGCTCTGGTTAGGGCCGGAACAACAGTAAATAGATCTCCGACAATCCCATAATCGGCAATCTGGAAAATAGGGGCCTCCGGGTCCTTATTAATGGCTACGATAACCTTGCTGGTTCTCATCCCGGCCTGATGCTGAATAGCACCGCTGATGCCGCAGGCGATGTAAAGATCAGGCCTGACTGTTCTTCCTGTTTGTCCGACCTGATGAGCATAAGAAATCCAGCCGGCATCAACCGCCGCCCTGGACGCACCAACTGCGCCGCCCAGGACATCAGCCAGCTCATGTAAAATAGTAAATCCCTCTGGCCCCTTTAAGCCCCGCCCGCCGGAAACGATAATCTTGGCATCAGCCAGGTTAACCTCGTTCTTTTCAACTATGAGGTCAAGAACCTTGCTGGCTATTCTGTCTTCGGGCAAAACAGGCGTTTCCCGGATAATCTGTCCTTCTCGTGACTCGTCCGGTACTGGCATCTCGAAAACATGATGTCTGACTGTGGCCATTTGCGGTCGGTTATCAGGGCATTTAATGGTCGCCATTATATTTCCACCAAAGGCTGGACGGATCTGCAGCAAAAGATTGGTCCCTTCTTCAATTTCCAGACCGGTACAGTCGGCTGTCAGTCCGGTATAGATGTATGTAGCCACTGCTCCGGCCAGATCTCTGCCCCTGGTACTCGCACCGAGGAGGAAGATCTCTGGTTTGTATTTCTTAACAAGCTCCACCAGAATACGGGCATAGGGATCAGTCCGGTAAACCTCTAGAGTTGGATCATCTACCAGGAAAACTCTGTCTGCCCCATAGGCAATAGCCTGTCTGGCAATTGGCTCTGCTTGATATCCAAGGACACAGGCCGACAGTGTTGTTTCTCTTCTATCAGCCAATTTTCTTCCTTCACCCATCATTTCCCAGGAAATAGACCCCGCCTGATGATTATATTGTTCAACCCATACCCAGACTCCGCTGTATTCATCGGTTGGGATCTGTTCCTTTTTCTCTACCTCCGGCAAACTCAAAGCCTCAACCGGGCACTCGGGCAAACAGGCACCACAACCTGTGCAGGCCTCACTTACAATAGCTATGTTTTCACTATCGAGACTCAGGGCTCCGAAAGGACAAACCTGGAGGCACGCTCCACAGCCTGTGCAAGTTTCTCTATTTATCTCCAATAAGGACATTCTTCTTTCTCCTCAGATAATAATTTTTTCAGCCAGCAATTTTTCAGCCAGTATCTCAGCCTGTTGTTCGGCTGATTCCCCTTCAATTATCTGACACTCGCCGGCCCGCGGTGGCGGCGTCGAAATTTTCACCACTCGCGTCGGTGAACCCTTTAATCCGATTAAATCAGGGTTAACATCCAAATCCTTCGAGGTCCAGACCGGGATTTGAACCTTTTGAGAGCGTCTGATACCGAGAATTGTCGGGTATCTTGGTTGGTTGATATCTTTGACGACAGTAATTAAACAGGGCAGAGTAGATTTGACCACCTCTCGGCCCTCTTCCACCAGTCTTTCCACTTCAATTGTCTTATTATCAAAATCGAGGCTGGCCACCCGACAAACATAAGTCAACTGGCTTATCTGGAGCTGAGTAGCTATCCCCGGCCCGGTTTGACCTGTATCACCATCAATCGCCTGTCGTCCACAGAAAATCAAATCAAATTCGCCAATTTTCTTTATCGCTCTCGAGAGAGTATAAGCCGTTGCCCATGTATCAGCACCGGCGAATTCCCTGTCATTTAAAAGAATAGCTTCATCAGCCCCCATGGCGATGGCCTCTTTTAGAGCACTGAGGGCCTGGGAAGGGCCCATGGTTATGACCGTTACCTTACCGCCAAATTTTTCTCTAATTCGCAAAGCTTCTTCAATGGCATAAGTGTCAAAAGGATTAATAATGCTTGGGACTCCTTCTCTAATAAGAGTCCCTCTTTCAGGATCAATTTTAACCTCGGTAGTATCCGGGACCTGCTTGATACAGACAATAGCGTGCACTTTATTCCTCCGTTTTAAAGTCTTAAAAGTTCCCTGACCGGCAAAATCATACTCTAACTTATATCACTATCGATTAATTTTCTATTTCCAAAAACATAAACTTCCAGCTAGTGGCCAGCTTAAAATTTAAGCCAAACAAGTTTAACTGATCAGTGTAATTAAAAACCAGGCTTCTGCCTGCCAGAGTCAAAAAAATATAATTCAGATTTGAAAATAAGTCAAGATGAGTCTCATTCAGGTTAAGATATCTTATCCAGCGATGACCGAAAGGCCTCTGAAGCCAACAAAGCAGTCTTCAAAGGAACTAAGTACCTTCTGCTGAAAATCAAGGACGCAAGCTAAACATGGTCAATTTTATGAATAACATGGGTTGCCTGATAATCTCTAAATATTTGGACATATTCAAATATATGGATTCAATAATTTGAAGATCTTGTTAAAAGACCAAACCCTTAGCCTGATAAAGGGGCAAATTAAGCTGGCACAATTCTTGCTAGCATCATTGTAGGGTGAATTTTAAAGGAGGTTTATATGAGAAAAGCTTTACTTTCTTTTCTCGCCATGATTTTTTTAGTTTCGTTTGGATTTTCCCAAACTGGACAGGTTGGGACCATCCAGGGCACAGTAGTCGATGAAGCTAATATGCCTCTTCCTGGTGTGACTGTTACTATCTCGTCTCCGGCTTTGATTGTTCCTCAAATGAGCAGAGTTACCAGCACCAACGGTACCTTCCGTTTCCCTTCGCTTCCCCCAGGTGAATATGAAGTTAAATTCGAATTGCAGGGTTTCAAGACTGTTATAAGAAAAGGCATTATAGTCACTGCTGGAGCTACTACAACCCTGGATATTACTATGCCCATGGCTACTCTCGAAGAAGAAGTCGTTGTTGAAGGAGTTTCGCCAGTCATTGACCGGGTAAAGACGACCAAGACTGTAGTAATTGATCATACCTTTATAGCTTCTATCCCAGCAGTCAGGACACTTGGTAACTATTTCAATATGACTCCGGGTGTTACTAGTGACACAGCTCATGGAAGTAGCGTAAGAGACAATACTTATAACATTGATGGTGTTAACACTGCTGACCCTGTTGTTGGCACAGAAGCTCTTTTCTTTAGTGTGGATACTGTCGAGGAAATTGGTGTTGAGACTGGCGGTCTGTCAGCAGAATACGGCCAGGTGCAAGGAGCAGTTATAAACGTGGTTAGCAAGTCGGGCGGAAATGAATTTCATGGGGCCGCGACTATGTATTACAGAGGTGAGGGCTTCCAATCAAATAATACTCGTGGAACTCCTCTGGCTGGCCAAAAAAGCGGTTTTAAATACGAGATGGAGCCAGGAATTAATTTTGGTGGTCCGATTATCAAAGACAAACTCTGGTTTTTCCTGAATGCCAGTTTCTGGAAACAGGAAGCGATTGTTTCTGGGTATCCTTATGATAGGCCTGGAGATGAAATTGGGGTTGACCAGATGAGACCATATCCCTATGTGAAGTTAACCTTTCAGCCCAATCAGGATAACAAGTTGGTGCTGACATACAGGTATTCTGACATAATAAGGCACCATCGTGGAGCCAGCAGATATATGTTAGAAGAGACTACCTGGGAACAGAAGACAGCCACCCATGTTATGAGCCTTGACTACACCAGATTCTTTGGGTCCAATTTCTTTATGGACATTAAGGGCTTTGCCTATCTATCTCAATTTGACCTTCTGGCGAAAAATGAGAAGCCTATGTTTTGGGATTCGCTGACAGGCCGTTACAGCGGAAGTTATGGCTATGATGACCTTAATCCACGGGACAGATATTCAGCCCAGGTTAAAGGGACGCTGTTTTTAGACAATTTAATGGGAAGTCACGAAATCAAGGGTGGAGTCGAATACATGGAAGGTGTCGGAGGCCGGGAGATGGTTTGGAGAGATGATCCTAGAAACCCATACGACTATTATGATCTATATTTTATTGGGACATATTATTTCGGTGGTGAGCCTTATTTATATGGAGAATGGTATGCTCCTTATAATGTTAAAGAAAAGAGCCGGAATCTGGGAGTATTTTTCCAGGATACCTGGACTCCCAGCAGGAGACTTACCTTCAACTTAGGACTCAGATATGAAATGATGAAAGGAGTCATTCCTCCGCAGATGCAAGATGAAGGTGAACAAACGCTTCCTCTCCCCGAGCCCTACAATCTTACCTTTAACAGAGCGGTAACTGAGACTATTACCACATATACCTGGCATACTTTTTCTCCTCGGCTTGGCCTCGTTTTTGATCTAACTGGTGACGGGAAAACTACTTTTAAAGCAAGCTTTTCCAGATATTATCTTGCCAATCTGACTCAGTGGATCAGCCGCGGAAATCCCAACGGTTTTGTTTCCTTTGGTGGTTGGCTTACCTATAACGAAGAAACAGAGAAATTTAATCCTCTAACCGTAAACGACCTTGATTACTTTAGTGCAGCTGGCCCAGAATATGTCCCAAAATATGGCTACAAAGACCACAAATTCAAAACTCCGTATACTGATGAGTTTGTTGTGGGTATTGAAAGGGAAATCGTCAGAGACACCTCTTTTGGAGTCCGCTATATCAGGAAATGGTCCAGAAATAACATCGAAGATGCCAATGCCACCTACCTTGATTTGGACAGGCTCTTTTCTCAGGGGGAATTAGATGAGGCTTGCTGGCTTTATTATGTTCCTGTCACTGTTACAGACCCATATGATGGCTCTACTCAAACATTCTATAACCGAACTCAACTTATTCCTGTTGAAGAATGGTACATGATAAATCCTCCTGATGCCAACCGAGATTATGATGGTGTCGAGGTTACTGTGAATAAAAGGTACTCTCACGGCTGGCAGATGCAAGCTTCTTATGTCTACCAGAAGTCAAGAGGTATGATTGCCACTGATTTTAATTCAACCTGGAGCGGCTCATCACTTTACGACCACCCCAATGCTCATATTAATATTTTCGGCAGGTTTCCCGATGAAAGAACTCACCAGATAAAACTTCAGGGAATGGTTCAGTTACCCTGGGGTGTAACCTTAGGAGGATATGCCAGGTTCCTGTCAGGCAACAGATATACCAGAGGGATAAGAAGTCAAGATTTGGGGGTTTCGCTGGGGCAGGGCCCAACGACAATTTATGCAGAACAGAGAGGTTCAAGACGACTCCCAGAAGTATCTATACTCGATTTGCGACTTGAAAAGAAATTCCGGATATCTCGGACTTCTCTCGGTGTGTTTGTTGACCTATTCAATGTCTTTAATGACAATAAAGCCACCAGTGTTTACACCATTTCCAGTAATCCAGGTATTAAATTTGAAACTATGCAGTCGATTATAGACCCCAGAATTCTCCGTATTGGTGCCCGCTTTGAATGGTAAGCCTTAAAGGCTGAAATGAAAAAGAGGGGAGGCACTTTTTGAGGTGCCTCCCTTTTTCTCTCTTTATTATCAAGCCAGGAAGACAGCAATGAAAAAACTAATCCAGTCTGTATTAATAGCTTTTCTTTTATGTCTGTTAATTTTGCCGGGTGTCTCCAAGAGCAAGCCGAAAAATATCATGCTTCTTTTTGATCTTAAAAATTACAATAACGAAATAGATAAAACTGTTGATCATTTTTTCAATAAGGTAATCAGTGCAGATGACCAGCTAATAGTTATGACCCCGGGCAGAAAGATGCTCAGCTATTCAAGTAAAACTATTTCTGCCTCACCACAGAAGGTTTCCAGCGAAATCAAAGATGCCCTGAAGAAGCATACTTCAGTCACCAGCTCTGATTACCAGAATATCTATAACCAGATGATGAGCATTGTAAATGATATCAGAGACGGATATGGTCTGGAGGATACTAAAAATCTAATTGCCGCCTATGAAAATAATCGTAAAGAGCTCAAGATGACCAGAAGAATTAATGAGGCTATGCTTCTGCAATTTTCTGAAGTTTTCAAAAGGTCTAGGCAGGTTACCGGTGATACCGATAATCAGATTTACCTTTTCTTCCAGGAGGAAATTAGACCCATCCCCGACAAGAACACCATGAACAACATCAGAGAAAACCCCCAATTATCCTTTGATGCCGCCAGAGTATTCTTTGAAGAAAAAACTGAAGAAGACTTTAATGTGGATAAAATTGCCGAAGAATTTAAGAAGGCCGGGGTGACTTTTAATTTTGTCTATATTATTCCCAAGGATTTACCGACTCAGAGATATCAGTTGGTTGATAACTCCGGAGATTTTTACAGTGCCATGTCGATTATTGCTGACAAAACCGGTGGAAAAGTTGTCACTACCACCCAACCGCAGGAAATCTTTAAAGATTGATACCTGGTAAAAAATATAAAACTAAACTACTATTTTTCAAGCTGCTTTATGATGTTTTTTGCTATCTCTACCTGAGGGTCATCCTCCGGACTTAAGTCAACAAATTTCTTAAAATAGTTGATAGCTGTCTCCATTTCAGCTTTGTTCAGATAACAGTATCCCAGTTTGAGATATGATTTTGGCCACTTAGGATTAATCTCAATAGCTATTTTGTAATAGGTAATCGCTTCATCAATCTTGCCAGAATTAAAAAGAATTTCACCTATATTGTAAGGAAGGGCAGGATCAGAGCGGTCTAGGCTGATGGACATGTCAAAATACTTTCGTGCCTCTTCCAATTTCCCTTGATCCATACATAACTCACCGAGGCTGGCATAAATTGAAGCCGCCATCTTATTTCCGGTTAAATCAGGATATTTTTGGTTCAGCTTTTCCAGGACAAGTTCGAATTCCTTAATAGCTTTATCATATTCCTTCAACCTAACATAGCAATTTCCAATATTAACCCTGGCCTCATAGAGATCCGGCTGTAGTTCAAGAAATCTCTCGAACATAGCTATTGCTTCTTCATATTCTCCTTGTTCATAGAGGCTGATTCCTTTCTCATACACAGCTCTGGGATCATTTTCATCAAATCCTGTTGTCGCAGTTTTTTTAATCAGTTTGATTTCCTGTTCAGGGTTTTTTATGGCGCTTATCTGAAGCTGAGGGATTATGGTTGGATCATAGCCTTCCTTGGTGACAGTTATTCTGGCTACGGTTTTCCCGAGGCCCAGAAATGACCAGGCCCCCTTGGCGTCGGTTGTAGTGGTCATAGTTAGATTGTGAATTAAAGATTCGAGGGTAACTGTAGCACCTTCCACCGGGTTGCCGTCCTGGTCTACTACCACCCCGTTTAATCTGGCCTGACCTCTACCTTCCTGAGCAGACAGCAAAACAGCTGAAAAGGACAGCAGTGGCAATAAGATCAATATTAACAAAACTTCTTTATTTCTCATTTTTTACTCCATCCTATTAATATTTTTACACTTTTGCCCACCCTGATGCAAGTTCCTGTTTCGGTGGAGCCCGAGCTGCTGGCGGCTTGCTATTTATTTATGACTTGTCTAAAATTTAAATTCATTTTGGCCGAAGACAGCTGGTTTCCAGGTTAAGAATAAAGCCTTTCTTCCCGACCAGCCAACCGGGAAGCAGCTTGAAGAGAAAGATAATATAAGGCCGAGAAAAAAATCTGTAATAAGAAACAGGAGAAAAGCAAGTGAATGCCAGGAAATATGATTTTGACCAACCACTTGACAGACGGAATACCTGTTCTCTTAAATGGGACTTCTGTCAGAAGGTGCTGGGAGTACCTGACGTGATACCAATGTGGGTGGCCGATATGGATTTCCCTGCTCCTCCAGAGGTGGTAGAAGCCATTAAAAAGAGGGCCGAGCACGGAGCTTATGGTTATCCACTTGTTCCCGATTCGTTCTGGACCTCCATTATTAACTGGATGAAAAATCGTCACAACTGGGAAATAAAGAGAGACTGGTTAACCAGAGCACCTGGCGTAGTGCCTTCGCTCAATATTTGTGTTCAGACCTACACCTCTCCTGGAGATAAAATTATTGTTCAAAGTCCGGTTTATTATCCATTTTTTTCTGCCGTCGAAAATAATGGCCGCCGGATTGTTAAGAATCCTCTTATTTATAAGGACAATCGCTGGCAGATGGATCTGGCCGATCTGAGAAGAAAAATCGACGGGCGAACCAGAATGTTGATTCTATGCAGTCCACATAATCCGGTTGGTCGGGTCTGGAGCCGGGAAGAACTGGAAGACCTGGCCGAAATAATCATAGAACATGATCTGTTGCTTGTCTCTGATGAGATCCATGAAGAACACGTTTATCGAGGCTTCAAACATCTTCCTATCTCTTCCCTTTCCCCAGAGATAGCTGACAGGACAATTACCCTGACCGCGGCCAGTAAAGCTTTCAACATCGCCGGACTGACCACTTCCATCGCTATTATCCCCAACGAGAAGCTGCTGAACCTTTATAATATCCAGACTGAAAACCTGGGTTTAACGACCGGCAATATATTCGGGCTGGTTGCTCTGGAAGCAGCTTATACCCATGGTCAGGCCTGGATTGAACAACTGGTCGAATATCTTGAGGGTAATATGGAATTTGCCCGACGCTTTTTTGAGGAACGGCTGCCAGAAATAAAATTCCTTAAACCGGAAGGTACTTATCTGGCCCTGCTTGATTGCCGTTCGCTCGGCCTCCCTCAACCAGAACTCAACGACTTTTTCCTGAAAAAGGCCCGAGTCTATTTTGATCAAGGGCCAATTTTTGGGGAGGAACTGGAGGGTTTCGAGCGGATGAATCTGGCCTGCCCCCGCCAGTTATTAACAGAGGCACTGCAGCGGATAGAAAAGGCAGTAACCGAACTCCGAACCAGCTAATCAGCTATAATTTAATTATGAAATTGCCTTATAAAACTACCTCTGATTCACTTAACCGCTCTCGCTTTTCGATCATCCTGGTTAATCCCCAGAATCAGGAAAACATCGGGCTGGTCGCCAGAGCCATGAAAAATACAGGTTTTTCTGAGTTAAGACTGGTTGGCCTCGAGAAGTTTGAACAGGAAGCCTTTCGCCCGGCAGTTCATGCCAAAGATATATTGAAAAAAGCAATTTTCTACCAGAGTCTGCCGGAGGCTGTAGCCGATCTCAATCTGGTACTGGCTTCAACTGCCCGGCAGAGAAAGGCTTTTCGGGTGATCACCATTGACGAAGCAGCCGAGAAAATAAGGCTTTTCCCCGACCATATCAAGATTGGTCTCGTTTTCGGAAATGAGCGAACCGGGTTGAGCGACCTTGAACTAAGGCAGGCTAATTTTGTCTATTTCATCCCTCAAGCCGGCCGTCAGCCTTCCTACAACCTGGCTGCTGCTGTTCTGATTACACTTTATACACTTTTCCGCCAGTCAGCTTCAGAACTGGTAGCTGAATTACCGCCTCCAGTCTCCCACAAAGAACAGGCTGACTGCCTCCAGATCGTTTTAGCCAAGTTGGAAAAAAATGGCTTTGTCCACGACACCAATCGTGAGCATGTTACCAATTTACTTTATGACCTTTTCGGCCGAATGACGCTGTCTGACCGTGACCAGCGGTTTCTCGCCGCCATCTTCAACAAAGGCCTCAATAAAAAGTAGTCCTGGCTCTGGCGGCAGATAAGAAGCTAACGAATTTTTTACACCTGTTCTGTTCTGATGTATTTTATAGGTAGAGGTTATTATGAACAAAGAAAAAAGATTCGTACTGGGGCTGGTTATCATTGCCGTTATTGACCTGTTTGCGGGTTTGATGACCATTTCCTTCTGGATTGGGCATCTGGTTGGCAACCGTTTTCCTAAGACTCTGCCGGTGCCAGATAATCTCTATAATGCCTTTGCTCTACCAGACCTGGTTCTGGCTGCCTTTCTGTTAATCGCTTCTGTCGGTCTTCTTCGCTTCAAAAAAACAGGCTATATCTTTGCTCTGATGGCCAGCGGCATGTGGCTATTTGATTCACTGCTGGTTAGTGGCCTGACCGGTTTTTTTAAATTATCTCTGGTTCTGCCCAGTTTGTTATTCTGTCTCTGGTCAATTTACTACCTGTGGAAGAAGCGGGAAATTTTTCAGCTCTTTGCCTGAAATCAATAGCCAGAAATCGAGACAGACTGATGATTAAAGCCAGTCTTAATACTTTTGACGTCACCATGATCGTGGTCAGCCTGGTCATCGGCATTGGCATTTTCCGGACACCGGCGATGGTAGCGGCAGTGACCAGAACACCGGTTTTGTTTTTCGCCGCCT
>Ga0209606_1002654_pt1 | contig 19261 bp, 13 predicted proteins | sample AD_UKC057_MetaG_FD_184412 | JGI IMG/M metagenome (GOLD analysis project Ga0209606, IMG submission 184412) | Active sludge microbial communities of municipal wastewater-treating anaerobic digesters from USA - AD_UKC057_MetaG (SPAdes) (version 2) | ecosystem: Engineered > Bioreactor > Anaerobic >...
GCTCAAACAAAATATAAATGTACGCATCCTCCCCATCCCGCAGTTTGGCCCGATACAGCATGTCCGAAACATATTTGCGCAATTCCTCATTCACGAATGTTTCGTCGGTGTTCTCGAATGTCCCCGGTATCAGATGTACCGCAATCTCCGGAAGGTTATTGAAAACAATGTCCTCCACTGTTTCCCGTTTCGAGAAAGCGTTGCGGAAAAATCGATCATGGGGTTGGATCGGTTCCGTCAAAGGTGTTCACCCTACTCCAAGCGGAATCGGACATCCTCGAACGGAATTTGGTCCCCGTCGGTGATCCGGAGCGAAAAGCCCCAACCACCATGCGAATTGATGGAGGTCACCGACAGCCGCGTTTTCCCTTTCGGAATTACGATCGGCACGTGTTTCTCAAAGAGGTACCGGTCGAGATAGAGCATTCCGTGCCCGCGCTGGGGATATTCGGCCTGATCGAACACGACAGTATCGCCGAGTCGGATCACAATCCCGTCATCCCAACCCGTGTGCAGAATTGCCTGGCGCTCTTTCTTGGAATGGATATAGGTTACGAAATGAGCTGAGGAATTATCGGTATGAAACCAATCAAACAAGTACCGGCCACTGGTGGAGCCGCGCGGGTCCAGGTTGTCGAAAGCAAACCAGCGAACAACACCGTCTCGTCCGTGGTACGGCATTTGCGGGTCGATGGGGCCGGTGGAGGCGCTGATTGCTGCGAACGCCGGTTCCGTATGCGGATTACTCAGCATTCCCAAGGCCCACCAGCGTCCCGGTGTTCCGAAAGCGTCACACAGTTCCTCCGGTTTGATGCGATCCTCATCAAACTCCCGTATTTTCTTAAATACCTTTTCCAGCCCCGGCGTGGTGGGCGGCGTTTTCTCTTTCAGGACTGTGTGCCAATCGCGCAGGTCGATGTCCTCGCGTTTCAGATTCTGTTTGGAAAGGCCATATCTCGCCTCGATATCGGGGGTGTGAATATACCAAACGGGATTTCCTGTATATGACCAGATGTATCGTTTTGAGAGCGTTCGGAGGATGGCCATTTCCTCACGCAGCTCGGCAATTTCTTCTTTCCACGGGCGAACCGGATAGAGAGTGGATTCGGTTTCGACAATATGTAACGGCCAGACTCCCGGAGCCATAGTGCAGCGCCTTTTCCAATAAGATGCCACTGGCGGAGTACGGGCGATCAACGGGAGACCGCAATCCTCGAATCGGGTGGTTGCGGCGATGGTGACCGGATCGTGCAGGCAATAGGTGAACTCTGTCCCGATATGCAGTCCGCCGGGAGCATCCCGTTCCGCCATCACCTCCAGCAATCCCGATTGGTACTGCCGCTCAAGAGGTCGGGTGCGTATCGCGCCGGGGAGGAGAATAATCACCGCGTCCGGGAACTCCTCCAGCAGAGCCTCCATAGAGACACGGCCCTGCCGCAAAGCCGCCCCCATCAGTTCCTCGGCAGTGTATCGTTCATACTTGTATATTTCATGATCCAGTTGATAGCGAGGATACGGGTATTCGACATCAATGCAAACACCTCGGAATCCCAATTCCTTCGCGCAACGCCCCACAGCGGCGAAACAATCCGCGAATCGCTGAGTGTACTCCTTTGAGAGAAGTGTCTCCGATGAGGGCCATGGCGCATCCGCTCCAAAACTCACCGTGAGGAAATTCTCCGAGGCGCCGGCCTCGTTTAACGCTTTGACATTCTCTCGGGCTTTTTCCATCCACGAGGAATCCGAGGGCGAATTTCCCTTTGTGCCGAGAAATCGTTCCGCCCCGTCATCCCACTGGCCGATCGGGAAGTAAAAGCCGTCGTAGATCTCGGCGATCTCCTTCGCATGATCGTTCAGATAGGCGTTGGGTTGGACGCTGTAGCAGATCATTTTCGGATCTGCGTGGACCGGGCAGAGAATGAACGAAAGCAGGACAACGGTAAACGAGAGTTTGGACAGGACGTTCTGAAGCATCATAAAGGGTTCCTCAGTATTGGTCGATGATTTCGGCTTGCTCGCGATGGATCAGGTACGCACCGCCGTGTTGGGCGGGGAGTTCGATCCGCCAGCTCTTCGGCAGATCGTGGATAGAGAAAGTCATGGCCACGGGATCGTTTGCTTCATTGATGGCAACCACCAGGTCCGCTTCCCGAAAACGGATCAGGCGTATGTATGTTGTGGGGATATAATCTTCCACAATCAGATACGGCTCAATTTGCGCCATCTCCATTCCACGGGTGTAGAACTGCACCACGGGCGCAAACTGATCGGCGAATTCTAACGGCTGCGGGGAGAACAGAATCTGGCCGCGTCCCACATGCGATTCCCACACGGAGGCCTCCCCCTGCCAGACTTCCCGCTCGAGCCAGTGGGGCTTTTCGCCGGAGTAAGTCAGGAGAAACTGGTCGCCGCTCATAAACATCAATTCCTGCGGGGCCACCAGTCCCGGACCGAGACCCGGAATCCCTACTTCTCCTAGACGACTGGTGACTCGGAAATAGGAATCTCGTTCGACGACCCCGCTCATCACCAGTGTTCCGCCTTTCTCGACATATTTCACCAAATGTTTCCAGGCCGCGTGTGATAGAGCGCCTGGAGAGGGAAGGATGACCATCTTGGGCGTTCGCATCCTGGAGAGATCTTGCTCGTCGAAAACCGTGGCTCCCATGTGGAGCGCCTTTGTCAGAACCTGGATGGCTCGTCGACTTGCACCGGTCGATTCGCCGAAAGGTGGGATGCGCGAGTACCTGGGCAAGACCAGCGCAATACGGTCCTCCTGCCGCCCGGTCCAGTACTCCCGATTTTTCCACCAGAACCGATTGAACCGGCAGTGGATGGCATATCCGGGACTCATGGTTCCATCGTCTCGAATCAGCCCCCCGAACAACTCATCTTTTCGGGAAGTGGATTTGGCGGTTCTCCACTTCAAATGAATGGCTCCGGCGGAAACCGTCGCCAATGCGTAAAGGTATTTTCGCTCCAGCAACGCGGCGCATTGCTCTTCGGTGCACCAGGGTTCGCCGTTCAGGTTCTTGAGAACAGGTGTCCCCGCCTCTTCCACAACGCTGGGAATCCCGAAAACTTTCGCAACCATTCTCTCCCAAAGGGGAGAATCGCTGTTCCAGGAGGTCCGGATGGAGACCAAATCCGCGGGATGAATCTCCGACTGCAGGGAGGACTGTTCCGGGCACTGCTGCAAGAGAATGAGCTGTCTGCTCCCCGCGCGCCGACAGATTTTTCTTATTCGGAACAGCCATTGCGAAAAGGTGGATTGCACAAAGAGCATGTAATCCATGGCCCGCAGCGGGCAGTGATTCCCGGCGACGTCTCTCTTGAGAACAAAATCCTCCCGCGCAGGTAGAGCGATGCTGCCCGGGCCGGGCGCTTCATCTACGCAGATATCCCAGCGAGTTCGCAGATTCTCGATGGTTCCGTGATGATTGAGCAGCCAGGCATTCCAGGCTTGGACCCCCAGGCATTCCCCACCTGTCGAGGTGATTCCTCCTTCAATGGCAGGCTCCTCCAGCAAATCCCAAATCACGCCGGGGCAGTTTTTGTACCGTTCCACCAGCAGACGAACAAATTCCTCCTGGTCCGAAAGAGCTTCCGAATCCAGGGAAGCATCCAACTTTCTGCAACACGGGGAAGCAAATGGAAGCATTGTCAGGAGAATGGGAATGCGATGTTGTTGGGCGGTCATCAGGAGAGCATCCAGCTCGCGAAGCCCTTCTTCCCGCCACACCCCGGATTCCGGCATGGTTGTGCTGACCCCACCACCCCACAGATTCACACGAACCAGATGGATTCCCATCGCCGCCATTTCCGCGAAATCCTGATCCCACACACCCGGATTGGCATACCGAAGCGATGTCCCGCCATAGTTCAGCGTTCCGTAAGATGCACCGATCAACGGGTAAATCTCGCTGCCTCGCAGGACCATCTCTCCATCCGTCGAGAGCGTTTCCCCCGAAGACAACAATGATTCATCCCGTCCCCAGAATCCCGAAATCGTGTTTTCAATCGTTTCATCATCGTGCAGCAGCACGGCCTGCACGGAATAAAAGCCGCTTTCAGCGGGGCCGGCCAGCGGGATCTCCAGGTAACCAGTTCGCGCAAACTCGGCGCGGATCTTTCGACGAAGGCGCTTTGTCCGTCCCTGGGGCGGAGTAATGGACATCTGAAGTGTCCAGTCCCCCTCTGCGATGTTTCGCGCAGTTGCACGCAGGACAGGAGTCTCGCCCGGCAGATAGGTGGCAAATGTGGGCAGGACCTCCAGGGTTGTTGCGCCTTCCGCCCCCATTCGAATCAGGATCGGCAACAGGTCCATCCAGCCGTTGAGCTGGCTTGCATCCAGCTGCGCCAGATTAACGGTCACGAGAATCCATCGACCGGCCTTGCAGGGATCGAACATCCGGTCCAGGCATGTGACCGGCGCAGCCATGGGTATACCATCCCGGAAGGACTGTAATAGAGGTCGATACTCGATATCGAGTGACCGAGAGGGATTAGACTCCGCGGGACAGCGTCTGCCAAACGGAACCGGTTGGATTGTCAACGGATATACATCGGGACAGACCGGAGATTTTTGTCGAAAAGCCGGGGCCAGACGCGGGTGACAGGCGACCGTAACATCTGTCAGATCGGGTGAGTGAATCCAGGAATGCACAATTCCAATCCGTTTGTGGTAGCACGTGCAGGGGCGCTGAATACGCCGCCCCGACTCGGAGTCTCCTGCGATGGGCGTGCGGAACGGCACTCCACCCCAGTTCAGAAAATTGCCGCCGTTCTCCAGGTAATTGAGAATGCAACTCCAGGATTCCAGCGGGAATCCATCTCCGTATGGATTGATGAACAAGTCTGCGTGTTCCAACGCCTGCGGCAATTCCGAGGGTGCGGCGAAACGCACGGTCATTCCCTCTGCGCATTGCCGCCAGACTCGTTGAGTAAGCGGACGGCTGATTCCGACCGGTAAGGTTTTGTCCCAAAGCGCTATAATTTTGCAGTTCATTCTGGTCTCCCATCCGGGATTCGTGAAAAATAGGTTCCCAACTCCATCCAGATACAATCAATTCTCTCTTTTGTTTCAGCATTCATGACAACATCGGGAGGCCATTCCCGATCGAATCCCTCCTCCGGCCAGGTCTTTGTCGCATCAATCACCATTTTGGAACCATATCGGGGGTATTCCGATGAATTATCCAGAACATCCACAGGTCCCCGCACAAAACCGACATCTCTCTCCGGTGCGACATTGTTGGCAAACCGCCACAGCGCCTCCCGGATATTGTGAACATCCACCTCCTCATCGAACACCACAACGGTTTTGCAGAACATCATCTGCCCCAATCCCCACAAGGCATGGGCCACCTTGGCGGCATGGCCCGGATATCGCTTGCGGATGGAAACAAGCGCCAGGCTGTGAAAGAGCGTCTCCACCGGTAGGTTGATATCCACGATCTCCGGTAGTGTCATCTGAATCATCGGAAGGAAAATACGCTCCGTGGCCTTGCCGAGATACGCATCCTCCATGGGCGGTTTGCCGACCACGATGGTGGGATAGATGGGGTCTCGTGCCCGTGTAACCGCTGTCAGGTGGAAAACCGGATAAGGTTCCGCCAGAGAGTAATAGCCCGTGTGATCTCCGAACGGTCCTTCGAGCCGCTCCTCTCCCGGAATGACATAACCTTCCAGAACAAACTCGGCATCGGCGGGCACATGGAGATCAATGGTTTCGCATGGCACAAGCGGAACCGGTTCGTGTCGCAGAAATCCGGCGAACACCAGTTCCTCGATTTGTTCCGGCAGGGGTGCGCTTGCACAGTAAACCAGCGCCGGGTCACCGCCCAGCACAATGGCGACCGGCATTCGCTCATCCGCTTTGAGATGCTCCCGGTAATGCGCCGCTCCCCCCTTATGGATTTGCCAGTGCATCCCAAGTGTCCGATGGTCATATACCTGAATGCGATAGAGGCCGACATTCATTCGCCCTGTTTTCGGGTGACGAGTATAAACCTGTCCGAGTGTGATATACGGACCCCCATCCTCCGGCCAGCAATGCAGAATCGGCAGATCGGCGACGGACGGATTGTTGATCTCAACAATCTCCTTGCACCGTCCGCTCCGCACCGTTTTCGGCCCGCATAAGGCCAACTCCTTCAACGTGGGCAGAAATGCCGGCCATTCGCGCCGGCTTCGCGGGGGTATCGTTTCAAGAAGCGAGCGTATCCGATCCGCAATCTGTGAGAGTGATGACACCCCCAGCGCCATCGCCATGCGTTTCTCGGACCCGTACGCATTGATCAGAAGCGGGAACTCGCCGCCGCTCGGATGTTGAAACAAGAGCGCAGGGCCGCCCGCTTTCACTACACGGTCGGCAATTTCCGTAATCTCCAGCTCCGTGGAAACCGGGTAAGCGATCTCCGCCAGCTCCCCTTCCAGACGAAGGCGCTGCACAAAATCGGATAAGTTTTGATAGGCCATTTTTTTATCTTTCGTCCGCCAGGCAGTGCAAACCGCACCACAACCAGGCGGAATGATAGAGATTAAAAGTGGCCTGTGTCTACCTTAGCGGCGGTTTGGGGTAATTCTCCAAAATCAGCCATGGATCGTTTGTTCTCTGCCGAAACCCGTGGGTCCGACCCCGCAGATCCGCCAGAATCTCCTGACATTCCACATTCTGCGCAAGATTCTCGAACTCCCACGGGTCCCGCTCCAGGTCATATAACTCATCGGACGGGCGATGCAGATAATCCTGAATCGTGCGCTGTCCCATTTTCATTTCCGGTTTGGTTATGAGTTCCTGCCAGGTTTTGGATGCGTGCAAATCGCTGGCGTGGGGAAACGGCAATTCGGGGCACAGGTTCTGAATGTACTTGTATCGCCGAGTTCGGATGCCTCGCATGGGATAGTACATCGTGACTTCATGGAAAGTGTGAGAGAGAAAGACAGAATTCCAGCCGGATGGATTTTCATCCTCCAGAATCGGGAGAAATGATTCTCCGTGAAGTTCATATTCTTTGGGCGCGGGTGTGCCGGTCCATTCCAGGATGGTCGGAGTTAAATCGGCCCAACTGACCATCGCCTGGTTCACAATTCCCCGTTTTGCCTGTTCCGGCGACCGGACAATGAGCGGGACATGGACACCGGCATCGTACAGGTTGGTTTTTGCCCCCGGAAAGGCGATGCCGTTGTCGCTTATGTAAACAACCAGCGTGTCTTTGTCCTTACCGGAAGCCTGCAAAGCATTCAGAACCATGCCGATTCCACGATCCAGGCGGCTGACCGCTTGGCTGTACTGCGCCATCTCCTCCCTTACTGCCGCGCTGTCTTGCAGGAATGCAGGTGGTTTCATGTTCTCGTGCGAATAGGTTGTCTCTTCCACGCCGGGATAACGCTGCTCGTTCCCAAATCCTTTCGCCGAACGATGCGGGTCGCCGTATCCCATCAACAGGAAGAAGCCTCTATCCCGGTTTTTCTCAAAGAATCCCCTGGCCCGTTCGGCCATCGAGGCCACACTTCGGATGGATCCCAGTTCCTCACCCGTCACACATACATCGAACGGATACAGACCTGCAGGATTGACATGCAGTTTGCCGATCACCCCCGTCGTGTAGCCGCGATTCTTGAGAAGACGGGGAAGAGTTTGCACCCACGGGAGCGTGTGGAAATTGTGGTAGCTGTGAGCCAGCCCAAATTGACCGTTTGTATGATTGTGCAACCCTGTGAGAATCACCGAGCGGCTGGGGCTGCACGAGGCCGTCGTGCAGAACGCATGGGCAAATCGGACACCCTCCTGCGCCAGACGCTCCAGATTGGGGGCCTGAATGGAGGGATGGCCGTAGCATGGAATATCCAGGCCATGGTCATCACCGATCAGCAGAAGGACGTTGCGAGAGGACTTCGCCCCTGTTTGGCATCCCGAAGCGGAGGCCGCCGCGAGCACGGAGGCCGCGCTTATGCAGAAATCCCGGCGATTGACTGCGGCGTTATGGTTCATTTTGTTCATCCGGTGGGCCGTCAGACCTTATGGAACGACCGGCTCCGTGATCGTAAAGTTGCTGTGTCTTCCCCCGGGGGGACACGTGACAGGGTGAGGGAAAGCCTACCATGATCGCGGATTATCATACAGCGGTGACAGAGGCAGGGATGCCTGGCCTACTGTGGAAAAATGGCGGGAAAAAGGGTGGGACAGGCCTCTGTGTCTGTTGATGGGCGATGTTGACGAAGGTCCGCAGTTCGCTTACCTTGCCTTATGGACGATTTGCGTTCTTGAACGGACGCGAACCTTGAAGACGTCTCAATATCACAGGGTGCAGCCATGTCAGAGAATCAAACGGTTTTCCGCTCCGAGTCACTCCGTCAGGCAGTGCATATTGTGGCAGTGGTTCCGGCGTTTCTGCTGCGTTTCCTGCCTGTCCCCTGGGCTTTTTTCCTGGTCTTTCTCCTGGTGATTCACAATCTGTTCTTGTTGCCGCGCTATGCGCCGGGGTTATTCCGTCCGGGCGAAAGTCGTCTGGGAGGCGTGTTCTTTTATCCGCTGGCGATTGCGACGCTGGTCCTGCTGTATCCGACTCGGTTCGAAATCGTAGTGGGAGCCTGGGCGCTTCTGGCTATTGGGGATGCGCTTTCCACAATTGTCGGACAATCGCAGCCGATTTCGGCGTTACCCTGGAATCCGTCAAAGAGCGTCGGGGGATCGCTGGCTTTTATTATTCTCGGCGCGTTGTCCTGCTGTGTTCTGATGGTCTGGACAGCGCCCGCGCTTGGAGACAGCCCGCGAATTCTTCTGATTTGTCTTGTTGCCGCAATCATCGCCGCGATGGCGGAAAGTCTGCCTGTTCGTATTGACGACAATCTGCTGGTTCCTTTTACCGCTGCGCCCTGCCTGGCGATTCTGCTCACTCCGTCCGTCGAGACCGGCGAGTGGACATTGACCGCATGGACATTTGTCTCCGCCATCGGACTGAACGTCGCTGTGGCCGTGGCCGCGTATTTTCTGCGCCTGGTCAATCGGAATGGCGCGTGCGGCGGCGCGGTGATCGGGATATTTGTTTACATCCTTGGCGGTCCGGCCGCGTATATTCTGTTGCTGGCCGTGTTGATTCTCGATCCCGTGCTTGAGCGATTCGGGATATGCAGCGGCTCATCGGAGACCATTTTGAGGCAGGATGAGGTGTGGCGCGGCAGCAAGTATGCTGTCACGCATTTCACGGTCGCGCTCCTGATGGTGTTATTGTGGATTTGCACGGATGGGATCGACCCGCTTCTTCGCCTGATGTACCTGGCGGCGCTGGCCGTTGTGCTGTCGGAGACGATCAACCGGGAGTTGAGCGCCGTGGTGGACCGGCTACCGGTTTTTCATGCGGATGAAGAGTCCTCCACGATGGCGGCGGTATCTCCGGGGCGAGGAATCTTGCCGGTTGGCGTTGCGGCGCTTTTTGCAGGGTGCGCGTGGCTGATGGGATTTTGCGAGGCGTCACTGACTCCCGCTGTGATTGTCGGCGCCACGCTGGGGTCCTGGAGTAAGTCCTGTGTGCCGATTCATGCCGACAAGGAGGAGTTAACTCTCGAGCGCGAATGGCAGATCTTCATCGCGACCTGGGTCGGCGCGATTGTGACGGCCATTCTCGCGTATCTGTTGGGAGGACCCTGGCAGGCATGAATGTTCCATCCGAGGACTTGGAGAGGGTGAAGCAGGCCCTGGAGGAAGCGACATCCGTGTTTGTCATCACCGGGGCCGGTATATCTGCTGAAAGCGGGGTGCCGACTTTCCGAACCGCCGGTGGAATCTGGCAGCAAGTTGATCCCATGAACGTGGCCACGCCGGAGGCATTCGCAGCAGATCCGAAAAAAGTCTGGGAGTTTTACAACGATCGTCGTGTGCGCCTGAAACAATGCGCGCCGAATCCGGGACATGAGGCGCTCGCCCGGCTGGAACGTCGGAAGGAGAATATGCTGATCCTCACGCAGAATGTGGACAGCCTTCACGAGGATGCAGGCTCCGAGCGCGTGATTCATATTCACGGGTCGATCTGGGAAGTGCGGTGCACGGGATGCCGAAAGGTGACCATCCATCGCGAGACACCGATCCCGGAGTTGCCTCCGCATTGCGCCTGCGGAGCGATATTGCGACCGAATGTAGTCTGGTTCGGCGAGACGATTTCTCCGATTCAATGTACGTTGGTGGAACGGTTTCTGGAACAGCATCCTCCCCAAGTGACTCTTGTCATCGGCACGGAAGCGAGTTTCGGCTATATTATTTCGTGGGCAGCAGAGACGAAGCGATCCGATTCGCTGTTGGTCGAGATCAATCCCGGAGTGACGGATCTCTCCGGCATGGCAGATATTTGTTTTCGAGGCCTCTCGGGGGAAATCCTGCCGAAGATTATTTCTTGACGGTGATTATCTATGGCCTTCAAGCCGGAAAAGATCAAGCTTCGAAGGGTGGATTACCGCAGACGGCGGTCTTCCTTTCCTTTTACGACCTTCTTTTTCCTTGTGCTGATTCTCGGCGGGTATCTTCTGTATAAGCACATGCCGGAATTGCCGGAGATTGAGGACACCGTGCCGGCTCCTGTTCAAAAGCTGGTTCTCTTGGGATTTGAGGGGGCCGATCCGAACCTGGTTGATCGGTATTGGACCGATCTGCCGCATCTCCGCGCCTTGGCGGAGAAGGGCTATCGCGGAACAATCGCCTCAACGGTTCCGCCGGAAGGACCGGTTACGTGGTCTTCCATTGCCGTGGGAGCCGGACCGGAGATCCACGGGATATTCAATTCTTTTCACCGTCTCGCCGGAACCTACTCCGTTTCTCCGGAATTGCTGACAAGAAAAGAAGATGCAAAGTACCGGTTCCGGCGATTCCAAGTGCGTTCTCCAAAATACTTCTCGACCATTCAGGGAAAACCGCTCTGGGAAATCCTTTCCAAGAACGATGTCCCCGCTGTTTTTCTGCGGGTCCCGGGAACTTTTCCTCCTCCTCGAGGACGATCATTAACCGTGCTGTCTGGATTTGGTGTTCCGGACCTTTCGGAAGAATTGTCGGCATTTCATCATTTCTCCACACGATACAAGGGAGAGACACAAAGGACAGCATCAGGCGGAAGATTGATTCCGCTCAAGAAGGAGCAGGATCGGTATGTGGGCACGGTATACGGTCCGCCTGACCCGGTTGTGCAGAGTCAGATCAATGAGTTGAGGCAGAGACGGATCGGTGTATGCCTGAAGCGTCTCAAGGCCGAGCTGGTTTTCTGGATGCGGAACCGATTGTCCGAGACCATGGCCGCCGACCGGGATCGATTCCTGGAGATGTTGTGTTCGCTGCGCGCCGAATTGAGAAACGGACCGCAAACATTACAGAATAAATATCTGTCGGATGCCGATCGCCTGATCAAGATTCTTGTGACACCCGGTTCCCCCGAAGGGAATTCGCTGCTAGATGAAGCGCAGCACACTCCTCAAGCGAAATTGCGAACACTGATCGAAGAATGTCGAAAAGAGGAGGATGATCTGGCGGCACGCCTTCGCGTATTGGAGGGGTCTCCCGGCATAGCCCCGCCGGTCACCTTGCCGATTTCTTTCCGGATTGTGGATGAAAACATGGCCGTGGTTCATCTGGGGGGGGGCATGGAGACCATGACTCTGAGGCAATGGACCGACTGGCATCCGGTCATGTTCTCTGCGGGTTCATTTGTTAAAATTCACGGGATCACCCGCTTTTATTTGCAGTCCATCATGCCGGAACTGGAAGTGTACATGCAACCGATCGGTCTCTCGCCCCGGGAGCCGTATATCCCGATTTCACAGCCGGGTGAGTTTTCGCGGGATTTGACGGAAATACCGGAAATCGGGCTTTTCAAGGCGCGAAGTTTCATGGAAGAAATCGACGCGTTCACGGATGGCATTCTGGATGAAAAGACCTTTCTTGAGGAGGTTCTTGAGACAAATCGCGAGTTGGAAAGGATCGCACTCCAGACGCTCACCAATCGGGAATGGGATTTCTTTTTCGCGGTGTTTCCAGGCCCTGATCGAGTGGCCGAGCTGATGGCTCGAACTGTCGATCCGATGCACCCTGGGTTCGATCCCCGCCAAACCGGGGACCCCATTCGTCAGATATATGTGCGTATGGACGAAATTGTCGGGAATATTCTGAAGCGATACGGTCAAGACAAAGATACCGCGATAATTGTCTTCTCGGACCATGGTGTTCTTTCATTCCGGTATCGGGTAAATCTCAATGCCTGGCTGGTGAAACAGGGGTATATGCGCCTGAAAACGAACGAACGGGCCGAACAAGTTGTTGACTGGACGAACACGAAGGCATACGCGCTGGGCACGGGCCAGATTTATCTCAATCTTCGGGGTCGCGAACCGAATGGGATCGTGGAGGCTCCCGATTCCGAGGCAATTTGCGGGGAGATTCGGGAGAACCTCATGCGGCTGACCGATGACCGTGAAGGGTTCTTTGGAATGCCGGTGGTTCGAGAGGTCCGTCCGGTACGCGGGCCGGGTATGGGTAATTCCGGCGCGATGATAGGAGGAGATGCCCCCGATCTCCAGGTTTGTTTTGAGGCGTACTATGGAGCGGCTGTAGAGAAGGATTTTCGTTCGATCCCGCAAGACGTGATTGAGGACAACAATCAGGTCTGGTCGGGTGGATATCGGAGCAATTATCCCGGCCTGGTTCCGGGGATTCTATTCTGCAATCGGTCGATGCGTTCCGGTGAGCCTGCGCTGATCGACTTGGCTCCCACAGTATTGACTTATTTTGGCTTGTCTGTTCCGCAGGAGATGCAGGGAAAGAGTTTCTTGCCGGTTTCCGCGCCGGCTACTCCATGAATGTTTGTCTGAAAAGCCCCGCCTTGGCCTTCCCCCATACGCGATCTGAGAACCCCACCCTGGCGCTCGCCGCACCCGATCCGAGAACCCCACCTTGGCCCTCCCCATAAACGGGGAGGGAGGTGTTCCCCCCGTTTACGGGGGATTGAGGGGGGTAACCCGCAATCGAAACAGGGGCAGATTTTTCCAACAAAGCCTTTTCCATCGCAAAGGGAATTGTCCTAACTCTATCCAACTCAAATAATTACATCAAATCCCGTGTTTGGCACGGAACATGCTTCCGTAATGCTTGAGGTCCAGGGATTATCGGAGATGGCGGAACGGTCCGCAGCGGCTTTCAGGGAATTGAGGTAAGGATCATGAAGAAAACCATACGCATACTTGTCGCGGAACCGATTCCCGATATTCAGGACCTGTACCGCATTATTCTCGATCCGGCGGATGTGATCGATTTCGCGCGAGACATTCCTGAAGCGCTCACGATGGTGGGGAAGCGCTCCTATGACGTGGTTTTTTTGGATGTGGGGGTGCCGGACCTGGACGGCCTGGAGGGAGCCGAGATACTGAATGAAATCCATCCCGAATTGCCTGTTGTTGTGACCAGCTCGATCAAACTTCCGGTGCGCCTGGCAGCGTTCCTGATGGCCCATCCGAGGAACTACCTGGTGCAAAAGCCTTTTGATATCCGTGAGATGCGCGAGCTCGTCCGTCTGGCGTGCTGCTCCGAGGTGACGCCGGAAGAGTTGGTCCTCTCAATGAGGTCCCGCGATTCCGATTCCTTCCTGAAGGCCATTTAACCCGCCGAGAATCCTCTCATTTATTCAGAATGACAATGGGATTTGTTGCGTGTTTTGCTGCGTTGTCTTGAACGACCGGACCGCTTATGGTAGTTTGATTTTCCTGAAGTAAGGGGGCCTGTAGCTCAGCTGCGGTTAGAGCGTCCGCCTGATAAGCGGGAGGTCAGAGGTTCAACTCCTCTCAGGCCCATTTTTGTCTTGCGTTCAATCGAGTTTTCCGCCTGGAATGCTCCGGGCATGATTTTGCGCTCCATTGAAAAACGAATTGCAGATTCTGGGGCTGTAGTTCAGCTGGGAGAACGCCGCCCTTGCAAGGCGGAGGTCACCGGTTCGAATCCGGTCAGCTCCATTGCAGGGGGTATGGATCAAGGCTTCAGGTAGTCGCTTCCTCTTCGCTTTCCTTTTCCTCCTCATCGACAATTCCCCTCGTGCGCTGATAGATCCGCACACATTGGGCGGACCCCTCATAAAGAATGAGAAGCGGAATGGCGCACATGGTTTGACTGAAGGGGTCCGGCGGTGTGATCACGGCAGCGACCACGAATATCCCCACAATTACATAAGGCCGCCACTTCTTTAGATGCCGGTATCGAATCAAACCGATGAACGCCAGCAGCATGATAACCACCGGTTCCTCGAAAACGATGCCGAAGGCCAGCGTAATGTGCAAGGAATTGGTGAAATAGGTGTCCATCGACCAGATTCCCGGAATGTCTGGAGTCGAAAAGCCGGCGAAGAAATAGACCATGATGGGAAGCACGAAGAAGTAAGCAAACAACCCGCCCAGTATGAAACAGAACCAAGCGGAAAGGATGGTCGGAAAAATAAATCGCTTCTCCCTTTTATAGAGACCGGGAGCCACAAACCGCCATGCCTGGTAAAAGAGAATCGGGAATGCCAGAAAAATCCCCCCGACAATGGAAATCTTGATGCGCACCATGAATGCCTCAAACATACTATGGTAAGCCAGGATATTGGTGAAACCGTTCGTGGTGTTGGGGGATTCCGATTGGAGAGAACTTGCCGGTTGCGCGGTCGGAGTTTCCGCTGTCGGCAGAGGCGTCTTTTTTTCAGCGGGGTTACCGGTGTCACTCCCGAAAAAATACGGTCGAATTCTCTCCGCGAAACGATCCAGGTGGGGAGCCAGGGTATCCTTGATATTCAGAATGGGTTGGCGTTCTTTCCCGATTCCCCAGTCGTAGGGTTTCTTCAGCAGGTCGAAAAGCGTCCCGCTGATACAAAGACAGAGAATCGTTGCAAATCCGAAACCGAGCAGCGACTTGATGAGCCGCTCGCGCAGCTCCTCCAGGTGCTCGATAAAGGTCATTGCGCCGCCGAGTTCCTCTTCTTCGTCTTCAGGCGGTTCCTCGTGACGGGGTGGGAGTTTGGGCAAAGCCATGGATGCGATTCCCCAATTCGTTTGATATACCGGACTCAAGAACTCCGGCCCTTAGTGAATCCCTTGAATCCTCAGAGTATCCCCTTCTCCCCCAGGGAGAGGGTTGCAGTGAGGGAAACAGATTCAATCCGTCGGATCTTCCTCTCTGGGATATCCGTCCGGTTTGTTCTCCTCTTCTTTTTGCTCCTGTTTGGATTCCTGAGAACTTGAAGTCTGTGTCGATTGTTGGGTTTGAACGGATGCCCCCTCCGTGGTTCCTTCCGGCCTGTTGGGAAGAGCCGGAGGACTGAAGCGCCGGGGTGGTTTTCTCGGCGGTGTGTAATCGAAATCGTCGAGATTCAGCTGGTTCTGGATTTCGCGGGAGGCCTCTCGAAACATGCGCATCCCCTTGCCCACTTGTTTACCGATTTCGGGCAACCGTTTCGGCCCGAAAACAATGAGGGCGACGGCGAATATCACTAACCATTCCCAACCGCCGGGCATCATGAACATGAAAAATAGACCTCGTTTTGGGTGTCCTGTATAAGGTTGCCATTCCGTCAAGCGGTCCGCAATGACGGTTCCCCGAAGACAGACCGAAAAAGAAGAGGAATCCCTTCTATGATACCCATGTTCTCTCCTTCATACATGGGTCTTGGCAAGTGTGGAGATGGAGAGTATTGGGATGGTGTCGGCATCTTACCGGTGGTTCCAGCCGGACCTATTAATCGCGCATCATGGTAAAGATGTTCCAGACTGCTGCTCCCATCACGCCGACCACCAACGGGATGGTGACGGCAATTTCTCCTCCGGTCAGAATCAGGCCAAGCAGGCAGAAACTGAAAATAAACAATACCAGGAATCCCTCCAGCGGCTTATCGGACTTGATGAGATGAAGGCCTGGAATAACATAGTTGAGAAAATCACCGATGCCGTTGCCGGATATCTGTGTTTGCTTTTGCCCGGTCGGTTTCGCAACGGGGTCAATCACCGGCATCGCTTCCGGTGTGGTCCCTTCTTCGGATGTTTCTTCTCCAGTCGGAACAGGAATCTTCTCTTCTTCAAAAAACGCACTGGTATCGGTCAGCACGTTCAGTTGTGAATTGATCTCCGAAAGCCGGACATTGATCCGTTCCCCATAGCGGACAAAGATTGCTGTGCCGACATCCGCGCGCGCCCATTCCGGCTTGATATCTCTCACGACATCTTTGACGGACAATTCGATGGGTTCCTGAACGGCTTTGGGAATCATGGAGACCCCGGCATTGTTGGCCAGGCGGTTCGCAAGGGCCACGATGCCTGCCAATAGACGACTCTCGGCTTTCTCCACGGACTGATGATGCAACAGGATGGATTCAATCACGGGGTCCGGTAATCCCAGCAAGGCGGCGTAAGCCCCCCCCACCTCGGCATGATCGCATCCGAGTACCTCCCGTTCCGTTGCCACGAGAGACTTCTTGGTAACCGCCTGTCGTTGGAGGATTGCCTGGTAAGTCTGCGGCATGACACTGGCCAGTGCGTAAACACCGATGTCGTGCAATGTGCCCGCGACAAAGGCCTGGAATGAATCGACCTTGCTGGGATTGGTTTCAGCAACGATCAGCCGAATGAGAATTCCGGTCAGGATGGAATGACGAATCAGTTCCACCATGTCCAGCAGCGGAATGCGCTTGAACCGGGCGCGGTCATACGTTTCGGTGAGTGCCACAAGAACGGCCAGGTTGAGCAGACGCGGGGTCGAAAGCAGGCTGCCCGCCCGACTTATGGACTTGACTTTTCCGGGAATCGGCACGCTTGGACTGTTAATAAGATGAATCAGTCGGGCGTTGATCTTCTCGTCGCTTTCGATAATTTCGCCGAGATCAGACCATCGAACGAGGTCCTCACGAGTGATACAGGCCAGTTTGCGAAACGCTTCGGGAAACCTCGGTGGCTTGTTTTGAAGAACTTTCTTTATGTCATCGAGAAGGCCCAGATCGGAGTACAAGGCGCGGCCGTGCGAGATGGCTTCCATCAGCCCGGTTGACAACACACACTCGTCCAGGCTCTCAGGCCCGCCGTTCATGGGAAGGGATTCTGATGAGGCGGAGTCCTGCGTCGGCATAGGGACTCCTGTCTCCGGAGACTGTGGATCGTTCGTTAAGGAGGCCATTCTACAATCGTTTCACCGTTTCGAAGGAATCGAATCTCTTGACCTGTCGGGCATTGCGGCAACGAATGCAATGGCTTCATGTTACCGCTTTAATCCCTGTGCTCCTTTTCCACAACAGCGGCATGCAGGTAGTATAGGACTTGAAATCACGGCGTCAAACGTACGGAGACCATGGATAAACACTGTTCAGGCTTTGCGACCATTCTGGGTCGTCCCAATGTCGGCAAGTCCACGCTGTTGAATGGGCTTCTGGGACGGAAGATTTCCGTTGTCACGCCAATCGCGCAGACAACACGAAATCGGATTCTCGGAGTTTATGATGACGAATCCTGCCAGATTGTATTTCAGGATACGCCGGGATTCCTGGTTCCGCGAGATGCCATGCACGAGTTCATGGTGGACGAGGTCCGGCGCGCACTGGAAGGAACCGATGTGGTTCTGTTCATGGTGGATGCCTCGCAGGGAATCGGCAAGCGGGAGCAGGAACTTTGTGTGTTTGTAAACGCCGCCTGCGGGCCGCAAACGGAGAACGCCGGGATTCCGATCTTCCTGATTGCCAATAAGATGGACTTGGTTCATCCCTCAAAAGTGGAAGAATGCCTGAAAGAAATCCGGTCTCTTCCGTTCGAACGACCCGTGGAACTGATCACACTCTCCGCACTTTACGGGACCGGCATTTCCGATGTGCTTCAGGCGGTCAAATCCGTTCTGCCTGAAGGTCCGAAATACTATGATCCCGATGTGCTGACCGACCGGACGGAACGGTTTCTTGTCGAGGAACTGATCCGGGAGCAGGCATTTCTGCGGGTGAAGGAAGAAATTCCTCACGCTATCGCAGTTCATGTGGAAGAGATGCTGGATGCGCCGGATCGCAAGAAGGTCTCGATCAGCGCGAATTTGATTGTCGAGCGGGAGAGCCAGCGAGGGATTCTGATCGGGAAAGGGGGTTTGATGGTGAAGGCAATCGGTCAGGATGCGCGGAAGCAGATCGAAGAACTTCTTGGCCGGCCGGTCTTTCTCACTCTTCGCGTGAAGGTTGTCGAGAAATGGCGCAAGGAGCAGCGCGCGTTGAAAGAACTCGGCTACCACCGGCGGTAAGGGGTTGGTTGAAGCAGAACCCCCACCCCGGCCCTCCCCGTAAACAGGGAGGGAGACTAAAAACGCTTCCCCCCGTTTACGGGGGGATGGAGGGGGGGATCAGGGCGGGAAGAGCACCAAGAAAAACCCCTTTCATCCGCATTTCCCGATTGACAATCCCCCAACCGGGGTATATTTCCTGTAATTCACTTTGGCGTCCGAAGCGTTGCATTTTTGGAAGGGCCGATGAAAACTTCCTTCCTTCCCGCCTTCACCCGAATTGTGGTTCTTCTTATTGTCTCCCAGGTTCTTCCCGTATCGGCGGAAGAGGCGTTGACGGAATTGGTCAAAAAGGTCCAGCCGTCCGTTGTGCTGATCCTGACCTACGACAGCAGCGGCGAATCGCTCGGCTAGGGCAGCGGGTTCTTTGACAGGCACGGAGGCCTGCCCCACTGGCCTGTCCCACCGGCCTGTCCCCCCGGCCTGCCCCACCGGCCTGTCCCACCATTTTCCAGTAGGCCAGGCGTCTCTGCCTGGCAGTCAATGCCTATGTCTGAACCCTGATTCGTGGGATTCCAGGATGACCATGATGAAGAATCAAGAAAATCCTAAAATCAAGTGAATCAAGGTTCAGACAGTGGGTTCTTTGACAGGCACGGAGGCCTGTCCCACCGGCCTGTCCCACCGGCCTGTCCCACCGGCCTGTCCCACTGGCCTGTCCCACCATTTCCCAGTAGGCCAGGCGTCTCTGCCTGGCAGTCAATGCCTATGTCCGAACCCTGATTCGTGGGATTCCAGGATGACCATGATGAAGAATCAAGAAAATCCTAAAATCAAGTGAATCAAGGTTCAGGCAGTGGGTTCTTTGACAGGCACGGAGGCCTGTCCCGCCATTTCCCAGTAGGCCAGGCGTCTCTGCCTGGCAGTCAATGCCTATGTCCGAACCCTGATTCGTGGGATTCCAGGATGACCATGATGAAGAATCAAGAAAATCCTAAAATCAAGTGAATCAAGGTTCAG
>Ga0209606_1002658_pt1 | contig 19246 bp, 17 predicted proteins | sample AD_UKC057_MetaG_FD_184412 | JGI IMG/M metagenome (GOLD analysis project Ga0209606, IMG submission 184412) | Active sludge microbial communities of municipal wastewater-treating anaerobic digesters from USA - AD_UKC057_MetaG (SPAdes) (version 2) | ecosystem: Engineered > Bioreactor > Anaerobic >...
TCGTCCTTGCTCTCATCTTCGGGAAGGCGGTACCAGGTCTTGAGCTGCAGGGCAAATTCATTTCTTTCCAGGCCGATGTTGGCCACGACCCGGTTCCAGCTTCGGGACAGCGGACGCGACCGTCCGTTGGACTGGTGGTTGAGGCCGACCTGCAAGAACCGGCCTTTGAAGCCCAGGAGATCGTAATCGGTGCGCAGATTGACGAGCATTTCCGGCTCGTAGTTCGTGTCCCGAAACGGCGATGAAAATGCGGAATTGTAAAGCTGCCAGAAACAAAGCTGCGTATAGGCAATCCACACATCCGCGCCCCGGACCACCTTCACGCGGCCATAGACTCCCTGAAGCGAATCCTGAAACACATCCTCCCAGATCTTGGCCTTGAAGCTGATCTGGAATTTGGCTTCATTATGCTGCGCTTTGGCCGAGGGGTCGTATTCCAGATTCGCCTCATCATTAGGCGACGAATTATAGGCGACCGGCAGAAAATAGTTCATCCGGTGCGGTCTGATCACAAAAGAATGACTGCGGTGGTCCGTGTCCAGATCCCACTCTTTGGTCATGACGGAGAGCCGGACCGGCTCCGGAGCGTCCACCCGGCCTAAAGGCGCGGATTTGTCTTCCGCATGCGTAACGTGAGGCGCTGTTTTCACTTTTCCCGCAAGCTCATCGAAGCACTGCAAACGCGCTGCATCCTCCTGGATCCCCGCGCAAATAGCCAGACGATCTTCCACTCCGGCATCAGCAAGGCAAAGGCAAGGCAAACCGATCAAAACAAGGGCCAGTGCCAGGAGGCCGCCCCAAAGCGCCTTGCCCGCCTGCCGCTTTCTGAAACACACCATTTTCTCCTCCTTTCCACCGGACGGCGACGGTCCGGCGCGCCGCGACCGCAAGTCCTTCCTTTGACATTGCAACGGCCCGCGGCTTCTGATAGACTTCCGGCGAATGTTTAAACAGATGATCTGGAATAATGCAACGGGCTGCTAACATGGGCTCGTGGGCCGCTGCATCGGAGCCGGAAAAATGAAAATCATGTCAAAAACAGTCCGTATCCTTCTTGTGATCATGATCGTCGCGGCGCTTGGCGGCTGCGCGCTTTTCAAGCTGCGCGAGGACGTCCGGATTTCCAAGGATTCCTGCCTGCTTTTCGGCGAAGTCCTCCATCCGTCCAAACAGCAAAAACCCATTATCGTGGTCGCCTACAGCCGGTCCGACGGAATCATCCAGGTCGCCGATTATGCCGTATTGTCGGAGGCCGGGCAGTACGAATTGCTGGCCCAAGAGGGGAGCTATGAAATTTTTGCCTTTGAGGACGTCAACGGATCCCTCTCCTATGACCCGGGTGAACCGGGCGGCTTCTACGGGAAGCCCGATCCGGTGAAAACGCAGATGGGCGGTGTCATCGTGGGATTGGACATAATGCTCGATGCTTCCGGCAAAAAACCGGCGCCGACGTTTGCCGGCAGTCTGGCAGCCTTTTCCGGCGGCAAAAGCAAGCCGCCGACTTCCGCCGGATTTGTGGCAGACCTCAACAACCCGGCCTTTTCCGCCGAAAACGGAGCCGCCGGATTTTGGGCGCCGCTGGAATACTTCAAGCGGACCGGCTGCAATATTTTTTTCCTTGAGCCCTACGATCCCAAAAAAACGCCGATTCTTTTCGTGCATGGAGCCGCCGGCTCCCCGCAGGACTGGCGCTGTTTCATCCAGAATCTTGACCGCTCCCGTTATCAGGCCTGGGTCTTTTATTACCCCTCCGGCGCCCGGCTGGACACGATCTATTTTCTCCTGCAGACCAAACTCTACGAACTGCATCGGAAATACAACTTCGAAAACCTGTATATCGTCGCGCACAGCATGGGAGGACTCGTTTCCCGCGCCGCCATTATGGAAGACAGCACCTTCTCCGATTCCATCCGTCTTTTTGTTTCGATTTCCTCGCCCTGGGGAGGAGAGGGGCGGGCAAAAACCGGCGTGGAAAAATCACCCGCCGTCATTCCAAGCTGGAAGGACGTTGAACCGGACAGCCCTTACATCCAGAGGATCTTTGCCAAGAAACTGGATCCGTCGATCCGCTACTATCTGTTTTTCGGCCATAAGGGAGGCGGCAGTCTTTTCCGGCAGAACAACGACAATACCGTTACGCTGGAGAGCATGCTGGATCCGCGGGCGCAGGCGGACGCGCTGAAAGTGACCGGCCTCAATGAAGATCATGTCAGCATTCTGTGCAGTCCGGAAATGCTTCGGCACTTCCAGACGGTGCTTGCCGCTACGGAGGAATACAAGGACAAAACCTACGTCCGCTCCAGGGGATACGTGCAGGTGGAGCATGCCTTCGATCCGCCCGGCACGAAAATTCCTTCGCAGATGTCGCTGGTGCTGGCGCCGTCCGGAACGAATCAAAAGGAAAAGCAGCTCAAAATCGATCCGCTTCAATTCCGGCAGGAGACGGGGGCCATCGTGCCCGGCCGATATGATGTCAGCCTCTGCGCGCTGGGGTTCAGGACGGAACCGGATCACCAGGCCCTTGAGGTCAAGGCCGGACAGATAACGGAAGCCAAATTTACGCTGAAACCGCAGGGAATGATCGCCAACCTCATCTACGCCAAAACGGCGCTGGATGACCGCTTCTGGGGATTTTACAGAGAATTGCCGGGAAAAGCGAAAATCCGCTCCATTCGGCTGACCGGCCAGGGCATCTCCCGATCATTGACGCCGGACGACCGAATGAGCGACCGGGAAGTGCTGGCCACCTTTCTGGCTTCCCGGGACTACGCCCACAAAAACTCTTTTGCTTTTTTTGATTTGCCCGCGGGAGCGTATGATTTAACCATTGAAGCCGACGGCTGCGAAGCCTGGTCGGAAAAAGTAAAAGCGCAGCCCGGAGAATTTGTTCCCCCAGCGCCCATTCGGCTTATTGTGAAATAAAAAGGATTTATTTTCTTTCCTGCAGGATTCGGCGAACCCGGTCGAGCTCCTGCTCATTGTCCACTTCCACGGAATCGTGCGGCGTGATCACCACCTTGATTTTGTAGCCGTATTCCAGCGCCCGAAGCTGTTCCAGGGCTTCGAGCTTTTCCAGTTTCCCCTCGGGCAGTTTGGTGAATACACCAAGGAAATCAAGTCGATACGCGTAAATCCCGTGATGCTTGTAGTAGTCCGCCGCAAGATTTTTGTCGCGCACAAAGGGAATCGTCGAGCGCGAAAAATACAGCGCGTTGAAGTCGGCGTCAAAAACCACCTTGACCGCGTGCGGGTGGGTGATTTCCTCCGGCCGAATGATTTTGTAAATCAGCGTGGACATGCCGACAGCGGGGTCCGCCAGCAGGGGCGTGATCACTTCATCCACCTGCATCGGCTCGAAAATCGGCTGGTCGCCCTGAATGTTGACGACAATCGCATCGGCGGAAAGATTCAAAAACCGGACGGCTTCGGCAATGCGGTCCGTGCCGGAGCGGTGCGCCGCAGACGTCATGACGGCATTGCCGCCGAATTTTTTCACTGCGTCAAAGATACGCTGATCGTCCGTGGCCACCGCCACATAAGGCACGGCTTTGGCCTGCGCTACTCGTTCATAAACATGCTGAATCATCGGCTTGCCTAAAAGATCGGCCAGGGGCTTGCCGGGAAAACGGCTTGATTCATAGCGAGAGGGGATGATGCAGACAATATCTCTTTTCATTTTAAATTTCCTAAATGCGGATCGGATTTTTGCAGATAGTTGCAGACGTAATCGCGGACGGAATCTTCCAGCGTTGAAAAATCAAACCGAAAGCCTGCCTTTTTAAGCTTCGTCATTTCCGCCTCGGTAAAATACTGATACTGATTGCGCAGTCCGTCCGGCATTTCGATGTATTCAATGTTCGGCTTTCGGTCCATCGCCGCATAAACCGCGTTGATCAGGTCGTTCCAGGTTCTGGCCTTGCCCGTGCCCAGATTGAAAACGCCGTTTGTTTCCGGATTTTGCAAAAGCCACCACATGGCGTTGACACAGTCCTTGACATAAACAAAATCGCGCATCTGACCGCCGTCGGGATACTGGGGCAGGTAGGATTTGAAGAGGCGGACTTTGCCCGTTTCCCGAATCTGGTGGAAGGCTTTGAAAATGACGCTGGTCATGTCGCCCTTGTGATATTCATTGGGGCCGAAGACATTGAAAAACTTGACGCCCGCCATCTTCTTTTCCAGCTTTTGCCGCAGAACCCACAAATCGAAAACCTGCTTGGAGTAGCCGTACATGTTGATCGGCTTGAGCGCCGGGATTTTGCCGTGATCGTCCGAGAAGCCCTGCGATCCGTCGCCGTAAGTCGCGGCGGAGCTGGCGTAGATAAACCGGACATCGTGGTCCAGCGCCCATTCGGCCAGGGCCCGCGTGTAGGCAAAATTATTCTCCCACAGGTAGTCCGCGTCGCGCTCAGTCGTCGAAGAGCAGGCGCCCATGTGGACAATGGCTTCAACCCTGCCCGCCTCAAAAGGCAGGTCGTCGTCGCAAACCATGTCGAAGAAAATGTCCTTGTGAAGGTAATCTTCAAACCGCAAAGAAACCAGATTCTTCCACTTCTCCGACGTTCCCAGGCGGTCAACAATCAGAATGTCGTCGATGCCCTCCGAATTCAATTTCCAGACAAAGGCGCTGCCGATGAATCCGGCTCCGCCGGTGACGATGATCATTTCACTTTCTCCTTAACGTATAGATTGCGCTTTCGTAGTAATACCGAAAGTGCGGTCTGTCAATGATGAAAATGGAAAGAGATCAGGCAAATGTCAATCGTAAAGATGCAACCCCGATTGCCCCGAGGATGACAACGCTAAGAACGAAGTAATCGACGTTGAAGTAAATCCGCAAGATCTCTGCGCCCGTCCAGATTGATGCGGCCCTCTTTAAGATTATTGGCGCTGAGCTCCAGTATTTTCAACAATGCCAAACTTTCCTGGGATTGTTCAAAAGAACGAATATCCTGAACAATAACTTTAGCTTCGCCGTTCTGTGTTATGATCAAGGTCTTTCGATTGTCCGAAACATCTTTAATGACTTCCGAAGCATGTGCTTTGAAGTAACTTATCGGTTTTATGTCTTCTGACGGCATCATAATTAAACCTCCATCAATTGACTACAATGTTGACCATTAACAGGTTGATGCCAAATGAACAATAGAATACTTAAATACTTAAGGGTGTCCCCCCATCCCAATGCTTGTCGGAGGCGGCTGCTGTGAAGGCCTGATCGACTTCGGCAAGCATTTGATAACTTTGGGCGTTGAGATACTCTGGTCGGTTAAAGATGATCTGCGTTACTTTGCCGGGCTTATACTGGACCTGTTGGTATTCCATGAGACCCCCCTTTTTTAAATTTTTTGGTTCTTCACCCCTGTGATTTGACCATCGGCGCTTGGACCCGCTTCCTCTCCTCCCAACCGGATCCGCCGGTAGCAAGCCGTTTCTCTGTCGTACAGGGCGCAATCGTTGTTCGCCACCGCCCCGACGACGACAATGTAGCGTTCTGAATCTTTCATCGAAAACGTTGTATCTGAAGGAATCTCCTCCCGAGTCACTCTTTCATTCCTCAAACGGAACAGGACCGGGGTGTGGGAGTGGCCGCAAAACATGATATGATGCGCCGTCTGATGGAAAATCTTACTGGCCTTAACCGTTGTGCCGTCATCAACGGGTTCATAGAATGACCGGATGGAGTCATAGGGCAGGGAGTGCGCAAAACAGAGACCATCCATGACGATGGTCGTTTGCAGCGACTTGAGATACGCGCGCAGTTCAACTTCCGCTTGATTCTGCCCCGGACGTCGTTCATTGAGAAGTGTCTCTACCTGGAAATCATTATTTCCTTTGACCGTCAGCATCCGGTGCCGTTGCAGGACCTGCATGGTGGTTATCCAGGAGGATTCCTGCAATGTATCGCAGAAATCACCTAAGTGGATCAGTCGTTCGGCGCCGGCAACCAGGAGAGCGCCGGCGGCCAACTCCGTACGCTCAAAGTCGCCGTGGCTGTCGGCGATCAGGCCGATTCGCCTGACCTCCCCCAACGACTTCTCCCGCTGCTGTAGAAAAACATTCTTCATTTTCTGCCCGGTTTTTCAGGAGTTGCTACATTACCTTGACCCTTTATCGGTTGTCCGTTCCATCATTTAAAAGAACGCCTCAGCAATAGCATGATTACTGAAAAAAACATCATCTAGGATGCGTTTTCCCTCAGCACTCTGCGCAGAAGTTTTCCCGACGGATCCCGGGGAATGCTGTCCCGAATGAGGATCGCTTTGGGCACGCGATAATCCGGCAGATGCTCCCGGCAGTACTGAAACAGGGCTTCCCGGTCCGGCGGTTCTCCTTCCTTCAGGGCGACGGCCGCGACGATCGCCTGACCCTTCATCCGGTCGGCAACACCGATCACCGCCGCATCTTTCACGCCGGGATGCCGCATCAGAACCTCTTCGATCTGGGCGGGATAGACGTTGAATCCCCTGGAAATGATCATGTCGTCCTTGCGGTCGATCAGATAGAAAAATCCGTTTTCGTCCATGCGGGCAAGGTCGCGCGTGTAAAACCACCCGTCTTGCAAAACGGCGGCGGTGAGCTCCGGATTGTTCCAGTAGCCCCGCATGATCTGCGGCCCCCTGACAACCAGCTCCCCGATCTCACCCGGTTCACATTCCCTTTGACCGGTTTCCAGATCCATGATTTTCGCCTGCGTGTCCGGAAGGGGCACGCCGACCGATCCCACCGGCCCGCCTTTCGGATAGGGCGACATGTGCGTCGCGGAGGACGCTTCGGAAAGGCCGTAGGCTTCGATCATCCGCTTTCCGGTCAGGCTTTTGTAGCGGTCATGGAGCGCGGCCGGCGCGGGCGCTCCGCCGCTGGTGGCCACCAGAATGGAGGAAAGGTAGTCCCGGGCCGTCTCATCGGGAAGCAAAACGATCGCCTGCCAGAGACTGGGCACCGCAGGAAACGATATCGGGCGGTGGGTTTCCAGCATCTTCGTCATGGACAGGATGTCCATCGCGTCCATTCGGGGAAGCAGCAGCATTCGGTATCCCTTGCTCACCGGAATCAGCAGGCCGGCCGTCATTCCAAAGACGTGAAAAAATGGAATGACGCACAGCACCGCCGCGTTCCCCGTGTGTTCGTGGCCCATCCATTTGTCCGATTGCGTCGTGCTGGCAACAAGATTGGCATGCGTGAGCGTGGCCGCCTTGGGTGCGCCCGTGGAGCCGCTGGTGTATTGCAGCACGGCGACATCCGTGGTTAAGACCTCAACGTCCGGCCCGGCCGCGTCGCCTGCGCAAGCCATCAAATCGGAAAAGATCTGCGGGGCGGGCATGCCCTCCGTCAGGGGAATCTTTTTCTCCATTCCGAACACGGAATGAAGAATGACGTTTTTCACAGAGGTTTTGGAAATCACCCGGTAGAGATTTTTGGCAAACAGATCCAGCGTAATGGCCATTCTCGCGCCGGAATTGATGAGGCAGGCGGCCAGTTCCTCGCCCGTGATGCCGACGCTTAAGTTGACCGCGACCGCGCCGAGTTTCAGAATCGCGAAAAAAGAAATGACGTAGGTAGGCGAATTGATCAGAATCAAAGCGACGCGGTCTCCTTTTTTCACGCCCTGCCCGTTTAGAACGGCGGCGAACCGGTTGACCTTCCGGGCAAGTTCGGCGTAGGTCGTATCCGCGTCGTTGAACGTCATGGCGATATATTCCGGATGCGCCGCCGCCGTCTTTTCCAGAAATGCATAAACCGGCGCATTCGGATACTGAAGCGTCCGGGACACATGCTTCGCGTATTGTTTGAACCAGGGCTGTTCCATGTTTTCTTCCTTTCCAAAACGGGACTATCGGCCGGCCGCGTGGCCAAAGCGCCGGCAGTATCGATAAAAGCGCGCCAGCGCGCCGATGGCCCTTTCAAACGACGGGTAGGCCGGAATCCCCGCTCTGCAGAACCGGGCACGCAGATCGGAACCCTGCCGAATGAGGTCGGAATCGCCTCCGTCGTAATCAATGGTGAAGACGGTGGGCTTGGCCTGCCTGCGGCTTTGAATGAACTCCACAATCTCAGCAAACGAATCCGAGGTCAAGTCCGGGCTGTGGAAAGCGATGCGCGGGATCAGGCGGTCGACGACCACCATGTGAATGCTATCATCCTCGTAGGCCGCATTGAGCGCCTCGAAAAGAAAATCATTCACCAGATAGGTTCCCCAGAAATCGAGGGGATTCCCGGCAATACTTCCGGCCACCGGCACGAAGGGCCGAATCCTGCCCATGCTTCGGTCCGTAAGTGTCGGCACTTCCAGACCCGCCCGAATGCACGCGTCGGAAAAAATAACACTGTTTCCCCCGCCGCCTCCGACAATAAACACGCCTTTCCCCCGGGTTTTCGGCAGCAGGGAAAAAGCCAGGCAGGCATCCACCCATTCCTGAAGGTTCGTGACGGGAACAATGCCGGTCTGTTCAAAAACCGATTTCCAGATCACGGGATCGCCCGCCATGAATTCCAGAAAATCGGGACTGTCCAGCACGGCGGCATTGCCGATGCTTGCCGCCTTGCTCACTCCAACGCCCAGCGAACAGATGTATTCCGTGAACCGCTGCGTCACGCCGCCGCTCTGAGAAATGATTCCCAGACGGCCGTCCTGCCCCGGATTGGCGCCCCAGGCCGTCAGATGGCTTGCGGGACTGTAGGGGCCCATGCAGTTCGGCCCGATGATCCGCAGATTGCGCTCTTTGGCAATGGCGGCAAGCCGCGCCTCCAGCTCCCGCCCTTCCGGCGTGCCGATCTCGCTGAATCCCGCCGTCAGGACATGAATGAAACGCGCGCCGACATCGGCGCATTCCGTAAGCGCGGCCGGCACGAGATCGGCCCGAACGGCCACCATCACCAGATCCGGAACCTCCGGCAGGGCGCGAAGCGACGGATAGGCTTTCAAACCCAGAACCTCCGTCGCCTTCGGGTTGATCGGATAAAGACGCCCCGAGTATCCCGCCTTCAGCCAGTGATGAAGGAAACTTGACCCTCCGAAACTCATGGACTCCCGGGACACGCCGATCACGGCGATGCTTTCGGGATTGAAAAAGCTGCCCAGTTCACGCGCGTTTTTAAGGCTCATCCTACCCCCTGTCATTTTTTCAGCATAATCCGCGCGTCCGCGACAATGCAGGATTTGGCCGTGCACATGACGGGGTTGAGGTCCACCGATTCCACGACGTCCCGCATGTCCATCATCAAATGAGAAAAGGCAACGATCGTCTTTTTCAGCGCGTTGAGGTTGACGGGCTCCGAGCCGCGATACCCGGTCAGCAGTTTGCGGGCGGCAAGCTCCTGAATCATGTGGTCCGCGTCTCTGGTTTTCAGAGGCGCCATCCGCAGGGAAACATCTTTGTAAATCTCCACCCCGACGCCTCCCATCCCCAGAAGAATCATGGGGCCGAACTGAAAATCATTTTTCGCTCCGACGATCAGTTCGAGACCCTTGACCATTTCGGCAATCAGCATTCCGGCAAAGCCGTCGATTTTAGACAGACGCGCAAGCGTCCTGACTAGCGTCTCGTCATCTTTGATGCCAACCACCACGCCCTTCACATCCGATTTGTGGACCACGGCAGGCGACACAATCTTGGCCACCACCGGGTAGCCGATTTTCCGCGCCGCCGCAACGGCCTCGCCTTCGGTCGCGGCAACGCCGAATTTCGGCGTCTTGAAGCCATAGAGGGACAAAATCTTCTGCGCGTCAGGCTCCAGCACCCAGCCCCATTTTCGGGATTTTTCAAAAATGGCTTTGACTTCCTTTTTCAGCATGACTGCCTCCTTGCCAGAGCTTTTGCCATCAGCACGGCGCCTTCAATAGAAGATGACGCCGGAATGCCGTTGAGCTCAAAGCCTTCGATCAGCATGTTGTATTTTTCGACGTGCGGGACATACGCGATGAACGGTTTGCCGGACTGACGGCACACAGAGCTCAATCGAACGCCGATGTCCAGGCTGACGCCCGGAATGTAGGGAAGGAGCAGCACCACGACGCAGTCGATTTCCGGCGAAGCGGCCAGCACCCGCGCGCAGGCGACGAAATCGTCATCCACGGCGCTGCCGGTGAGGTCCGCCGGGTTCCCCAGCGACGCGATGGCCCGAACGCTTTCCGTGAGCTGGTTTTTGATATCCGTTTTGGTTTGGTCGGAAAATTCCGGAACGGCAAGCCCCGCCATGGAACAGGCATCCACCGCCATCGCTCCGTGTCCGCCGCTTCCGGTGATGATGCCGATGCGGCCCTCGATCGGCCGGGTGTAGGAGCTCAGGACTTCGCAAAAGGAAACCATTTCGTTTTCGCTTACCGCCTCAATGATGTTATGCTGCGCGACCGCGGCGGCGAAACTGGCGTAGTCACCGGCCAGCGACGCCGTGTGGCTGGATACGGCGCGGTTTCCGGCGGCCGTTTTCCCCGATTTCATGATCACCACCGGTTTGGAGCAGACGTCCGCCGCCTGAACAAACTCCCTTCCTTCTCCCTCGCCGAATCCCTCGATGTAATAGGCAATGACTTTCGTGGCCGGATCATGCGCCAGATAGGCCAGCAGCTCCTTTTCCCGAATAAAAGCCTTGTTCCCGATGCTGACGGCCTTGGCCATGCCCACGCCCTGCTGGGCAAACTTGATCATGTGGTCCACCAGAATTCCGCCGCTCTGGCTGACGAATGTCACTCCGCCCGCCTCCGGCTTGATCATGCGTTCGATCGGCAGGAAAAACGTATCAACGCGGAAGGGAACATATACGCCCAGGCAGTTGGGGCCGATAAAAGGCAGCCCGGCCTCCCTGGCCATGTCCACGATGCGATCCTGCAGATCGCCCCGTCCTCCTTCGCTGAACCCTCCGGAAATCACGGTGGCGGATTTCACCCCCGCCGCAATGCAGTCGGCCATAACGTCCGGGACCAGCTCCGCCCGCGTCGCAATGACGGCCAGATCGATTTTGGCCGGAATCTCCGCCACGCGGGGATAAACCGTTTCGTTATGCAGCGAGCCGCCCCTGGGATTGACCGCGTAAACCTTTACGGGATAGCGATGGTTGTTTTTGTCATAGATCACATTGGCGGGATGGCGGTCGTTGCTTGCGGAAACGCCGATCACCGCCATGGTTTTTGGTTCAAACAAAGGCTTCAGATTCATGAGACCTCCCTTTTGTTTGCGGTTTTCATCAATGGATATGGCACAAATCGTCGTTCAGCAACAGGGCTTTGCAGATCGGGTCTCCCTTCAGCATGAGAAAATTGATTTGTCGCCCGGTGACGCCGCCCGAGCCGCGGTGTGAAAAAAAATCGTCCTCACGGCAGACGGTGCACAAACCGGATGCGTCAATGGAGGCGTCGGGAATGCCGCAGTCTATGAGCTGTCCGCGATTGGCTTGAACCAGATCCAGCATCCAGCGATCCTTGCGCTTTGACGGAAACAAAAAGTTTTTTGCGTCCGGATGAAGCCGAAACGCGTCAGCGGCGGGCGCGTCCACTTCATAGCAGCAGCGGCCGATGGACGGGCCGATCGCCGCCAGCAGATCGACCGGCCGGGAGCCGTATTGATTTTGCATCAGGCGAACGACTTTGGCCGTGATGCCGGCGGCGGTCCCGCGCCATCCCGCGTGCACGGCAGCGATCACCTGATTCTCGGGATCCGCCAGAAACACCGGCACGCAGTCCGCCGTTTTAATGCAGATGGCCAGATGGACGCGGTCGGTCACGATGGCGTCATAATTCAGGTCTTCGCGCGAGGTAAAATACTCGCCCCGTGACGGGATAACCAGAATGCCGTCCCGGTGCACCTGGTTGAGGACCAGGAAGTTCTCCACCGGGATGCCGAACGCAGCAGCCAGCTTGTTCCAGTTTTGCAGCACGCGAAATTCCTCGTCGCCTTCCCGAAAGCTCATGTTGAGGCTCTGGTAGTCATCCTCGGAAACGCCTCCCTTTCGTGCGCAGAAAGCGTGCTCCAAAAAACCACAGGCCGCAAGACCGGAGGATTGCAGATAGGGGATGCCTTTTGCGTTCGACCATGAAAACATTGCTTCCGTCCTTTGTCTCCTCTTTTTGCCAGAGGCGCGGGAGGAATGTTGCCGCTTTTTGCCGTTTATCGTAAAGCATCCTTCCAGGTTTGTAAACCCGTTTGTCCGGGCCCTCCCGGCGAAGCCGAGCGGAACAGATCCAGCAGGCCCTCCAAATCCCGCGGCAGTGGCGCGGTAAAAACCATTCTTTCACCGCTTTGCGGGTGCAGAAAGGAAAGTTCCGCGGCATGCAGCGCCTGGCGCGACAGCGCTTTAATGCCGGCTTTGAGCGCCGCGTTTTTGACGCTTTGCCCTTTGGACGCCCCGCCGTAAACCATATCACCGATCACGGGATAGCCGCGTTCGGCCAGATGCACGCGAATCTGATGCGTCCGGCCGGTTTTGATTTCAATATCCAGAAGCGTGGCCGTGCCGTAGCGCTCGCGAACTTTCCACAGCGTCAGCGCGTCTTTGCCATGCCGGCTTTTCGTGGACATTTTTTTGCGGTCTTTCGGGTGGCGTCCCACCGGCAGAACAATCTCGCCGCTTGCGCCTTTGACGTCTCCCCAGCAAAGCGCGATATATTTCTTGTGCACGTCATGCTTCTCAAACTGCGCGGAGAGCTTGCGGTGCGCCTCGTCGGACTTGGCGGCAACGATCAGGCCGGATGTTTCCTTGTCCAGCCGGTGGACAATTCCCGGCCGCAAAAAGCCGCCGATGCCGGAAAGATCCCGGCAGTGAAAAAGAAGCGCGTTGACAAGGGTTTGATCCGGATTGCCCGGCGCGGGGTGCACCACCATGCCCGCCGGTTTGTTGACGACAATGATGGAGCCGTCTTCGTACACAATGTTCAGGGGAATGTCCTGCGGGGCGGCGGCGGCCTCGACCGCCGGCTCCAGATGCAGCTCCACCCGGTCGCCTGCCTTAAGATGCTGGCTCGCCTTCGGCTCCCTTCCGTTCACGGTTACATTGCCTTCTTCAACAGCGTATTTAATTTGCGATCGGGAGAAAGCCGGATCGGCCTGGGAGAGAAATACATCCAGGCGCTGCCCGGCCTGCGCGGAATCGACGGTAAAAGACAGGTTTTGGGATTCCTGGTTTTCGATGGACACGACATTCTCCAGCAAAAAGCAAACTTGACGAATCAGGCGTCATGAAGACGCAGGCGGCAACTCATCGGGCTGTTGCCCAAATATCCTTTTCGCCAGGGCAACAGCCCGTCAACTCCTGATATCCCGGATTTCCGCCTGTGCGGAAATGACTTGGTGGATGTGTCTTCGGAAGCGGCCTCGGCCCTCGGATTCCCGACTGCGCGGCAGGGGCCGGCCTGCGTCACGGGGAGTCGGCAAGGCCTCGCAGGGCGTCCACCACAAAGCCGAATTCGTCTTCGGCCACGGTGCGCAGATCGATTTGAATTTCGTCTTCATCCACTCGGACAATGACGGGCACCGCCGCCCTGCGCAGACTGGCTTCCATTCGGCTGGCGGACATCTTGGCGGACTTCACCGTGACGACGGCCGAGGGAATGTCCTCGGTCGGAAGCGATCCGCCGCCCGCGGCCGCCATGGAATCTTTAAGCTCATACGTTAAACCGGAAAGGCCGGCGCGTTTGAGTTTGGCCATCAGTTTGCGGGCGCGCTTTTTGACGTCGCCCAGCGGCTCGGTCAGCGCCCGAAGGGAGCGCAGGTTCCGGGGGGCGTCCCCGGGCGCCAGATAGCGCATCAGGGTCGCCTCGAGAGCGGCCAGCGTGAATTTGTCGATGCGCAGCGCGCGGTTCAGCGGATTTTTCTTGATGCGCGCCACGATGTCTTTTTTGCCGACAATGATGCCCGCCTGCGGACCGCCCAGAAGCTTGTCGCCGCTGAAGGTCACCACATCGACGCCCGAATCCAGCACTTCGCGCACGGTCGGTTCGTGCTGCAGCCCGAACTCGGCGAGATCCACCAGGCAGCCGCTGCCGAGGTCGTCAAAAACGGGAATCCCGTGGTGCTTGCCCAGCGCCACCAGGGGCAGAAGTTCCGCCTCCTCGGTAAATCCCACAATCCGGTAATTGCTGGTGTGAACCTTCAAAATCACGCCGGTATTCGGACCGATGGCTTTTTCATAATCAGCCAGGCGCGTGCGGTTGGTGGTCCCCACCTCGCGCAGAATGGAATTGCTTTTGGTCATGACGTCCGGAATGCGGAATTCGCCGCCGATTTCGATGAGCTCCCCGCGCGAGACAATCGCTTCCTTGTGCTCGGCCAGCGTGTTGAGCGTGAGCAGAACAGCCGCCGCGTTGTTGTTGACGATCAGGGCGTCCTCCGCCCCGGTGAGCGCGCAGATCAGGCCGGTGACATGATCGTAGCGCAGGCCGCGCTCGCCGCGAATCAAATCAAATTCCAGATTGGAGTAGCCGCGCCCGACCTCCACGATGCGGTCCACCGCTTCGGCACAGAGTGGCGCGCGCCCCAGATTGGTGTGCAGAATGACGCCGGTGGCGTTGACCAGACGCCGTAATTTGAAGCGATGCAGATCCGCCATCCGCTCCTCCACGGCGCGGGCGGCCGAGGCCGCGTCAAAGGAAAGTGACGGCAGGGCTTTGTCAGCCGCGGACAGGATCTGATCGCGCAGGCGCTGCACGATCTCCCGGCAGGCTTCCCGGACAATGTCCTTTGACGCCTTTGAATAAATTCCGTTTTTTTCCAAAAGCCCGATCACGTCGTCAATTTTTGGAAGGCCTTTGAGCAATGCTTTTCGTTTGTCGTCCATAACTCACTCCAGATTCCAACGCGCCATCATCTGCTTACCCTATAAAATGTCATTTCGAGGGAGCAAAGCGATCGAGAAATCCATGTCCCTATCGTATGCGAGGAATCTTAAGATTTCTCCCTTCGGTCGAAATGACAAACCACTAAAATACATCAGCAGCACTAGCCCAATCCGGCCTCCCGGCGGCAGTGGTCGCGGAAATTGTTCACCGCGATGAAAAACTCCCGCATCATGACCACCCAGAGATAGCGTCCGCGGGGCGTCAGATGCAAACGGGGCGTAAAGTAGCGAAACGATCCGGCCAGGGTAAACGCGGCCATTTCCTTCCACAGGGTTTTTAAAAACCGTCCGCCGTATTTTTTCTCCATCTCCTCAACATTCATCCGGGTGCTGAAAAGCTTCATCAGGAAGTCGTAGCGCATCCGGTCGGGCGGATCGAACCGGCGCGAGGCCTGAATCGGCAGGCGATCCTTCGACAGATCCTGAATGTACTTTTCGATGTCGAATGTGTTGGCGTAGCACATGCCCTGCAGGTAGCCGATGGCGCCGCTTCCCAGGCCCGCGTACTCGTCAAAGTCAACAACGTACTCGTCGATAAGCGACTGGGCGGCTTTCTTGCGCGAAAAGCACCAGGCCGAGGATGAATCATAATCCGGCTCCAGGCGCCGCCGGATCAGCCGGAAAAACGACGGTTCCCGCCGGAAATTCACGTCGCCCAGCGTTTTTTGCATCCGCCGGCTGGCAAACTCGGAAACCATCAAAGGGTAAAACGTGATCTGCTGCATTCTCAGTTTCAGCAAAACCGCCAGATCGGCCTCCAGCATTTGGCCGGTCTGTTCGGGAAAGTTGAAGATCATGTCGGCGTTGAGCGTGTCAAATACCCCCTGCGCGGCGCTGAGACGCGCCGCGATGTCTTCTCCCGAACCATATTTGTCATAGCGCGCCATTTTCTTCAGCAGACCGTCGTCGAACGTTTGCACGCCCACGGAAAGCCGATGAACTCCCGCCCGTTTCAGAACGGAAAGATGGGCGTCCGTCAGGTGGTTCGGATTGGTTTCCACCGAAACGGATTCTATGGGAAACAGATCCCGGGCAATCTGAAGCGTTTCCGCCAGTTCGTCCATCAGAATCGTGGGGGTTCCGCCGCCCACGTACAGGCCGGAAAACCGGTAGCCCTGACGGCGGTAAAGGGCCATTTCCCTGCGCAGGGCCGCATGATAGCGCCGGGCCAGCGGTTCGTCGAGGCGAACGCGGTGAAAGGAGCAGTAGGGGCAAAGTTCTTCGCAAAAAGGAATATGGACATACAGCAGACGCCGTTGGTTGTCGGCGCAGGCGGGCAGCCCCGTCGTATCGTCTTCTTGAAAATTCAGGGCGCGGGCAAACTGTTTTTTCGCCGTACTGGCGACGATGGAATTGATCACAATGCAAGGTCTTTCGCTGTATTCCGGTACACGTTGTGCTTGTTTAACAAAAGATGGGGCCAATTTGCAAGCTGCGTTTGCTTGAAATAACGGCTGATCGGTGTTATAGGTCTTGAAAAATCAGCGAACCGGTGCAAACAAGATGGCCCCCAAAAGAGTTCTAACCCTATGGAATGACAACGGTGTCAACGAAACGGACACTTCCGTGCTGCGAAAAAAGTCGGTGGAGATGAAAACGCCGCTTGACGCCGCGGAAAAAGCCGAAATCAAGGCGCTCGTCGATTCCTTTACCTGCCGGGACGATGCTTCGGGGCTGGCCGGTCCTCAGATCGGCGTGAATAAACGAATCATCATTTTCCGCAATAAAACTGGGAACGACCAAAAGAAAAAAATGTCGCCGGAGGATTACGACGTTCTGGTCAATCCTCGAATCACCCAGGCGCGCGGCGAGAAGGCGGCGGCGGCCGAAGGATGCCTTTCCTGCCCGGACATTCAGATCGACGTGGAGCGGTTTCCCGAAATCAAGGTTCGCGCCTTAAACGAAAAAGGCGAAAAAATCAGCAAACGCTATCTGGACTGGACCGCCCGCGTGGTTCAGCATGAAATCGATCATCTGGACGGCAAACTCATTGTGGATTATGAGGGAACCCTCTACTACCCGAAAAGCAAACAGGCCCTGATCGACAAGCTTTTCAAATAGCAGCAGACTCAGCGAGGAGCGCTTTTCATGAAAAAAACGCCTTTGTACGACCGTCATGCCGCTCTGAACGCCAAAATCATCGACTTCGGCGGCTGGGCCATGCCGGTGCAATACACAAGCGTCATCGAGGAACACCGCGCGACCCGCGCCCATGCCGCCCTGTTTGACATCTGCCACATGGGGGAAATTGAAGTGAAAGGGCCGCAGGCGCTGGATCTGCTGCAGTTTGCCCTGACGCGCGACCTGGCGGGGCAAAAAACCGGACAGGTGAAACTCTCCGCACTGCTCAATGACCGGGGCGGCATCATCGATGATCTGACCGTGTACAAGATGGATCGGGAATTTTATATGCTGGTGACCAACGCCACAACGCGCGAACCGGATTTTCAGCGGATTCGGTCCCTTCTGGAAGAAAAAAAGTTCGACGCATCTCTCTCCGACGTGAGCAACTCGACCGGCAAACTGGATTTGCAGGGGCCTCGCTCGGAAGCGATTTTGCAGACCTTGACACCGGACGATTTAAAAACCATTCGTTTTTATTGGTTTATCCCCTCGCAGGTCGCCGGAATTCCGGCGATCATTTCCCGCAGCGGCTACACCGGCGAGGACGGCTTTGAAATTTACGCCGCCGCCGAAAAAATCGGCGCGATATGGGACCGCCTGATGGACGCGGGAGCGGGGCTGGGCATGAAGCCGGCCGGGCTGGGCGCGCGCGACACGCTGCGCCTGGAATCCGGCATGATGCTCAACGGCCAGGATATCACACAGGAGACCTGCCCCCTGGAGGTTCCCTACGCCTGGCTGGTGGACTGGAGCAAGGATTTTGCCGGAAAGACCGCGCTTTCAGCCGTGAAGCAGGCCGGCGTCCGCAAAAAGCTGGCCGGCTTTGAGATGACCGGACGAGGCATCGCACGGCACGGCTATCCGGTCACGAAAGACGGCAGAGCCATCGGCTCCGTCACCTCCGGCACATTTTCGCCGACGCTCAACAAGGCGATCGGTCTGGCGTTTATCGACGCCGAATGCGCCTCACCGGAACAAGCAATCGCCATCGGCATTCGCGACGCCGTCAGTCCGGCAAAAATTGTTCCGCTACCCTTTTACAAAAGACTAAAATAAATCCCTTAAGGAGACTTGGCATGTCCAAACCAAATCCCACCGACAGATGGTATTCGAAAGACCATGAATGGATCCTGGACCGGGGCGACGGCACGGCCTCGGTCGGCATCACCGATTATGCCCAGGAAATGCTGACCGACATCGTGTACGTGGAGCTGCCCCCGATCGGCAAAAAAGTTGCGGCGGGAGAGCCGCTGGCGGTGGTGGAATCCGTCAAATCCGTGTCCGACGTTTACTCGCCGGTGAGCGGCGAGGTCATCGGCGTCAACACAGCCCTTGAAAACACGCCGGAGCTCGTCAACCGGGACGCTTTCGGCGAGGGGTGGATCGCCCGATTGAAAGTGGCCGATCCGGAAGAGTTGAAAACTCTTCTGAACGCGACCGCTTACGACGCACTGATTCGGGAGGAGAAACACTAAATCCATGGATTACTGCCCCCACACCCCCGACGACATCGCGCAAATGCAGGCGGGTATAGGCATCGGAAACATCGAAGAACTGTTTGCCGATATTCCGCAAAAATTTCGCCTGCGGAAGATTCCCGGCATGCCGGCGTCTCTTTCCGAGCAGGAAATCTGGGCGCTGATGCGGACGCAGAGCGAAAAAAACCGGATGCCGCGCGCGACGCTTACCGGCGCCGGCGCCTATCACCATTTCATTCCGGCGGTGGTGAACCACATCGTCGGACGCGCGGAATTCTACACGGCGTACACGCCCTACCAGGCGGAAATCAGCCAGGGCATTCTGCAGGCCATTTACGAATATCAGACCATGATCGCGCATCTCACCGGGACGGAAATCGCCAACGCCTCCATGTATGACGGGGCTTCGGCCATGGCGGAAGCGGCCGTGCTGTGCGCCAAAATATCCAATCGATCGAAACTGATCGCGGCGCGGTCGGTTCATCCCCAGTACCGGCGGGTTTTGCAAACCTACGCGTGGGCCAACGGCTGCACGCTTACGGAAATTCCCTGGCTGCCCTCCGGCCAGGCGGATAAAGCTGCGCTTGCGGCCGCGCTGGACAAGGAAACGGCGGCGGTCATCGTGCAAAGCCCGAATTTTTTCGGCTGCATTGAAGATCTCCAGCCTCTGACCGACGCGGCCCACGAGCAGGGCGCGATGCTCATTGCCGGATTTGCCGACGCCACCAGCCTGGGCCTTCTCAAGCCCGCGGGCGAATGCGGAGCGGATTTCGTTGTGGGCGAAGGCCAGAGCTTCGGCAACCCGCTGGCTTTTG
>Ga0209606_1002668_pt1 | contig 19222 bp, 17 predicted proteins | sample AD_UKC057_MetaG_FD_184412 | JGI IMG/M metagenome (GOLD analysis project Ga0209606, IMG submission 184412) | Active sludge microbial communities of municipal wastewater-treating anaerobic digesters from USA - AD_UKC057_MetaG (SPAdes) (version 2) | ecosystem: Engineered > Bioreactor > Anaerobic >...
TCCGAATTGGATTGATCAATCGGTGTCGTTCACGATACGTGGAGTCAGCGCTTGCGTCCGGGCGCCGTTTTCTGGCGAAGGACGTGGATCGTGACGAGCGCGCCGATGGTGAACAGGATGACGCGGACCCACCAGAGTCTGCCTGGCACGAATAGAAATCCGGAAAGAAGCATCGCGGTCCACAGCGAGATGATGGTGAAGACCTTAACGGCCAGCGGGACGCCATCTCCGTTGCTGTACTGGCGCATGTAGAATCCGAACAGCCGGTTGCTGTGCATCCAGTCGTACAGTCTGTGGGAACTGCGCAGATAGCATGCGGCCGCCAGCAGCAGGAACGGCGTGGTCGGCATCACCGGCAGAGCCATGCCGATCACGCCCAGCGCCAGGCTGATCGAGCCGGCTGCGATCAGGAGGTGGCGTCTCCAGCCCGAAAAGACTCTGGTGGCATCCCGCTGCGGCGTCATCTGGGTGTCAATCCTCCAACGCCGAACGGAACGTGTACCGAGGGGACGAATCTGGATGCGTCCTCAAGGTGAACCATCTGGTCGTCGAAGAAGATGTGAGGCTTGAACACCTTCAGGATACGGGATTTGTCGATACCGCCAAGGAAGAATACCTCGTCCGGGTGCACGTCGGCGGCCTTCAGCGTGGTCACCGCCCTTTCGTGGGCCGGCGAGTTTCTTGCCGTGATAATCGCGATTCGCAGGCTGCGCTTGAAGTCAGGGTTGGCTGCCTGGCGTTCGAGTTCCAGGCGCTGCAGCCAGGATAGTTTTCGAAGAAGATTCAGCAACAGGCCTGGACCGTGCGGTTCGCGCGCTCGAGAGGTCTCGACACGACGATACTCGTCCACGCCCTGTTCCCGGAAGACTCGTTCGGACTCGTCGTCGGCCAGCACCCCGTCGAAGTCGAAGGCAACACGCAGCGACTGGTCGTCCGGTTCGTCATCCGTGGCGGACGCCAGAACGAGCCCGGCCGGGAATCCAGCTCTGATGGCCGCGGCCACGTCGTCGCCGTTCGCCGAAAGAAACAGGGATGCCTCGAATGCCGGAATGTAGGAAAACGGTGTCTCTCCCGAAAGGAATGCCGCCCGGGTTATGTCCAGACCATGCGAACGCATGGAAGAAAATACCCGCAGACCGGTGTCCGCGTCGTTTCTGGACAGCAGGATGACTTCGACCGGATGGCCATCGAGATGACGGTTCAGGCCAAGCACCCGTCTGACGAACGGGAATGCCACGCCGGGAGCGAGGGGAACGTCCTGTCTTTCGTGCTGCCAGGCACGGTATTCCTCGACACCACGCGTGCGGAAGACCAGGTCCGGCTCGGACAGATCGAACAAGGCGCTGGATGCGACGGCGATCACCAGCTTTTCTTCAAGTTTGTATTCGGCCATGCCATTACCATTGCGTCATGGCTTCGATGTTGTCAACCAGGACAGTTGCGGTGCTGTCATCGAACAGCAGACTGCGGTGCCCGGCCGGTATGAAACCCTGATCGACCGCGTGATCGAGAAAGTCGAGAAGTGAATCAAAATAGCCTCTGGTGTTCAAAAGGCCGCAAGGCTTGTCATGGATTCCCAGCTGCGACCATGTCAGCGCCTCGAAGAGCTCGTCGAGCGTGCCGAAACCACCCGGCATGGCTATAAACGCATCGGCCATTTCGGCCATCAACGCCTTTCGCTCATGCATGGTTTCGACCACATGCAACTCAGTGAGAGAGTCATGCGCCAGTTCCAGTCTGACCATGGCCCGCGGAATCACGCCGTGAACACGGCCGCCTGCCGCAAGCGCCGAATCCGCCAGTGCGCCCATCATGCCGACACGGCCACCGCCGTAGATCACCTCGATTCCACGTTGTGCAAGGACCTGTCCGAGATCGGAAGCCGCCGCGACGAAATCCGGGTCGTTCCCGGGCGCGGAGCCGCAGAAAACACAGATGCGCTTCATCTTGTTACCTTGTCCGGCGCTTCCGCATGGACCCGAGCCATTGTGTCGGTCAGGGCTTCGTACCGTTCGTCGTCCCCATCCACCAGTCCGAAATTGGAGTTCTCGCCATCAAATCTGCCGCCAGCAGGTTCGTCGGTCCACTGGAACCAGTGCTGGCCGATGATGTAGGGCTTGGCGAAACACTGGCGCGTATACGTCTCCCAGGCGGCGGCGCGGTCGGCCTGGGTCGGATAGGTCGGGTAGAAGATCGGCCAGGTGCTGGGCACGTCCGCCTCGGCGGAACGCATCGAGTATTCAGTGATCAGGATGGGCCGCCCCGTGATTCTGTAATACTCGACCAACCAGTTCGATTCATCCAGAAAGTCCTGTCCGGCCGCGTCGATGCTGGCGTACAGCTCGGGGATGAATTCGTAGTTGTTGACAGAGTAGACATCCACCCACGGACCGGCTGCCTGTGGCACCTGTGGATGGGTCATGACGCTGATGGAGCGGATTCCCAGGATCAGGTGGTTCGGGTCGGCCTTGCGAACCGCGGTGGTGGTGATGAAGAAATACCGGGACGCGACCGCCTTCAGAAAACCCTCGGGATCGCCGCGGTATGACTCGGCGACCTTCCTGCCGGGGGTTGTTTCGGGCATGGCCAGGTAGTCTGCCAGCAGAGTCTTGGGCGAGCGCCAGTCCCAGCCCCAGCGCAACTCGTTGTCCAGGAACCAGCCGATCAGCATCGGATCGTCCCGGCGTGGCGCGACCGTCTGGGTCGCGACCTGCTCGCAGCGGGCCTCGAACTCGTCCGAGAAGTAGTCAGGTATGTCGCCGACCTGCCAGTCGACCCCGGATATGTTCAGGATGATCGTGTACGGCATCGTCTTGCCAAGACGCGACCAGTCGGACCAGGCACCGACCGTGTTGAATCCCCACGAGGACAAGCGTTCCGTCGTTGCTTCGGCCCATTCGTCGTAGTTCGCGTAATTATTCTTGACCGCGTCGTTGTAGCGATTGGCGCCCGTCGTCGCGTCCACCGAACCATTGGGAGTGCACGCGTTGATTCCAACCGAGTAGAAGGGGGCGCCCTCGGGCGTCACGAACCACCATCTGCCATCGTGTGCCTGGACCCGGAAGAAGCCTGTGCCTTTCAGTCCGCCTTGTTCCGGGATTTCGGGTTCGATGTATGTATCGGCTGGTCCGAAATCCGCAGCCGTGGTGTCCTGTATCGAGTCCTGTATTGAGTCCTGTATCGAGTCCTGTGTGGAATCGGTTTGAGGCGGCACGTCCGATGCATCCGGGATGTCGGTTGAAGTCGGCAGATCCGTGTCGATCGTGTCGAAGCTGGTTTGTCCGTCTTCCGGATTCACTTCCGTCATCGGCGCGTCCGCGACCACATCGAGGGTGTCGGTAGCGGGGCAGGGCGACTGGTTGCCACAGGCCTGCGCGGCCAATGCCGCCAACAGCAAGAGTCGGAATGATTGTCTCAGGGGAACCTCCAGTGTGGCAGGCGAACGGAAATGGTCAGAAATCCCGACCGGCGTGGTAGCCACGCTTTCTGTACATCAACATTCCGGCCATGGCAAGGCACAGCAGGACGATTCCGGAGGATCCGGCGCCGTTTCCACCGGTCGAACAACCACCGCCTTCGCCGACGTCCTGGTCGGGAAGCGGGTTGCCGTTATCGGTCATGACCGTGTCGGCCGCAGGAACATCGGATTCGCGAATGTCGTCGCGCAGGCCTTCATCAGGCGTCACAATCACGTCCGCAGGATCTGTTTCGACCGGTACCGTGGCACAGGCGAGTTCCTGTGGGATTGTGGCCGCGACCGCCTCGCTGTCGACCCCGAGTGTGTTCCGGATGCGGAACCAGACATCCTGCCCGACGACCATACCGGAGGTCATTTCGGGTGAAAAACTGGTCGTCAGGTCAAAGACACCGCCCTCGACGGTGACGCTTTCGAATTCGATGGCCTGCCAGTTGGTGCCGTCGCTGCTGTACTCGACTTCCTGCACGCCGCTTGACTGTGATGTGACCGAAAGGACCGCATTGAACGGGTGAACCCCTGAATCCCCGGCGCATTCATCGTTCAGTTCGAGCAGTTCGATACCGTCAATCACAGGCAGGGTGGAGTCGATCAGGATCGGCGTGCTGATACCCTCGACGCCCATCCCAAGGTCGTTGATGTAACGGGGGAGCAGATGGATGGTCACGCTGGCGCCGTTTTCAACCGGAGTCGGGAAACACGCCTCGATCTTCGGACGTGGACTCTTTTCGACCATTGGAAGCAGCACGATCTCGTCGTCATTCGCGTCCGTGACGGTCACCTGAAACTTTTCGGCGCGGCCCCAGAAATCGGCGGAGTTCGTTTGAAAAACGATACAGTCGTTGCGTCCACTGACCCCGCCTTCGATCCACGCCTTCGGAATCGTGTGGAATTCCTGATTAACCCAGACCTGTCCGGTGATTGCCGGGGCGCATTCCAGCACGGTCGGGTCCAGAACCGGGTTTACATAGCCGTTTGGAGCCGTCGACGTGATGTTATAGGTTCCAGGCGACAGATGGTCAAAAACCACCATTCCGTTCGCGCTGGCATCTTGTGTGTACGGCTCGTGTCCGGGAATGCTGGCGCCCTGGGAAGCGAGGGTGATCCTGGTTCCCGGGATCGGGCCCCCGCCACCGAAAGTACGTGCCGTGACATAGAACTCGCAGTCCTCGGGTCTCTGGTCAGGCGAGACGGGCAGTGATGGCGGCCATTTTCCATAGGTGGCGAAGTTGTCGCGGTAGATCTTCTGGTAGACCGGAATCCGTCCGCCGGCCATCATGGTGTCCCAGTTCGTCGTGAACCACGGTCCTTCGTTGTCAAGCGCGTACAGTTCCAGATAGAAACCGTCGATGGTGGACAGTACAGGCTGGAATTCGGCTTCGATAGTGTTGCGCGTCCCAAGCACGTATCCGCGCGGGTCGAGTGTAACCGTTTCCGTGTGTTGTCCGACGATTTCGTCACTCGACTGGTCCAGGCCCGGCAAGTCGGTCTTGACGACCAGACGGATCTCTCCCGAGAAGTCCAGAGCCGTGTAGTACCTGACACGGACCTTGAGTGTCTGCGACATCATGTCGGTCGTGAACCGCGAGATCGCGTTTCCGGCCTCGTCCATCCAGACCACATCGTCCACGATCAGACCTGGAACCACGTCGTAGATATCGTCGTGAAACTGCATCGCGGACATGACGTTGCCCGAGATCATCGGGTTTCCACCCCATGTCGGCCAGCCCAGCACGGCGGCGGAAACGTCCTCGGCCAGCATCGTTCCGGCGAACGGAGCGACCCGATCCAGGTACCAGAACGAGGACAATCCCGAGAGCAGCGTGTCGGCATAAACATCCCAGAACCACTGTTCAACCAGGGCAGACTTCATCACGGTCGCGATATTTGTGTCGAAGTCCTCACAGCGTTTTGCGGCGTCGCCCGCCAGTTTGGAGACGAGATCTCCGGTGAACAGGCTGATGGCTTCGGCCGGCGTGTCGCCCTTCATTTCGTGAAACATGTCTTTCGCCATCGCGCGGTCGAGGCCGGAGATGTACATCGAGTAGTCGGCGACCTTGTCCTGCAGGCTCTGCCAGACCATCTCCGGATCCGTTTCGCTCGCGTAATAATCGTTCATGTGTTCCACGTACCAGACGATCATCTCGTGCCCCCGGGCCTCGGCATTTTCGTCTTCCAGAAAGATGTCGAAGACCATGTCGATCAGGGCGTCCCAGTCGCCGACCAGCAGGTCGCCGAGAACCTCGGTGATGCCCTCCGACATGCCGCGAGCGTTGCTGTATCCTTCAAGCAGATAGACCATTCCGAGGGGGGCCGATGCCAACAGGGTCGGGGTCCAGAACTGCTCACAGAGGGGGTCCGAGACCGAGTTGTGCATCAGGTGTCCCAGTGCCGTCACCAGGAACCGCGGTTCTTCGTCGATCGCCTTGGAGATCAGGTACAGGGAGAACTCGGAAGAATGGCCTTGTTGAACCGGCAGGAACCACTGGAAGTCGGGAAGGATGGCGCCCAGATGCAGATAGGTCTCGAACATGGGCGTGTCCCGCAGATCCGCAAGGTTCGGGTACTGTTCGACCAGAGCCGGCCAGATGCTGTCAGACTCGCGAATGTGAACGCCGGGACCGCATGGCAGGGCGGTGGTCGGGATCAGCAGCGACGTGAGCAGCGCGAAGACCACGCCGGTCAGCCATCGGTTGATTTTGTTCATCGAGACCCTCATTGATTGTGGGTTAAGACCGTTTTTCCGTGGAGAATTATAGGGACAAAACTCTTGAGTGTAAGGTGTAAATCGACGAGACCGACATTTCCGTGAATGAAAAATGGAAAGGGTTACTTTACAATGCCGCCTACCTGGCGACTCGTGGCGATCGTTCGGCCGGGGATTGCGAAAACGCGATTTGTGGAGTGACGCCGATGAATTTGAAATCGATGCTGTACGTGCTGGCTTTTGCGTTGGCCATGGTCGGATGCGGTGACGATGGCGGGAATTGGAACGACGTTTTGATCATTGTTCCCGATTCGGGAAGAACCGACACGCTGGATACCGACGGATTTGTCGGCGACCGGGACGTGTCCACTGGCGACAACACGGTTGATCCGGATGTCTCGATCCCGGATCAGGGTGGCACTGACACGAATGTCGGCGACACAGTGGAACCAACCGACGAAGGTCAGGATATGGTCGAGGATGTCGCCCCGCGTTGTTCGCTGGGCAAGGCCGCGTGCAACAGTTCAAGCGCGGATCGGAAGACCTGCCAGACCGCTAATGTCTTCGGTCGTACCACTCTTGCGACCGATAACGCTGTCGAATTCACTTACAACACGTTCAACATGGCACACAACGACGATCCGCCGAATAACGACAACGCCGACGATGTCAGCACCAAAGAATGCCCGCTCTTCGGTGACGGGGACAAACTCTGGTGCAAGTCGGAGTGCAGCGATTCAGGCCTGGATCATTTCTTTCAGGTCTATCTGATTCCGGGCGACCTTTTCACCATGACGGTCACCGATAACATCGTCTATGAACGGCTCGGTGAAAACATTGACTTCATGCTGAAGGTGTATCGCGGGAATCAGTGCCCTCTCGACAGAACAAGGCTTGTTTCATGCATTGACAACAAGCATTCCGGGAAGGGCAACGTCGAGTCCCTTCGGATTGCCCCCATGACTGCGGAAGAAGAGGGCTGGTACACGATAGTTCTCGATTCCGACGACGATCAGAACGCCGGAACGTACACCCTTTCCGCCCGTATCTTCCAGAACTCCGAATACACTGGTGACTGGAGTCTCTGCTGCGACTACCCGCTTGAATGAGCCGACCCGGTCCCGTCGATCCGCATCCATTGTATAATCCGGCATTCGTCGTCTTCACAGGTGGTTGAAATGGCGGTTTCCAGTCTTGCGGGCCTGCCGGTGCCCGATGAGATGATCGAGGATGTAGCTGGCCTGGTCGATGCTTATTACGGGCTGCGGCCGGATCCGGATAATCCGGGACAGTGGGTGTCTTTCGGGACTTCGGGGCATCGGGGAAGGTCGAAAAACACGACGTTCAACGAGGCGCATGTGCTGGGTATTGCCCAGGCGATCTGCGAGTACCGCGCCGGCCGTGGCATCGACGGGCCGTTGTTTATCGGGATGGACTCGCACGCGCTGTCGGCCCCGGCGCATCGAACCGCGATCGAGGTCTTCGCCGCGAACGGGATCGAGGTGCGTTATGCCACCGAAGGAATGGTCACGCCGACACCGGCCGTGTCGCACGCGATCCTGTGCCACAACCGGGGCCGCCTGACCGGACTGGCCGATGGTGTCGTGGTGACGCCCTCGCACAACCCTCCTTCCGATGGTGGCTTCAAGTACAACCCACCCCACGGCGGGCCGGCGGGCAGCGACGAAACCGGCGCGATTCAGCGTCGCGCGAATGAAATACTTGCCCGTGGATTGGTGGATGTGCGCCGCGTGCCATACGAGCGCGCGCTGACAATGCCGAACGTCGCGGGTCACGATTTTCTGGGCGCGTACGTCCTTGACCTGAAGAACGTGGTCGACATCGAACGAATCAGGTCTGCCGGGGTCAGGATGGGTGTTGATCCGCTCGGTGGGGCGTCCCTGCCATACTGGGCCAGGATCCGGGATGTGTACGGCCTTGATCTTGAGGTCGTGAACACCGTGCTGGATCCGACCTTCCGGTTCATGACAGTGGATCACGATGGCAAGGTCAGGATGGACTGTTCCTCGCCGTGGGCGATGGCCGGCCTGATACGGTATCGCGACCGGTTCGATGTGTCTTTTGGCAACGACCCCGATTCGGACCGCCACGGCATCGTCACGCGGTCGTCGGGTCTGATGAATCCGAACGCGTATCTTGCGGTGATGATTGAGTATCTGTTCGAGCACAGGCCGGAATGGAAACCAGGTTCGGCCGTTGGCAAGACGCTGGTTTCAAGTTCGATAATCGACCGCGTTGCCGCGTCGATGAACCGCACGGTGGTCGAGGTTCCGGTCGGTTTCAAGTGGTTTGTGGACGGGCTGGTTTCGGGCGGTTTCGGGTTCGCCGGCGAGGAGAGCGCGGGCGCTTCGTTCCTGCGTCGTGACGGCACGGTCTGGACCACCGACAAGGATGGCATCATCGCGGCGCTGCTGGCCGCCGAGATAACCGCCGTGACCGGTCGGGATCCGGGCGAACTGTACACCGGTATCGAGGGGCGTTTCGGCCGTTCATTCTATGCCCGGGTGGACAGCCCGGCCGATGCCCGCGCCCGGCGCGTGCTGGCAAATCTTTCGCCGGACATGGTCAGCGCGGACAAGATGGCCGGACAGCCGATAACCGCCCGCCTGACCAAGGCACCCGGCAACGACGCCTCGATCGGAGGGCTGAAGGTTGTCACGGCCGATGGCTGGTTCGCGGCACGTCCCAGCGGTACCGAGGATATCTACAAAATCTACGCCGAGAGCCTGCGTGATCGGGCGCATCTGGAACGAATTCTCGAGGACGCCCGAGGCATCGTCGCCGCCGCGCTGTCCTGATATGACTTCTTTCAGCGGACTTCCCTGGCTTCGATGTCGCTGTGTGCCAGGTCGCAGCACATGTCGACACCGTGTTCGCAGGCAACTCGGGCCATCCTGATAGCTTCGTCGCGATTGCCGATGCGGTTGAAGTTGTCGGCCAGGCGGCATGTAAGATCCCAATGCAGCGGGTCGGCAACAGGAACTTCGTCGTACAGCCTGAAAATCTCGGCCGCGTAACCGGATTTGTTGCCGGTTTCGGACATGCAGACTGCACGGGCCAGCCTGACCGTCCAGTTTCCAGCGTTGATCTCGAGGGCGTCGGAGAAGGTCTGTTGTGCGTCCTTGAAGGCACCGGTGGCCATCTGCGCCGTACCGAGGGCGATCAGCACCGCCTCGGAGTCCTGTTCGAAATTGTGCGCCTTCCGGGCAAGCGCCATAGCCCTTTTGAATCGTCCGGCCGCCAGTTCCCTGGTGGACTCGGCCACCAACGCGGCCGCCCTGGAATCAAGCAGTGTCAATGGGGCCGGAATGCAGGACGGCGTCTTAACGTTTTCATCGGTCCTGGTCACATGAACCGCGATATCTTTTCCAGGACATCGCACGGTAATCAGCAGTTCGGCCTGCTCGGAACGCGTGACCGACCAGCCACCGAAGTCGTCCATCACGCGTCTTGCGACCGCGCCCCCTGGACAGACCAGGGTTTCGCCGCGCAGACTGGACACCAGCGGCGACGCGTTGATCGGTTGGGCCAGTGAAGAACCGAAACCTTCAGGACATGTCGGGATGGCCGGAGCCGAATCGAGGGCCTTACCGCTTATCCCGGTGGTCGCGCATCCAGACAGAAGAAACAACGCAAGCGGGGCAAGCATGGCGTGAAGGAGTGCCTTCATCTGTCGCGGGAGTCTTCTCATCGTCGCGTCTTCAGGAAAGACCAGCTCGATTCTACGCCGCCTCGTCCCGGTCATGAAGCGGCAAATCCCACTTTCGCGGTTTCGCCCGATGGTGCATACTTTTTGCGCGCCGGGATGGCGGAATGGTAGACGCCGGGGACTTAAAATCCCCTGATCCCTGTGGTCGTGCGGGTTCGAGTCCCGCTCCCGGCACCTACGGAACAAAGCAGAGCACCCTTGCGCGGATGTGCATGATCGCGGCCAGGTTCAGGCTGTTGCCGCGCAGCCGACCTATGGCATTGACGCCCCGGGGCGTCACGCCGTCCGGGTTGTAGATCAGATAGTAGTGTCTGTCGCGCGGACTCTTGAACTGGCCGTTGTAATACAGCAGCCGTTCGCGCGAGCGTCTGCTCAGCCCGTTGGACTTGATGAAAGCCTCGTAATCGGATCGTGTCCGAATCATTCGTTTGAGGTCGTTGAAGTCCGCGACCCTGGCCGTTTCTCCGAATTCCTTCCTGCAGACGTCGTTGAGTGGCGCGTATTCGCGATACGCCACGGACGTGGACATCAAGGTTGGTCCAGCGGCCTCCGCCGGGCGGTCTTCGTTCGTGGCAGGCAGGTCTCCGGAGGGGGCCTCAAGCGCGTCATCACTGCCCGAGAGTCCGTTTTGCGCCGCGAAGGCTGCCACGGGAAGCAACAGCGCCATCGAGAAAGCGAACAGAGTCAGCCTTGTCATGGTACAGACCTCCGGAATCAATGCCTACGGAATTATAACATATTCGGGAGATGTCCGCGGCTCACCGCAGGGCTTCGGGGTTCAGCGTATCGGTCGGCAGGCGTCCTTCGAGCACGTCGATCAGGTTTTGCGCGGCACCGGTCGCCATCGCGTCCCTGGTGGCGATGGAGGCGCTGCCTATGTGCGGGACGATCAGGCAGTTGGGCATCGACACCAGCGGATGATCCGGTGGCAGTGGTTCCGGATCGGTGACGTCCAGACCGGCGGCGAATATGCGACCCTGCCCGAGCGCCTCGACCAGAGCGTCGGTGTCCACGCACGGTCCTCGTCCCGTGTTGACGAGGATCGCGTTCGGTTTCATCAGGCGCAGCGTGTCACGGTTTATCATGTGTCGCGTCTTCGGGGTCAGCGGGCAGTGAAGCGACACGAAATCGGACTGGCTGAGCATTTCTTCGAGGCTCGCGGCCTGACGGACCGGCGCATCGGCGGGCGGCACCATGAAAGGTGACGGGTCGAAGTACACCACGCGCATTCCGAAGGCGATCGCCCGGCGGGCAACCGCGGCGCCAATCCTTCCCATGCCGGCGATGCCGAGAGTGGCGCCGAGCAGATCCTGTCCCAGAAGAGTTCGTGGCCCCCAGGTCTTCCAGCGGCCGGACTCGACATTCTCGATCCCTTCCTTGACGCTTCTGGCGGCAGCCATCATCAGCGTGAAGGCCAGTTCGGCCGTGGTTTCAGTCAATTGACCGGGTGTATTGGTGACCACCACCCCGCGTTTTGTGGCGGCGGCGATATCGACGTTGTTGAAGCCGGCCGAGAAGAGGCTGACCACCTTCAGGCGTGGACCGGCGGCGGCCAGAAGCTGGTCGTCAACGGTATCCGACAGAAGGAGGATGACTCCGTCGCAATCCCTGACAGCCGCGAGCATCTCGTCGCGAGGAGGAGGCATTTCATCCCGCCAGACCGTCAGATTGTCTATATCGGCGAGCAGATCGAGACCGGCCTGGGGAATCTCCCTTGATACGAAAATTCTGGTATCGCGTTTCATGAACAGGCTCCCTGGGGCTAGAGACCGTTGCCATTGTAGCCTGAATCAGCGGGGAAGCCACCCCGGCCTGGATCAAACAGACGTGGCAATTTTCCGGGTGGACTGGTAATTATGGTGCCGACGGTCGAGGCGCGTCGGTTCGTTATCGCGACGGTGCGTCAGTATGAGGGAACCGAATGAATTCATTGTCGATTTGTGTTGTTCAGGACGATCCTGTCGTTGGCGATATCGAGCACAACCTGGCGATGGCGGTCAGGCACTGGCGCGACGCGAAGGCGGCGGGCGCCGACCTGGTCGTCTTTTCTGAACTGTTCATCTGTGGTTATCCGCCCGAGGACCTGGCCTTGAAGCCTGTCTTCGTCAAAAGGGTGATGGAAGCCGCGGCGGAACTGGCGGCCGCCTCGGTTGACGGTCCCGGCATTGTCATGGGGTGTCCATTTCGCAGTGGCAGCGGCGTCGGCAACGCGGTTTTGTTGATCGATGGCGGGCGGATCCAGGCGGTACGGTTCAAGCATCATCTTCCAAATTACGGGGTTTTCGACGAGATCCGGGTGTTCGAGCCAGGCCCGTTGCCTGAGCCTGTTGAATTCCGGGGGGTCCGCCTGGGGCTGCCGATCTGTGAGGACATCTGGTGGCCGGACGTCTGTTCGGCTCTTGCGGCCGCGGGTGCCGAGATTCTGATAGCGATCAACGGGTCGCCTTTCGATTCCGAGAAGTATCACCGCCGGGCGGATGCCGCCAGCGCGCGCGTGCAGGAAACCGGCTTGCCGCTTGTCTATGTCAATCAGGCAGGTGGCCAGGACGAACTGGTCTTTGACGGAGCCTCTTTCGCGCAGAATCCCGATGGAAGCATCGCTGCACGCCTTCCGTCGTGGAGGTGCGTCTCCCGGATGATGGAGTTTTCGCGTGTTGATGGTCGGTTTGTGTGCCGGCCTGGCAAGGTGGCGCCGGTTCCCGACAGGCTTGAATCGATCTATCAGGCAATGGTTGTCGGGCTGCGTGATTACATCGCGAAGAACGGGTTCCCGGGCGTGGTGCTTGGTCTGTCCGGCGGGGTCGACAGTGCGTTGACCGCGGCGGTGGCCGTCGATGCGATAGGACCGGAACGCGTTCACGCGGTGATGCTGCCTTATGTCTACACCAGCGGGATCAGTCTCGAGGAGGCCGCCCTCACCGCCGGGCTGCTCGGGATCCGATACGATGTGGTGCCGATCGCGCCGGCGGTGGACGCCATCAACGGCATGCTGTCCGGGATGTTCGAGGGCCGCTCTCCCGATTTGACCGAGGAGAATCTTCAGTCCAGGGTTCGCGGAACCGTCCTGATGGCGATTTCCAACAAGTTCGGTTCGATGGTCGTGACCACTGGCAACAAGTCGGAATCGTCGGTCGGATACGCGACGATTTACGGCGATATGTGCGGCGGTTACTCGGTTCTGAAGGATGTCTACAAGACAGACGTGTTCGCGCTGTGTCGATACAGGAACAATGCGGTTCCGGAAGGCGCGCTCGGGCCTGCCGGAATGGTGATTCCCGATCGGACAATCGAGCGACCGCCGAGCGCCGAGTTGCGACCGGACCAGCGCGACGAGGATTCCCTGCCACCATACGGCGAACTGGACAGAATCCTTGAACTGCTGGTCGAAGGCGAAAGATCTTTGGCCGAGATCTGTGACGAAGGTTTCGACCCGGCGGTCGTGGCAAGGGTTGAGAGGCTGCTGTACGTCTCGGAGTACAAACGTCGCCAGGCGGCGCCGGGTGTAAAGATTTCATCCAGGAATTTCGGGCGTGACCGGCGTTACCCGATCACCAATCGTTTCAGGGATATGAAGGGGAAGAAGTGATGAAGGCGGACAGGATGATCGCGTGTATCTCGGGGGCTTCGGCAGGGATCGGCGAGGCCACGGCATCGGCACTGGCGTCAGAGGGGTTCGGGTTGATCCTGGGGGCTCGCCGCGTCGATCGGGTCATGGCGCTGGCCGAACGGCTGGCCGCCAAGCATGGAGTGCCGGTCTGGGCAGGTGAACTGGACGTCAGGGACGAGAAATCCGTCGCGACGTTTGTCGACAGGGGCGTCGCGGCACTTGGCTGGATCAACGTCCTGGTGAACAACGCCGGCATGGCGCGGGGACTCGATCGCCTTGATACGGTGGAATCGGCCCGATGGCGCGAAATGATCGACACCAACGTCGAAGGCCTGCTGCGGATGACCCAGGCGGTTTTGCCGCATATACGAAGATCCGGACGTGGTCACATCGTCAACCTCGGAAGCATCGCGGGCCACGGTGTTTACGTGGGCGGGGGCATTTACTGCGCGACCAAGCATGCCGTGGACGCGCTGACCAACACGCTCAGACTGGAACTTCTGGGTGAACCGATACGGGTGTCGACGATCGACCCAGGAATGGTTGAGACCGAGTTCTCAATCGTTCGACTTGGAGACGAGGACAAAGCAGCCGGCGTCTACCGCGACATGAAACCGCTGGTGGCCGCCGACATCGCCGAGTGCATAAGGTGGGTGGTTACGCTGCCGGACCACATCAACATCGATCAGATTGTGGTCAAACCGCGCGACCAGGGAGATTTGCGTACCGTGCACAGGTATCAGAAATGATGGATGAAAAGCAGGTAAGAGCCGGGCGTGCAGTTCAGGCGGCAGCGTTGCTTGCGGCCGAAATGCCGGGCAGGGTGGCGATCCCGCTTGAGTTCAGAAACGAACTGGAGTTGCTGGTCGGGACCATTCTGGCCGCCCAGTCTCGTGACGAGCGTGTAAACAAGGTGATACCGGTGCTGTTCGGGCGGTGGCCGGACGCGGCCGCCATAGCCGCGGCCCCGCGCGAGGAGTTGCAGGACGTCATCAAGACCACCGGTTTCTACAATACGAAATCCAAGATGATCCAGGAGTGCTGCCGGGCGCTGGTGGAGCGGCACGGCGGCAGGGTGCCGGTCGAGATGGAGGCGCTGACGGCCCTTGCCGGCGTGGGGCGCAAGACCGCCAATGTCGTCCGATCCAGTTGCTTCGGCCTTCCGGCCATCGTGGTTGACACCCATATGAAGAGGGTCGTCACCAGACTTGGATTGACCGAGATGACCGACCCGGACCGAATCGAACAGGATGTCGGCGAATTGCTCCCCGAGACTGAATGGTCCGATTTTTCGACCAGGGTCACATGGTTCGGGCGTCGGACGTGCACGGCTGCCAGGCCCGCGTGCGGCGGGTGTCCCCTGAAGGGAATCTGCCCATCTGCCGTGATTGGATGAACAGGGCGGTCACTCGGCCGCGATGGCGTCGATTTCCACCAGCGCGCCTTTGGGCAGCGCCGAGACTTGGAACGCGGCCCTCGCCGGTTTGTGGTCGCCGAAGAACTCGGCATAAACCGCGTTGACCGCACCAAAATCAGCCATGTTGACCAGGAACACCGTGGCGCGAACCACGTTCGTTCTGTCCATGCCGCCTGCCTTCAGGATCGCGTCAATGTTTTTGAGTGCCTGCACAGCCTGTTCCGAGGCGCCGCCCGGCGCGAACACGCCGGTAGCCGGGTCGATCGGAATCTGCCCGGAAACGAACATCATTCGTGATGGCCTGCATTCGATGGCCTGGGAGTATGGACCGATGGCGGCTGGCGCGTCATCAGAGTGAACCGGCATGTTTCCCTTCATTAGGTTACCTCTCGTTATTGGTTGTTATGGGCGGGAAGTTCCCTGGCGCCCGTAGACATCCTCGAGCCTGACCACGTCGTCCAGTTCGGGCGTGGATGTTTCAAAGATCTCGACATCCGCGTTGTCCGGCGACATGAACCTGTGAACTGTCTCGGGAGTCACGCGCAGCGACTTGCCTGCTGGCAGCGTCACGCTCTCGATTGCGTCACCGGCGCCGATCTCGACCAGGAGATTGCCGCAGATGACGTACACCGTCTCATCCTTCATGATGTGGTACTGGCGTGACAGCTTATGTCCGGCATTGATGTGGATGATCTTGCCGGCATATTTGTCGGTCACGGCGACCCAGAGTTCCCACCCCCAGGGCTTCTCGATCTTCCTGGGTACGATGATTGGAATCATTTTACCTCCACCGGAATCGACTTTTCGGATTCCTTGGCATTCAGGTCGGCCGCGAATGTCGAGGCCGCCGCCGCGTTGTCGAAGCTGCCGGTCCTTACTCTGTACCAGGTCGTCCCGGCCGCGTCCGTATAAGGCACTATGAATGGATTGTAACCCTTCTGTCGAATCTGGTCAGCGAACTCGTTCGCGAGCTTTTCCTCTTTGAACGAGCGGATTTGCACCACGTACCGCTTTGTCGGGGCGACCGCCTTCGCGGGCTCGCGTGCCGGCGCCTTTGAGACTTTGGCGGGGGCAGGCGTAGGGGCGAATGACAATTCGCCCACACGGGCAGGATCAGGGACAGGGGCAGGGACAGGATCAGGGACAGGATCCGGCGTAGGGGCGAATGACAATTCGCCCACAGGGGCAGGGACAGGATCAGGGACGGGGACAGGGACAGGCGTAGGGGCGAATGACAATTCGCCCACAGGGGCAGGGACAGGCGCGGGTTCCTGTTTGTCCGCAATCGTCGACCAGGGACCGCAGTCGCCATCCGGCGATATACAGGAGAAATCGCAGGTGGTTACGAGCAGACCGGGCCACAGATCCGACACAGTGGCATCCTCGGAAAGCTCCTTTCCCGTTGACGGGACTTCGACTTGTGAACGCCGCGTCGCGATCGGGGCATCCGCACCCCTTGGCGAGGGTGAAGGCAGGGGCAGGACGCTACCGCGGACATTGTTCGATCTGCCGGGTGAAGCTTCCTGCGTGCCAGCGGCCGGGCTCTGGCCGGTACCGGCTGAACCCGCCGGCATCCCGGGTTGATCCGCGGTGGCCTCGACTGGCGCACCCTCGTGAGCGGTCTTTTTCCCGAGTCTGTCGGACCGTCCGATCATCCAGCCGGCAATCACGCCAGCCACGATCAGCGTCAGCGCCAGGGCAATGCCCGTCTTGACGTGAACCGGCCTGAGCTGAAAAGGTTCGCGTTCCTGAATGCGGTCATAGTCGCGCAACCTGATTCTGTCGGTGCCGCGCGATCCGTGGGGAGGCCCGCCGCCTTCGTCCCCACCGTCGACCCGCTGGTCGTCATTCTCCATCCGGATCCTCGTAGTGCATCTCGTCCGGCGCCGAGACCCCCAGCAGTCCCAGCCCGAAACCAAGCACGAACTTCATTCTGGACACCAGGTAAAGACGAGCCATGGTCTTGTTCCTGTCGGTCGATATGACACGTTCGGAACCTTTGTACTTCGTGTAGTAGGAATGGAATCCCCGGCACAGTTCCATCAGGAAAAACGCGACGTGGTGCGGCTCGCATTTCGCGGCCGAACTGGCTACCACGGACGGGAAGCGGCACAGGTCTCGTATGATCGCGCGTTCTTCCGGCAGCGTAAGGCTGTCAAGCAGGCCAGGATCGAATTCCGGAACCTGGAAACCCTCAGCGGCAGCCCGCCTTATGATCGATGCCACGCGGGCGTGACCGTACTGGACGTAGTAGACCGGGTTGTCCATCGACTTCTGCTTGGCCAGTTCAAGGTCGAATTCCATCTGGGCGTCGGCGCGGCGCATGATGTAAATGAAACGCACCGCGTCCGCTCCGACCTCGTCGACCAGGTCCTGGAGGGTAACGAACCTGCCAAGCCTCTTGCCCATCGGAACCACTTCGCCGTTGCGGGTCAGCGTCACCATCTGCACGAGGATCACGTCAAGCATGTCGGGCGAGTGACCACAGGCGTCAAGCGCCGCCCTGACGCGGGGGATGTAGCCGTGGTGGTCGGCGCCCCAGATGTTGATCAGACGTGCAAATCCCCGTCGCGCCTTGTCGTCGTGGTACGCGATGTCCGCGGCGAAGTACGTCGGCACGCCGTTTGACCGCACAACCACCCGGTCCTCGCCGTCGTCGTCGCTTTCCATCCTGAACAGGACGGCGCCGTCTTCGTTGCGGTATGCCGCGTCCGATTCCAGCAGTCGCGTCACCAACCCGGCAACCTGTCCGGATTTGTGAAGGGAGCGTTCCGAAAACCAGTTATCAAACGATATGTCCAGGCAGGACAGAGTCCTTTTTATCTCGTCGGTCAGTCTATCCGCCGCGTACCAGACCGCAGGGTTGTCGTCTCGCGCGCCGGCGTCCTCGTAGCTTCCCTGGCAGACCCTGCGCCCCTCCTCGGTCTGAACGAATTCCGCGGCCAGGTTCCTGATGTAATCGCCGCGGTATCCGTTTTCGGGAAAGTCGTCATCTGTCGCCAGTTCCAGCGCCTGCCGTCCACGTATGTACATGGACAGACCGAGCATCGCCATCTGGTTGCCGACGTCGTTGAGCAGATACTCGGTCGTCACGTCATACCCGGATACGCGCATCAGTCTGGCAGTGATGTCGCCCAGAACGGCTCCGCGGGCGTGTCCGGCGTGAAGCGGCCCCGTCGGGTTGGCCGAAACGAACTCCAGCAGAACCTTTTCGCCATGGCCGACGTCGGGGATGCAATCCAGTCGCACAAGACGCTCAAACCAGGCTGCCGGAGACACCTTGAAGTTGATGTATCCGGGGGCGGCAAAGGTGATGTCTTCAAAGACCCCGGCCGGAGGCTCAAGCGCCTCCATCAGCGCCTGACCGCAGACCGCCGGTGGCCTGCGCAATGTCTTGCACATCACCATCGGAATCGCGCAGCCGAAGTCGCCAAATCCTTCGTTTTTCGGTCGCTCGATAATAATCTGGGGGTTGAAGTCAGCAGGAACCGCGCCGGATTCCTTCATTCGTGCAAGCGCCGAGCCGATCACGGCCGCCGCGATGTCTTCAAAGCTCATGTTCATCGGGGAATCAGATCCTCGTAAGAGACTTATCCATGCACCTTATAAAGCCTGCCGGCTCGTTCACGCAAGTATGTTACAGCGGACGGCAAATTCTGGCGGGTTTACCGCCGTGCGTTCCTGCTATAATCCGTCTGACCGTTCACCATGGCGGGGTACCTTGCCCATCATCGTCCAGAAATACGGCGGCAGTTCGGTCGCCGACATCGACAGGATCAGGAAGGTAGCGGCCCACGTCGTCGAGACCAAACGCGCGGGCAACAAAGTGGTCGTCGTCGTTTCGGCCATGTCCGGCAAGACCGACGAATTATTGCACCTGGCGACCGAGGTCGCTCCTAACCCGTCCAACCGCGAGTTGGACATGCTCCTGTCGGTGGGCGAGCGCATATCGATGGTCCTGCTGTCAATCGCCATCCAGGCGCTTGGAGAAGACGCCATCTCGCTGACCGGCTCCCAGTGCGGCATCATGACGAACCACTCCCACAGCCACGCAAGAATCGTGGAGGTGCGGCCGTTCCGCGTGGCCGACGAACTCGAGGCTGGGCGCATCGTCATCGTCGCCGGGTTCCAGGGCACCAGCTACAAACGCGAAATCACGACTCTTGGACGCGGTGGCAGCGACACCACGGCAGTTGCGCTGGCCGCGGCGCTAAACGCGGATCGTTGCGAGATCTATTCGGATGTCCTGTTCGTCTGTTCGGCCGATCCCAGGGTGGTCATCTCGG